>Ga0070714_100002814_pt1 | contig 12840 bp, 9 predicted proteins | sample LARL83metaG_FD_65450 | JGI IMG/M metagenome (GOLD analysis project Ga0070714, IMG submission 65450) | Corn, switchgrass and miscanthus rhizosphere microbial communities from Kellogg Biological Station, Michigan, USA - LAR L8-3 metaG | ecosystem: Host-associated > Plants > Roots > Rhizosphere ... | reverse complement strand
TGGGCGTTCAAGAACGCCGGCGGCGTCCAAAAGGGACTGCTGCGGCAGGCGGTCGCCGACCTGCTGCCCGACGCGGTCGTGAACCGGCCCAAGAGCGCCTATCCCACCGTGCAGGACCGGCGCTACGACGTGGCGCTCGAGAAGTGGATGCGCGAACTGCTCGCCGACGAATCGTCGCCGGTGTTCGAGCTCGTGGAGCGCACGACGGTCCGGAATCTGCTCGATTCCGGGCATCCCGTGCCCGGCCCGTGGATGTCGGGCATGGCCTACCTCCTGTACGTCAACCAGTGGCTGACCGACTACGGGGTCCGGGTTGTCTGAAAGCTGGTCCGTACCAACGAAATGAGAGAACCGATCATGGCAAGTTTCTTCAGAAGGACGATCCCGTCGGCCGCGTTGTTCGTGCTCGGCCTGGTTGCACTGTTGGTCATCGGCGTCGGTGGCATGGCGATGGCGAAGATGGGCGGTGGCAGCAGCAGTTGGAGCGGCGCCGCCGGTGGCGCGTCGAGTTGGGGCGGCGCTTCGGGTTCCGCGACCGCGACCGGTTCGACGCTGCTGGCGCAGGTCGGCGACCAGGTCATGTTCGACGGCCTCGTGAACGCCACCGCGGAACTCCCGGCCGGGCAGACCACGTTCCAGGTCAGCACGTCCGACGCGGCCGGCCACACGCTGTTGTTGGTGCACCTGGCCAACGGCCTGTCGCTGACCCAGTTCCTGTCCGACCTCTCGGCACTGAACAGCGGCAGCAGCAACGGCCAGTCCGCGACCACCCAGGTGGACAACCTGGGCGGCGCCATGGTCAACGCGCAGTGCTCGGTGACGTTCACCGAGACGCTCGCCCCCGGCACGTACGACCTGATCGACTTCAAGGGCACCGGCATCGGCGACCAGCACCCCAAGGTTCAGGTCATCGACGTCAGCGGCACCGCCGCCACGGTCGCGGAACCGCGGGCCGACAACAAGATCAACCTCACCGACACGAACGGCCAGCCGCGCTTCGTGACCCCGTCGACGCTGCCGGCGAACGGCACGCTCGAGATCACCAACGGGACCGACAACACCAGCGAAACCGCGTTCCTGCCGCTGAAGCCGGGCACGACCAACGCCGCGCTGAAGCAGTACTTCGCCGGATTCGGCAGCGCCGGATCCAGCTGGCAGAACGCGCCGTTCTCCGGTGCCGCGTGCGGCCTCGCACCGATCAATCCGGGGCACCAGGTGTTCGTGCACGTCTCGACGCGGCCGGGCCAGTACGTGGTCGCCTCGTTCGCGCTGGACGCCAAGACCAACAAGCGCGAGGCCCAGGAAGGCATGTACCAGCAGGTCAGCTTCATCCCGACGTCCTGACCGGAGGGACCGTGATGCGTCGAGAGTTCCGCAGGCGATTCCGCATCGCCTTGGACAAGTTCATCATCGAGGTGCTGGCACCGGGGATGATCGGCTTCGCGCCGATGCTGCTGCCCCTGCAGGACCCGGTGCCGATGGACTACTACCAGGCCGAGGACGGCCATCTGCGGCAGTTCCCCGCCGTCCGCGTCCCACGCCAGCGGACCGTCCCGGTCATCCCGTGGCGCCCGTCCTGGACGCCCGCCGCCGAAGACCAGAACTGACCCATACACCGCAAGGAGTACCGCACTCATGCGCGTTTTCTTCGTCGTCACTCCCGGCGTGGGCCATGCGTTTCCGTTGGTCCCGTTGGCGTGGGCGTTCCGCGCGGCCGGTCACGACGTTCTCGTCGCGACCGGTCGCACGCGCCCGAGCTGGTCGACCACCAGCCAGACCATCGCGGTGACCAACGCCGGCCTGCCGGTGGTGGACATCTCGCCGCAGTTCGACCAGCCCGGGTTCTGGCAGCCGATCGTCGCCCAGATCGCCAAGGACAGCCCGGAACTGGCCGACCAGATCGCCGGGATGCGCGGCGGCAAGATCAACGATCTGCGCCTGGCCGCGGCATTCCTGTCCAAGATGTCGGGCTTCCTGGCCGACGGTGCGCTCGAGGTGGCGCACGACTGGCAACCCGACCTCGTCGTGCAGTCGGCCGGCCAGGGCGCCGGGCTCGTCGTCGCGGCGAAGCTCGGCATTCCGGTGGTGGAGCACGGTTTGGGCTTCTCCCGCAGCACCGGGATGCACGAGCTGCACCGCAAGCACATGGCCGACGTGTTCGACCGGCACGGCCTGCTGGAACTGCCCGAACACCGCGTGATCCTGGACGTGGCGCCGCCCAGCATGCTGTCCGACGGCACCGAGGGCTGGCCGATGCGTTACGTCCCCTACAACGGCGGCGGCATCCTGCCCAACTGGCTGGCGGCCCGGCCCGAGCGGCCACGGGTCGGCGTCACGCTGGGCACCGTCGCGCTCGGCGGTGACAGCGTCACCGCGCTGGAGCGGATCATCCAGGCCGCGGCCGGCGTGGACGCCGAGTTCGTCCTCGCGACCGGCGACGGCGACCTCTCCGCCCTGGGCACCCTGCCGGACAACGTGCGGGCCGGTGGCTGGCTCTCGCTCAACGCGCTGCTGCCGACCTGCTCCGCGCTCGTCCACCACGGCGGCTCCGGCACCACGCTGACCGCGTTGGAGGCCGGCGTGCCGCAACTGACGCTGCCCGGCGGCGCCGACCGGCACATCAACGCGGCCGCGGTGCAGGAGCGTGGCGCCGGTCTGATCGCCGAGCCGGAGTCGGTGGACACGGCACTGATCGAGCGCGTGCTGCACGACGACGCGATGCACGCGGCCGCGGTCGAGATCCGGAGCGAGATCCACGGCATGCCATCGCCGTCGGCCATCGCCGACCGTTTCGTGCGGGGTGACCTGTGACCGAGATCGTGGACCGTGTCGAGGACGTCGACGCTGCCGACCGCTGGTCCATCGACATCATGCGCACCGTCGAGACGCCCCGGTTCATGCTCCTGGAGGACGTCGACATGACGGCGACCAGGGACCTGATCGCGCGGGCCAAGGCCGACGGCGTCGACCTGACCTACACCCACGTGATCGCCAGGGCGACCGCGCTGGCACTGAGCCGGCATCCGGACCTGATCCGGATCATCCTGGGCAACAGGAAGCTGGTGTATCCATCCACATTGGACATCAGTTTCTCGGTCAGCAGCGACCAGTCGCTGTCCGCCGAGCCGTCCATCGTGCTGCAGGACGCGGCCGCCAAGGATCTCGCCGGCACCGCGGCCGAGATCCGGCGGCTCGCGGCCCAGGCGCGGGCCGACGCCGCGAATTCCCGCGACCAGGCCCGGCGACTCGTGCGGATCATCCCGTCGGGTGCGTTGCGCCGTTTCATGGTCCGCCGGATGCGTACCCGGATGAGCATGTTCCGGGAGCACATCGGGATCTTCCACATCACCAGCGTCCCGCGCCTGAAGGCCGCCGTTCCGCTGGTGGTTCCCGGCATCGGCGGCCTGTCGATCGGACGGGTCGAGGACCGGGTCGTGGCGCGCGACGGTGTGCCCGTCGTGCGGCTGACGGCGACCCTCGGCCTGGTCGGCGACCACCTCGTGTGGAAGGCGACCGAGGCGTCCACCGTGATCCATGAGATCAGGGCGATCCTGGAGAGCGGCGAGCTGATCGACGAACTCCCTGTTACCGCGACGGCAGAGCAGGTGACGGTATGACGAGCACGCTGATCTTCAATCCGTTCGCGCCCGGCTACGCGACCGACCCGTATCCCCACCTGGCCGAGTTACGCGCGCACGACCCGGTGCACCAGCACCCGATGGGCTTCTGGCTCCTGACCCGGCACGCGGACGTGTCCGCCGTGCTGCGATCGGGCATGTCGGTCGAACTGCGCAATCTCGGCGACGGTCGACTGCGTGAGCAGCGCCAGGAAGCCGTTGGCGAAGAGCCGCAGTGGCGCGGCGCCGAACTGTCCATGTTGGACCGTGATCCGCCCGACCACACGCGACTGCGCCGGCTGGTCTCCCGCGCGTTCACACGACGCGCGGTGGCCGCCATGGAGGCGCGGGTGGTCGAGTTGGTCGACGCCGAACTCGACCGCATCGAAGCGGCCGGCGAGGTCAATCTCGTCGACGCGCTGGCCTTTCCGCTGCCGTTCAACGTCATCTCCGAGTTGCTCGGCATGCCGCCGATCGATCACGTGCGGCTGCGCGAACTGGCCGGCATCGTCGGTCGTTCGCTCGAGCCGGGTACCGACCCGCAGCTCATGCAATCGATCGCAGCCGCGAATGCCGAGCTCTACGCGCTGACCGCGGACGCCATCGCGGTCAAACGCAAGAACCGGGGCGAAGACCTGCTCACCGCCCTGATCGAGGGCGAGGACGACGGCGACGTCCTGAGCGACGACGAACTGGTCGCCCAGGTCGTCCTGCTCTACCTGGCCGGTCACGAGACCACCGTGAACCTGATCGCCAACGGCGTGCTGGGCCTGCTGCGGCATCCCGACCAGCTCGCCCTGCTGCGTTCCCGGCCGGATCTGTTGCCCGACGCGATCGAGGAGCTGGTGCGCTACGACGCGCCGGTCCAACTGTCCCGCCGAATCACGACAGCACCCTATAAATTGCGCGACCGGGAGATTCCGGCCGGTTCGTTCGTGCTGGCGTGCCTGTCCGCCGCCAACCGCGATGAAACCGTTTTCGGTCCGGATGCGGACCAGCTCAAGCTGGATCGTCCCGACTCGCGCAACCATGTCTCGTTCGGCATGGGTGTGCACCACTGCCTCGGCGCCGTCCTCGCGCGACTGGAGGGCCGGATCTCGATCGGCCGTCTCGTGCAGCGGTTCCCGGCGTTGCGGCTGGTGGGCGAGCCCACCTGGAACGGTCGGATCAACCTGCGCGGCATGTCCGATCTTCCGGTCGCGGTACGTCAATCTGCGTAGCGAACCGTCGTCAGACAACAGATCCGCCGCACCGGCCGGCCACGTAATGTCATTGCCAACGGAAGAAACAAACGAGCCGAATGGTGTGGAGGGAACGACAATGCGACACATCGCTGCCGCCGGATTCGTCGGGCTGGGTGAACCGTGGGCGTCGATCGTGATTGGTCTCATCGCGATCGCGGTCATTACCTGGATCGCGATATTGGTGACCACTCTGAAGAATGTGTTCCGTTCGCCGATGGACACCAGCTCGAAGGTGATGTGGGTCGTCATCGTCATGGCCACGCATCTGCTGGGTGTCCTGCTGTGGCATTTCGTCGGTCGCCGCCAGACCAGTCCGGCGGCCGGCTGAGCGGGGGCGGCGGATTCGCGCCGCCCCTTGCCGCGTCCGCGCGGACCGGTGACCAGCCGAAAAACGATCTAGTCGGCCCCGTCTGGCCACTTGTGGCCGGGTTCTTGCGGCCATCCGCGGCGGCTCTCCCGTCGATGTCATAGCCTAGCGCAACGTTCAACAAGATGAGCGAGATTCGGTATTGCATTCGCCTGAGCGGTTAGTCAAGATAATTGCTCAGGCGAATAGCGTCGACTAGGCTAATGTGCTTGGTGCGGCCGAACGGGTGGGGGCCCTCGGCTTGCACGTCAGGCGACGGTTTGGGGAGGTGCGTGCTGGTGGAGTGCCACCAATGGCGTAAGGCATCCCTGGCTTCGCGACACCTACGCTGTCGCGTCACCGCGCGGATCGCAGTGCCAGTGGGGGGACTCTTGTGGAGTTGAGGCTGCTCGGACCGTTAGAGCTGGTGGTGGGCCGGCAGATGCTCAAGATCGGCGGCCCGAGGCAGCGCGTCGTGCTGTCGATGCTCGCTATCAACGCCAACCGAGTGACGTCCGTGGACGAGCTCGTCGAAGCACTGTGGGACACCGATCCGCCGTCGACCGCACGTGCGCAAATCCAGACATGCGTATCGAGTCTTCGCAAACTCATCACCGATGCCGGGTCGCCCGGCGGAATCCGGACTCGGCCACCCGGTTATCTGCTGGAGATCGCGCCGTCCGATCTGGACACCGAGGCGTTCGGTGAGCTTGTGGGCGCTGCGCGTAACCACACCGAAGAAGGCAGAATCGCGACAGCGGCCGCCACATTGCGCAAAGCACTCAACTTGTGGCGTGGCCCCGCTTTGGCCGATGTCACCAGTGACCTGGTGAAACGACGTGCCACCCAGTACGAGGACCAACGCATCGCCGCCATCGAGGAGCGGATCCGGCTGGATCTGGCGTTGGGCGCACACGAGGAGATCATCGGCGAACTCGCCGCGCTCGTGGCCCGCTATCCGTTCCGGGAACGGTTGGCGGGCTTCCGCATGCTGGCGCTGTACCGCTCGGGCCGGCAGGCCGACGCACTCTCCTTCTGCCGGCGGTTCCGCGACTCCCTGGTCGAGGAACTGGGCATCGAGCCGGGACATGAGTTGCGGCAACTGGAGAATGCGATTCTCAATCGCGACGTGGGGCTGGACCTCCCCGAGGCCGCCAGCTCCGGGTCGTCGCCGCCCGTCACGGCCGAGTCGCCGGAGCCCGGTGCGGCGCCCGCGGTCCGGCACGTCATTCCCCGACAGCTCCCGGCGAGCATCGCCGACTTCACCGCCCGCGACGACCTTGTCGACCAGATCAAACGAATTCTGGCCAGGCGACAGGATTCGATGTCCTACGCCGTGCCCATCGTGGCCATCTCCGGCCGCGGCGGGGTCGGCAAGTCCACCTTGGCCATCCGTGCGGCACATGAACTGAGTGACAGTTTCCCCGACGGGTTGCTTTACGGTGACCTACAGAATCCGGACGGTGACGATCCCGTCGCGAAAGTGCTGACCCGTTTCCTGCACTCACTCGGTATCAGTGGACCGGCCGTCCCGGAGGACGCCCAGGAACGGGCCGAACTGTATCGAAGCGTACTGGCCGACAAGAAGCTGCTCGTGGTGCTCGACGACGTGGCCGACGAGGACCACGTGCGCCCGCTGTTGCCCGGCAGCCCGTCGTGCGCGGTCATCACGACGTCCCGGATGCGCCTGATCGGCCTGTCCGGGGCGAATCTGTTGGACGTCGATGTGCTGGACACCGGCCAGGCGATGGAACTGCTGGTCAAGATCGTCGGAGCACGGCGTGTCCAGGCCGAACACGACGCCGCGGTGGAGTTGGTGCAGCTGTGCGACGGGCTGCCGCTCGCGCTGCGGATCGCCGGGGAGCGGCTCGCGTCCCGGCCGCACTGGCGGATCGGCAACCTCGTGCGGCGGCTCGCCGACGACGCGTGCCGTCTGGACGAGTTCACCTATCGCGGCCTTGGCCTGCGGGTCAACATCGACCTGACGTACCGAAGCCTGGACCCGATGGCCAAGCGGCTGTTCCGTCTGGTGGCGCTGCTCCGCATGCCGGATCTCGCCGAGTGGGTGGCCGCCGCCGTGCTGGACACGACGCTCGTGGAAAGCCTGGAGGTGCTGGAGAGCCTGGTCGACGCGCGCCTGTTGGACACCGTCGAGTATCCGGGCGAGCGCATCCGGTACCGCATGCACAACCTCGTCCGCATCTACGCCGTCGAACGGGCGATGGCGGACGAGACCGTGAGCGACCGGGACCACGCCGTCGGTCGGGTGCTCGGCGGTTGGCTGGCGCTGACCGAGGAGGCGCACCGGCTGGAGTACGGCGGCGACTTCACGATCCTGCACGGCACCGCCGCGCGGTGGCAGCCGGCGTCGGGCGGCAAGTTGCCGCTACCGGGCCGGCCGATGGACTGGCTGGACGCCGAACGCGACTCGCTCGTGGCCGCGGTCCGGCAGGCCGCCGCCGTCGGCATGGACGAGCTGTGCTGGGACCTTGCGCTGACCCTCGTGACTCTGTTCGAGACCAGGGGCTACTTCGACGACTGGCGCGAGACCACCAAGCTCGGCCTGGACGTCACCGAGGGCATGGACAACCAGATCGGCCACGCGGCGATGGTGTACTCGCTGGGCACGCTGAACATGTTCCAGAAGCGGCTGTCCGACGCGGAGGCCAACTTCGCCTGCGCGCTCTCGACGTTCCAGGCGGCCGGCAACATCCACGGCTGCGCCCTGGTGCTGCGCAACGCCGCCTACATCGACGAACTGCTCGGCAACTCCACCCGCATGCTCGAGCGGTACAACGAGGCGCTGGAACTCATGCGCGCCGCGGGCGACTCGATGGGCGAGGCGCAGATCATGCGCAACCTCGCGACCTACCACATGGACGAGGGCCACGCCGACGAGGCGCGGGAGCTGCTGGATCGGGCGCTGACCATCTGCCGTGCCGTGAAGTGCGTGCGCGGCGAGGCCCAGGTCCTGCACCGGTACGCGTACCTGCACCTGGCCATGGGACTGCCGGAGATCGCCCAGACGCAGTACCAGCAGGTGCTGGAGATGGTCGAGGAGATGGGCGACCGGATCGGCGCCGTGTACACGCGGTACGGCCTCGGGGTCTCCCAGTACCGGTCGGGACAGTACGCGGACGCCGAGATGGTGCTGCGCGAGACCGTCGCGCTGGCCAAGGGGATCGGCGAGCGGCTGGTCGAGGGCCAGGCGCTGTACACGCTGGGCGAGATCGCCCTGGCGCGCGGTGACCGCGAGATCGCCCGCCGCCGGCTGACGGAGGCCGGCGACGTCTTCACCGAGCTGGGTTCGGTGCTGTGGCAGGCCAAGACGTCCGTCCTGATGGCACATCTGCTCGCCGCCGGTGACGACCTCGACGCGGCCGGCGACGAGGTCGACCGCGCCAGGACCATGCTCTCGGCGATCGGCTCCCGCGAGGCGAACCGGTGGCTGGACTACGTGAATCAGCTCGAGCTCACCCATCTCGCCGCCGCCGACGGCCTCGTGCGGCTGTCGCGATCCACCGCGGTGGTGCTCGCCGGCGGCAACCAGCAGTGACCGTCCCATCAGGACCGTCCGGCCAGCGTGCTCGTCAGGAAGTTCACCACCGTTGTCGTCAGCGTCTCCGGTGACGGGCTCTGGCCCGGCGTGACCAGGCTGTGCCCGGCGCCCTGCACCATGACCAGCGTCTCCTGCACTCCGGCCGCGTGCAGCTTGTCGGCCAACAGTTGGGACTGGCGCGGCGCCACGTCGGTGTCCTCGGTGCCCTGCATGATCAGGAACGGCGGTGCCCCAGCGGCGACGTAGTTGATGGTGCTGGCCGACTGGCGGGTGCGGGTGTCCGTCCCGAGACCGATCGACACCATGGCCTTCATCACCGCTTCGGAACCGGCCAGGTTGGTCAGATCGGCCGGCCCGAACATGTCCACGACCGCACCGACCGCGCTGGACTGGTTGGCCCACTGTCCGCCGCCGAACTGGTTGGTGTGACTGGTGAGGCCCAGCATCGTCACCAGCAGGCCACCCGCGCTGCTGCCCCACACGCCGATCCGGCTCGGGTCGATGCCCAGGCCGCCGGCGTTGGCCCGCAGGAAGCGGACCGCGCACTTCGCGTCCTGGATCTGGGCCGGCCACTCGGCCTCCGGCGGCAGGCGGTAGTCGATCGACGCGACGACGAAACCCAGTCCGTTGAGTTGGTGCACCAACGGCGTGAACAGTGCGCCTTCCTGGTCGGCCATCGTGGCGCCGAGGCCCGTCGCCTTGCGGTCACCGAAGATCAGGCCGCCGCCGTGTACGTAGAGCGCGACCGGAGCGGGGCCCTTCACCGCTGCGGCCGGCGGGGTGTAGATGTCCATGGCGAGCGGGACGCCGTCCGGCCGGCAGTACTCGACCGTGCTGCGCTGTCCCGCCGCGAGATGGTGCGGTGCCACGACGTCGGACGGGAAGCCGGCGCCGGTGAAGCCGTCGGTCGCCGCGAGCAGTCCCACCACGATGGCGATGGGGACGGCGATCACGAGCGGCGTCACCGCGACGCCGGTGAGTACCCGCCGCCGTACCGAGGGCCGCGGCCGCGTGCCGCGCAGCGCGAGCGCCCCGAAGATGATGGCGGCCAGCGCCGCCAGACCGGCGCAGATGCCGTCGGTGAAGCCGATGACCGAGTCGATCGGCTGCCACGGGTCGGGCGCGAACAGGCCGGTGAACGCGAGCCCACGGAACACCACGACCAGCCCGGCGACCCCACCGGCCAGTACCAGGTGCCGCACGATCGGCCGGGTGAGCAGCGCGCCGACCGTGTAGACCTGCGCGAGACCGAGCACCGCGAACAGGATCCCGAACGGAACGGACTGCCGGAGTTCGGTGAGCAGCGGCGCCAGGTAGATCGCCGCCGACCCGAGCGCCGCGATCACCGCGATGACCAGCAGCGATCCGCGCCGGACCCGTTGTGCGCCTTGTGTCATGTCCATGTCATTCACCCTAGGAACCCCGGTGTCCGCTGCCATCAGCCTGGACGCTCCTTCCGGCTACGCGAGTTGACGTACGTGATTCATCCCATCACACAGCGTGATCGCCGCGACCTGAGGGGGTGGTCGCGGCGATCACGGGTGACACGGTGCGGCGGGTGGGGGGTTACTCCGGGTCGTTCCCGGTTGCCGTACCGGTCAGGTAGGGCTCGGTCACGCCCTCGTAGCCGAGGTGCATGATCATGCCCTTGTTGGCGTGTTGCAGATTGTGGCAGTGGTCCATCCAGATACCGGGGTTGTCGGCCTTGAACGCGATCACGTAGTCGTCGCCCGGTACGATCTCCAGCGTGTCCGTCCACCATGGACTCCCGGTCACGGCCTGCCCGTTGTGGCTGAGCACGAGTGCGGTGTGGCCGTGCAGGTGGAACGGGTGGCTCTGATGTCCACGGTCGACGATCGTCTCCTCGACCAGATCGCCTTCCTTGACCATCAACATCGGCGTGTCCGGATACACCCGGCCGTTGATCGTGAGCCGGAACTCGAAGCCGCCGTTGTAGAAGCCGGGGCCGTCGTCAAGGATGATCTGGAAGTTGCGGTCGAAGTGACTGGTGGCGTTGAACGGCGTCGCGGCGGGCGTGCCGTAGTGGGTCGGGTCGAACACCGGTCCACTCAGGCTCGGCGTCGGCGCGGTGCCGGTTCCGGTCGGCGACAACACCAGCCCGTTGTTCGTATCGTCGGTGAAAGTCAACCGCACGGGGTGATCCGGCATCGTGAACGTCAGGTCCGTGCGACCACCGGATCCGATCTTGAACAGGGTTCCCGATGCCAGGTCTCCTGGTTGATGGAGGTCGGTGCCGTCGATCGCGGCGACCTGGAACGTCGTGCCGGTCAGGATGTACGTGGGTGAATGCGTGTCGTCCGGTTCGAACGTGCCGGTGTTGACGATCCGCATCCGGACCTGCTGGCCGGCCGGGACCTTCTCGCGGCTGAGGACGTCGGCGGTGCCGAAGGTGACCTTATTGTTGAGCATGTTCCAGTTGTGCGTGAGAACGGGGATGTCCATCACGTTGCTGGGCGGGTTCTTGGGCAGCGCGACGAAGGCGCCGTAGAGGCCGCGGTCGACCTCGGTGAACGCGTCCTGGTGCGAGTGGTACCAGAACGTGCCGGTCTGGTGGACGCGGAACTTGTAGGTGTATGTCTGTCCGGTGCGGACGGCGTTCTGCGTGACACCGGGCACACCGTCCTCGGCGTTCGGGACGTTCAACCCGTGCCAGTGCAGGGTGACGCCGATTCCGGGGATCTGGTTGAGCAGGTTGACCTGCACCAGATCTCCCGTGTGCACCACGATTTCCGGGCCGGGCACGGTGCCGTTGAACGTCCACGCGTCCACGACCTGACCCGACGACAACGTGACCTTCTTGGGCTCGGCGGTCAGGTTGAAGACGTCGTCCGGCTTGCCCTGCGTGTCGGCGCCGCCGGTCAGTTGGGAAACCGGTGTGCCGGTGGGCATGTTCATGCCGGCCATGGATTCACCGGGCCCCATCGCCATGGCCATGGGCGGTCCGGCCGGGCCGCCGCCGAAGTCCATGTTGTTGGACGTGCCCATGTTGTAGGAGGCGGGCAGCACGCTGTTGTCGCTGTAGAGCGCCACGGCGCCGATCACGACAGCGGCCACCACGCCGAGCGCGGCCGTCGTCTTCAGCAGTCGCACACCGAACCCGGGACTGGCCGGCACGGTCGACTGGGTCAGGCGACGCTGCCGGCGCACCTGGCGCCAGAACAGCACCGCGCACCACGCGACCATCAACCCGTTCGCCTCGATGGCGTCCACTGTGTACGGTGGCACCGGCCGTGCCACGAAGTCGGTGTAGAAGCCCAGCAGGCCACTGATCCAGACGGCGTTCATCGGCACGATCAACCACGGATCGGTGGTCAGCGACCGCATTGCCGTTGACAGCGGCGCCTGTTGATCGTCGACGGCCTTGGTCGCCTTGGTGATTCGCCGCATCCGCGGTAGCGAGAACACCAGTGCCGCGACGGTCGCGATGACCATCGGTGGGAGGGCGACGGCGAACCGATTCGCCGCGAAGATCCACCCGCTCTTGGCCATCCCGTTGGACAGGTACACCATCAGCACGGTGGCGACCACGGCGATGCCGAGCCAGATCTTCATCCATCGCACGGATCGGCGGACCTTGGCGGCGTTGGGCCGGTAGACCAGCCGCCCGAGTTGATACGCGGCGAACGCCCCGGGTAGCAAGGCGACCAGGGGCACCACCTCGGAGTAACTCTCGTACTGGTTGTACAGCATTGTCGGTCAGCTCCCTTTGCGGAAATCCATTGACTTCGACATTAGGGCGCCGGCGGGCTGCGCAAATCCGGCCACGGGTGTTCTCGACTACGCAGTTCAGCACCGCTTTCGGTGGTCCAGCTACGTCAGGTGACGTAGCTGGACAGGGTTCAGGACTTGGACCAGGTGCCTTCGATGACGGGGCTACGCCCGATCAGGGGTTCCCACCAGGTGCGGTTCTCGGCATACCACCGGATCGTGTCGCGCATGCCCTGGTCGAACTCGATGAGTGGCTGCCAGCCGAGTTCGCGGCGGATCTTGCTGGAGTCCAGCAGGTAGCGGCGGTCGTGGCCGGGGCGGTCCTCGACCTCCTTCTTCAACGCC
>Ga0070714_100002813_pt1 | contig 12843 bp, 9 predicted proteins | sample LARL83metaG_FD_65450 | JGI IMG/M metagenome (GOLD analysis project Ga0070714, IMG submission 65450) | Corn, switchgrass and miscanthus rhizosphere microbial communities from Kellogg Biological Station, Michigan, USA - LAR L8-3 metaG | ecosystem: Host-associated > Plants > Roots > Rhizosphere ... | reverse complement strand
TCCCATAACCAAAATTGGGAAACAGGCAGGCAGGCGATTCAGGCTAACAGTTTGATTTCGTTGGTGAGCGCGCTGGGGATCGAACCCAGGACCCCGTGATTAAAAGTCACGTGCTCTACCGTCTGAGCTACGCGCTCCTCGCCGCGCTGTGTAGGGGGCAGCCGGTTGCCGGTCAATAGCGCACTCAACGCCAACAACCGCGCCAGCCTGAAGATTCTGCCTGTCAAAAAGCCCTCCTCGAGCGCCGCCTGCCAAACAGGCGCGCGCCCTGTCAACTCGCCTCGCGGCGGATTTCGGAGGCGACGGGCTGGGACGGGCCTGCCACGGTTGGCATCGCCACGGGTCGCAGCCCGATCAGTTCGGCCGTCCGGATGCCGGTCTCGCGCCAGAAGGTGAACGAGTTGATCCGTGAACTCTCCAGGATCGCGATCGCCACCGCCGATAGGAACGGCAGGCTTTCGAGCACCAGCACCACCGCAAAAATATAGATTTCGCGAATTTCCTTGAAGTTATTGGTGACGACAAGAACGGCTGCGCCGACCAGAAGCAGTACGCCGATCACCGCTTCCCAGAACGCCTGGAATTCGATCGACATCCGCGACAAGCCGCCTTTGGAAGTGCGTGAGAACGGAAGATGTTCGGTGATGAGGCCATTGGCGACTGCCCGCGACACCGTCCACTGCACCGACATCGCCGCGACCATCGCGCCCAGCATCTGTCCCCATTTCACCGGCACGCGCAGGCGATAAAGGATGAGGAAATGCAGGAGTGAAACCACAAAGGCGGCGATGATCGGCAGGGTCAGGATCTTGTCGGGAATGGCAATGTCGGCGAAGGCGACGATCGGCACCCAGATCAGGTTGAGGATGGCGACGAGCACCCCGAGGCTTTCGGCGCCCAGCCAGTTCAGCCAGCCCAGCAGGAACTCGCGTCTCTGGTCGCGCGTCAGCCGGCTTTCGCCAGGCAGGAAACGCCGCCAGTGCTTCTTGACGATCTGGAAACCGCCATAGGCCCAGCGGTGGCGCTGTTTCTTGAAGGCCTCGTAGGTATCCGGCAAAAGCCCGTGGCCATAGCGGGTATTGGTATAGTGAGTGAGCCAACCTTGCTCCTGGATCGCAAGCCCGAGGTCGGTGTCCTCGCAGATCGTGTCGCTGGACCAGCCGCCCGCCATGTCCATCGCCGCGCGGCGGATCAGGCACATCGTGCCGTGCACGATGATGGCGTTCTCCTCGTTGCGCTGAACCATGCCGATATCGAAAAAGCCGGCATATTCGCCGTTCATGACGTAATGCATCAGCGAGGTGTCGCCGTCGCGATGATCCTGCGGGGCCTGCACCAGACCGACGCGGGGATCGGCGAAAACCGGAACGAGATCCTTCAGCCAGTCCGGTTCGACCACGTAGTCGGCATCGATCACGCCGATGATCTCTGCATCGGCCGCAGTGCGCTCCATCGCAATCCGAAGCGCGCCGGCCTTGAAGCCCTCGACCTTCTCGGCGTTGACGAACTTGAAACGCTCGCCAAGCGCGCGGCAGTGATCCTGGATCGGTTGCCAGAACGCCGGATCGGGCGTGTTGTTGATGATCACGACGCATTCGAAGTTCGGATAATCGAGCCGTGAGATCGCATCGAGCGTCTGCTTGAGCATGTCCGGCGGCTCGAAATAAGCGGGAATATGGATCGAGACTTTTGGATGGGCGCCATCGGTGACGGCGACGGTGTCCTTGACCAAGAGGCGGCGCGGCCTTCGGCCAAAGGCGATGGCGGCGATTTCCTCGACCCTCGCCATCGCGATCAAGACCAGTGGAACCAGCAGGATCAGGCCGAGCGTCAAGGCAAAGGCCGAGCCGAAGACGAAGTAATGGCCGGCCCAATAGGCGAACACCGTGGCGGCCCAGGCGCCAACGCCATTGGCCGCGGCGGACAGCAGCAGCGCCTGCATGACGGTCGGCTGCGCCAGCGCCAGGATCGGCAGCGACAGCAGGATGCCTACGAGGAGCGCAATGGTTGCAAGCTTCCAGTAATCAGGATTGACGATCGGTCCGGTCCAGCTGAATTTCGGTTCGCGCGCCGCGTTCAAAATGCCCCAATAGGGTCCGACGCCGCCTTCAAAGAATTTCCAGGGCTGATCGATCGCCTCGACGATGTTGTAATCCATGCCAATGGCTTCGGCGCGGGTGACGAAATTGCGCAGCACCGAAGCCTGCTCGAAGGGGCCGGGGACAGCGTTGCGCAAATTGTAACCGCCGCTCGGCCAGCCGAACTCGGCAATCACGATCCGCTTTCCCGGAAACTGGTCCCGCAACAGCTGAAACATCGCCACCGCCTGGTCCACCGCCTGGCCGGCGGTGAAGTTTTCCCAGTAGGGCAAGACGTGCGCGGCGATGAAATCGACAGAATAGGCAAGCTGCGGAAAGTCGCGCCAGATGTTCCAGATTTCGCCGGTCGTCACCGGCACGTTGACCGATTTCTTCACCCGCTTGATGAGTTCGATCAGGTCGTCGACCTTCTGCTCGCCGCGGTAGATCGTTTCGTTGCCGACGACGACACCGATGACGTTACTGTTGCGTCGGACAAGATTGATGGCGGCATCGATCTCGCGCTCGTTGCGATCATTGTTCTTGTCGATCCAGGCGCCGACCGTGACCTTGAGGCCGAATTCGGCGGCAATCGGCGGAACAAGCTCGACGCCGCCGGTGGATGAATAGAGACGGATGGCGCGCGTGATCGTGGAGAGCTTCTTCAGGTCGGCGCGAATTTTCTCGACGGTGGGAATGTTGTCGACGTCGGGATGGGCGGTTCCTTCAAACGGAGCATAGGAAACGCTCGGCAGAATACCGCGGAAATCAGGAGCCTGTTGCTTTTCCTGGAATATTCCCCAAAGCGCAGCGTGAGCAGCGGTTACAAACACCAAAACGGCGACGACGGCGCGCATCGCAACTAGACCATACGGGGCCTGCAATGGAGACAAGCGAACCCGTCCCCTAGGTTCGGCCGACACGGGAGCGATTCTGAAGATAATCCTGCCACGTGATTTAACAACTGGTATGACGCAGTGGCGTTTTAAGGGCGCGCCGTGTCAACCCGCCGATATCAGCAGCGTTCCAACACCCAGGCCGGCTATTTTGCCGGAGCGGCCTGGGATGCGGCTGGCGTAGGCGAAGGGGAGGCGGCCGGCGCCGCGGCGGCATTGCCGGCCGTGGCCGGGGGAGCAGGGGATGCTGCCGCCGCAGCCTGGGGCTGGGCGTTCGGGTTGATCCAGCAGGCGTGGACCCGATCATCCAGGCTCTTTTGCACCTTGTCGTCGATTTGCGCACCAAACCGCGTCAGGCAGCGGAAGGTGGCCTGGACATGCCCGCCGGGGCAACCGAAACGGTCGTAAAGGTCGAGGTGGCGAAAGGCGGTATCGAGGTCGTCGCGCCACATCAGGCGAACGACCCGGCGGCCGAGCCAGACACATTCCGGGTTACCGGCGGGGCCGTTGATCGCTTGCGCAGCTTCCGCAAATTCATCCGTCCTGCGCTGGTTGTCCTTGGCGGCTTCGGCGCTGCCGGCGGCTGGTTTGCCGGACTGGTCCTGATTGGCCGGGGCTCCACTTTGGGCAAACGCGCCGCCGGCGCCGATCAGCAGTGCCAACCCGGAGACGGCGAGGTGACGCAAAACCGCAATCTTGAGCTGAAGCACCCGCTGACGCATGAATTCCCCGATCTTGTTCCTGCCCGTCCTGCCGCTACGCAATGCCGTTCAAATGGGTCTCCAATGCGGCGAAGCGGTTTGGCGCAATCCCATGACGGACATTTTGGATTTTGTCCAGCAAACTCACAACTTTATCGCGCTGTGGTAAAAGCGCACGGCGTTGCCGGGCCAGCGATTGCCGCCGTTCCTGCTCTTGGCAGACGGCCAGCGACCGGCTAATCGACGATCACTACTGGAGCCGATTTGCCGTTCGCTACCCCTTCTGCCGCGAATCCTTCAGGCGAACGTCAAATCGCGAGCTCCACTAGCATTAATATCTTGCTGGTTGTCCCTTGATTCTGACATTCGCGAACTTGGCTCCGCATATGGGAGCGAATGTTAGATTCGGACCACTAGTGTCCCGAATCCGAAGTTCGCCGCGTTCGCGGCGGTTTCTTTCGCGAACTTCGGATTCGAAAGGACACTAGAAATCTATGATTCTAGTGTGGTTTAGGTTCAGAAGTTCTCTTGACGAACTCGCGGCGACAATGAAGAGAACTTCTGAATCACCACACTAGCCGGAGGACGGAACTGATTTCTCGACGCACGCCGCTGGCGCTTCTCCTGATATCCCTAGGTGCGATTGCCGCGGTGTGGTGGTGGCTGGCCACGCCGATCAATCTGGCGCGCGCGCCGATCGATCCGGATGCCAGGCTGCAATGCGTATCCTACGCCCCGTTCCGCGGCGAGCAGTCGCCGCTTTCGCCGGCGACGCAAGTGAGCGCGGAGCAGATCGCGGAGGATCTCGCCCAGCTTGCCAAGATCACGGACTGCATCCGCACCTATTCGACCGATAATGGGCTGGATCAGATTCCCGAATTCGCGGCGAAGGTCGGGCTGAAAGTCATTCAGGGAATCTGGCTGTCGAGCAATCGCCAGAGAAATCTGGCGCGGATTTCGACCACCCTCAGACTCGTCAAGGAATATCCGTCGACGATCACCGCGCTCGTGGTTGGCAACGAGGTTTTGTTGCGGGGAGAAATGACTGTATCCGACCTTGCCGCCACGATCCGCTCGGTCAAGGCGCAGGTCTCCATCCCCGTCACCTATGCCGACGTCTGGGAATACTGGCTGCGCAACCGGGAAATCTACGACGCGGTCGATTTCGTCACCATTCACATCCTTCCATACTGGGAGGATTTTCCGGTCCGCGCCAGGTTTGCCGCTGCCCATGTCGACCAGATCCGTCGGCGAATGGCAGTGGCATTTCCCGGCAAGGAGATTTTGATCGGTGAAACCGGCTGGCCGAGCGAAGGACGGATGCGCGACGCGGCGCTTCCCTCCCGTACCAATCAGGCCCGGGTCGTCTCGGAAATTCTCGACATGGCCAGGCGCGAAAACTTCCGCGTCAACCTGATCGAGGCTTACGATCAGCCGTGGAAGCGCCAGCTCGAGGGCACGGTCGGCGGATATTGGGGTCTGTTCGATTCCGTGCGGCGGGCACTGAAATATCCACCCGGCATCGCAGTCACCAACTTTCCGTCCTGGAAGCTTGCGACGGGAAGCGGAATGGCGCTGGCGATCCTGGTGTTCGGCTCGGCCTGGCTGGCGTTGCGCCGCAGGCCCTGGCAGCCACGGCTTGCTTCCTGGTTCGCCGTGGGAATGTCGGCAACGACGGGCGGGATCCTGTTCGGGGTCGCCGCCCGCAAGATGTTCATTGAAAGCTACGGAGTGGGTGGAGCGCTGCTATGGGGCTGGCTGCTGGTGGCCACCACAGCCGCTCCCCTTTTCGGCGCTCATGCCCTGATGTCCGGCCGCGCGTTGCCGACCTTTGTTGAATTGCTGGGTCCGAAGGAGCAAAGGAGCCGATCGGTCCTGACGATCATGCTTGGGCTATCACTGATCGTGACGGTCGTGATCGGCGCAGAGACGGCGCTCGGCTTCGTGTTCGACCCGCGCTACAGGGATTTCCCGTTCGCCGCATTGACCATGGCGGCGATCCCGTTCGCAGCCCTCACGCTCCTCAATCGCCCGAAGGAGGGAACGCGTCCGGTTGCCGAACAGGTATTTGCTGGCTTGTTCGCGGGCGCGGCGGTCTACACCGGCATCAACGAAGGACCGCAGAACTGGCAGTCGCTGTGGACCTGCGCGATCTATCTGCTGCTTGCCGCTACGCTGTGGCAGGCGCGGGCCGCGCAAATCCCAAAATAAGCAGCCCGATCGCAAGACCTGACAGGGCGACGTTGTAAAGCACGACGCCAAGACCGGCGGCGATCAGGCCGCCCGTGAGCAGGACGATCGACGGCCGGATGACGTGAAGCGTCGCGATGATCAGCGCGACAACGCCAAAAACCGAATTTCGAAACAGATAGGTCGCCAGCGAACGGGCCTTGCAGAGCATGGTCTGCAAACCGGCATCGCAGGCGAGCGCCTCGCCGGAAAATTCGATCGCAAGATAGCGGATATAGAGCGCGTAGCCGACGGTGACGAAGCCAACCACCAGCAGAAACTGCACTTGATAGGGCGTGAGCCGAAACGGAGTTTTCTTCACGGGCCTGTTTTCCGAAAACCAAGAGCGATACGCCGCGTAAGTCTGTCGGGAGCAGCCGTACCCGCTTTTCCAGAAGTGGCAAGCAAGATTTTGCGCGAGGGCCGCAAGAGACCTCCGGAGCCGGTTACCGCGCGTCAGCAGTCCGGGAGAAACCTTCTGCAAGCCATTGAGAATGAAACAATTCTTACAGACCGAACTTCTATTGGCGCCGGCCGAAAATCTGCGAAAAGCTCGATTGTTCGGGTTTCTGGCCCGGCTCTTCGTTGGGCGCCGCTCGCTTTGGCGCATATCGCTTTTGGGCGGGTTTGACGTCGGGAGCAGGCGTTGCATCCGCGGCAGGCCTGATAGCTGCCGCCGGCACTGCAGGCATTTGTTCGTCGGCATTCATCGTCAGGCGCTGGCCTTCGAACACCGTCGTCGCGCAGGTTCGATCATTGGCCATCATCGCGGCACAGACTTTGGCTGCCGCCGCGGCATCATTGATCGGACCGGCCACAAGCCGAAGCTGCATGCCGAGCCCGTTGCGGTTTTCCTTGATCACGATGATCGGTCGCAAGTCGGCGAGCGGCGCGTTCGACCTCGATTTGAGCAGCCCGCGCCACAGCGCTCGCAAGCCGGGGATCGAGTTCGCACCCCCGACATCGACTCCAAATTCGGTTCGCTGAACCGCGAGCTTTGGCACTGACGGAGCCTGGTCGTCTTCCGTGATCTCCTCGGTTGGCGATGCCGAAGCCACCACGTCCGGCATCGGCGCTGCCGTAATGACCTTCTGCGGTGGAAGCGGTTCGATCAGCTTTCCGGCTGCCGGATCGGGCGGCCCCATCATGGATTTCGAGGCCACGAGCGAGGTGGATGGCGGGATTGCAGGCGGCACCGTCGGCGTTGACGGAGCTGCTGCCGAAGGCGCCGGGGTCGGACCGGGCTCCGCACTCGAGGCAACGATTGGCGGCTTTTCGACTGTCGCCGGTGGACTTGCGGCCATGGGGGATACCACGGGGGCGGCCGCAGGGGGCTTTTGCGGGCTCGCCGGCGCTTCCGTCGGTTGCACGGGCGCTGGCACGGCCGCAGCGGCAGTGGCCGTGGTGGAATGAGCCGCGGCCGGGGCAGGCGGGGCGGCCGCGGCATTGGTGGAAGCACTGCTTGATGAAGCGGCGTTTTGGGCGGCGGCACTTTGAGCCGTATTCGGAGGAATGACGCTCGCGGAAACGGCCAGTGTGCCACTGGGCGGGGATGGGGGTTGCGGATTCTGCCGAGATATCGCGCCGGTCACCGAATCCAGGCCTTGCTCCAGGACCCCAATCCGCGCATAGAGCCGATCTCGATCGCTGTTGAGCGTGTCGATCGCCGATGCCAGCCGCCGGGCTTCGCTCTGGTTCTCTCTGGCGACCTGTTCGATCTGCTGCGACTGCCGCGCCAGGTCGGCGGAAGCTATCTGCTCATGCCGCATTCCAAGCTGGCTTGCGAGAATGGCCACGACCACCGCGCCGACCGAACCAACCGCCCAGGACCCGAGCCGCCACAGCGTTCGCCGGTCGAATTCATCCTCCTCGGCCAGGAGCCCGGAAAGCACGCCGCCCGAGTTCTCGATCTCGAAAGGCTTCTCCAGATTGCCGGAATCCTTTGCCATGGCAAGTTTAGGGTCCTGACCGAATCAACCCAGACATTAACAGGAATTCTCCCCTCATCCTTAATCCCGGCCCCTTATGGTTGCAAATCCGCCTTATTCCAAACAGTGCAAAAACGCTTTATGACCGCGCACATCGAAGAACTTCGGGGAAATTTCGGATGACCACCGGCAGGACTGCCGTCACCATCGTGCTTGCGGCCGGCGAGGGAACGCGCATGCGCTCCGCAAGCCCCAAGGTCCTGCACCCGGTTGCGGGGCAGTCGCTGTTGTCGCACGTGCTGGCCGCAGTCCCGAATTCGAGTGCGCTCGCGGTGGTGGTGGGGCCGGATCACGATGCGGTGGCAAGAGAAGTCAGGCGCGTGCGGCCGCAGGCGTCGATGTTTGTCCAGCGCGAACGTCTGGGAACGGCGCACGCGGTGCTCGCCGCACGCGGTGCCATCGCGGCTGGCGCGGACGATCTGCTCATTGCCTTCGGCGACACGCCGCTGATTTCGGCGGCGACATTCGAACGGCTGCGCGAAGCCCTCAAGAACGGCGCCGCTCTTGCCGTGCTCGGCTTTCGTGCCGCCGATCCGACCGGCTATGGCCGGCTTGTGGTCGAAAACAACCACCTGGTCGCGATCCGCGAACAGGACGATGCCGGCCCGGCGGAGTGCGCGATCAGTCTTTGCAATGCCGGCGTGATGGCCTTTGACGGAAGCAAGGCGCTTGCGATTCTCGAAAAGATCGGTAACGCCAACAGCAAGGGCGAATATTATCTGACCGACGCGGTCGCGATCGTTCGCGACCTGGGATTGGAGGCTGTTGTGATCGAAACCAGCGAGGATGAAGTGCGCGGCATCAACACCAAGGCTCAACTCGCCGAAGCCGAGCGAGTGATGCAGACACGGTTGCGCAAGGCGGCACTTGATGCCGGCGTGACCATGATCGCACCGGAGACGGTCTTCCTTTCCACCGACACGATGTTCGGCAACGATGTGACGATCGAGCCGTTCGTCGTGATCGGTCCCGGTGTTTCGATCGCGGACGGCGCGGTGATCCATTCCTTCACCCACATCGTGCATTCTTCGATCGGAAGGAACGCGCTGGTCGGACCGTTCGCGCGCCTGCGACCGGGAACGTCGCTCGGCGAGGGCGCCAAAATCGGCAATTTCGTCGAGGCGAAGGCCTCAACGCTCGATGCCGGCGTCAAGGTCAATCATTTGAGTTATATCGGCGATACGCATGTCGGCGCCCACGCGAACATCGGCGCGGGCACCATTACCTGCAACTACGACGGCTACGGCAAGCACAAAACCGAAATCGGTACCGGCGCATTCGTCGGCACCAATTCCTCGTTGGTGGCCCCGGTCAAGATCGGCAGCGGCGCCTATATCGGTTCGGGTTCGGTCATCACGCGCGACGTGCCAGATGACGCCATGGCCGTGGAGCGCGGCCAGCAGATCAATCGTGAAGGTGGCGCCAAACGGTATCGCGAACTCAAAACGCGCAACAAGGCGCCGAAGAGCGGAAGTTAAGGTTTCGGCTTAACGCTGTTTCAATCGGCAATAATTATTTATAACTGGATGCGGCCCAACTTCGTTAAGAGATGGCATCCGAATCTTTTTGCTTTGGGAGAATTTGAGGCGCATGTGCGGCATCGTCGGCATTCTCGGGCACGGTCCAGTCGCCGAGCAGTTGGTGGATTCGCTCAAGCGCCTCGAATACCGCGGCTATGATTCCGCCGGTGTGGCGACGCTGGAAGGTGATCATCTCGAACGTCGCCGCGCCGAAGGCAAGCTCAGGAATCTCGAGGCCCGGTTGAGGCTCGAACCGCTCGCCGGCCATACCGGTATTGGCCACACGCGCTGGGCGACGCACGGCAAGCCGACCGAAAACAATGCGCACCCGCATGCGACCGACAAGGTCGCCGTCGTCCACAACGGCATCATCGAGAATTTTCGTGAGCTGCGCGAAGCCCTGCAAAAAAAGGGAACCGTTTTCAAGACCGAGACGGACACCGAGATCGTCGTGCATCTCGTCGACGACTATCTCCGACAAGGCCTTCAACCGGCGGATGCGATCAAGGCAACCCTGTCCCAGCTTCGCGGTGCATTTGCACTCGGCTTCATTTTTGCAGGCAACACCGACTTGATGATCGGGGCGCGCAACGGACCGCCGCTCGCCGTCGGGTATGGTGACGGCGAAATGTATCTCGGTTCTGACGCCATCGCGCTTGGTCCCTTCACCGATACCATCAGCTATCTCGAGGACGGCGACTGGGTTGTGCTGACGCGCGCCGGCGCGACCATCTACGACAGGAACAATGTGGTGGTTCGCCGCGAGGCTCTGAAACATGCGGCCGCGACCTCCCTGGTCGACAAGGCGAATTATCGCCATTTCATGGCCAAGGAGATTCATGAACAGCCGGAAGTCGTCGGCCACACGCTGGCGAGATATGTCGACATGGCCGCGGACAAGGTCATGCTGCCGTTGCAGCTGCCTTTCGACTTCAAGAACATCCAGCGGATTTCCATCACGGCTTGCGGCACCGCGAGCTATGCCGGCTATATCGCCAAATACTGGTTCGAGCGGCTGGCACGCGTGCCGGTCGAACTCGATGTCGCGTCCGAATTCCGTTACCGCGAAGCGCCGTTGGGCAAGAGCGATCTGGCGATCTTCATTTCGCAATCCGGCGAGACCGCCGATACGCTTGCGGCCTTGCGCTACGCAAAATCGCAAGGCTTGCACACGCTCTCTGTGGTCAACGTGCAGAGCTCCACGATCGCGCGCGAAAGCGAAACTGTGCTGCCGACGCTCGCTGGTCCCGAAATCGGCGTCGCCTCGACCAAGGCCTTCACCTGCCAGCTGATGGTACTGGCTGCGTTGGCGATCGAAGCGGGCAGGCAACGCGGCGAATTGTCGGCCGACGACGAAACAAATTTGGTGCATCGGCTCGTCGAAATTCCACGCCTGATGTCGGCGGCGCTCGCAACGGAGCCGCTGATCGAGAAACTGGCGCGCGATCTTTCCAAATCGAGGGACGTGCTTTACCTCGGCCGCGGCACCAGCTATCCGCTGGCGCTCGAGGGCGCGCTGAAGCTCAAGGAAATTTCCTACATCCACGCCGAAGGCTATGCGGCCGGCGAACTCAAGCATGGCCCGATCGCTCTCATCGACGAAAACATGCCGGTGGTGGTGATCGCGCCATACGACCAGGTCTTCGAGAAGACGGTCTCCAACATGCAGGAAGTGGCGGCCCGCGGCGGCGCGATCATCCTGATGACCGATGCCAAGGGAGCCGCGGAGGCGACCATCAAGTCGCTGGTGACCATCGTGCTGCCGGATATGGGCGCCATCTTTGCGCCGATGGTCTATGCCATTCCCGTGCAACTTCTGGCCTATCACACCGCCGTTGTCATGGGCACGGACGTCGATCAGCCCCGAAATCTCGCCAAATCCGTAACCGTGGAATAACCGGTCAGTCGACCTCCGGCCGATCTTGGGTCTTCAAAAGTCTGCTAGGATGGCTTAGCTGGCATGGATGATGCTTGCTTCGACTGACCTGGAACCCCAATGAATCCTGACAATTTGCCGCCGGCCGACACCCCGCCGGAAGTCCACACTGGCTTGATGGCCCGTTTCCGGAACTATTTCCTGACCGGGCTCATCGTCGCCGGCCCTATACTGATTACCCTTTATCTGACCTGGTGGTTCGTCACCTGGGTTGACGGACTTGTGCGGCCGTTTGTCCCCACCGCCTATCGGCCGGAGACGTATCTGCCGTTCGGCTTACCCGGCTCCGGACTGATCGTCGCTGTCGTCGCGCTGACGCTTCTGGGCTTTCTCGCCGCCAACCTGATCGGGCGCACTTTGGTCGATCTCGGCGAGCGGCTGCTCGGCCGCATGCCGGTGGTGCGCGCGATCTATCGAAGCCTCAAGCAGGTCTTCGAAACGCTTTTCTCCGGGAAAGGATCGAGCTTTCGCCGGGTTGGTCTGGTCGAATTTCCTTCGCCTGGCATGTGGTCGATCGTGCTGATCTCGCAATCGCCGAGCACGGAGATCTCAAGCCGCCTTCCGGTCGAAGAGGAGCATATTTCGGTGTTCCTGCCCTGCGCGCCGAACCCGACGACAGGTTTCTTCTTCTACGTGCCCAAGAGCAAGATCATCGAGGTCGAGATGAATGCCGAGGAGGCCGCGACACTGATCATGTCCTGCGGCGTGGTGCAGCCCGGCTCCGACCCGCAAAGGAAGATTGCCGCACTGGCGGGCATGGCGAATGCTGCTCGCGTGGCAAACTCATCCATGCTGCAGGCGGAACCCGCGAAGGCGGAGTAAGGCGTACCGTCATCGGGGATGACGCCAGCGGACTACCCCGCGCCCATCAGCGGCAGGGCCTCGTCGCGTTCGAACAGATAAAGAAGGCAGCGCAACGCTTCGCCACGCTCTCCCGTCAGTTTCGGATTTTCCTTCATGATGCGCAGCGCCTCGTCGCGCGCCTGCGTGATGAGCTGGGCGTGCACCTCGGAGCGCGCGATCCGATAACCGGGCAGACCGCTTTGTCGAACACCGAGCACGTCGCCTTCGCCGCGCAGCTTCAGATCTTCCTCGGCGATGCGAAATCCGTCCGTCGTCTCCCTGATCACCTTCAACCGAGCCTTCGACATTTCGCCGAGCGGCTCCTTGTAGAGCAAGAGGCAGGTGGAGGCCTCGGAGCCCCGGCCGATCCTGCCGCGCAGTTGATGCAGTTGCGCTAACCCGAAGCGCTCGGCATTCTCGATCACCATGACGGTGGCGGCCGGCACGTCGACGCCGACCTCGACCACCGTTGTTGCGACCAGAAGGCTGACTTCGCCCCCGACAAACTGCGCCATGACACGATCCTTCTCGACGCCGCGCAGCTTGCCGTGAACCAGCCCGACCTTGTCGGCGAACCGTTCCCGCAGGCTTTCGAAGCGTTGTTCGGCGTCGGTCAGCGCGACGGTTTCGGATTCCTCCACCAGGGGAACGA
>Ga0070714_100002812_pt1 | contig 12843 bp, 5 predicted proteins | sample LARL83metaG_FD_65450 | JGI IMG/M metagenome (GOLD analysis project Ga0070714, IMG submission 65450) | Corn, switchgrass and miscanthus rhizosphere microbial communities from Kellogg Biological Station, Michigan, USA - LAR L8-3 metaG | ecosystem: Host-associated > Plants > Roots > Rhizosphere ... | reverse complement strand
GTCTGATCGATTTCCGCAAAGGTCTTCAGGAAACCAGTGGTGTTGAACGCCGCGTCCGAAACTTTCTTCGCCGACCATTTGTTGCGCTTATACTCGCTCCAAGCCAGTTGGATTTCGAAATGTTTCTTCGGTTCGCTGCCGGACTGGTTCGCGCCTGGGATCTTGGCGGGATCCGTTTTCTCCGTGAAGACCGGCCAGAGAATATAAAGGTGCCTATTGTATACCACCGGAATGACGTGGTCGGCGTCGATATCGACGTCGACCTTTTCCCAGGGCGTCCACACCTGAGCGTCCGTCCGCCGGCGGTAATAATAGACTCGCGGATTGCCGCCGATGGTCCGTGCGATCACGTGCAGATCGTCCACGCTCGTGCCGCTGCGCCAGTCCGACTCCACGTGCTCGTATTCGCCTATCACCTCCAGACGCGCGACGTCGTGCAGGCTTTCGAGATAGCGCAAGTACGCTTCTTCCACGGTGTCCTTCGTCACTTCGTTCTGGAGCAGTTGATTTTCCAGGTCCTTGAAGAAGGGCGTCTTGTCGTCGCGCAGGGCCGGGTCGATCCAGTTTTCCGGGTAAAGAAAGATCTTCCGGTTCGCTTCCCATACCCGGTAATTCCGCATCCATTTCCAAAGCTGGAAATCACCGGTTGGGAGCGTCACCTGCGGCTCCAAGTTCATGAAGCATCGCTGGATGAACAGTTGCACCGAGCTGATGGCCTGCTTGATGCGTGAAGTAAGCTGGCACGGTGACATTTCCACGTCGATCAGGAACCAGTCGAATAGGCCGTTGGAATCCTTCCACGCCGCGCCCGTAACCTTTTCGGGATGCGCCACCAGATACGCCACCAGTGATGCCCTCTGCCTCTCGCGAAGATCGTTCCGAAGAGGCTTTGCGACGGTGACCCATTCGGCGGGCTCATACTGCGCCTTTACTGCGTTCTTCACGTCTTCGGCCTGCGGAGGATCAGGAGTGTTGACCGACCACGCGAGCAGTTTCGCGCTCGAGATACCCAAACGCCTGCGCATTGTGAAACAGCCGTCGAGGATCACTACCCAGCGTTCGTTCTTGAAATCGGCCGCCGCGAGATTGAAGCCGGATGCCCCGGTAATCGATCCGAGCTCGTCGCGGTCCCAGCCAGTCGCGTCGGTGAGGGCGTCGAGCACGTCGGCTAGCACGGCGCCGGTGCTCGCCAGATAGAAGACGTCGATCAGATCGCGCGGCCCGCCCGGTAGATTGTCGCGCAGTGCGATCAGCGTGCTGATCTGTTCGTAATGAGCGAACAGCGCCGGGGCGAACGCGCCCGTGGATAGCGGGATCGCATTCACATCGAATCCGAAGTCGGCCGGATGCGCGGAAATATAGCTCAGCTCGCGCGCGGTGAGCTTGAATGCATTCACCAGCAACGCGGCTTTGTAGAGAAGCGTGTAGGAGTCCACCAGGGGATCGAACGAAGTGAGGCCTGCTCCGGAGAAAAGCTGGTCGACCGAGACCACCGCCTGCGGCGTAGAAGGACTGCTCCAATGTAACTCCAGAAATGCATTCGCACTGGCGGCGGTGCTGTATTCAAGCGTGAGATCGTACAATTGCCCGGCGCCCAAGAGTACGATGGGCGTGCCCTGAAAATCGGCGGGGAGGGCGTTGGCGGCCTGATTGATGACCACTTGCCCGTTGACCGTAAGAACAACGCCGCCGTTGGTTTTAATCTGAAATGTGTAAGCCTCGGCGAAGGGCGCGAACACTTTCGCGGTGAAGCGCGCGCTAAAGCCGGTCGCGGTAATGGAAGGGTCAGGCGTACTCGACCCCCAGGTGAAATTCACATCGGGCTCAACTCGCGTCAGCTTGAGATTCGTGAAATTCGTGTTCTGGAAGTACGCCCCCGATACGCCGTCGCCCACCAGCGCGAGATAGTCGGCCATCGCGGGCTTTCCGGGAGCGGTGCGGGCATCCAGCAGCGATCCAAGCAGCAGCTCCGCGACCGAATTGTCCAGGCGCAACGCGTTGCCGAGCGTCTGCTTCACCAGGCTCTCGCTTAGCGTGCGCTTCAGGTACATCAGCAGCCCGCGCAGAACGTAGGCGGCCGCCGCCTGTCGATAAGCCGCTTTCGCGTCATCGGTCGCCGGGGGAATCGCGGGCAGCAGATTTGTGAACGCATCCGCCGAATCCAGGAAAGGGAAATTCACTTGTATGAAGGCTTTGTTCGCGGCATTGTTGGCAGGCACGCCGTCGAGAAACGACACCGCCTTCTGCGCGGTTGCTTCATCGGTGATCGTCGCGAGCTGCTTTTCAAGCAGATCTTCCGACGGGTTCGCGGGCATCGCGGTATCGTCCGCGATCTTGCTCAGGCCATCCTGCAGGCTCTTGAGCAGCAGCGTGATCGCGTCGCGCGCCGGAGCGACGCTTTGCGCGGAATCTGTGATGTGGCGATAAGCGTAATTGAGCTTTGCGACCGTAAGATGGCCCGCGCGGATCTTGCGGGCCCGATTGACGAAATCAAGCGTGGGGCCAGGATCGCCGCCCGGAAACACCGTCGCGCCCGTGAGCGCTTCGAGCGCAACAAAATCCTTCATCGAAATGCCGAGCGCGCGCCGCAGCCCGGCATAGCGGTATAGCTTCGACAGATTCGCAATGTTCAGCGCGTCGCCCGCGATTTCCGCCGCGACCAGTGTCTCGAAATCCGCGGCGCTCAAGTGCAGACCCGCGAGAATTGCCGGCACGTGCTCGGAGATCTTGCCGATCACCGCCAGTTCACTGCCCGCCAGCGCAAATGCCGCGTCCAGGGGGTTCAAAACGGTCTTGTTCAGGAATAGCTTGGAGTAGAGCGTCGGATCGCCGGCGCTGTCGGTAACGGTTTCAACGTTGCCCCAAAAAGCCAGCAGATTTACCAGTGGAAGCCTCAGCATCTCCTTCAGCCGCCTAACCTGCGCCAGCTTCAGCAGGAAGGCGTCGGTAAGATCGACGGCTTGTAATGTAGAAATCGCGAGATCCAGTTCGTGGACGGTCCAGCCCAGCTTGCGCCGCAACCTCACAAACCGATGGAGCCGGCTGAGTCCTTCCGCATTCATCTCGGGCACGCTCAGCTTAGTGAGGTCGCAGGTGTCGAGGTTATTGGGGTCGCTGGATACGATATCGAATTTCTTATCGGGGCTCGCCGCCCGAATGAAGTCCGCGCCGAGCAACTGAAACAATTCGTCGTACGCCAGGCCGGAGCGCTCAAGCAAGGTAGATACCTGCCGGAGCGGAGCCACGTTCAGTACGGCTTGCCCCCAATAGATTCCGGGATCGCCGGGCGCTGTGCGGTTGATGATAGTGCGCTCGAATGCCGTGAGCCCGACGTATTCGGTAGCTATGTCGAGGTCGGTGGGTTGCGGCGCCCCGCCGGGCTTCTGGAACGTCTGCATGAGCTGGTCGCGCGTCACGCCAAGAAAGCTCAAATCGCCACGGACCTCTTCGGTCCACAAATCGAATGGCAGCGTCCACGGGTACACTGCCTTGGCCAGAATTTCGTATGCGCCATCGGTACCGCCCTTCTTGACGCTGATGTACTGTGGATTCGCTGCCAGCTCATCGGCGGTCCAAGTGGTCTGGCGCTGGCGTGACGGGACGCACGTCGTGGGCGAAATCACGCTTTCGAGAACTTCGTTGACCAGATCGACATACGGCATGGGCGTGTCGCTGTTGGCGCAGGTGAGTTCGATGTCGCCGATGTCGGCGCGGCGAAGGTAGAGAATATCGAGCGCGCTCTTCTTCGCGACAGTCGAGCCGCGGTTCTTCAGGAAGGCGAGAATATCGGTCAAATACGCAGCGGGTCCGTAGACCGACCGGCAATGATCGCACGCACACAGATCGAGCGATCCGAACAATGATTCCCAATCTGGAATGCCCTGTACCTGCGCGGGTGGATCGGGAGTAACAGGCAGCGGAAGGTTATTGATTCCCGCGGCGTATTTGCCGTAAATCGCCAACGCCGCCGCTGCCGTGGTTTGCGACTTCCGGTGGACCGTTTCCGCGGCCGCAAACCCGCCCAGCGCCTGAGAATATCTTCCGACGAAATCGCTCTGGGCCATCTGCGCGATGCTGTGGGCCGAGTGGAGTCCGTCCGCGAGCAGAGCTTGCATCGCATCGTAACGTCCGGTCAGCCGCAGCACGCGTTGCATGCTCTTTAACTGATTAGCGGCTCCCTTTACGTCGCCCACGCCGTGAAGCGCCGCCGGATTCGCGGCGACGTACTGCTCGAAATTCGTTCGCTTGAGGTCGAAATCCGGACTATTCTCGAAGAACGTGAGCATGTCCGCCGAGCCCACCGGCTGCTCTCGCGCTAAGCGGGCCGCGGCAACGGCCGATGGAAACGCGTCCTCCACCATGCGCGCCATCAGCGAAGCATAGGTCGATGCTTTTTCAGCGTCGGTCGCGCCCGGAATGTCAGCGGGGAAGCCCGTCTGATCCACTAGCTTGCGCCAGGCTCCCAGATCGAGTCGCGCCAGGGCTGCCGGCGACCCCATAGAGTCGTGACTTTCCAGCGCCTGAAGCATCGGAAGATGATTCTGCGCCACCAGCGAAACCCGCAGCGTGTTCTGCAAACGGTCGACCGCCGGGTCACCACCAAAAGTCGGGTCCTTGCGGATCTGCGTCCAAAAGTCCTCGACCGGACCGGGATGCGCTGCATAGGCGGCAACAAGCTTTTGTTGCGCGTCCGCTTGCGGCAGAACGGTTCCCAAAATCGACCCGATCGAACTGGTGCCAACCTGCGGATTCTGAATGGAATCGACCAGGGCAAGCTTCGCCAGCCGGTCGAGGATGCTTTCCATCTGTTGGCCGATCGCGACTGGCACAAGATTCCGTTCCAGTGCCTTGGTTAGCGCAAGCCCCAATTGCAGCGGATTCGTGCGCAGGAGCTCCGTGAGATCCTCCGGGATGCCTTGCCGAAACAGCCCGTAGAACGCTCCGGCCTGGATCTGCGTGTCCCGTTCACGCTGCGCGGCGGCACGCAGGAACGCGATCCGCTGAACCGGCTGGCCTGTCTCAGCGCTCAGAAACTGGACGTCGTCATCAGTAAGTTCGGCCAAAGCCACGCCATCAAGCTCCGGGGTGACCGCACCGGCGACGATCTCATACTCCGAGGCGCCGGGATAAAGAGCGCCTCCCACCATCAGGTCGATCGTTACCGCGGGGGGAGCCTTGAATCGCACCGGCGACTCCGCCACGACGCTGCCGTCGGCTGCGTAGGCGCGCACAACCACGTCCGGCGACTCGGCATTGTCTCGGCGGGAGTATTGAATTTCGTAAGCTCCCTGGGCGTCAGTCCTGGCCGGCTCTCCAAGGGGACTCTCGCTTCGCAGTTCTTTGTCGACCGCCCGCACGATCGCGTCCGTCAACGGTGATCCGTCCGCCTGACGTATGTGCCCACGAATGGCGTTCGCGCCCGCTGGCACAGTTGGAGCCGGCGCCAGAGCGTCGGCATCCAGCCAGATCATCACCTCCTCATCACCAAAGCGCAGGCTCCAGCGGATGTCACGCTCCGTGCTTGCCACCAATTGACGGTTCTGGTGAACGCGGAACAGCACGTCCGGATCGCATTCGCGAAAGAGCTTACGCCACGTTGCAAAGGTCAGTTTGATCGTGAACCGCCCGGAGACATCCGTCGTGGCGGCTCCGATTCTCTTGGTCAAAAGCCCGCGATCGTCCCAGGCCTCGACCTCAAGCCCGGGTACACCATTGTGAGACCGGCGCACGATCACTCTTCCCGCAATTTGAATCTGTTTCTTCACGAACATCCTCCCGCGGCCGTTGCGCCTTTAAGAGCAGAGAAACACAATCGATCTCGTTTCATCTGGAGTTATCTTACAAAAAACCGAAATTCTGGCGACAGTGTCCAGTAAGCGCCGTACCTCCGCGCCTCAATCTGATGCACTTGGCCGAATAACTATGCTGGGGGGGCAGCAACCGAGCCGCGGAACGTTTCCAGGCGTTCGCTGCCCGCTTCTTCCCTCCATCGAGTCCACGCCATAATCTCATCACGCGATGTCTTTCGGAAACGACTACCGCTCGTGCCGGCCCTGTTAAATTCGTATTATCGGCCGGAGAGTTGGGCCCGAATTCCTGCGTACAGTGCACCTCTAGCTCGGTGCATCGTTGGGGCGCCGTGCTGGTATCCTCAAGTTTTACAAACTCACGCCACAGGAGGGAACTATGGTCCTCTCGGCCCCATCGCAAGCTGCTCTCGAGCGAATCCGGCGCGCGCCACGACCATTGGACAGGGCAACGCTCCCACGTGAAGGAGATCGCGCGTTGCACTACCGCGTCACCATCACGCCGGCGGCGGATCGGGCATGGGCGTTGCGAATGCTCATCGGCGAAATGCCGATGCTGGATTACAGTCATCAGGGGCCCACGGTCCTTTCCGTGATCCACACGGGAAAGTGGTCACGGATTGAAGCTCGCGAGCCAGGGATGTTCGGCAGGAACTTCAGCATCATCCGCGAGCCGGACGGCGGGTTTGTATTCGCGGACCACACTGACCGGCTGTTTTACCGCGCGGACGCGGAGCAGGCGCTGCCGGTTCGGTTTCCGCAAAACGTTCGCGCATCGCTTGACGTGAGCCAAGGCGAACCGGTCGAAGGAAGACACACCCGCATCGCAACCCTGACGATTGCCGGCCCGCCAGCGATGCGGATGCTGGTCTGGTTCACCAACGATCCAGAACTTGCGGTCTTCCAGCGGCCCATTTTCTGTTCCGTCATGGGGTGTCCGGACGCTTTGGCGGAATCGGGTCTTCTGAACCGGGAGGTGCTGGACTTGGGCGTGCCCCTTCGAATCGAAACGTATTCCCCGCAGTTCGGCGGATTGGAGCACCCGCTGGTGACGGTGACGATCGATTCCATCGCTTTTCACGGCGCAAAATCGAAGGACTTCCAGCAGCCATCGGCGTATAGTGATCTGCGCGACAGCCGCCGGCTGGCGGCCAATTTGGAGCCGCACGGGTACACGGCTCCAAACCCCGCGTCGCTGGACGACCTTCGATCAGGGCGCTCGCCCGTGGGGCAAACGCCATCGGATGTGAACCCCGTTGACGTGGATCCCAACACCGGACCGCCGGCTGGCGGCCCGTCTACGGATACGCTACGGGTTCCGCAGTGTCTGCCGGCGACATTCGGATCGCAGGTGGCGATGGTGACGGAGCAATCGTTCTACTCCGACATCCAGTTCCTCTTGAACCAGATCTTCAAGAGGCTCGATCAGTTCCAGGGGGCGGAGGGTACGCTGACGGTGAACTGGCTAGAGCAATGGACGAATTCCAAGCCGGTCAAAGACAAGGAGGACGGGTTGTTCTGCGTCCTTCGTGACCGTCCTGAAGATGACCCGCCCGGCACGCCGAATCCGGGCGGTCTGGGGCTGCTGGATAAACTCGCCGAGCGGCAGGTGCGCAAAGCGCTGATCAATGGCACTCTTGCGTCGCAAGTCACACTCTCCCCGGTACAGCTCTATTACGTCACCAACGTGATGGGTCGGCCTCCCGCACAGCGCTACGACGCGCTGCCCGGCGGAATTCAGACGCAGATTCGCGACCTGTACCTGAATGAGCGAATCGGCAAATTCTCATTTACATACGCCACCAGTACTTCGCCGACGACCACCTTTCACGGCTTGGTGGGCGTCCAGCTCAGCGATATCGAATTCTCCATCGCGATCCACAATACCGAACCAGTGGAGACGCTGGAAATCCTGAATAAAACGATCCACATGGTAGTGAATCTTCCGAATGCCAGTGGCGCCGCAAATATCGGGCGCTGGCCGACAGGACTTTACTTCCTGGCGCTCGGAGCGAGCGGGCTCCTTTGCTTCTGGGTACCTCCCGCCTGCGCCGCGATGCCGTATGTGGCGGATGTGGGATTGTTTCTTCTCAGCGATTATGCGTACGTCAGAGTGAGCCTGAATAACCTCAAGGCCGACATCACGATCGATTTCAAACCGGACGCGGCACAAGTGCTTCGCCCTAACGCGACGGTTAAGTTGAATGCCGACGTGAATGTTTATTACATGAGCTACATCCCGACGGGACTTCACCAGTTGGTGAGCTTCGTATATTCGCTGGTGGGCAGTCATACCGACCTTGTGATCGGAGAGATCGAGTCGCAGGCGCAGGACCAGCTCAACGACCTTCTGGTGAAAACTCTCGATCTCAGCTTTCCGCCGAAATTCGGCCCAGTCCCCCTCGCTGGACTGACGTCTTCGAGTGACGGGGCGACGCACGACTTTCTGTTCCTCCAGGCGGGCCTGAACGCGCCCGCTATCGGCATTTCGGCGCCTTACATTACTCAGGTGGACCCGAACGTGGAAAAGCGCCTCCTCGACGGAAGGAGCAACTTTCCGCCTCTCGTCGATCCACCGGACAGCCCCACCGGCTTTCCTGTCAGCCGCCGCTATGGTGGATTCTTGCTCTCGCAGAATTTCATCAACCACTACATCAACGCGCTGTGGCGGAACGGAGCTTTCAATTATCAGCTCGCGCCCGCGGAGGTGATACAGGTTGCAACAGTGTTCAAGAGGCTGGTCAGCCTGACCGGGCGCCTGCAGATGCATCTCTGGCCGGCGGTAACTCCGCGGACGGTGTTTACGCCGCGCGGCCAGGCAGAGCAGGGATTCTATGCCACAACATTTTTTGACGACGTGCGATTGTGCATCACGGCGGAGGGCGACGGGCGCAGTATTCTTGAGCTTCAGTTCGCAGCGCAGGCGTTCACGCAGATTGGGTTCGGCGCCGTGGATCCTTCCACCAAGAAACTGGACATCATCCGCGTCACCGACACGTTCATCGATCTGTTCTTCGATTTGCAACGGCTGAACGTGCGACTGATTCACCCGGAAGTGCAGGATGTGGAGACGGATGGACCCGTGTTTGCACCGCTCACTGTGAAGAGCGCGTCCGTGCTCGAACCGGCCATGCTGATGGCGCTGCGATTTGCGCTCGCCGCGCGCGATGACTCAGCGATTCCCTCCACCGCCGGAAATCCGCTCTTTCACCAATACCCGATTCCCGGTGCCACTATCGATATGCACCTTACGCCGTTTCGCGGAAACCTCTATGGCTGGGTGTTGCTGACAGGAACCGGCCCGAGTCACGGGCTGCTGGCGTTTTTCCCGAATGGCACCCTAGACGTGAGCAGAATGGATTGTAACCAAGGGCAAGCGGTCCGCAAAACGATCTGAGCGCGTTTTACACGGTGCGCGGCTTCGCCAGCACCCTCGGCCGCAATTGGTACGCCGGGCCAACGAGCGCTGATCCAAGAATCGTGGTCTGCTGTCGCTGATGCTGCGCCATCGCCACCATCTCCGAGCCGATCAGCAATTCGCCTAGCGGCCTATCTGGCGGAGCATCCGGTGCTGGAGACCATCTACGGCTTCAAACAGCGGCTTTGTTACCTGCTACTCAAAAAACATCGCATCCCCAAACAGTGTGAGCAACCGGTACCGCTCGGCCAGACTCTGGCGGCTTGGTCGGAAGAAATCGTCGCCACGAAGGCTTTCACAACAAAATGGAGCTCATCAGTCGACAAGCCTACGGCTTCCGCAACTTCGAAAACGTATAGACTTCGTGTCAAGGTATTATGTGCCTGGCTTCTCAGGGATTAGGGTTTGCCCCCGTTGTTGGCGTAGTGGCGTAGAGCCTAAACTTCTGATTTTGTTTGGCTCCCCACCCTGGACACGTTTCGAACTTCCATAGCCCAACTGGCCTTGTGCTCGAACTTGTGAAGTGTATTGAAATGAGTATCCTCCAGATCGACTGACGGGTTCATCCATTCTGGACACCCAGTCTGGACACATCTCGAACTAACGTGCGTTCGGATTCCGGGTCGACATCGATTCACTCACATGCGTCATAGCGCGCATCCAACTACAAAAGACATGACTGCAGCCCAAGTCTGCCTGCTCCGGATCATGCGAGAGTGCCAATTCGGTCGGATCGAAAATCTGCCTGTTCGTGATGGACAACCTGTGTTCGACCGTGATGTGAAAGTGGTGCTGGCCGCTCGGCTGGGTGGCGATGGTCCCGGAACGAAGTTGGTCGCTGGCGACGAGTTCGAACTGAAGCGGCCTGTCCGAGATCTGTTCGATGCATTGGCACGCCTCGGGAACGGCACAGTGGTCCGTCTTGTCCGCCGTGGAATTTCAAGCTGAATCATTTCATGGGTCATCCAGGCGCCTCCGGTAAGAGGAAGCCCTACCTGTCAGCTGTCAAGATGGGGCCCGGCAGAAAGCCCTTTGAGATTCGACCTCGTTGACGTCGACCAATTCATTGACGAATGCCGCGGTATCGCGGGACAACGCGCAGGATACGCCCTAAGGTGACTGGGGTGTCGTTTCTGCAAGCCTTCAAACATCGACAGCTTGGGCTGGCGGCTCATTTGACATGATGTCCCAAAGCGCGTACAAGTAGTTAGTTCATCGCCCGCCAGCTGGGCGGAGCTTGGCCGGTGGATTCCGAATGAGGGGATAAATGACTGCCAAATATCGTATCGAAATTGAGCTTTCGCTCGATGAAGGCGCCGCACCAAAAAGCAATCGAGTTGGCGAGGGATGTTTACCGGCAACGTCGTGGCGCGAGAAACGGTGGAAAATGGCGTCGAACGAGAAGTGGGCGCGGATGAATTCATCGACGGTATGGAGCGAGCTTTGCTCGAATTGGTTGAAGGAAACCTGCTGTTGTCAGGCATCGAGATCGGTCATGAGGGCCGCGCACACCCAATAGCTTTTGTTTCTTATAAGAAGAAACGTTAGGTTTACTCCAAGGCGACCTCCTGCTCCCAAACCTCGCGCAGAGTCGTGGACCGGCCCGAATGTTCCGACGGAGCTATAATCAATGACGATCTTGAGATCGGAGACCAATCTGATGAAAACCCTTCTGGTTCTGATTTGCGGGGCGGCGCTGGCTGCCGGCACCTCGAATGCGAGTACTCTTTACGGCGGACTTGGTGGACATGGTAATGGTGATTCCACCAACGACGGATCGCTCGCCCTGGTAGACCAAGTCACTGGAGCCGTTACTGTCATAGGCCACCCTGCCGGAGTTTCCCGAATCTCTGGACTGGCCTTTGACCAGAATGGGATGTTGTTCGCCACCACCCAACCGGGCGGCGGTTTTCCGCCACCGCCAGGTCCGACGGGAGCTAGTCAGTTGTTGCGTCTCGATCCAGGAACTGGCGCCGCCTTGGCAACTGTTACGGTCACCGATGGAACAAATGGCATTGCAATCGCTGATCTCGCAGCACAGCCGGGCACTGGAATTCTGTTCGGCATCCGCGGCCCAAATGATCAGTTGAACGGGCAGGGTAAGCTGTACACAATTAACAAGACGACGGGGTTGGCAACCCTAGTTGGCAACACGGGCGATTTCTTCGGCTCCTTGGCGTTCGCTTCCGACGGCACTCTCTATATGGCCTCCGCCGACTTGGACTTCGCCACCGACAATATCATTAATATCGGACTCAAGACGCTTAACCCAACGAATGCAGCGACCCTTAGCTTCGTACCGACCAACGATCTATTCGGGGCGCTTGCAGTGCGGCCCGAAGACAGTGCGCTATTTGGCGGAAATGGCGACTCGGCACAGCTTTTCCGCATCAACGTCACAACTGGCACAGAAACGTTAGTCGGTAGCACGGGCCGTACATTCATCGGCGACCTGGCTTTCCTGCCGGCGCCCGAACCAGCGAGCCTAACTCTGTTCGCCGTAGGGTGCCTTGTCCTTGGAACCATGAGACGCATTGCAATGCGTGTTCGACCCTGACCTTTCGTGCTTTGAGGTTGTTCCGTGACTAAGGCCCAATAATCTCCGCTTTGACGCGCAACTTAGCTTGTCAATGACGAATTACAAAAATCGGTTTCAATCGGGTGTTTTGATGCTTTGGCGGCCGAATCCGTGGTGGCCCGCCATCAGTTGCTGATCTTGAAACGCGGGCCAAACGTGCCCCCAACCTGTGCCCTGCTGATCGGATCATTGCCGCTCTGTGCACCCTTTTGCGCCCGTCGCGCCCTCTGCGTGCTGCCATCGTTCTAAGGCCTGCAACTCTACTGGATTTCCACATAGCGCTGAGGAAACGAACCTTCGTTCGCTGTTCTCGCCAAGACGCCGACCGTGGCCACAGGGGCCAGGCAACGAACTCATCGACGCGGTTGTCGAGATGAAGCGGCGTAATGGCAATTGGGGCTGTCCCCGAATTGCTCAGCAGTTGCCTTAGCTTTTTGGCTTCGAGATCGATAAAAATGTGGTTCGCCGTATCTTGAGCGTTCTACCGACCGGACTCAGACTCGCGTGGTCCATCCTGGTTCACTGGAGCTGCGATCTGTTTCGATGCGAATCCGCACCCTTGAGCATCCATTTGGATTAGAGACGTCGGCTCTCTCGTTGTTCAGCGAGGTAGGTCGAGATTTTTCGAAATGGCCAACTTCGGCTCACTTTGCGTCCAGTGGTTGCTGCGGCTAGTCCGAGTTTGGCCTTCATGCGGCGCAGATAGACTCATAAAGGAGTTTGACCCATCATCGTAAAGAACCAAGTCGAGTGCGATGAAACTGTCTGGGCAGCTCATGATGCCTTACGTGAAACGCGACTCAGCGCCAGACTCCAACGCCAGGACAGGCAACTCGGGTACATGTTGACACCCATCAACAACAACTCTGCTGCTTAATCGCGGGAGTTCCTCAAGAGGGTTGTAGCAGACTCCCACCGCGTGATTTATCAATTCGGCATAGACAGTCGTGAGCTGGGACGCATGGACGCATCGGGACGGTTTTTCAGAACTTTTCTATACTACTCGCTCATGAGAGGAAAGGTAAAAATGACTTTTGATC
>Ga0070714_100002811_pt1 | contig 12847 bp, 11 predicted proteins | sample LARL83metaG_FD_65450 | JGI IMG/M metagenome (GOLD analysis project Ga0070714, IMG submission 65450) | Corn, switchgrass and miscanthus rhizosphere microbial communities from Kellogg Biological Station, Michigan, USA - LAR L8-3 metaG | ecosystem: Host-associated > Plants > Roots > Rhizosphere ... | reverse complement strand
CCTGGGCGCCGCCGCTCGCAACGTCTTCACCGCCGAGAACTCGCTGCTGGTCACCTTCCTGGCGATCGTGCTCGCGCTGGTCGTCGGCGCGGTCCTCATGGTCGTGGCCGACACCGGCGGCGCGATGTCGAAGCTGGGCTACTTCTTCGCCTCGCCCGGCGACTTCTTCTCCTCGGCCTGGCACGACATCTCCGCCGGGTACTCGGCCCTGTTCAAGGGCTCGATCTTCGACCCGTCCACGGTCAACGGCACCCCGTCCCAGTTCTTCGGCCCGATCAGCAACACGCTGCTCAACGCCACCCCGCTGATCTTCGGCGGCCTGGCGGTCTCGATCGCCTTCCGCGGCGGCCTGTTCAACATCGGCGGGCAGGGCCAGTTGATCGTGGGCGCGATCCTGGCCGGGTACGTCGGCTTCGCCTGGCACCTGCCCGGGGCGCTGCACCTGATCGTCGCGGTACTGGCCGGGGCGCTGGGCGGCGCGATGTACGGGGCGCTGGTCGGCTGGCTCAAGGCCTGGCGCGGCGCGCACGAGGTCATCGTCACGATCATGCTGAACTACGTGGCGCTGTACTTCCTCGGCTACCTGCTCAACGTCAACGGCTTCCACGACCCGACCAAGTTCGGGCAGGCCGTCTCCAAGCCCGCCGCCGCGAACGCCCGGCTGCCGCACCTGTTCGGCGACTCGGTCGCCACCGACATCGGCCTGGTGATCGCGCTGGCCGCCGCCTTCGCCGCGGCGTGGTTCTTCAACCGCTCCAAACTCGGCTTCGAGGTGCGCGCCCTGGGCATCAACCCGCGCGCGGCCCGTACCGCGGGCATCGCGATCGGGCGCACCCAGATCCTGACCATGGCGCTGTCCGGGCTGCTGTTCGGCCTGGTCGGCGTCTCCCAGGTGCTGGGCACCACGAACCCGAACAACAGCGCCCTGTATCCCGACGTCGACGCCGGGCTCGGCTTCAACGCGATCACGGTGGCGCTGCTCGGCCGCAACCGGCCGTGGGGGATCGTCGCCGCGGCGCTGCTGTTCGGGGCGTTCAACGCCGGGGCCTCGGTGATGCAGGCCAGCGCCGGGCTGCCGGTCGACATCGTGAACGTCGTGGAGGCGGTCGTCGTGATCTTCGTCGCGGCGCCGCGACTCGTGCAGGAGATCTTCCGGCTGCGCGCCCGCCGCGCGGCCGCAGCCACGGGAGGCCAGGCGTGACCGCCACCACCGCTGAGATCGCGGCCCCGGCGGGCCGCCGCTTCGACAGCGCCCGGCTGATCCCCGGGGTCGCTCAGGTCGTCGTCGGCGCGTACGCGATCTGGGCCTTCGGCCTGGGCGCCCGCACCGCGCACGGCGCGAAGGCGGCCGTCGGGATGGCGCTGAACCCCAACGCCCCCGGCGCCCTGGGCATGGAGCGCTTCCCGGCCGGGCCGGTCGCCGTCGTCTTCGCAGCACTCTGCGTCGCCTGCGGCCTGGTGCGCGTGTTCAGGCCGCTCGGCGTCGCCGCCCGCCGCTGGCTGACGGTCGGTTACGTCGTCTGCTTCGTCATCGCGTTCCTGGTCTGGGCCTCCTCCGGGACGCAGGCGTTCGGCGGGGTCAGCCTGCCCGGCGTGCTCAACAACACGCTGATCGTGTCCGTGCCGCTGATCCTCGGCGCCACCTGCGGCATCATCTGCGAGCGCTCCGGCGTGGTGAACGTCGCGATCGAGGGCCAGTTCCTGTTCGGCGCCTTCTCCTCGGCGATGGCCGCGACGATGTCCGGCTCGGTGTGGATCGGCCTGCTGGTCGGCTGCCTGTCCGGGGCGCTGCTCGGCTCGCTGCTCGCGGCGCTGGCCAACCGGTACCACATCGAGCAGGTGGTGCTCGGCGTGGTGCTCAACGTCCTGGCCCTCGGCCTGACCACCTTCCTGTACAACAAGGTGCTGTCCGCCAACGCCGCCGCCTACAACCAGCCGCCGATCTTCCAGGCCATCCGCATCCCGGGCCTGGCCTCCATCCCGGTGATCGGCGCCGTGCTGTTCGACCAGAACATCGTGTTCTACCTCGCCTTCGTCATCGTCGCCGTGGTGCAGGTCGCCCTGTTCCGCACCCGCTGGGGTCTGCGCACCCGGGCGGTCGGCGAGCACCCGAGGGCCGCGGACACGGTCGGCATCAAGGTGCTGGGCACGCGGTACCGCAACGTGATCCTGGCCGGCCTGATCTCCGGGCTCGGCGGAGTGTGGCTGACGATCGGCCAGGTCGGCGCGTTCACCACGAACATGTCGGCCGGCAAGGGCTTCATCGCGCTGGCCGCGCTCATCGTCGGGCGCTGGTCGCCGGTCGGGGCGCTGGGCGCGGCGCTGCTGTTCGGCTTCGCGGGCGGGCTGAACAACTCGCTGTCCTCGCTGCAGACCCCGATCCCCGGCCAGTTCCTGTCGATGGCCCCGTACCTGGCCACGGTGTTCGTCGTGGCGGCGCTCGGCGGCGTGGTGCGCGCCCCGGCCGCCGAGAACCAGCCGTACGTCAAGGGCTGAGATGAGCGGGGTTGAGAAGACGGGGGTCGACTGGCCCGCGCTGCGCGACGAGGCCCGCGAGGCGATGGCCAGGGCGTACGCGCCGTACTCGAAGTTCCCGGTCGGTGCTGCGGCATTGGTCGACGACGGCCGCATCGTGACCGGCTGCAACGTCGAGAACGCCTCCTATGGGCTGACGTTGTGCGCCGAGTGCGGCCTGGTCTCCGCGCTGCACCTGAGCGGCGGCGGGCGGCTGGAGGCCTTCGCCTGCGTGGACGGGAATGGTAACCCTTTGATGCCTTGCGGGCGGTGCCGCCAGTTGCTGTACGAGCACGGCGGCCCGGAGTTGCTGGTGGACACCCCGCAGGGCGTGCAGGTCATGGCGGAGGTGCTGCCGCAGGCGTTCGGACCGGAGCATCTGGCAGGCCGGGAAGACCGGGAAAACCAGGAACAGGGCACAACGTGAACGTCATCGACGTCATCCGGGCCAAGCGCGACGGCGGCGAGCTGACCGATCGGCAGATCGACTGGGTGATCCGCGCCTACACCGACGGGATCGTGGCCGACGAGCAGATGTCCGCGCTGGCCATGGCGATCCTGCTGAACGGGATGGGCCGCCGCGAGATCAACCGGTGGACCGACGCGATGATCGCCACCGGCGAGCGGATGGACTACTCCGCCCTCGGCCGTCCCACCGCCGACAAGCACTCCACCGGCGGCGTCGGCGACAAGATCACCCTGCCGCTGGCCCCGCTGGTCGCCTCCTGCGGCGCGGCCGTCCCGCAGCTGTCCGGCCGCGGCCTCGGGCACACCGGCGGCACCCTGGACAAGCTCGAGTCCATCCCCGGCTGGCGGGCGCGGCTGTCGAACGACGAGATGCTCGCCGTGCTGCGCGAGGCCGGGGCGGTGGTCTGCGCGGCCGGCGACGGGCTGGCCCCGGCGGACCGGAAGCTCTACGCGCTGCGGGACGTGACCGGCACCGTGGAGTCGATCCCGCTGATCGCCTCCTCGATCATGTCCAAGAAGATCGCCGAGGGCACCGGGGCGCTGGTGCTCGACGTGAAGGTCGGCTCCGGCGCGTTCATGAAGACCCGCGAGGACGCGAAGCGGCTCGCCGAGACGATGGTGGCGCTGGGCACCGACCACGGCGTGCGCACCGTGGCGCTGCTGACCGACATGGCGGTCCCGCTCGGACTGACCGCGGGCAACGCGCTGGAGGTGCGCGAGTCCGTCGAGGTGCTGGCCGGGGCGGGCCCGGCCGACGTCGTGGAGCTCACCCTCGCCCTGGCCCGCGAGATGTTGGCCGCGGCCGGGATCGACGGCGTGGACCCCGCTGAGAAGCTGGCCGACGGCTCGGCGATGGACGCCTGGAAGCGGATGATCCGAGCCCAGGGCGGCGACCCCGACGCGCCGCTGCCCACGGCCAAGGAGCGGCACGTCGTCCCCGCGCCCGCCTCCGGCACCCTCACCCGCCTCGACGCGCTCGCCGTCGGCGTGGCGGCCTGGCGGCTCGGCGCGGGCCGCACCCGCAAGGAGGACGCGGTGCAGGCGGGCGCTGGCATCGAACTGCACGCAAAGCCCGGCGACGTCGTCAGCGCCGGAACGCCCCTGCTCACCCTGCACACGGACACACCCGAACGCTTCGAGGCCGCGTTGGCAGACCTCGAGGGTGCATATGCGATCGCTGCGGACTCAGGCGGGGCGGACACAGGTTACGCGCCGCGTCCGCTCATCCTGGAGCGCGTAAGCGCGTAGGGTACTGCGGCGTGACTGAAACGAAATCCCTCTCTGCGGACGAGATCAGGCAGGCGCCCAAGGTGGCCCTGCACGACCACCTCGACGGCGGCCTTCGCCCGCAGACCGTCATCGAGCTCGCCGACGCGGCGGGTTACACCGGCCTGCCGACGCGTGACGCGGCGAAGCTCGGCACCTGGTTCCGCGACGCGGCCGACTCCGGCTCGCTGCCGCGTTACCTGGAGACCTTCGACCACACCATCGCCGTCATGCAGACCGCCGACGCGTTGCGCCGGGTGGCCGCCGAGACCGTCGAGGACCTGGCCTCCGACGGCGTCGTGTACGCCGAGACGCGTTACGCGCCCGAGCAGCACCTGCGCAACGGTCTCTCGCTCGACGAGGTCGTCGAGGCCGTCAACGCGGGCTGCCGCGAGGGCGAGGAGCGAGCCGCCGCCGCGGGCCACTTCATCAAGGTCGGCACGCTGGTGACCGCGATGCGGCAGAACACCGAGCCGGGCCACAGCCTGAAGATCGCCGAGCTGGCGGTCCGGCACCGCGACGGCGGCGTGGCCGGCTTCGACATCGCCGGGCCCGAGCTCGGCTTCAGCCCGAACCTGCACGCCGACGCGTTCAAGTACCTGCGCGAGCAGTTCTTCCGCTTCACCATCCACGCCGGCGAGGCCGACGGCCCGACCTCGATCGCCGAGGCGCTCCTCAACGGCGCGGACCGGCTCGGCCACGGCGTGCGCATCATCGAGGACATCGAGTTCGCCGAGGAGGACGCCCAGCTCGGCCGCATCGCCGCGTACGTGCGCGACAAGCGCATCGCGCTGGAGGTGTGCCCGTCCTCGAACCTGCAGACCGGCATCGCGGCCGAGATCGGCGCGCACCCGATCCAGCGCCTCTACGAGCTCGACTTCAACATCACCGTCAACTGCGACAACCGGCTGATGAGCGGCACCACGATGAGCCGCGAGTTCGGGCTGCTGGCCGAGGCCTTCGGCTGGGACCTGGCGGATCTGGAACTGGTCGCCCTCAACGCGATCGACGCCGCGTTCCTGGCCCACGACGTGCGCGACGCCATCGCCGACCAGATCATCAACGGCTACGCCGACCTGCGCGGCGACGAGGACGGCGAGGACTGAGCCGGGGGCTGCCTCGGTGCCGCGGGCGGCGAGCGTGCGCCGCCCGCGGGCTCAGCCCCCCGGGCTCGCGCTGGGCTGCGCCAGCATGATTCCGGCCCCGGACTGTTCCCCGGGCATCGGGACGTACTGGTTCGTCGTCTCCGAACAGGAGTTCCAGTTCACGCTTCCGTCGAGCACCTGGATCCCGATCGACTTGGTCACGTCGTAGTACTGCATGGTGCAGATGAACTGCGACTTGGCGTGCTGCCCGAGGGGCAGGTTCAGCGAGTAGGCCGCGCGCATCCCGTTCGCGCCGATCTTGGCCGACAGCTGCGCCGGCACCGCGGTGGTGAAGCCCTCGGCCAGTTCCTGCTTGCTCGGCCCGGCGATCAGCGCGCTGAGCACCGAGGTCTCGTCGGGGCCGTTGGCCGCGGGCCGGTAGACCGGGGTGAGCCGCTCGTTCTGGTAGAAGAACAGCACGATCTGGGTGCCGTCGGAGACCGCGGCGAGCGTCGGCGCCGGGGTCGCGCTGAGCGCGCCGGGCGCCGGGCCGAGCGCGGTGATCCCGCTCGGCTGGATGCCGCAGGCCGCCGCGACGGGCAGCACGGCGGCGAGCGCGGCGGCCAGCCGCAGCCCCCTCGCCTTGCGCCGCGTCACACGCTCACTCCTTGCGCCCTGCCGTACGGTCCGGACCCCGGGCCCGGGGTCCAGGTGCTCTGCTCGTCGTCGTCCTCGGGCAGCTCGCTCGGCTCGCCCTTCGGGAATCTCAAGGTGAAGACGGCCCCGCCCTCCGGACGGTTGCCTGCCGACAGCTCGCCGCCGTGCATGCGCGCGTTCTCGAACGCGATCGACAGGCCGAGGCCGCTGCCCTCGGAGCGCCCGCGCGCCTTGTCCGCCTTGTAGAAGCGGTCGAAGATGTGCGGCAGCGCCTCGGCCGGGATGCCGGGGCCGGAGTCGGCGACCTGCACCAGCACGTGCGTGCCCTGGTCGTAGATGCTCAGCGCGACCGGCTCGCCGCCGTGCTTGAGCGCGTTGCCGACCAGGTTCGCGATCACCACGTCCATCCGGCGCGCGTCGATCCGGGTGGCGACCAGCGGCGGGGCGACCACGTGCACCTTCGCGGTCCAGCCGCGGGCCGCCAGCGTCGCCTCGGCCAGCTCGGTCAGGTTGATGTCCTCGATCCGCATCGCGGCCGTGCCCGCGTCGAAGCGGGAGATCTCCATCAGGTCCTCGACCAGCCGGGCCAGCCGCTTGGTCTCGTTGGCGATCAGGTGGGCGGCCGAGACGGTGGTCGGGTCGGCGTCCTCGACGTCCTCGAGGACCTCCGTCACGGCGGTCATCGCGGTCAGCGGGGTGCGCAGCTCGTGCGAGACGTCGGCGACGAAGCGGCGGGACGCGGCGTCCATCGCCCGCAGCTCGTCCATCGAGCGGGCCAGCGCCTCGGCGGTCTCGTTGAAGGTGCGCGAGACGTCGGCGATCTCGTCGGTGCCCTTGACCTCCATGCGCACGTCCAGGTCGCCCTGCCCGAGCATCCGCGCGGCGTGGCCGAGCCGGCGGATCGGGACCATCACGTTGCGCGTGACCATGAAGGCGACGCCGCCCGCGCCGAGCAGCGCCAGGCCGCCGGAGACCGCGCCGATCGTCATCAGCTCGGTCAGGATCGCCTGCTCGGCGTCGAGCCTGGTGAACAGGTAGACCTCGGGGCCGGTCGGCCGGATGCGGGTGCCGGTCAGCACGTACGGGGTGCCGTTGACGACCGTGCGCTCCTGCACCACCTGGGTGACCGCGGCCTGCTGGAAGGCGAGCGAGATGTTCGAGGCGGTGAACCGCGAGTCGCTGGCCGAGGTGCCGTACTTCGTGATCAGCACGATGACGCCGCCGTCGCCGGTCTTCGCCATGGCGTCGGCGATTCCCACGTCGGTCTGCGGCGAGGTGGACTGCTGCAGCTGCGTGCCGTCCGCCTCCACGTCCGCGAGCAGCTGCTTGTTCGCGTTGGTGGCGACCCGGCTGATCAGCGCGTCGCGGATCAGGAAGTAGGACGCGCCGGTGATGATCGCGGCGGTGATGACGGCCACGGCGAGGAAGCCCGCGAACAGGCGTACGCGCAGCGCGGACAGCTTGAGCCGCCGCCGGTGCGTACCGCCGCGGCGCCTGCGTACCTCGGTCTGCTCGGCGCTGAGGGGCAGGTAGATCGTGTGCGTCCCCGTCGCGGTGACCGTGCTTTGCGCCGGCTGTTTTCGGCTCACCGCGCGGTCACCTCGGCGGGTCCAGCCGGTAGCCGATGCCGCGCACGGTGCGTATCAGCCGCGGATCGGACGGCACGACCTCGACCTTCGCCCGCAGCCGCTGCACACAGGCGTCGACCAGCCGCGAGTCGCCGAGGTAGTCGTGGTCCCAGACCAGTCGCAGCAGCTGCTGCCGGGACAGCGCCTGGCCGGGCCGGCGGGAGAGCTCGACCAGCAGCTTCAGCTCGGTCGGCGTCAGCGAGATCGCCCCGCCGTTGCGCGTGACCGTCATCGCGGCGCGGTCCACCACCAGGTCGCCGAACACGGCCGTGTCCCCGGCGTCCGAAGCGCCGTTGCCGTGCCGGCGCAGCACCGCGCGGATGCGCGCGTCGAGCACCCGCGGCTGCACCGGCTTGACAACGTAGTCGTCGGCGCCGGACTCCAGCCCGACCACCACGTCGATGTCGTCGCTGCGCGCTGTCAGCAGGATGATCGGGACCTGGTCGGTGCGCCGGATGCGGCGGCAGATCTCGAAACCGTCGATGCCCGGGAGCATCACGTCGAGGACGACCAGTTCGGGGCGCTGGGACTGCCACAGCTCGAGAGCCTCCTCGCCGGTGGCGGCGGTCGCGACCTGATGCCCCTGGCGGGTCAGCGCGAGCTCGATCGCCATCCGGATGGAGGGATCGTCTTCGACGAGGAGAAGGCTGGGCACCTACCCATTCTTACAAAACTCACACGTGATTGGGTGAGGCGGACGTGGGTTTTAGCAGACCTTCACGCTTTCCGTCACCTTAAGTGGTAATCGTGTGTTCGAACCGTGACGATCGTGCCCGTCCCGTGACCTTGGGCGGTGGCGCGATCACCCTGGGTCGGTTTTTCGGCAGGCCGGGCACCCCTGTGGCAAAGCTGTGACGCGAGGCGTACCTGACGATGAAATGCGGGGGCCAGTCTGGTCACCATGAGCTTCCAGACTCTGGCAACACTTCCGGCCCCCGCTTGGAAACAGGACGCCGATCCCGACGGGACCGGTTCCCCCTGCGCGACTGCCGCGGCTGTGACAATGACCAAGAAGGCGCCCGCGGACGCGCCCGCGGACTTCGCGGCGTACGTGACCGAGCGGCGCTCCTCGCTGCTGCGCACCGCGCACCAGGTGGCCGGCGACCGCACCGAGGCCGAGGACCTGCTGCAGGAGGGCCTGCTCAAGACCTACCAGGCGTGGCACCGGATCGAGGACAAGGCCGTCGTCGGCTCCTACCTGCGCCGCACGATGACCAACCACCAGATCTCGCAGTGGCGCAAGCGCCGGGTCGAGGAGTACCCGACCGACGAGCTGCCGGAGCACGGCTACGACGGCGAGTCGATGTCCCAGGTCGAGATGCGCGTCGCGGTGGCCCGCGCGCTGATGCGGCTGTCCGCCCGCGACCGCGAGGCGCTCTCGCTGCGCTACTACGGCTCGTACACGGACACCGAGATCGCCGATCGGATGGGCGTCTCGGTCGGCACGGTCAAGTCCGCGCTGTGGCGCGCGCTGCGCAAGCTGCGCGACGACCCGGCGCTGCGCCCGCTGGCCGGCTACGTCTCGCAGAACAGCGAGTGGCTCACGGAGCCGCACGCAGCCTGAGCCTGATCCAGGCGCGGTGCCAGACGATGGGGCACCGAACGCTGCACGGGGGCGGCTACGGCTCGGTGACGGGCACGGGCGAAACACGGGCATACACACGGGTGGTCTCCCGCCGCGAGGCGGCGATCTCAGGTTCTGGCGGTCCGGCGGCGGACGAGTACTTCAATCACGCTCGGTAATGTGGAAGTCTTGCGCCGAAAAGAAACCGGACCGGAACGGGAGCGTCGCACGGCCATGCCTGACACGTTGAAGAAGCTGCGCGAACCGGCGGCGTTGGCCGCCGTCGTGTTCGCGGGCTTAGTCCTCCTGGTGGCAGTGATCAACCTGCTCGCCCCGCCGTCGCCCGGCGGCTTCTCCCCGTCCTTCTCGGACAGCGCCTTCAACCAGGTGACGGCGTTCCTGGACGTGGAGGTCGCCGCCGCGGTCGCGTTCGCGGTCTATCTGGCGAACTACGTCGCCCCCGCGCTCCCCAAGGCGCGCCTGATCACGCTGGCCGCGCTGATCGAGGCGGGCGTCGCGGTGGTCTTCGGCGTGGTCACCGCGCTGGCCCTGTTCGGGTCGAACGCGGACGGCGAGAGCAAGTTCCTCAAGTTCCTGCAGGCGGCGGGCGGCGCGGCGGTGGTCGCGGTCGCGGCGCTGTTCGTGTGGCTCAGCTGGCAGCTGATCAACGGCCAGTCGCGCCCGGCGGGGCAGTCCCCGGCCGGACCGTTCGGCGGACAGCAGGGCTGGCCCGGTGCCGGCACTCAAGGTCCCGGAGGCCAGGGTCCCGGCGGCCAGCAGTACTCCCAGCCGACCCCGCCGCCCGGCGGCTTCGGCTGGACCCCGCAGCAGCAGCCGGGCGGTCCGGGAACACCGGGCCAGCAGGGCGGCGCAGCCGGGCCGACCGCGTTCGGGCAGCAGCAGGCGCAGGGCGGCTACGGTGCCGCGCAGCAGCCGCAGCCGGGTCCGCCGCAGCCGCCGAGTCCGCCGCAGCCGTTCGGCGGCGACCGCACCCAGCTGCTGCCGCCGGTCCAGGCGGGCCAGCCAGGACCGGGAGGTCAGCCGGGACAGGGGAGTCAGCAGCCGGGACAGTCCGGGCCTGTCGGCTATGGCAACCAGCCCGGCGCGCAGCCGTTTGGCCAGACCTCCGGTGGCGCCTCGGGCACCCAGCCGTTCCAGCAGCAGGTGCCGCCCACCATGCAGGGATATGCCGCGCAGCCCTCACCGTGGTCCCCCGGAGGGCCGGGCAGCGCACAGAACCCGCCGACGGCGCAGCCGCCGGAGCAGCAGGGCCAGCAGGTCCCGCCGCAGCAGGCGCGTGCAGAAGACCCGGAGCGCTCCGGCGGCCCGTTCCAGATCGGCGACTGGCAGTCCGAGTAACGCACCGCCGACCAGCACTGCATCGTCGGCCAGGACCGCGCGACCGCCCAGTACCGCGCGCCTGACCAGGGCGATACCGCTGGCCAGGATCGAGCCTCTTACGAGGATGCCACTGCTCCGACAGGGTGAGGTTCCGTGACTTCGCACCGGCACCCGGGGTTTCCCGGGTGCCGGTCCGTTTCGTGGACATCAGACTTCTGTGAAGGACGTGTGTAGATGCGCCAGCCGAAGGCAGTCGGGCGGACCCTGGGGAATGCGCGCAGAGTAGCGCTCACCTCGCTGGGGGCGAGCCTGGTGGTCGGCGCCGCGGCTCCGGTCGCCTCGGCGGCGACCGTCTCCGACGCAGCCCTGTCCGCAGCCGCCCCGAGTACCGCCAACCTCGCCGACTCGGCGCCGACTCCCTCCGCGGCAATGCTCGGTGGGACAGGGACCGCCGGTACGACCGCTGCCGACTGGGAGCGGCTAGGCCACGTCAAGCTCTACCCGCTGGCCGGCACTGGCATCGATCCGCTGTCCAACGTCGTCGACACCAGCATCGGCGGCATCCCGGTCTCCACCCAGCCGGTCACCGCGATGGTCTCCGACGGCCTGCCGGTCAGCGACCTGCCCCTCGTCGGCCGTGTGTTCGGCGCGCCGCGACAGTGAGCCCCCTGACAGGAAACTCCCTGGCGGTGAGCCCTCTGACGATGAGCACTTTGACCGCTGACCGCCTGCTGCGTCACACGGCTTTTCGCGCCTCGGCGCAAGACTTCATCGTAAATCTGGCTTACTTGCAATACTGACGTGACGCTTACGCAGCACGGTTCTGCCACACTCGCGGCGCCGGCCCGGAAATTCCCCACGGATCTCCGGACCGGCGCCGCATCGCGTGCCACGTCGGACCGCGATTCGCGGTTCGATGCGGTGCTGATTCGGCTTCAAGGCCCGTTCATCAGAGCTCGAAGCGGGCGGATCAGACCCCGACCGGATGCCAGACCGTCTTCGTCTCCAGGAACGACACGATCCGATCGAGACCGGGGTCGGCGGTCCAGTCCGGATCGGGTACCGGGCGGCGTATCCGCTTGAGGTTCTGCGCCCCTGCCCGTTCCAACTCCGTCGCGAGCTCTGCATCGGCGACGCCGGCCAGGTCGAGCGCGTCCACGTCGAGGTGCCCGGCCAGCGGCTTGCCCAACTCGGCGACGCGGCCGGTCAGGATGTTGACCACTCCGCCGGGCAGGTCGGAGGTGGCCAGCACCTCGGCCAGCGTGACGGCGGGCAGCGCGGCCGAGTCCGGGGCCACGACGACCGCCGTGTTCCCGGACACGATCACCGGCGCGAGCACGCAGACCAGTCCGAACAGCGACGGACGCTCGGGGGCGAAGATCGCGACCACGCCGGTCGGCTCCGGAGACGAGACGTTCCAGTACGGACCCGCCACCGGGTTGACCGTGCCGCGCACCTGGCTGATCTTGTCGGCCCAGCCCGCGTACCAGACCCAGCGATCGATCGCCGCGTCCGCCTGCGCCAGCGCCGAGCGCCCGGTGACCCCTTCGACGGCGGCGACTTCGGCGGCGAACTGCTCGCGTCGGCCCTCGAGCATCTCGGCTATGCGATAGAGGATCTGTCCGCGGTTGTACGCCGTCGCCCCGGACCATCCGGCGAACGCCGACCGTGCGGCCTTCACCGCGTCACGTGCGTCCTTGCGGGAAGCCAGCGCGGCGTTCGCCAGGAACGCGCCCTGCGCGGAGGTCACCTGGTAGCTCCGTCCGCTCTCCGAGCGCGGGAATGCTCCGCCGATGTAGAGCTTGTAGGTCTTGCGTACCGCCAAGCGCACGCGCGACGGGGCCGATGATCTGCTTGCTTCCGCTGACGAGCCGTTTGCTTGTACGGAAGGCTCGCGGGCCGCAACGACCGCCGCGTCTGGGTCGAGTGCGTGCGCGGCTGCCACGGCCCCGTCTGTCGGGTTTGTGGCTGTCGCCGCGCCATCTGTGGCAGGCGGGTGTTTTGGCGCGGTCTTGCTTGCAGTGCTCTTACTCGCGGTGCTCTTCTTCGCCGCCGCTGCCGGCTTTCCGGTCTTCTCAGACATCGAGGTACGCCTCCAGCCCGTGCGCGCCGCCCTCGCGTCCGTAGCCGGACTCGCGGTAGCCGCCGAACGGCGACGAGGGGTCGAACTTGTTGAAGGTGTTGGCCCACACCACGCCCGCGCGCAGCTTCTTGGAGATCGCGAGTATCCGCGACCCCTTCTCCGTCCACACGCCCGCCGACAGCCCATAGGGCGTGTTGTTGGCCTTCGCCACCGCCTCCTCGGGAGTGCGGAAGGTCAGCAC
>Ga0070714_100002810_pt1 | contig 12847 bp, 10 predicted proteins | sample LARL83metaG_FD_65450 | JGI IMG/M metagenome (GOLD analysis project Ga0070714, IMG submission 65450) | Corn, switchgrass and miscanthus rhizosphere microbial communities from Kellogg Biological Station, Michigan, USA - LAR L8-3 metaG | ecosystem: Host-associated > Plants > Roots > Rhizosphere ... | reverse complement strand
TCGCGCCTGATCGTCCACCAGCGGCAGCTGCAGGACTTCCAGGACCTGCTCCAGCAGCGGACGGAGACGCTGCGGGTCGGCGACGGGCTCGACGAGGCGGTCGAGGTGGGCCCGGTGGTGAACGAGGCGCAGCTGCGGCGCGTCCATTCCTACACCGAGGTGGGCGTGGGCGAGTCGGCCAAGCTGCTGACCGGCGGCCAGGTGCTGAGCGAGGGCGACCTCGGAGCCGGCTTCTTCTACGCGCCGACGATCTTCGGCGACGTGCGTCCGGACATGCGCATCGCGCAGGAGGAGATCTTCGGGCCGACGACGGTGGTGATGCCGGTGGATTCGTTCGACCAGGCGCTGGAGTTCGCCAACTCGACCCGCTACGGCCTGTCGCTCTCGATCTACACCCGCAACGTGGACCGGGCCTTCCGGGCCATGCGCGAGCTGGAGGCGGGCATCGTCTACATCAACGCGCCCACCATCGGCGCGGAGATCCAGACGCCCTTCGGCGGCATCAAGAACACCGGCAACGGCCACCGCGAGGCCGGGACCACGGCGCTGGACGAGTTCACCGAGTGGAAGACGGTCTACGTGGACTACTCGGGCCGCCTGCAGAAGGCGCAGATCGACACCGAGCCATAGGGGCCTCTGGCGACGGCCCCTCCGTCGCGACTGCGCCGCGACACCTCCCCGTCAAGCGGGGAGGAGTCTTAGCTACTCAGCTCGATCTTTTTCAGGTCCGCCCGGCCGGCGTCCAGCGTCAGGATGCCCATCGTCCGATCGCCGGTCGGGAACGCCCCCGTGGACGTCGAGACGTTGATGAAGCGCACGCCGTCGCGCACCTCGTCGCGCCAGCGGTGCGTGTGGCCGTGGATGCAGATGTCCAGCCCCTTGAGCCACGGCTCGTCGCCGTGCGGCGGCCGGTGCGTCATGCCGAGGTCGAGGCCCTCGATGGTCCGCACCACGAACTCGGGAAAGCGCCGGTCGTCGGGCGCGTTGCCGTTGACGACCGTCAGCGGCGCGATCTCCCGAAGACCGTCGAGCACCTCCTCGTACTGCCAGTCGCCGGCATGCCAGACCTCGTCGACGCCGGCGAAATGACCGCGCACGATCTCGAGCAGCTCGGGCACACGGTAATGTCCCTGCGTGTCGCCGATGACCCCGATGCGAACCATCGAGGCAAGGCTACGGAACCACCAGCGCGAATGCGCCGCGTGCCGCGTATGCGAGGTGGAGGGCCTCATCCCACTGGCCCGGCCGGTCTTTCAGGGCACGCCGGCGGCGGTGTTCATGCTCGTCGGCCAGGCGCCGGGGCCGGTCGAGCTCGACACGCGCAAGCCCTTCAGCGGGCGGGCCGGGAAGGAGCTGGCACGCTGGGCCGAGCGCGCCGGCTTCGAGTCCGGCGACGAGTTCCGCCGCGTGACCTACATCGCGGCGGTGATGCGCTGCTTCCCCGGACGCCTGCCCTCGGGCCAGGGTGACCGGCCGCCGCCGCGCAAGGCGATCGCCAACTGCGCCCACTGGCTGGACGCCGAGCTCGAGCTGCTGGAGCCGAAGGTGGTGATCGCGGTCGGCCAGCACGCGATCACACGGTTTCTCGGCGCCGGCCCGCTGGAGGCGCGAGTCGGGGCGAGCTTCGGCACCAACCCGGTCGTGCTCCCGCTCCCGCATCCGTCCGGCCAGAGCCGCTGGCTCAACTCGCCTGACAACCGCGACCGCCTCGACCGTGCGCTCGCCCTGCTGTCCGACTTCCGCGAGCGCTGGGCGAGCTAGCCAGGTGCCGCACTTCTTCGGAGAGCGCTCGGGCGACTCGGTTCGGATCACCGGCGCCGACGCCCGGCACCTGGCGCGCTCGCTGCGGGCCCGGCCGGGCGAGGCGGTCATGGTCGTGGAGCCCGAGGGCCGCCTGCTGCTGGTGCGGCTGCGCAGTGTCAGCGACTCCCTCGCCGAAGGGGTGGTCGAGTCCGAGCGCGAACACCGACCGGAACCGGCCGCCAAGATCACGATGGCGCTGGCCATGCTGCCCGCGGCGGCGTTGGAGGAGGCGCTGGCGCGCTGCACCGAGCTCGGCGCCTACGAGTTCGTCCTTGTCCAAGCCGAGCGCAGCGTCGCGCGCGGCGCCAAGCCGGAGCGTTGGGCGGCGATCTGCCGCGAGGCCGCGATGCTGGCGGGGCGGCTGCGGGTGCCTGACGTGAAGCCCCCGGTGGCGTTCGCCGCCGCCTGGGATGCGGCCGCCGAGCCGCTGCTGCTGCAGCCGGGTGCTCCCCGGCCGCTCGCCGAGTTGACCTCGCCGAGGGACGTCACGCTGTTCATCGGTCCGGAGGGCGGCTGGTCTGCCGCTGAACTGGCGCTCGCCGGTGAGCGGCGGGCCGGTCTCGGGCCCCGCAACCTGCGTGCCCAGACGGCCGCTGCGGCCGCGCTGGCCGTGGCGCTCGGCACGCGCGGAGATCTCTAGGCTCGCCCCCTCCCTCGCCGCTTCGCGTCGACACCTCCCCGGCAAGCGGGGAGGAGACTTGCTTTCAGGCTGCCGGCGGCGCCTTCGCGCTACGGTGGCGCTCGCCGTGAGGGCTGATCGCCACGATCTCTTCGGCGTGTCTTTCCACTCGCCAGCCGCCCTCGTGGACGAGGCGGTGATGGAACGTGCAGAGGAGGCAGCCCTCGCCGGGCAGGGTTCGGCCACCGAGAATCCAGGGCACGAGGTGGTGGCCTTCGCACCATTCGGCCGGCCGGTCGCAGCCGGGGAACTCGCAGTGGCGTTTCCTCAAGCTCAGCGCCCGGCGCAGCGGGCCCGAGAAGGTGCGGTGCTCGCGGCCCGCGAGCATGACCTCGCCCTGGTGTAGGACCGTGAAGCAAAGAGCGGCATCGCAGAGGTGGCGCTCGATCGCGTCGTACAGCGCCGGACCCGCGTGGGCGATGCTGCCGGGCTGGTCGCGGAGCCGGGCCAGGGTCTCCAGCTCGACGGTGACGTTGACGTGCGGCCGCTGACGGCCGGTCTCGCCGAAGCTCCGGCCGTCGAGGGCCCGCCGCGCGACGTCCACGAAGGCATCGGCGCGGCGCTGGTCGTCGGAGCGCGACTCGTCTTTCGAGCGCGGACCCAGCGCCGCGTCCAGGGCGGTCCTGACGAAGGCGCCGCCCTCGGCGTCGAGCAGGCCGTCGAGCTTGACGCGGCCATCGCGCCAGGTCCTCAGCCTCAGGTAGCGGCTCCGATACGCCCATTCAGCCTCCTTGGCCATGCGCTCCGAGTCGACCTTGAGCTCGACCTTCTTGACCTCCTGCCGGAAGCGGGCGGGATCGACGTCCTCAGCCCTGCCGACCAGCTCTTCCTGATGATTGAGCAGCGAGGCTGAACCCAGCTTCTCCGCTGATTCAGCGATAACGGCCGCGTGCTGGAAGCCGATCTGACCCGATTCGAGCGCCTCCTGGACCTTCGGCAACTCGGGCAGCCGCCGCGCGACGGTGACCGCCTCGACCGCCGCCCCCGTCGACCGGCGGCAGCGCGTCTTCAGCCAGGAGACGGTGTCGGGGCAGCCCTCGTCCAAGCAACCGCGGTCAGCATCGAACCGCGCGAGCCGGCGCGAGATCTCGAGATCGATCGCGTCCCGCCGCTCGTAGAGGTCCGCGATCGGGGACGCTTCGGGGTGCTCCACCACAACCCAAACGTTACCTCAGCAGCGAACAAATGTACCCCTTCTTAACAGGCATTCAGCAACCCAAGAAGGCGCTCGGCGAGGTCGTCAATGCGACAGCGGTTAAGTTCCCACCGCGGGTCGGGACCGGCGACGTGCGCTTCAAAACTGATGTGACCGCTGGAGTCACGCGGCGCCCGGAGCGCCAGCTCGGAGCCGCTCACCACCCAGCACGCCTCGACGCGCTCGCCGGCGGCGGCGCAGAACACGTAGGCGATGTCGGGCGAGAACGTCCGAGTGCGTACCTGGAACCGGTAGAGGCCGGGGCGGGCGTCCTCGCGGCGGCTGCCCTTGACCTGGACGGCGACGTGCTTCGCGGTCCCCGCGAGCTGCACCAAGAGGTCGCGGCCCGCGATGTCGACCGCCGGCCGGTAGAGGACGAGACGCTCCGAGGCGCCGAGGATCGCGCCGACCACGGCGGCCTCGAAGAAGGCGCCCTCCTCCTGGCGGCGCTCGGGCTCCGGTGCCGGACCCGGCGCCAGGCCGGGTTCCGCCCCGGCGAGGCTCAGTAGCCGGGCACCGAGTTCGTCTGGCCGGCAGACGTATTCGCCCCAGCTGGGGCTGTCCCGGCTGAGGGTGGCCCGCACGCACGGGGCGCCGTCGACCAGGTGGCCGCGCTCGCCCTTCTGCAGCAGCTCGGGCCCGGGGATCGCGTAGCACTCGTCAAGGCCGCTCGCGGTGCCGGCGCCGATGACCGCGACCCAGCCCTCGTAGTCGCCGACCGCACTGAGCGGGATCGCCTGCGAGATGCGACCGTCGCGGCGCCGGCCCTCGTGGCCCTTGACCTGGATGAACAGCGCTCCGCCGGCCGCCGTGGTGACCGCCCTATCGACGGCGTGCGAATCGAGGACCGGCAGCCAGGTCAGCAGGGCGCCATTTGAGCCCGCGGTGTAAGCGTTTTCCACCAGGTTCTCGAAGAGGCGGCCGACCTGGGAAGGCTGCATCCCGGGGAGGGTAGTACCGGCGCGGGCCCCTCCGTCGCGGCTTCGCCGCGACACCTCCCCGTCGAGCGGGGAGGAGACCTTTATCGCCGGCTTTGAGGGTCGGCGCGGGCCCCTCCGTCCGGCTGCGCCGGACACCTCCCCGTCAAGCGGGGAGGAGTCTTGTCCTCCCCGGCGAGCGGGGAGGAGACTTGCTCAACCTACGGCCTGTTCCGACTCCAGGCCGTCGGCCAGCGCCGCCAGCCCTCGCTGGATCGTCTCCAGCCGCTTCGGAAAGCTGAACCGGACGTGCCGGCGTCCCAGCTCCGGATGGCTGAAGAAGCTAGAGGCGGGCACGGTGGCGACGCCCGCCTCCTCGATCAGGCGGCGGGCAAAAGCCATGTCGTCCTCGTTCGTGACACCGTCGAGGCCGGCCATGACGTAGTACGCGCCGGCCGGCGGGCGGACGTCGAAGCCTGCCTCCTGCAGCCCAGCCACCATGAGGTCGCGCCGCTCCCGGTAATCGCGGAGCAGGCCGGCGTAGAACTCCGGCGGGAAGCGCAGCGCCTCGGCCACCGCCACCTGCAGCGGGTGGGCCGCCCCGACGGTGAGGAAGTCGTGGACCTTGCGGATCGCGGCGCTGAGCTCGGGCGGGGCCACGATCCAGCCGATCCGCCAACCGGTGACGCTGTAAGTCTTGCTGGCGCCGCTGATCGTGATCGTCCGTTCGCGCATGCCGGGCAGGGTGGCGATGGACACGTGCTCGCCCCCGTAGACGAGGTGCTCGTAGATCTCGTCGGTGATCGCGAGCGCATCGTGCCGCCGGCAGAGCTCCGCGATCTGCTCCAGCTCCGAGCGGCCGAACACCTTGCCGGTCGGGTTGTGGGGCGTGTTGACGATGACCGCGCGGGTGCGCGAGCTGAAGGCCGATGCGAGCTCGTCCGCGTCGAAGGACCAGTCCGGTGGACGCAGGGCGACGTAGCGCGGCACCGCTCCCGAGAGAATGCAGTCCGGCCCGTAGTTCTCATAGAACGGCTCGAACACCACGACCTCGTCGCCGGGATCGACGGTTGCCAGGAGGGCGGCGATCATCGACTCGGTCGCGCCGCAGGCAACCGTGACCTCGAGCTCCGGATCGACGGGCGAACCCCAGGCAGCCGATTGCTTGGCGGCCACGGCCTCGCGCAGCTGTGGAGCGCCCCAGGTCGTGGCGTACTGGTGATAGCCGTCCTCCAGCGCACGCTGCGCCGCGGCAACGATCTCGGGCGGCGGCGCGAAGTCGGGGAACCCCTGGGCGAAGTTGATCGCGCGTTCCGGGCCGTGGAGCGCGAGGTTGACCCTGGTCATCTCGCGGATGACCGACTCGGTGAAGGTGGCGGCTTTGAGGCTGATCACGGTCACCCTTAGTATCAGGAGCCGTGCTGGTGGCCTGGTTGCTTTGGGCGTTGATGGTTGCCGCACTGGCGCTCGCCTTCTGGGTCACCTGGATCTCGCTGCAAGGCACCGCCTTGCCGATTGCGCGCGTCGGGGTGCTGCTGGTCGTGGCGGTGGCCGCCGGAGCCGGCTCCACGCGGTTCTTCCGGCGCCGCACGTAAGGCGGCTGACCCTAGCTCCAGCCGCCTGGTCCCAGCGGTTTACCCGGTCAAGAACGAGATCAGCCCCGCGAAGTAGGTCTCCTCGTCGTCCCACATCGCCAGGTGGCTGCCGTTAGGGCACTCCAGGTAGCTGCCGCGGGGCAGCTGCTCTGACATCCAGCGCATGTGCGCCGGATCCATGGTGTCGTGGGTCGCGCCGATGACCAGCGTCGGGACGGTGATGTCGTGCAGGTCCGCCGTGCGATCCCAGGTCTCCAGCTTGCCGATCAGGCCGAGCTCTGAAGGCCCCTGCAGCGGGATGTAGATCTTCGGATTGATCGCGGCAAAAGCGCGCTGCACCGGGTCCGGCCAGGTGGCCGCCGGCTGACGCAGGACGTGCTGCTCGTAGTGGTGCGGCACGAGAAGCTCCATGTAGCGCGGGTTCTCGTAATCGCCGGCCGCCTCCAACGCCTTCGCCTCGGCGAGCGCCGCCTGGTCCATCGCCGGCATCAGGACCCGCTCGGCGTATTCGTTGTAGGCCGGCGCGCTGGCCATCATGTTCGAGATCACCAATCCCTTGAGGCGGTCCTGGTGCGCCAGGGCGTACTCGATCGCGAGGATCCCGCCCCACGAGTGCCCGAGCAGGAAGAAGTTCTCGGGACCGAGGCCGAGCGCCGTGCGGACCTGCTCCACCTCGTCCACAAAACGCGGGATCTCCCACAGCTCCGGCTCGTCCGGGCGGTCGCTTCTGCCCGAGCCTAGCTGGTCGTAGTAGAAGTACTCGATCCCCGCCGCGGGCAGGTGCCGGTCGGCGGATTCGAAGTACTCGGAGCTGGCGCCCGGCCCGCCGTGCAGGAGCAGCAGCTTGCAGGTCGGGTTGTCACCGACGCGGCCGGTCCAGACGTTGAACTCGCCCTTCGGGGTCTTGATCGGGATCCGTCGTTCATCCATCACAGTCGCACCCTACCCCCTCGCCCCGAGGCGACCCCTCCGACCGGCCGCTACGATAACGCCCCTCAAATGTCGCGTTCGACGATGACGGCCGGGCACCTGCTCCGCCAGAATGCCGTCCTCTTCAGCGGCGGCGCGATGGCTGGGTTGGGCGGTTTCATCTACAACCTGGTCGCAGCCCGCGTGCTCGGGCCCTCAGCGTATGGGGAGGTCGCGTCGCTGCTCGCTGTCTATGGCGCGCTCAACGCCGTCAACCTCGTCGTCGGCGTGGTGATGGCTCGCCAGGCGGCCATCTTGGCCGGGTCCGAAAGGCGCGGCGCCGTACTCGGTCTCCTGGCCCGCGCTTCGCGCAGGTTGGCTGTGAGGAGTTTGGCCCCGCTGCTGGTGCTGGCGATCCTGACGCCGGCCGCCGTTTGGTTCCTGCACCTGCACTCCTGGGTCCCGTTTGCGCTGATGCTCGTCGCGACCGCGCTGATTTGGCAGTCGGGAGTACCCAGGGGCATCCTTCAAGGCCTTCAGCGATTCGGCTGGATGAGCGCCAGCCAGGCCCTGGAGATGACGGTCCGGACCGGGACATTGGTGGCTGCCTTCTGGGCTCGGCTCGGCGTTGCCGGCGCCGTCGGAGCCGTTGCGGCAGGCGCAGCCGTCGCTTATGCGGTGGCAGTCTTTCCTCTCCGCCGGCTACCGCGCGTCGGGGAGATCGAGCACGCCGGTGCCGGACGTCGCTTTGTGATGATCGCGGCCGTTGGCGTCGGCGGTGTATTGCTGCTCTACAACATCGACGTGGTGCTCGCCAAGCACTATCTGGACGCTCGCAACGCGGGTATCTATGGAGGGCTCAACAAGATCGAGACCATCATTTTCTTTGGCACGGTCTCTGTGAGCCAGGTGCTCTATCCGCGTGTGCTGCAGGCCGTCACCGAGAAACGCCGGCCGGCGCGACTGCTCCTGCTTTCAGCCGCCATCATGGCTCTCGCCGGCGGCTGCGCTATTGCGGTCTTCACTGTGGCGCCGAAACTGGTCATCGGCATTCTCTACGGCAGCAGGTTCTTGCCGGCGGCGCCTTACATGACGGCGGTGGGCTTCATCGGTCTGGCCCTCGCGCTGGACAACTTACTTGTCGCCTTCTTGATGGCGGTGCACGATCAGGTCCTGGTGCCGCTGCTGATAGCCGGGATAGCGTTGGAGACGTTGCTGATCGTCTCCTGGCATGCCTCCGTGGGCCAGGTGGTGGGGGATGTCGTGGTGGCATTGGCGAGCCTTTGCGCCGCGCTCACGGTGCGGTGTCTGCTGTTGATGCTTCCAGCGCGGATCTCAACGGAACCGTGAGGATCTGCCTGGTGTATCCAAGTCTCACCGCAATGAGTGGAGCGGAGCAGCTGCTCGTCTGCCTCGCGGAGGGTTTGACCGCTCGGGGCCACGAGGTTCGTATTGTGACGCGGAACCTGGACCGGTCGTTGTTCAACCCGGCGGGGTGTGAAGTCGTCGAGCTCGGCGAGTCAGATTCGCTGCTCGATTGGGCCGCGTTTCAGCGCGCCGGCCGGGCTCTTGAAGCGCACGTGCATCAATTCGACATCATCAATCCTCACATCTACCCGGCGAACTACTGGTGCTACTTCTCTGGCGCAGACAGGTCGCGCATCGTCTGGACCTGCCACGAACCTCTGAGGTACCTCTACCGATCGGTGCTCGACGACGAGTATCGGCGGCTGATGAGGCGCCGAATGTCCGGTGCCGGCGATGTCGGATCGCGACTCTCAGGAGCGTGGCCGCTGGCAAGACCGATCTACCGTCGCTTGCGATTCGGCGGTCTCGACCGGCGCACGAAGAGGCTTGACCACGAAGTGGCAAGGTCGGCCCGGAGCGTGATAGCGATCTCTGACTTTGGTGCCACACAGATCAGGGCGGCTCTGGGCGTGGAGTCCGTCGTATGCCACGCAGGGTCGCCAGACGCCCAGCAGCCAGCTCGCCGCCCGCGCAGCGATCGCATCCGATTCCTATCGGTGGCCCGGCTCTGGCCGGAGAAGAATCTCGACACGGTGCTGCTGGGTTTCGCGCGGCTCGACCCGCGCGTCAAGACTCAGGTCAATCTCACAGTGGTTGGTCGCGGACCGGACGAGCGCTACCTGCGACGGCTGACGTCAGCGCTGGGTCTCAGCGAGCAAGTCGATTTCCTCGCTGAGGTGGATGATGACAGGCTGCGAAACCTGTATCAGGAGTCCGATGCCCTGATCTCTGTCCCGCTCGGAGAACCCTTCGGACTTGTCTTCACGGAAGCCGCATCGCGCGGCCTGCCAAGCATCGGACCGAATCACGGTGGCCCGGCCGAGATCATCCAGGATGGCGTCAGTGGACTGCTGGTTGATGCGCTGGATCCGGATGCCCTTGCCGCAGCTGTGACGAGGCTCACGACCGAACCGGAGTTGCTCGCGACAATGGGCGCAAACGCAAGGCGGCGTTTCGAGGAGCGCTTCACCGTCGACCACATGGTCGATCGCTACCTCTCTGTATTCGAAAGGGTGCGCGCAGCGTAGGGGGTTGCGAGCTACGCGGAGCTTGCGCAGGTCGGGAGATTCACACCTGGACGGACTGACCACGCGATCACCTGGATCCGACCTCCGTCTGTAGAGGTTTCTCCGTCCTCGTCGAGGCAGCCCTTGGCGCCGAGGGCCCTCGCCGCGGTGAAGTAGTCGTACTGACCGGCCCAAACGGTTCGATAGTCCTCCGTGTCGAGGCGAGAGCCGGGCGTGACTCCGACAGCGATGATCGAGGCAGGCTGCCTGCCCTCGATGAAGCTGACCAGGTAGGCCGCCCGCTGATCGGGAGGCGACCAGGGCACGTAGGCCACAGCCGGGCTCGGGGAACCGCTCGTCGACTCCCAGTCGAGCTGCAAAGCGTAGGTGCTGACCTCGTTGCTGGCTCCGATGTACACCACCGGGCCGGCGGGCGACATGTGCTCAACTGCGAAGCCGGCGATGGCGGCCGCGGGGTCGTCAGGCTGGTTGCTTTCGTTTCTGATCCCGAGCTGCGGCACCTGAGGAACCGAGACGGCCACCGCCACCATCACGGCCGCCACGACCAACGCGGGCCGGGGAACCCTCGCCTGCGCCGGCGCCTGCCAGCGATGGATGGCCCAGTCCAGGCCCACCGCTCCCAGCACGCAGACCAGGGCGACCAGCGACGCCACGTAGCGCGGGTGAACGCCGTTGTACTCGACGGTGTAGACGGCATAGCTGACCCCGACGAAGATGAGTGCCGGGCGGATGGCCGGCCTCCTGAAGCCGAGGGCGGCGCCGAGCACAAAGCTGCCTCCGAGGAGGACCAGCAGCGGGGCAGCGATTCCGATCTGCCCTGCCAGCTCACCGAGCAGATACGTCAGGTCTGGCGGCCCGCCTGGCGAGGGCGTGAAGCTGGCCAGCCCGGCCATCTTCGCGGAGAAGTTGACCGACAAGAAGCCACCGACCAGCACACCGGCGACGACCAGCGCCAACGCATGCCACTTCAAGGTCGCCCAGTCGCGACGCGTCACGATCGCCAGCAGTGCGGACAGGCCGAGGGTTGCTCCCGCGATGGCCGCGTAATCCCACTTCATGTAGGCGAGCAGGGCTGCCAGCACTCCGGCGGCGACCGCCGTCGACGGCCGTGGACTTCGCTCGAGGCGCGCGAGGGCGAGGAGCAGGCCGAGGTAGAGGGCCAGTCCGGGCAGCTCGGTCAGTGCAACTGCGGACAGCGGCCACTCGAGTGGTATCAGCGCCACGAGAATCAGGGCCAGCCAGCGACCCACTCGACCCGCCCCCATTTCGGCCGCCAGGAGCGGCACCAGCAGCAGGGCGGCGGCGAACGCGACCAGCGAGGGCAGCCAGGCCGCCACCAGCGGGCCGGCGCCGAGAAACATCAGGACGCCGTGGACCGCCGGCATCAGAAAGAGGTAGAAGGTCTGGTCGTTGATCCACTGCCACGCCGCGCCCAGGTCCGCCGTCTGCAGCGCGTAGGTGAGGTGCCAGCCCGCTTCAACCCGTTCCGACTCGTCCCAGCCCAGAGGTCCCCGTCCGGCGACCTGCAGGACCGCGGCTGCAACCGCCAGGGCCAGGGCGATGCCGACCTGGGCCCATCGTTCGAGAGTCAATGTCGGAGTCTGGGTTGCGATCCGCCAGGCCACGAGCTTCAGCGGGCGCCGGCCGAGTCGGGGGAGCCGGGCCGGAGCTCTGGTCAGCGCGCCGCCCGCCAGTTGGGACACGCGCGGGCCGATGGCGATCCTTCCCGAGCCCAACCTGCCCGAGCCCAACCTGAGTCCCAAGCGCGTGGCGAGGCGGGGCCCGAAGTGGAGAGCCGCGATGGTCAGGATGGCGAGGAGAAAGAGCCACGGGTAGTACGAGATCGGGTCGTACCGGAAGACGACCGTGTGCTGCCCCGCCGGCACGGGGACGCCGACCAGGGCGGGGGCGAGGAGCTGGGGTTGGACCGCCCGGCCGTCCACGGTGGCGGTCCAGCGGGGGTCGAAGCTCTCTTTGAGCAGGACCTCGGCCGGCCGGTTGGCCTGGACCGTGGCCTGGAAGAGGCCATCCTGGATCGTTGCCGACTGTGTGACGACCGAGCCCGCCGGCCCGGACACGATTCCGCCGGGCACCACCGTCGGATCGGCGGCGGCGCGGCCACCGATTGCGACCGGTGGAAACTGCAGGGCCTTCAGCTGCGCCGAGCCCATGAAGGCCGCGGTCTGGGTGTCGAAAGTATCCGGAGTCGTCACCACCAGCGGCGGCCAGACCGTGTCCACGACCTCGACGTACCCGCTCGTGGGGACTCGATAAAGGCTGAAGCCGCCCTGGTCGGCCAGCTTGGTCACGGCGAACGGCGGTGGGGTCGTGTCCGGCAGCAGGAAGTAACGAACGTTGAATAGGTCGTCCTGGGCCGGGTTCGTGTAGTCGAAGAAGGCCTCGGGATCGCCCATCATCGACTGGACGCGGAGGGTGAACCCGATCGTGTCCGCGCCGTGCTGCGGCAGGACCGCGAACAGCTGCGCGTAGCCGATCTCCCAGCTCTGCCCCTGGCCCCCGGCCGCGGTACCGCCGAAGACCCTGCCGTCGTGGAAGCCGGTGGCGGTGTCGATCAGCGCGTAGACGAGCGGACCGACCGCCGCCTCCCGCTGCTGCTGGTAGTCGCGTGCAGCGTTGGCGCCCTGCTCGACTTCGACGCGGTTGGTCCAGGCTGTGTTCGCCAGGAGGACCGCCGTTACCGCGATCGCGGCCGCGGCGAGGGCCATCGCCGGTCGGGTCCAACCCAAGCGTGTGAGGGCATGGGGCCAAGCGATCTGCCGGGGGGACCTGGCCGCGAGCCAGGGCACTCCCTTGGTCAGGGCCTGGATGACCCGGCGTGCCGACCAGGCCAGGAAGGCACCGGCCAGCAGGATGCCGCCCATCTGAACACCGAAGACGTAGCGGTGGAGGAACAGGCTGTGGTTGAACGGCAGCAGGCCGATCAGCCCGGGCAGCGACGCCCGGCCGATGAAGAGGACGAGGCTGACCCCGAACAGCGCCAGAAGGCCTCGCGAGCGCTCGTCGCGGACCGCCCGGCCCACCGCGACGACCACCCCGCCGGCCACCAATACGGTTACCACCGGCGGCGTTCGACCGAAGTCGAAGAGCTGGCCGCTGGTAAGCCACCCCAGCACCTTCGGGGCGCCATAGGAGTCCAGCCAGAAGGAGCCCTGGATGAATCCCGTACCCGCCCC
>Ga0070714_100002808_pt1 | contig 12854 bp, 9 predicted proteins | sample LARL83metaG_FD_65450 | JGI IMG/M metagenome (GOLD analysis project Ga0070714, IMG submission 65450) | Corn, switchgrass and miscanthus rhizosphere microbial communities from Kellogg Biological Station, Michigan, USA - LAR L8-3 metaG | ecosystem: Host-associated > Plants > Roots > Rhizosphere ... | reverse complement strand
TGAAGACCGACGGCACTCAGTGGGCGGAATGGGAGATCGACGAAAAGGATCGCGCCAAGGTGCTCGTCAAAGAGGCCATCGGCTACAAGTTCCTCGACTGGAAGAACGCCGATCTTGGCCAAGTGCGAAAGTTCATCGGCTTCTGCAAGGCGAATCTTTGGGCGGCCGATTCCGAAGAGGCGCTCGCGTACGCGAAGAAGATCGGAAGCTGGCAAGCGGAGAAGTTCGTTTCCGCGTTCAAGATCTCGCAAAAGCTCATCGAAGAGCGCGGCATCCTCACGTTCGACGACTTTCTGGTCTTCGTTCATCAGCACCTCACCTCGAGCGAAGAGGTGCGGCGCGCGTGGGCGGGCAAGTGGAAATTCGTGCTCCAAGATGAGGCGCAAGACGCCAACTTCGCGCAGTGCGAGATCGCCAAGCTGCTCGCCAAGGACCATCGCAATTACATGGTCGTCGGCGACGTCGCGCAATCGATCTACGGCTTCCGCGGAAGCTCGCCGATCTACCTTCACGAATTCGAGAAGGAATGGCCGGATGCGGTGACGATCACGATGAACCGCAACTATCGATCCGGTGATGCGATCGTCGAGGTGGCGAACAACATCATCCGCCCGGCGACGGTCCGACTTCCGGAAGACATGATCGCCGAGCGCAAGGTCGCTGGCGACGTCGAGATTCAAGAGGCGGTCGACTACGACGCCGAAGCTGAGAACTTCGTGCGCATCATCAAAGACCACACGGGCACGGGTGAGGGCGACTACGACGACATCACGGCGCTCTTCCGAACGAACGCACAATCGCGCGCGCTCGAGGAAGCGTTGCTCAAAGCACGCATCCCGTACGTCGTCGTCGGCGGCGCGAGCTTCTACGAGCGGCGCGAAGTGAAGGATCTGCTCTCGTATTTCCGCGTCGCTGCCGAGCGCGATGACGAAGGTGATGCGGTCAAGCGCTGCATCAACGCACCGTTTCGCTTCCTCGGCGCCAAGTTCACCGAGCGGCTCATGAACGACGCCAAAGACCGCGGCAATAACTGGCCGGAGCTTGTGCGTGCGACGTCGCAGGGCACCGGCATTCAATCGCGTCAGCGCGCGAGCGCGGAGGATTGGGCGAACATCGTGACGCGCGTTGGCGGCTGGATCAAACAAGGCGGCGACGACAGCAAGCCCGCCGCGGTTCTGAGCTTCATCGTCAGGCACACCGACTACACCGGTTGGCTGAAAAAAGAAGAAGGCGACGAGACCGAAGACAGCTCACACGTCGAAAACGTGCACGAGCTGATTCGCGTCGCGGAGCGCTTCGCGACGGTGAACGATCTGCTCGACTACATCGACGACAACGTGAACGCAGCCAAGCGTCAGCGCAAAGACAAGCAAGCCGGCGGCGATCGCGTGCTGCTCATGAGCATCCACCGGAGCAAAGGGCTCGAGTGGCCGATCGTCTTCGTCGCGGGCTGCAACGAAGGCAGCTTGCCGCTCCGCAAGGCTGACGAAGAGGAAGAGCGTCGTCTCGCCTACGTCGCCGCCACGCGAGCGCGCGATCGACTCATCCTTTCCTACGTGCGCAACCGCGCGACGAAAGAAGGCATCTCGGAAGTCGATGCGTCTCGCTTTCTCCGCGACTCTGGGCGACTCGTCGAAAAGATCGCCGAGCCCGTTGCGCAATAGCTATCGACACTGCTACCTTCTGTTGAGGCACACCGATCATGACCGAGTCCATGTCATTCGGCTCGGCCCTCCTCGCTTTGTATGAGGGTCGAATCGACTTCGCGCGTTTCGTACGCGCAACGCACGAGCGCTGGAAGCGCCTTGCGATCTACGTCCGCACGCGCTGGAAGCAGCCGGTCTGGCACGCGCTCGAGGACGTCGTGCAGGAACTTCTCGAAGCTGCCTGGAAGAGCATTCGAAAGTTCGATCCTTCGCGCGGCGTATCTCTCGAGCGCTACGTCATCTTCAACGCCGTCGACAGGGCGAAGAAAGCGTGTCACAAGGCGCGCGGTGCATTGCTCAGCGGGTCGGCCGATCGCAATCCGTCGAATCTCGAGACGGTCATGGCGACGTACGACGAAGAAACGGAGCGATTCGTTCTCGAGCTACTTGCCGAGCCGCCGCGACAGCACCAACATGTCGAACGAATTGAGGCCATCGAGCGTGCGAAGAAGCACTGCCGGACGATGGTGGAACATCTCGCAGTCGGTTCACTCGCGAGCACGCAGAGCGTGATTATGAGCGCCGACATTCTCTACGCAGAACCCAAAACGCGGCTCGCATGCCGCTTCGCAAGTGAAGATCACGCGCTGCGCGCCGTCTCCAAAGCAATCGCAGACGTCGCCGAAAGGATGCAAGGACAGTCATGAACACGCAAACCGCAAAGAACAATCAACGCCGCAACGGCATCTCCGGGGTGCTCGTCTCCAAGATCGATCGCGCCCATCTCGCGGGTGTGCTCAAGGATCTGAACCTCGACTTCGACGACGACGCGACCGACGAGCAGCTCTCGATCATCGCGTTCAATCACTTCGATTCGAAGACCAAAGCCGACGACAAGTGTCAGTGCGATGCTTGCTTCGGCGTCTCCACGGTCGATCTCGACGCTTGCCCCTATTGCGGCGACAGCGGTGAGGTGCAAGAAGAGAAGGCCGCACCTCCGGCGGTCGTGACTGCGCCCGCGACCATCGAGGATCCGCAGAAGGTTTTGGACGCAGCTCCGAAAGACGAACCGGCGACCGCGTCGCCGAAGAAGGGAAAGAGGACCATGGCTACGACGAGCGAAACGACGACGAAGAAGAACGGTAAGGCGAACGGGGTGAACGGCGCGAGCACAGCGATGGTCGTGCACGACGCGAAAGAGCTGGACGCGGCGGTCTCCGAGATTCGCACGCTCCAAAGCGACGGCGCGGTGGCCATGTGGCGCCTCGGCGAACGCATCAAGCATCTCTACGACAAGCAGCTCTGGAAGCAGCGCGTCGAGCAGCCGGCCAAGGGCGCTCCGAAGCAGGTCTACAAATCGTTCGACAAGTTCTGCCACGAAGAGCTGGGCATGACGCCCGCGAGCGCGTACAGCGTCATGGACGTCGCCGCGCATTTCGAAGAGAAGCAGGTCGCCGCGCTCGGTACCAGCCGTCTCGCGCTCGTGCTCCAAGCGCCGGAACCGCAGCAACCGAAGCTCCTCAAGAAAGTCGAAGAGGGCGCGACGTGGCGCGAGCTGAAGCAGGAAGTCAGTGCCATCAAGAAGAAGAGCGGTCACCGTCGCCCGCCGCGCGCGGGTGCGAAGGCCAACCGCAACACCGAGGCGGCGAGCAAGGCGCGCACGACGACGGCGGCGAAGCAGATCACCGTCGCAAAGCTGCTCGGTCGTGAAACCGTGAAGCTCTATTGCAAGCCGACGACGAAGAAATTCGAGATCGACGATCTCAAGCCGGCGAAGAAGATCGGCGATGCGCCCTACGGTCGCCTCGAGCTGATCAACGGCGTCTTGCAAGAGTTCTTCGTGCAGCAAGGAAGCGACGGCTCGATCAAGCTCATCGTCCACACCTCGCGCGCGGAGTGAATCGAAAAGCGCTTTTCGATTCCTGAAAATCAGACGGCTCGCGAAGCAGTAGACGTGCTTCGCGAGCCGTTGTACTTTCTGGGCATGGCCGCTCTGCCCGAATCGTCGGCGGCGGGCTCGCGCGTCGCTGCTGGCGCCGATTCTGAGCGGCCGGCGCTATAACATCAGCCGGTGAGTGAAGAACGACGCTATTTCAACGGCTACGTCGACCGCGAAGAGAACTATTACGTTCTCCTCTATCGCGATGAAAACGATCGCGTGTGCCAGGTACGGCGACAGTGCGAATGGAGCGTCTACTTTCGCAAGCACGACATCGACACGCACGGCTTTTATCGCAAGCTCCGCGACAGCTATCACGTCTCGCATCTCGCCGAGGAAGGTGACTACTACCGGATCGGGTTTCGCGCGCAGGACAAGCGCTACATGTTCTGCTTCGACGACGGCGGCCCGTGCAAGAAGCTCGGCTTCCAAGCCTTCGAGGCTGATCTAGATCCCATCCGTCGATTCTTCAGCGACAGCGGCGCGCACATCGCTCGTCCGCGGCGCGTCTACCTCGACATCGAGACCGATTCGCGCTGCGCGATCCAAACCGTCAAAGACGGTAACGCGCGCGTGCTCTGCTGGACGCTCGTCTCACAAGACGGCAAGCGCATCATTCACGACGTGCTCAACGTCGATTCTGACGAAGATGAAGTGCGTCTTCTTCGGCATCTCTGGCAAGAGCTGGAAGCCTTCGATCACGTCGTCGCGTGGATGAGTCCCATGCGAGACGAATTCGACTTCGACGTCATCAAAGCACGCTCTGCGCGCCTTGGGATTCGCATCGAGCACCGGCGATGGGTGTGGCTTGATCACCTCAAGGTCTACAAGAAGATGAACATGCAAGCCGCAGAGAGCGGCGACGAGAAGCGATCGTTCAAGCTTCAGAACATCGCGATGGCCGAGCTTGGCGAAGGCAAAGACGACTTCGACGGCCGCAAGACATGGGAGGCGTGGGTAGCCGGCGGCGACGAGCGCAAGCGGATGCAGCGCTACAACATCAAAGACGCCGTACTTCTTCAGAAGCTCGAGGCGAAGACCGGCTACATCGAGCTGTTCGTCACGGTGTGCGAGGTGTGTCGTCTCTTTCCGAATTCCGCATCACTCGCGCCCATGCAGCAAATGGACGGCTTCCTTCTTCGTCTCGCCGTCGAGCGCGGTCAGCACTTCGGCTCGCGCGATCCGAACAAGAAAGAGGAAGATGAAAAGAAGTTCAAGGGTGCGTGGGTCATGGAACCCAAGCGAAAGGGCATCCTTCGCAACGTTCACGTTTGCGACTTCGCGAGCCTGTATCCCTCGATCATCCTCACTTGGAACATGAGCCCAGACACGATCGTCGGGCACACTGAAAAGAGCGAATCGATTCCGCCGGAGTGCTGTCGAGCGCCGACGACAGGTATCACCTTTTCGACAAAGACCGAAGGTATCCTCGTTGGCGCGCTCAAAACGATTCTTCGCATGCGTGCGGAGTGGGACAAGAAGAAATCCGCGTGCGCGCCGGGCACGCCCGAATGGCATGACGCCGATCGCCGGAGCAAGGCGCTCAAGGTTCTGGCGAATTCGTTTTATGGTCTTCTCGGAAATACGTTCTCGCGCTTTCACGACGAGAGCATCGCGGAGTCGATCACGCAGACCGGCGTTTGGCTCTTGCAGCTCACGCTCAAAGAGGCCGAAGAGAAGTTCAAGATGTTCCCGCTCTACGGCGACACCGATTCCGGTTTCGTCATGGATACGAGCGTCGAAGCCTTCCGCGGTTTCGTCGAGCACATGAACAAGAACGTCTATCCCGCGGTGCTCAAGGAGCAAGGTTGCATCGCAAATCACATTTCGCTCGCGTACGAGAAGGCGTTCGATCGCCTCGTCTTCGTTTCCGCCAAGCGCTACATCGGCAGCTACAGTCACTACAAGGGCAAGGCGGCGACGAAGGACAGCAAGCCGGAGATCAAAGGGCTCGAGTACAAGCGCGGCGACGCGCTCAAGCTCGCGCGAGAGCTACAAGCCGAAGTCATCGATATGCTCGTCGGCGGGCTCAAGACATCGAAGCACGAAGAGCCGACTGAGAAGCTCGAGGATTACCACGTCGTTCTCGATCGTCTCCGCTCGCACGTCATTCACGACACCTTGCCGCTCGAGGAAGTCGTACTGAGCAAGTCGATCAGCAAGTCGCTCAAGGAGTATCCGGAGCAAGGCGCACCTGCGCATGTGCGCGTCGCGCGCATGCTCAAGGATCGCGGCTACGCAATCGGCAAAGGTCAGCGTGTCGAATACGTCGTGACCAACGGCGACGCCTCGCCGATGGAAGTCATCGCAGCCGACGACTACACCGGTGAGCAAGCTGATCGATTCTACCTTTGGGAGAATCTCCTCTATCCGCCTACGCAGCGGCTTCTTGAGTCAGCGTTTCCCGATCATGATTGGAAGGTCTGGGAAAAGGTTCGGCCGGTCAAACGAAGGTCGAAGGTGCGTCGCCGCATGATCGTTTCTGAGAAGCAAACCGCCATGTTCTCGCCCGATGTCTTGCAGCCGATCAAACACAAGAATGGCGTGCCCACGGTCGCCGAGCTTCCCGATACCGATGCGCAAGAGTACATCGTGCACATCGACGAACGGCGCGTGCTCCAAGGGCTCGGCCCGGTCAACGAGATCTTGAAACGTCATCCCGGACCGCGGCGCGTGCTCTTGAAGGTCTACTTGGCCAACGGCATGCAGACCATCCTCGAGTCGAAGACGAGAACCGCAAGCGGATCCGCCGCGCTGCACGCCGAGCTTGCTCCATATCGTCCGGTTTCAGTTCGGAGCTAATTGCGGCATAAGTACGCCGTATGCGGAAGCGATCAGAAATCAAACGCAACCGACCGACCGAGGCATGGTGCAAAGCGTGCGGTCTACAACTAGAGTCGCGTGCGATCGAAGGCCCAGAAGACACGAATGTAGTTGCGCGCGCCTGGTTCTGCACCGTGCACGGATTCGTCGAGGAATGGTCGCCGACCAAGCCGGAGATCGCCAAGGAAGAGACCGTTGCCGATCTGAGCGGCAAGCTCAACGACGAGATCGACGAGGCCAAGCGCGAGATCGCGCGACGAGAGATCGATCGGCGACCCGATCAATGGGACAGCGCCAATCGCGCAAAGGAAAAGCCGCTCGAGCCGTCCTTCGCGCGCATCATGGAGAAGGTCATCGTCGAGGATCCGCTGGGCACCTACGAGCGACTCGAGGAACAGCTTCGAATCGGCGAAGATCGTTCCGACCGCGGTGTTCTACTTCGCGCACTCGACAGCGCCGAATCCAACGCGCGCCTCGCACACCGACTTTTCATCTCGGCCAAGCTCGAGCGCGAGCGCTACGAATTGAACAACAAGATCATCTTCGGCGCGATGCGCGAGGCCGCCAATCGCGTGCTGCAACGTGAAAAACACGAAGGTCTGCGCAATAAGCAGATCACCGAAGAAGATCTCGAGACGATGAGTGCGCAGCTCTTCCCAGACGAATACGAAGAGCAGAGCATCCGGCGAAAGAAAGCCGAGCTGCTCGTCAAGAGCATGGAGAATCTCGCCGATCTTTGGCGACAGCGATGCTCTGCGCTCGAGGTTATGCTAGGCAAGTCTCGTTAGTTCCAAACCCATCCACATCATCCACACCGATTCAAGGACATTCAATATGGCAACCGAATTCGACGATCTCGATTCATTCCTCAATCACTCAAGCCGATCCAAAAACACCGATTTCCTCGACTGGAAAAAAGAGGGGAAGCTGGTCGCGTGGCTTCATACGAGGCAGAAGCCGATCGCGGTCTGGGCGCACAGCTTCCCCCGCATCGTCATCAAGAAAGGTGACGACGACGAAGAGAAGCGCAACGTCTTCTTCAGCAAGTACAACTGTCACGAGAGCGAGGACGTGTTGAAGATGCAGTATCTTCGGCACAAGGCGATTCTCGAGGGCAAGGAAGTCAAATCTCCGCTCGAGAAGTGCGGCATGTGCCGGTTCATTGACTGGGTGCTCAAGCAAGTGCACTCCGGCGCGCTTTCGTGGACGAAGCCGATCTTCAAGTTCGAACACGAGGATCCGACGAAGAGCATCGTCATTCACGCGGGCGGGATTTACAACGGCTTCAAAGGCGAGCTGACGAAAGAGCAGAAGAAAGAGCTGTCCGAAGCCGGTATCTCGCCGAAGCGGGCGTGGGGCGAGAACGGGATGGCCAAGTGCGAGTACCTGCTCACGCTCGTCGACAACGATCACCCGGACAAAGGCGTTCGCATCTCGCGCGAGACGTCGTCACTCGGCGACAAGGTCAAAGACGTCATCGCCGATCGTCTCGAGGCTCTTGGCCGCGAGAAGGGCAATCCGTTCGTGAACCCGTACGCGATCAAGTTCATGTTCAACAAGGAGGCGGACAAGCCGCAGGACATGTACAAGGCGCGTCCGCTCGAGGGCATCGTCATCACGCCGCAGATCAAAGATCTCATCACCGGTGATCCCCCCGATCTCGAAAAGCAGATCACGCCGTTCAACCAGAAAGAGATGCGCGCGTATCTCGAGGGTCACTGCCTGATCAAAAACGTTCCGTGGGACGAGCTTTTCAAGGACAGCGGCGGCGAGTCGAAGTCGAACGGCAAGAGCGAGTCGAAGTCGAACGGTAAGAGCGACGAAGAGTCGAGCGACGCCGACGAATCGGATTCCGGTTCTTCGGACGAGTCGAGCGATGACGACATGGTTTTCGCGTGTGACAAGTGCGGCGAGCCCATGAAGGCGACCGACACCAAGTGCGCCAATTGCGGCGCGGAGTACGAAGTCGAAGGCGAGGAAGAAAAGAAGCCCGAACCGCCGCCTCCGCCGCCGATGAAAAAGCGATCGGACATGAAGAAGAAAGTGCCGTTCTGACGGCATAATCACGGGTACGGCGTCGCGGTCGTCGGCGGGTACACCGCAGCGCGGCGTCGAGAAGAGCCGGCGGGAATTTGGATTCGTTCCGCCCGCCGGCTTTTCGTTTTATCGAAAAGCGCTTTTCGATTCCGGAGGCACATGGCTCGTCGTCGACTTCAAGCAACACCCGAAGAGAAGAAACATCGCAGCGCGCTCCATGCTGTCGCCGATGCCTTCGAAGACTTCCGGCCAGCGCGTCAGGTGCTCAAGCGCGTCCGCGCCGTGCGCACACGCTTCATCCAATTCGATTTCGCGACGAAGGTCGGCGGTCTCCCAGTCGAGCGCTTCATGCTCGTGCACGGACCGAGCAACGAGGGAAAGACGTACTTCATCCTCGGTCTCATCAACTCCGTGCTCATGCTCGACGGCTTCGCCATGCTCGTCGATGCCGAGCGCACGACGCCGATCACGTGGGTCGAACAGATCATGGGCGAGTTCGCCGATCATCCCGGCTTCTTCGCCGAGCGACCGGACACCTACGAAGAGATCGTCGAGAAGATCCGCAAATGGTGCCAGCGCATCATCAAGCTTCGTGAGGAAAAAAAGATCGCCGCGGATACGCCGGTCATCATCGTCATCGATTCGCTTCGCAAGCTCGTGCCCAAGAACATCTTCGACAAGATCACCAAGGAGTCGAAGAACGCCAAGGACAAGGGAAGCGGCGTCGATGGCGTCGGCGGTCGTGCCGGTCAGATCAAAGCGGCCATGAACGCTGCGTGGATGGACGAGCTGGTTCCCCTGCTCGAGAAGGCGCAAGCCGCGTGCATCGCGATCACGCGCGAGAGCGAAGATCCCGACGCCGATGCATGGGATCGCAAGTTCGGCAACGCGTTCAAGGTCGGCGGCGGCAAGGCCATCTATTACGACTCGAGTCTCGTTTGCCGCGTCGAGCGCGCGAGCTACGTGACGAACGGCAAGCAAGGCGAAGAGCAAAAGGTCTATGGCGAGCGTCACAAGGTGACCGTTCGCAAGACGAAGGTTGCCGGTCGTCAGGAGAAGATGACGCGCGGCTACTTTCACACGAGCAACGGTGTGCTGACGACGTTCGGATTCGATCGTGTGCGCGACGTCGTCGAGCTGGCGAAAGAGCTTGGCGTGCTCAAGGTGAGCGGCTCTTGGCATTCGTGGAAGGGCAAGCGCTGGCAGGGCGAAGACAAGCTCATTCAGAAGCTCACCACGGACAACGACACGCTCGACAACATCGAGGCCGACGTGCGAGCGCAATTCCAAGAAGTGACGCCGAAGGAATTCGACGAGCAGACGGGCGAGGAAGTCTGATGCGCGCGCTCATCTCTTCCGATTGGCATCCCGACTGGGTTTCGTTCGGCGTGCCGCGCTTCGATGAAGTCGAGCGAGCCGTAGAGCAGACGGTCAAAACAGCACGCGATGAAAAGTGCACGCATTACATCTTCGTTGGCGATCTCTGCGATCCGGATTCCGGACCCGTCGTCTTTCGCTGCGTCGATCTCGCGGTTCGAACGGCGATGTATCTCGCGAGCTGCGGCATCTTTTCGTATTGGGTCGTCGGCAATCACGACGTCATCGAAGACGGAAGCGGAACCTCGACGCTCTTCCCGCTGCGATCGCTCGGCAAGTTCGACAGCATGGTCACGCTTTACGATCAGCCGACGTTAGATGTTTTCAGCGACGGTTTGAACGTTCTCGCGCTGCCGTTCACGCCGACGTCGCATACCTACGATCCGATGGTGCCGGTCACCGATTTCCTTCGCACCAAAGGTCGCGGTCTCGTGCTCTCACACCTCACGTGTCCGGGCATCGTGCCAGGCGAAGAGACCAAGGAGATGCCGCGCGGGCGCGACGTCATCTTGCCGCTCGAGAAGCTCGCCGCGCGTCCGCAGACGACGATCATCCAAGGCCACTATCACGAGCGTCAGTCACACGGAAACCTGCACATCCCCGGTTCTCTCGCGCGCCTGACGTTCTCGCATGCGGACTACAACCCTTCTTTCCTCGTTTTGGATCTCTGATGCGACGACGTTTGAACGAATCGAAAAGCGCTTTTCGATCCGAAGACGCGGTGAAAACCGTGCTCGTCGAAGGCGCGGAAGAGATGCTCGTCATCGACGAAAAGAGCCCGATCTGGAAGAGCAAGAGGCTCGGTGGCCGAGCGATGTTCGTGACGCTCAAACCGCCGCCGGATGTCTCCGATACCGTCATCGAAGAGCTGAAGCAGCGGCTCTATGCCGAGCACGGTGCGCGCGTCGTGCACGTCGTCAGCAAGCAAAAGAAGGCGACCATCCTCGAGCCCGACAAGCCCGCCTCACGCTCTGCTGATCTCCGCGCGGTCGTGAACGAGCTGATCGACGAGGCGAACAGCATCAACCGCGACACGCTCCGCGTGCGCTGCGAAGAGACGATGGCGAAGGTCGGGCTATGAGAATCAAAACCATCGCGTTCGAAAATTGGCAGTGCTTCGCCGGCAAGCACGCGCTCGATCTCGAGGCCAAGCCCTACGCGATCGTCGCGCATCACGTCCGCAACAAAGAGCGATCCAATTGGCTCGGCAAGACGTCGGTGCTCGAGGCGATCTACTTCGCACTATTCGGCGAGCATCGTCACCGTTACGAAGACGATTGGATCACGCACGGTGAGAAGCAAGGCGGCGTGACGCTCGTTCTCGAGGACGGGACAAGCATCACGCGCAGCCGTCGCCGCGGAAGCTCGACGCAGCTCAAGCTCGAGGGTCAAGGCATCGCCACACGAGACGATGCGCAAGCGTGGATCGAAAGCATCCTCGGTCTCACCAAGCGCGACTTCGTCGCAACGAGCTATTTTGAGCAAGGTCAGATGGCCCGCTTCGTCACGCAGGATGCAGGTGAGCGCACGAAGATGGTCACCGGTTGGTTTCGGCTCGAGCCGCTGCAAGAGGCCGAAGCGCTGCACAAGGAAGCACTCGCCACGCTCGCGTGGAATGCGACCGTCTTCCGACAGCAGCTCGCCGCGACCGACGATCTCGAGCGCGCCGAGCTTTCTGGTTTCGAGTCGCTCGATGCGCTCATGGCCGCGCGCGACGATCTCAAGATGAAGCTCGATGCTACGCGCGTCGATCTCACGAAGCTTCGCGCAGCCGACGAGCAAGCGCGCAAGGCTGTCATCAAACAAGTGCATCGCGAGAATTACGAGAAAGTCGTCGCCGAGGGTCAGAAGCTCAAAGAGGAATGGGAAAAGCTCGATGCTGACGAGCTTCAGAAGGCGCGTGACAAGGCACACGACAAGCTCAAGCTCGTCACCGGCGAACGCATTGCCTCCGCGCGTGATGTCGATCAGAAGCGTCGACTCGTGACCGGTTCCTTTGACGGCACGTGTCCCGTGGCGTTGATTCAATGTCCGGCGAAGGATCGCATCAACAGCCGGCAAGAGCAGAATCAGCAGTTGCTCGATACTGCGGTCGCATCACTCGAAAAGATGCTTCCAGCCGAGCGTCAAGCGAACAAAGAATTCACCGCTGCGGACGCGCAGCTTCAAGCTTTCAAGCGGCTCGAGTCGCGTTTGGAAGATCTGCGCACGCAAGCTACCGAGCTGCTCGAGAAGCTCGACGACGAAGAAGACACGCCGACGCAGCGTTACGAAGAAATGATTCACAAGCTCGTCGCGCGCGTTCAGGATTCGACGGCGAAGCTCGCGGTCTTCGAGCGATCGATCGCGGCTATCGAGAAGGCGCGTGGTGAACGTTTACGCATCGCCGAAGAGCTTTCGAAGACCGAGTCGGGCATGCACGTCGAGCGCGAAGCTCGGCTCATCTTCGGCAAGAACGGAGCGCAAAAGCGCGTGGCCGAAACCTCGCTCAAGGAGATCGAGCAAGGTGCGAACGCCATGCTCGCCGAGTGTGCGATCGATCTCAGCGTCGCGGTGCAATGGAGCTACGAAGGCAAAGATCTCGCGTCCGCATGTGACGAATGCGGCCATCCCTTTCCGAAGTCGGCGCGCGCGAAGCATTGCGAGCGGTGTGAAGCTCCGCGCGGTCAGAATCAGATCAATCGGCTCGAGGTTGTGCTCAGCAACCAAAGCGGCGCCGCGAAGGATCTCGCCGGTGCAGCTTTCCAGCTCGCCGCTAGCGCGTGGATGCGCGCCAACCGCGCCGCGCGCTGGTCAGTCGCTCTGCTCGACGAGCCCTTTGGCCAGCTCGATCCTGCGAACCGTCGTTCCTTTTCGCAGCATCTCGCGACGTTGCTTCGCTCGAGGTACGGCTTTCAGCAGTCGTTCACGGTCGCGCACCATTCGGCCGTGCTCGATGCACTTCCCGGTCGCATCGAGATCGAAGGTGATGGGAAGACATCGTTCATCAAGATGGTCGTATGAACCTTGATGAACACCGCGTGGGAAGACTA
>Ga0070714_100002807_pt1 | contig 12855 bp, 16 predicted proteins | sample LARL83metaG_FD_65450 | JGI IMG/M metagenome (GOLD analysis project Ga0070714, IMG submission 65450) | Corn, switchgrass and miscanthus rhizosphere microbial communities from Kellogg Biological Station, Michigan, USA - LAR L8-3 metaG | ecosystem: Host-associated > Plants > Roots > Rhizosphere ... | reverse complement strand
CGACGCCGGCCAGGATCTTCGTGCCGCCGAGGTCGACCCCGATCGCATGCCCCGCCTGCACAGTGGGTACCGTAAACCCCCGCATGGCCGCCTCCGGGGAGAAGCCGTACCGCGTCTACAAGGGCGGCCGGGCAAAAGGGAATGTGCCGCTCGAGCGAAAGCGGCGCGACCGGGACGAGCGGGGGGCCGTTCGCCGCAGCGACGGACGAGGCCCGGGACGGGTCGTCGAGCGGCGCCGGCGGCTCTGGCTCGGCTGGACGCGGCGGCGCTGGGCGCTGGTCGTGATCCTCGGCCTGATCGTGCTTTTCGCGATCTGGGGCGTCGCGGGCTACCTCTCGGTCTCGAGCGGCGTGAGCGACGCCAACGCGCGGCTGCCCGAGAACGTGAAGCCGGTGCTGACGCCGGACAGCGGGCTCATCTTCTCGAGCCCGACGACGATCCTGCTGCTCGGGACCGACCACGCGACGGGACGGGTCGGCCAGGGCCGCGGCGCCGACCAGCACTCCGACTCGATCACCCTCCTCCACACCGATCCGAGCCGCCACCGGCTCGTCTATCTCTCGATCCCGCGCGACCTGCGCGCGAACGTGCCGGGTTACGGGTTCCAGAAGATCAACACGGCGATGCAGGTCGGCGGGACGAAGCTCGCCGTCCAGGCCGTGGACGCGCTCGTCGGCGGGGGCCTCCCGATCAATCACGTCGTGCTCGTCGACTTCAACCAGTTCGAGAAGCTGATCGACGCGGTCGGCGGGATCACGGTCAACATCCCGGAGAACATCCTCTCGAACCGGTTCGACTGCCCGTACCCGACCGCCGCGCGCTGCTCGCAGTGGGAGGGCTGGCGCTTCCACAAGGGCCCCACGCACCTGAGCGGACACCAGGCACTCATCCTCTCGCGCGTCCGCGAGAACCGGCTCGATCCCTCGTGGACGGACTTCGACCGCCAGCACATGCAGCAGCTCGTCGAGCAGGCGACGCTGAGCAAGCTGTCGAGCCCCTCGCTCTTCTTCTCGCTGCCGTTCAACGGCAGCTCGCTCCTCAAGCCGATCGCGACGGATCTCTCGACGTGGAAGCTCCTCCAGCTCTCATGGGTGAAGTTCCGGGCGGGGCACACGCTGCACTGCCGGCTCGGCGGCACGTCTGAGAGCATCGGCGGCAGCGACTACATCGTCTCGAGCCCGGAGAACCGCCTCGTGATCGAGGAGGTGCTCGGCCAGTCCGCGCCGCAGCCTCCGCCGAAGGGCAGCCTCTACGCCCCCGGCTGCATCGTCGGCAACAGCTGGAAGTAGCGCCGTGACAGATCGGCGCCGCGGCGCCGTATCTTCCCCGGGATGGCCGCCCTTGCCCAGCTTCTTTCGACGCTCGCGCTGGTCGGCCATCCCGCCACCCGGTTCCCGGCGGGTGTGCGGACGATCGAGATCCGCTCGCCTACCCGGGTCGTGCGCGTGGCCGATCCGGCACCCGTCCGGCGTATCGAGCGCTGGTTCGACGCCATGCGCGCCGCCAGGCCCGGGCTCTACGGCTGCCCGATGATCCTGGCCCGCACGCCGCGAGTGCGGTTCGCGTTCAGCGCCGCAAACGGGACCGTCCTGGCCCGCGCGAGCATGTTCGAGGGGATCTCGGGGCCGTGCAACCCGGTCGCCTTTCGCGTCTCCGGGCACCGCGTCAAGCCTCTCGTCGGCGGACGAATTCTGCTGCGGGTGCGGCGCCTGCTCGGCGTCCGGTTGGGCTAGTCGCCGCCGGCGGCGGTTTTCTTCTCCGCCTTCTTCTCCGCCGGCTTCGAGTCGCTCTTGCCGCCCCCCTCGCCGCCGGACGACCCGCCCCCGTCGCCGTCCTTCTTGGCGGCCTTCCCCTTGCCGTAGTCGGTCGTGTAGAAGCCGGAGCCCTTGTAGTGGATCGCGACCGGGTAGAGGACGAGCTCGACCGGCGAAGCGCCGCAGACGTCGCACTCCTCCGGCGCCGGCGCGGTCATCGACTGGAAACGCTCGAAGGTGTGCCCGTTCGGGCAGCGATACTCGTAAATCGGCACGGGGTCGCAGACGGTACCAGGGGCGTCGGGAACCTCATCCCGCGGGGATGAGGTCGCGGCCGGAGCCCCAGGGTAGGTTCCTGGACCGGAAGACATGCCGGATTCGGACCTCGACACGGCCCGGCAGTTCCAGGCGGCTGCCGAACATGCGCTACAGACCGGCGACTTCGACGGCATCGCCGCGCTGCTCGCGCCGGACGTGGAGTGCGTCACGCCGCAGCACTCGCTCCACGGCGCCGAGGCCATGCTCGAGGAGCTGAAGCGCGCGAGGCCCTCCGGGAGCTTCGACCTCGAGTTCGGAGGCGGCGACTGGAAGGACCTCGGGAACGGCCGCTACGCCTGTGATCTCAGCGCGTTCTACCGCTCGACGGTTCGCGACGACCTGTCCTACAGCCGGGATCGCAGCTTCGAGCTGACGATCCACGACGGCAAGGTCAGCCGGTACGAGATGCGCTTCGCGGGCTGAGCTCAGCTCGGCGGCGACTCGCTCGACACCGGGACGGGCTCCGGTTCGAGTTTCGGCCGCGCGAAGACGCGGACGAGCGAGCGTGCGGGGGCAGGCGCGGGTGCGAAATGGGCGAGCGCGCCGACGACGGCGATCCCTCCGGCGAGCTCGTAGGCCGCCGAGTCGTTGATCACGAGCGAGGTCACGATCGCGACGCCGAAGGCGAGCAGTACGTCGCGCGTCGACGGCTGGCGCGCGCCTCGCCACGCGAGCGCGAAGGCGACGGCGAGCACGAACAGGAGCGGCACGACCATCTCCCAGGCGTGAAGTGCCGGCAGGTACGAGAGCTGCACCCGGCTCCCGAGCGACGAGAGCAGACCCGCGCCGTTGTCCGAGAACGCGCTGCGGAGGTGGTTCGGCCCGGCCTGCGACAGCCCCCGCGAGACGATCCAGAGCACGGCCACCGCCGCCGACGCGAGCAGCCCCACGAAGCCCTTCCAGCCGAGCCGGAAGAGACGGGCGCCGAGCGCCGCGAGGGCGAAGCCGAGGACGATCGCACCGCCGCCGTCGGCGCCTATCCGGTTGTCCGTCATCACCACGAGCCCGAAGACGCCGAAGACGACGAAGCCGAGCACCCCGAAGCGCCTGCGCGCGAGGAATGCACCGGCGATCAGCGGCGCGAGCAGCAGCGTCTCCACCTGGTTGCCGATCCCCCAGAAGCGCGAGTTCTGCGTCGGCCCGAACGGGTTCACGGCCTGCCACTCGGGCCGGCGGACCATCACGATCGCGTAGAGCGCGACGATCCCCCCGTACAGCGCGAGCAGAGCGCCCTCGCTCCGGCATAACCGCTCGAAGGCGAGCGCGACGAGCACGGTGCCCGCGGAGAGCGCGGCGCACAGGAGCACTTCGTTCGAGACCTGGCCCACGCCGAGGAGGAGGTTGACGAGCAGCGCGGCCGGGACGGCGGTCACCGCCGCGCGCAGGCCGAGCAACGCGAGCGCGAGCAGGACGCCGGCGAGGATGAAGAGAACGGGGAACTTGAGCCGGTTGTTCGCCCCGATCGCCTTGCCGAGCTTCGACAGCGCTCCGACGGAGTTCGACGACGGCGACCAGCCGAGCGTCGTCGCCGGGTGGCCGCCGAGCGCGGTCGGCGCGATGTCGACGATCGAGACGAGGCCGGGGATCTGCGTCGTCGGCGAGGTGAGCAACCCGTGGAAGCCGCGTCCGATCACGGCGATCCGGTACAGCTGGTCGTTGGCCGTCGGCCCCCCGCGCGGCGGCAGCTGGAGGACGATGCACATGTGGCAGTTCGGGAAGACGCTCGCCTTCCGCGGATCGATCAGCGGCTTCCCCTTCGGAACTCCGCCGAGGCGCGCGTTGACCTCCGCGCCGCGGACGAGCTCGGCCAGGGCGCGGCGGCGATTCGTCGTCGGCCCGTAGCCCGGCCGGACGAGACCGACGGCCCCGTGCTGGGCGAGCCACGCGAACGTCGGGTCGCTGATCCGGTCGAGGATCACGACCTGGAACGAGGCTCCCACCGGCTGCTGCCGCGCCGACGCCACTCCGGGCGTCGCGAGCCCGACCGCGACTGCGGCGAGAAGGGCGAGCAGGGGTAGAACGCGGACCGGCCGGACCATCAGTTCCCCATTCTCACCGAATCGGTCCGCCAAACGAGCAGTTCACCTGGATCCACTTGCCGCGCGCTCCTCGACGAGCTCCTCGAAGCACGGCGCCCCTTCGAAGGCCGCGAGGCCGGCCGGCTGCTCCAGGCGCTGCTCGCGGCGACGCAGGACCTTCCGCCGACGCCGCGCGGTCGCGACCGCCGCCGAGGCGCCCAGGAGCCCGCCCAGGAGAAAGTCCCTCGCTCTTCCCCTCGTCCTGTCCCCATCCATGAGAGACGATTGTGCCTTGCGGATCGCAACGTTCGGTGACGTGTTGCTCGACGTGGTCGTGCTGCTCTCGGAGCCGCTCGCTCCCGGCGGCGACGTGCGTGCCTCGAACCGCGCGGGCGCCGGAGGGCAGGCGGCCAACGTCTCGGCCTGGGCGGCCGAGCTCGGCGCGGAGGCGCGCTGCATCGCCAAGCGCGGCGGCGACCCGGCCGGGGAGCTCGTCGCGCAAGAGCTCGCTGCGCACCGTGTCGAGCTCCTCGGGCCGGTCGGGAACGGCGCGACCGGTGTCGTCGTCTCCGTCGTCGGCGACGGTGACCGCGCGCTCGCCTCCGATCGCGGGGTGGCCCCCTCGTTCTCGCCGGAGGAGCTCGACGCTGCATGGCTCGCGTGCGACGTCCTCCACATCTCCGGTTACGCACTGCTGCGCGAGCCGATCGCCGACACGGCCCTCCTCGCCGCGCGCCTGGCCCGCGAGCAGGGAGCGCGCGTCTCGGTCGACGTCGCCGCCTGGACGGAGATCCGGAGCTACGGGCCGGTGCAGTTCCGCGAGCTCCTCGACGTGCTCGCGCCCGACGTCCTCTTCGCGACCGAGGCCGAGTGGGAGCTGCTGGGCGGCGCCTATCTCACCGCGCCGCTCGGCGTCCTCAAGCGCGGGCCGCGCGGCTGCACGGTGTTCAGCGAGGACGCGAAGCTCGACTTCGCCGCCGTCGAGGGGGAGGTCGTCGACCCGACCGGCGCCGGCGACGCACTCGCCGGCGGCTTCCTCGTCGGCGGCTCCCTCGAGGAGGCAGCGCGCCGCGGCCTCGACGCGGCCGCGCGCTGCGTCGCGAAAGTAGGGTCGCTCCCGTGAAGGTCGGGGACTGGGACGTGGCGTATGCCGAGGACGTGGCGGCCTGGCACTACGAGCCGCCGTGGGACTTCTACGACCTCGCCTCCGACCCCCACGACGCCGCTGCGATGCGCGATGCCTCCCGCGCCGGGCACCTCCGCGCCGTGCTCGGCGAGGACGGTCGGCTCGAGGCGTTCTGGTACTTCGACTGGCACGACGACGTCACCGAGGTCGGGATCGGGCTGAGGCCGGAGCTGACGGGCTGCGGGCGCGGCGAGTCGTTCCTGCAGGCGCAGCTCGACTACGCCTCCAGCCGGTGGCGGCCGGCGACGTTCCGGCTCTTCGTCGCTGCCTGGAACGAGCGGGCGATCCGGCTCTACCGACGTTTCGGCTTCCAGGAGGTCGCCCGGGAGACGCGCCACTTCGAGCTCGTCGGCGACCACGAGTTCGTGCAGATGGAGCGCGCCGCGTGAAGGTCGTTCCGATCACGGACGAGCAGGCGGCCGCGATCGCGGAGTGGCGGTACGAGTTCCCGTACGAGTGGTACGACACCTCGGCAGACCCGCGCCGCATCGAGCTGTTCGCGAACCCTGCCCGACGCACGCATCTGCGCGCTGTCGTCGACGCCGACAGCGAGCTGGTCGGCTTCTTCAACTTCGTCCCCGAGCGGCACGAGGTGCGGCTCGGCCTCGGGATGCGCCCCGACCTCACGGGCCGCGGCCTCGCGCAGCCGTTCATCGAGGCCGGGCTCGAGTACGCGCGGCGGGAATGGCGACCGCGGACGTTCCGGCTCTGGGTGGCGAGCTGGAACGAGCGGGCGCTGCGCGCCTACCGCCGCGCCGGCTTCCACGAGGTGCCGCACGCCGAGGAGAGCCGCTTCGTCGAGATGGAGCGGTCGTCGTGATCCGCCTCTCCGAGGAGGTGCGGGAGACGCTCGCCGCCGGCGGCGCCGTCGTCGCCCTCGAGACGACGCTCGTCGCGCACGGCTTCCCGCCGGGCGAGGGCGTCGAGGTCGGGCTCGAGTCGGAGCGGCAGGTGCGGGCGGCTGGTGCGGTGCCCGCGACGGTCGGCGTCCTCGACGGCGAGGTACGCATCGGTCTGACGGAGGAGGAGCTCGCCCGCTTCGATGCCGACGCACGCAAGGCGGGTCCTCGCGACCTCGCAGCAGCGGCGGTCCAGGGCGAGGTCGGCGCGACGACGGTCGGCGGCGCGCTCGCGGTGGCGCGGACGGCCGGTATCCGCGTCATGGCGACCGGCGGCATCGGCGGCGTCCACCGCGGCTTCCCCGACCCGCCGGACGTCTCGGCCGACCTCGGCCAGCTCGCGCGGACGCCGGTGCTCGTCGTCTCGGCCGGCGTGAAGTCGCTCCTCGACGTGCCCGCGACGGCTGAGCTGCTCGAGACGCTCGGCGTGCCGGTGCTCGGTTTCCGCGTCGACACGCTGCCTCTCTTCTACGCGGCCGCGGGCGGCCCGCCCGTCTCCGCGCGTGTCGAGTCGGCGGTGGAGGCCGCGCGCGTGGCCGCGGCGCACTGGGAGCTCGGCGGGGCCGGCGTCCTCCTCGGCCGCCCGCCGGACGAGCCCCTCGAGGACGTCGAGCCGCTCATCGACGAGGCACTCGCGGCCGCCGCGGCCGTCGGCGTCTCGGGGCAGGCCGTGACGCCGTTCGTCCTCGCACATCTCCATCGCGAGAGCGCGGGCCGAACCGAGGCCGCGAACAAGGCGCTCGTCGCGCAGAACGCCCGGCTCGCCGGCGAGGTCGCCGTCGCCCTGGCGAGCTAGATGTCCTTGCGGGAGAACGCGAGCACCGCGAGCGCGAGCGCGATACACAGGTAGCCCGCCGACCAGACGCGGATCCCCCAGCCGTGCACGTAGCCGCCGCCGAACGGGCCGAGCTGGAGCAGGAAGCCGGTGAGCCCGCCCGCGCTGGTCGAGATCAGCCGCAGGCCGTCCTGGTACAGCCCCTCGAATGGCAGCGCCCAGGCCGCGATCGTGGACGCGTGCCGGATCGCGTGCGAGTTCAGCGCGTGGCCGATCGTCCCGAGCAGCCCGGCGACCAGGCCGCCGCCGAAGAGCATGAAGACCGCGATCCCGTTCGCCGTCGAGGAGAGGAAGACCGACCCGAGGATCGAGAGGGCGATCACGACGAGGACACCGCCCGCGAGCTCCAGCCCGGGGGCGATCCTCGAGGCCGGGAGCCAGTGGCCGGTCCCGTCGATGATCGCCAGCGAGATCCCGTACACCGCGAGCACGTAGACGACGCAGACGGCCCCCGAGCCGAGGAAGCGGGAGACGAGCAGCGTCCCTCGGCTCACCGGGCGAACGACGAGAGGTTGGAGCAAGCCGCGCTCTGCGTCGCCCGAGACGACGCCGAGCGTGAGGAAGACCGCCAGCACCACGCCGAGGAAGAGCGTCGCGAACATCGCGAGCCCGAGCAGGAACGCGCCGGCGAACGTACGCGTGTCGACGTTGACGTCCGCGGGCGGGGTGATCGTCGAGAGACGATCGAAGACGTAGCTGTTCGCCAGGTAGAAGAGGGCGAGGAAGACCGCCGTCAGCAGGACGACGACCAGGAACACCTTCCGCCGCACGGCCTCGCGCAGCCCGTAGCCCGCGATCGCGAGCACCACGGTCACGAGACCTCGTCCCCCACGGCCTCGAGGTACGTGTCCTCGAGGGTCGAGGTCAGGACGCGGACGCCGTAGACCTGACGGCCGGCGGCGATAGCCTCGGCCACGAGCCGCGGCGCGTCCTCGCGGGTCGCGCCCTCGACAGTGCGCACGCCCTCGTCGGTCTCGAGCTCCACGCCGCGGGGCCGCGACAGGTCGTGGGGAGCGCCGGCTGCGACGACCTCTCCGGCACGAAGGATCGCCACCCGGTCGCAGACGAGCTCGATCTCCGAGAGCAGGTGCGAGTTGAGCAGGACCGAAACGCCGCGGTCCCGCAGCTCCTCGAGGAGGACGCGGACGATCCGCCGGCCGGCCGGGTCGAGCGCCGACGTCGGCTCGTCGAGCACGAGGACGCGCGGCGAGCCGATGAGCGCCTGCGCGATCCCGAGGCGCTGCTGCATCCCCTTCGACATGCCGTCGACCCTGCGGCCGCGGGCGTCGGAGAGGGATACGAGCTCGAGGAGCCGCTGCCGCTCGGCCGCCCCGCCGTCGGACGACGCGAGCCGCTGGTGAAGCGTGAGCACCTCGTCGGCCGTGTACCACCCCGGAAAGCGAAAGAGCTCGGCGAGGTAGCCGAGCTGCGCGCGTCCGGCGCGGGAGCCGGCACGCGCCCCGGCGACCTCGGCGCTGCCGCGTGTGGCGCGCACGAGGCCGACCGCGATCTTGACGAGGGTGGACTTCCCGGCGCCGTTGGGGCCGAGCAGGCCGAAGAGCTCGCCCTCCTCCACCGAGAGGTCGACGCCCTTGAGGGCGTGCACGGACCCGTAGCGCTTCTCGAGCGCGTGAACGGCCAGAGCGTGCGCCACGCGAGCGAGCCTATGCGACTACTCTCAGCCCATGCCGCGTGGCTACATGGAAGGCCCCGCCGCCGAGGAGGCCGAGCGCCGGGCGGAGGAGGCCGCGCGGGGCGTCAAGGAGCCGCCTCCTCCCGAGCTGCAGGCCGCGGTGTACGGCTGCACGGAAGACGACCCCGAGCCGCACTTCCTCGGCTGGCTCGGCGAGGTGGACCCCGACGAGCTCTTCGAGACGGGCGCCGCCTGGGGCGTCACCGTCCGGCGCGTCGCGGTCGCCGACTAGCTACTCGATCGTCTGGACGAACTCGTCGATGCTGAGGGCGGGGAGCGTCTGGATCCGCGTCGAGCCGCGCGCACCCAGCGCGACCGAGACCTTCGCGATCGTCGCGGTGTCGGGGGCCTCGACGACGTTGACGAAGTCGAACTCCCCGAGCGTCGCCCACTGGTGGAGTACCTTCGCGCCGAGCTCCTCGACGTCGCGGTTGACCTCCTGCAGCCTGGACGGGTTCGACTGGAGCGTCTGGACGCCCTGCTGCGAGAGGCGTGAGAGCAGGATGTAGATGGCCATCCCGGGAACCTACTCGACCCGCGCGGCCTGGTCGGCGTAGAGGAGCACGGCGCCGACGAAGACGAGCGGCGCGAGCACGAGGTCGGCGAGCATCGCGGCAACCGTCTGCCCCTGGCCGCCGAAGCCGTGGATGAGGACGAGCAACACGTAGCGCGACAGGAAGTACACGAGCGCAAGTGTGAGGAGGCCGAAGACGGCGTGGACGAGGTCGGCGCGCGCGAGCTGCCAGCCTCGGCGAAGAGCGTCCCGCACTCCGAGCCGTTCCACGACCGCTGCCGGGACGGCGAGCCCGAGCAACGCGAACCAGGCCACCCCGGGCAGCAGGTAGAGCCGGAGCAGCACCGGGAAGGGCACGAAGACGAGCAGCGCCGTCCAGAAGGCGGGCCAGCTCCACGGCTGCGTCCGCACGACGCAGGCGGCACGCGCGTACGCGGCCGCGAACAGCGGCGCGAACGCCCAGAGGATCAACGTCTGCACGTCGACGCCGTGGTGCAGAGTCGCGGCGTCGACGCCGACGACCACGAGCCCGAGCGGCAGCACCTGCCAGAAGCGCTCGCCGTACGCGTGGATCGATTCCGCCACGAGCTGACCGACCGTCCTCTCGGCGGGCGGCAGCGCGGCTGGGCGCGGCTCGGCCATCGAGGGGACGGTAGCGCGGCTCAGGCTACGCGCTCGCCGCAGAGGTAGAGGACTCCGTCCCGCGTCTCCGAGATCGGCTCCCACGGCCGGTGCGGCTCGCTGTGGCCGGGCCTGAGCAGGTGGACGACGTCGTGCCCGCGTGCGTGCAGCAGCTCGGCGATCAGGCGCCGGTGGCAGCGCCACCAGAGCGTCTCGGCGCACATGAAGCACGCCTCCGGTTCGCCGAGGGCCGCAGCAAGCGCCTCCTGCCACTCCGGCGCGGCCATCCGCGCCGCGTAGCTGCGGAACGCGTCGACCCGGATGCACGAGAACCGCTCCTCCCCGGGCTCGCCGCTGCGCCGGCCGCCGAGCTCGACAGCGTGGCGATAGGCGATGCCGTCACCGTCGAGAGAGCCGGCGAGCGCCGCCTGGTTGAACTGCGGATGCCGGCGCGAGCTGGGGTAGCGGCGCACGTCGACGAGGGCGCGCACGCCTGCCTCCTCCAGCACCTCGAGGAGCTCCTCGATCGGCCGGGTGCCATGACCCACGGTGAAGACCCTCACCTTCGTAGGATGCCGCCGTGGGCTACGACGTCGTCCGGCACTCCGATCTCGACTGGGAAGAGCGTCCCGGCCACGAAGGCCAGGAGCCGCGGCACGCAGCCGCGCTCACCGAGGCGGCGAACATGCGCGAGTCGCGTGCGCGGATGTGGCGCTACCCGGCGCACACGCGCGGCCGCCGCCACCTCGACCCGGACCAGGAGGAGGTCTTCGTCCCGCTGCGCGGCACGCTGACGATGCTGCTCGGCGAGCCGTGGGAGCGCGTCGACGTCGAACCCGGCGGAGTTGTCGTCGTCCACCCCGGCACGCCGCTCCAGATGCGCAACGAGACCGACGAGGAGATCCTCGTCTTCGTCTACGGCGCGCCGACACGCCACGGCAACGCCGAGTTCCTAGAGGACGTCGAGTCGCTGTAGCGCGTCGGCGAACGCGGCGAAGGCGTCGTCCCAGCGCCAGTTCGCACGGTCGGCCTCGTCGGGCGAGTTCGAGATCGCGCGCAGCTCGAGCGCGGGAATGCCTGCGAGCTGGCACGCGCGGAGGACACCGAAGCCCTCCATCGCCTCGACGTCGAAACCCGTCCCGCCTCCGACCTTGCCGCAGGTCGCGATCGGGAGGACGTGCGCCTCGGGCAGAGCGGCCCGCGCACGCTCGAGGAGCGCCGCGTCGGGGCGGACGCGCTCGACCCTCGGCAGCGTCGAGGAGGGATCGATCACGTCGCAGTAGACAGCCTCGCTGCCGAGCACGAGCGCCGGCGGTGGAAGGGTTCGAGAGCCGGCGATCCCGACGTGGAGCACGGCGTCGGGCCGCCGCTCCTCGAGGACGCGGGCCGTCTGGAGCGCCGCCTCGACGGGGCCGATCCCGCAGCAGAAGGTGTCGGCTCCGTCGAGGAGCGCGAGCTCGCGCTCGGTGGCGGCCACGACCAGCACCGCCCGGACGGTACTAGCGTCCGCGCGCGTCCTGCAGCTTCCAGAGCTGGGCGCGAAACTGGCCGGCGGCCATCTGGCCGGCGATCGAGAGAGCAGCGATGAGGGTGAGCCGCATGCGCCGGGTATCGGCAACCGGCGCCTGCGGCTCGACCCCCGCTAGACCGCTACCGGCGTCCCGACCTTCTCGAAGCGGATCTCGCCGTCCTCGGCGTCCACACGGATCGTGTCGCCGTCGGCGAAGTCGCCCTCGAGCAGGCGCAGCGCGAGCGGATTCTCCACCAGCCGCTGGATCGCGCGCTTGAGCGGCCGGGCGCCGTAGGCCGGATCCCAGCCTGCCTCCGCGAGCGTCTGCTTCGCCGCGTCGGTGAGCTCCAGCTCGATCCGCCGCTCGGCAAGCCGCTCGTGCAGCCGTCCGAGCTGCAGCTCGACGATCTCCGCGATCTGCTCCTTCGACAGCGGCTGGAACTCGATCACCTCGTCGATCCGGTTCAGGAACTCGGGCCGGAACACGTCGCGAAGCGCGTCGACCGAGCGGACGTTCGAGGTCATGATCAGGACGGTGTTGCGAAAGTCGACCGTGCGGCCTTGCCCGTCGGTCAGGCGCCCGTCGTCGAGCACCTGCAGGAGCACGTCGAAGACCTCGGCGTGCGCCTTCTCGATCTCGTCGAGCAGGATCACCGTGTACGGCCGCCGCCGCACAGCCTCCGTCAGCTGGCCGCCCTCGTCGTAGCCGACGTAGCCGGGCGGCGCGCCGATCAGCCGTGCGACCGTGTGCCGTTCCTGGTACTCGCTCATGTCGAGCCGGACCATCGCGTGCTCGTCGTCGAACATGAACTCGGCGAGAGCGCGGGCGAGCTCGGTCTTTCCCACGCCGGTCGGGCCGAGGAAGACGAAGCTCCCGATCGGCCGGTTCGGGTCCTGGAGACCGGTGCGGGCCCGGCGCAGCGCGTTCGCCACGGCCTCGACCGCCTCGTCCTGGCCGACGACGCGCTGATGCAGCCGGTTCTCCATCTGCACGAGCTTCTCGGTCTCGCCCTCGAGCAGGCGATCGACCGGAATGCCGGTCCAGCGCGCCACGACGGCGGCGACGTCGTCCTCGTCGACCTCCTCCTTGACCATCGAGTCGGCGGCCTGCTGCGAGTCGCGCTCCTCGAGCTCCTTCTCGAGCGCGGGCAGCTCGCCGTAGCGAATCTCGGCGACGCGCTGGAGGTTCCCCTCGCGCTCGGCCCGCTCGGCCTCCATCCGCAGCGCGTCGATCTGCTGCGTGATCTCGCCGATGCGGTCGAGCGCCTCCTTCTCGCGCGCCCAGCGCGCGGCGAGCCCGTCGCGGCGCTCCTTCGCCTCGGCGAGCTCGGCCTCGAGCGGCGCACGCACCTCGTCCGACTCGCCACCCATCGCGGCGAGCTCGATCTCGAGCTGCGTCACGCGCCGGTTCGCCTCGTCGAGCTCGACCGGAGAGGACTCGATCTCCATCTTCAGCCGCGACGCGGCCTCGTCGACGAGGTCGATCGCCTTGTCCGGCAGCTGCCGG
>Ga0070714_100002805_pt1 | contig 12862 bp, 12 predicted proteins | sample LARL83metaG_FD_65450 | JGI IMG/M metagenome (GOLD analysis project Ga0070714, IMG submission 65450) | Corn, switchgrass and miscanthus rhizosphere microbial communities from Kellogg Biological Station, Michigan, USA - LAR L8-3 metaG | ecosystem: Host-associated > Plants > Roots > Rhizosphere ... | reverse complement strand
GGTATCGCGCCGCATCGGGACGATGATTGGGAAACGCTGTTCTTCCGTATTTTTCTCGACCGCATCGAGCCGCGTCTCGGCGTCGGCGTGCCGACGATCCTCTACGACTATCCCGTCTCGCTCGCCGCCTTGTCGCGTCCAAAGCCCGGCGACCTGCGGCTCTGCGAGCGCTTCGAGCTTTATGTCTGCGGGCTCGAAATCGCCAATGCGTTCGGCGAATTGACCGACGCGCAAGAGCAGCGCCGCCGATTTCTCGCGGATCAGGCGAAAAAGCAGGCGCTCTATGGCGAGACGTATCCGATTGACGAGGATTTCCTGGCAGCGCTCGAACACGGCCTGCCGGATTGCGCCGGCATCGCGCTCGGCTTTGACCGCCTCGTCATGCTGCTGACCGGCGCGGCGCATATCGAAGATGTGTTGTGGGCGCCGGTCGCCCCGCCTGTTTGAGCAGGCGGAGCACACGGCCTTCTAATGCGTTGTGAAGAAGGTATTGTTGATGCTGCTGATGCCGATGAAGGTGATCGTCGAGCCGTCATGCAGCGTCACGGTTGTGTTGCCGCCGGAAGTCGAGGCGGTGCCGACGACATTGGCGATCGTGTCGGTCGCGCCGTTCAGGGAGACGCGGTCGCCACCGGCCTGGCTGAAGGTCGACACGGAATCGTGACCGGTCGTGGTCGAGCCGTTGTCCCACAAGGTCTCGTTGCCGCCGGCAAAGCCGATCAGCGCGGAGCCACCGCCCGACGCACCCTGGACGGTGTCATGGGCGCCGCCCCAGATCGTCGAATTGCCGCTGCCGGCGACGATCGACTCATTGCCGGAGGTGCCATCGAAGAAGGTGTTGGCGGCGCCGCCAGTGATCGTCTCGCCGGAGACGCCGGCAATCGTCTCATTGCCGCCGCTGCCGCCTTGGATCGTATCGCCCGCGCCGCCCCAGATCGTCTCGTTCCCGCCGGAGCCCCCGACGATGAATGTCGAACCGGCGCTGCCGTCAATAAACTGATCGCCGGCCTTGCCGCCGATCAGCGTATCGCCGAAGCCGCCGACCGTCACGTTGGAGCCGCTGCCGGTGCTGATCGTGTCGCCGGGGCCGCCCCAAATGGAGTCGCTGGCGCCGTTGCCACCAATGATCAACTGCTGACCCCGGCTGCCGTCGATGAACTCGTTGCCGGAGGTGCCGCCGATAATCGTGTCGCCAGGAGCACCGCCGATCATCAGGGAGGCGCTCACCCCGCCTTGGATCGTATCACCGGCGCCGCCCCAGATGATTTCCGAGCCGCCGCTGCCACCCAAGATCGACTGATTTCCGAGATGGCCGTCGAGGAACTGATTGAGCCCGGTGCCGCCGACGAGCGTGTCGCCGAGAGCGCCGCAAACCGACTCGCTGCCATCGCCTAGAATGATCCGATCATTGCCGCTGGGGTCATCCAGAACGCCGTAGTCGCCGTGCAGAAGGGTCAGCGTGTGGCCATCGTTTGACAGGACTGCAATGCCCTGGTAGCCGGCCGCGGCCATAAAGCTACCGGTACCCGTTTGGTTGGTAATCACCTCCAAGTTGAAGGCACCGGCAAGCGGCGCGTCACATTATTAGGATCGCTCGTCACGCCGAAACTGACGTCCTGCTTTGGCGCGAAGATGTCGTAGTGGCTGCCCGGTATCGACGCCATTGCCCGTCCCGAAAACGTCACCAGCGTCCCCGGAGGCGGGGACCGTTGCATCTGGGATACCGGGCTGCCGCTAAAATTTCGTTAGGATCACTGCAGAGCGCGTCAAAGGGAAGCTATAAGAGCGCTCTCATCCGCTCATATCTCAGGCGGTGCTGTTGGAGTCGGCAAACAAGATTTTGGCCGGTTTTCGGTACAAAGATCCCTGTTTTGCGCTGTCTAGATGGAGTGACCGAGGCAGAGCCGTGTCGGGCTATCGATGTATGGAATTAGGCTTAGACCCGCAGCACGCGTAACAGGCTTAGACGGGTAACGGCAGGCCAGGCAAATTCCGGAATATCTCGTGATTTCCCAAGCGGATCCGAAGCGTTGGAAGAGGGGCTCTGGGAACTGGGGAGGAGAGCACGAAGCCTAGCCGTCCATTGAGGAAACTGCCATCCAGGAATCCTGGCGCGTCAATGTCACAAGTAGTTTCTCCTAATTTATTCTTTAATAAGTCCTCGACTATCAGTTTAATTTTCGGTTTGGGGTCACAAAGATCGAATGCAAATCCTTCTAGAATTACGAAATCATCATTGCAGCTCAATTTAAGCTGCGACAGCAGGCATTCACCGGCTGGGCGATCATCATGAGCCTGAGAGGGTGCGCCCGCTCTCGTGTGCATCATGGACATTATTTCGCGTATGATCCCACGATACCGAATGAGGGTATTATCCTCCACTTCGTTACGATCGTGTGACTCAAAAAAAGCTGCCCAGTTGACATTCTTAGCATCGGTATTTTCCGGCCATCCGCGGAGAGCCTTCTCTTTGTACTCTTCGAGGGACTTAACATGGTAGTGGTTAATCCAGATCCGTGAGAAATCGCTCGCGCAACGCCCCTCATCGCTGGTCCAGTATCGTCGCCCTTGCACGTTTGCGCCGAGCGCACCATCGCGCGACATCACAGGCGTATGCGCATTAAGCAACCAGCCGACCTGTTCTGGCCTAACCACAACCTTGTAAGGCTCACCATCATGAAACCCCCCAGGGTCGCGATGGTTGAAGTTTTCGATTACGAGTCCGTCCGGTCGCTTTTGATGGCCGGAGCTGCCAAATAAGCGCCAATATAAGGTGATGACATCGCTGTTACCTGTCGCCGTTAATACATCTACGATGCTCGTGTTCGTTGAAGTCGCGATAAACTCATCGACGTCGATGCACGCCACCCATTCCGCTATACCGGCCATTCGCCGGTAGGCGTTGAGATAAGCGACATCTTGTTCATGCCACCTTCTCCTCCTCAGCTCGCCCTCCGCAAAATTTGGCCATGGAATGATAGTGACAATCCCGAGTTCCACGTAGGGCCTTACTACTTCGCGCAGCCGATCCGTGCTCTCGTTATCGTAAATCAGGAAATGTTGAACCCCTTTCGCTAAGTGATAGGCCAGCCATTCTTCGATATAGTGACATTCATTTTTGATAATACAGGCAATGACGAGCTCGTATTTCTTTGGACGAGAGATTTCGAGAAAACTGGCTGCGCGTCGAGCGCGGAGTTCGGCACAGATTCTCGGTGGGACAGCCAATTCTGCTTCCTCACGGGTCTCTGGATTGGTGATTATTACACTCAATGCCTCGACGCTTTCGGTTATTACCCGCCATTCTGGCCCATCGACCCTGATGGTGAAACCTGCATTGCCATCCCTGATACCAGCATCCTTCAGGTGGCCTCGGTATTCTGCTGCGACTCCTACCGCAATTCGCCGCCCACTAACCATTAACGAAACGGCTACCGGCACATTTGAAGACATCGGATCGTAAGCCCAGCCAAACACAATCCCTTGACCCACACCCTCTATAAGCCCGTTCATTTCTTGCATTCTATTCATCGTTCAGCAGTTCACCGACGAATCGGCATCCGATTTTTCCCGGGTAGCAGAGAGAACTGACGCACCTGCCAAGCCCGCTATTTGGACCCCACAGTTGGCTGCCCGCCCGGGGAAAGGTCGCGTTAGGGCGCGGCGTTCAACAGCGTCGAATAAGGTCCGAACCACCCTCCTCGATGCCAGAAAGTTTTGATAATCGTCGAGGTACTTTCTCGCCGAGACCTCCAGGATGTCCGAAATCCCAGGCATATAGGTGAGGAACATCCCATTATGCTCGAAGGAACAACAAACCGGTGGTCAGAAAATATTTAAAGCCGACATCGCTTTGACATATCGCTCGATATTCGTCTAATTCCGGCGATAAGAGGAAGCCACGACAGCGCATCTTATCGATCCAATAGGACGGTGCTTGGCAGTTCACGTGATGGTGACCATCTTGTCCGGGCAGCGCGGCGGTCATCATTACAACACGGCCATTCGCAAGGGTGTCGAGAAAGTTCTCTACGTAGCGCTCATCGATGTGCTCCGCTACCTCGACACAATTAACAAGGTCCACTGGCATAAAGTACGGACCCGTCGTGAGATCGTGGTGAGCCACCGGTATCACTGATCGAGCTACGTTCAGCCGCAGTCCGTCGATACCGTGAGCGTGAATCCCAAGCTTATGAAAAAACGCTACAGCATGTCCTTCTCCACACCCGACATCCAGGACGGAGCGAATTCCAAAGCGATCGACGATATATCGCCAAAGCGCCGGCATAAATGCGTGGTTGTCGCCGCCTCGGCTGTTCCCGCCGAGGTCAGGGCGGCTGGGATCTGTCACGGTGATCATCGTCGACAACGCTGTTCTCTATCGGGAATAGGGTCCGGTGAGCGCCCACGGATGTCCGTAAGACGTTCGATCTCAACATCCGCGGGATCTTCGTTAATGAGGCGTCGGCGGCGAAGCGGGACTTCATCAACCGATCGCTGATCGGCGTTCACTGCGCCGCGGCCGAGTTGCGCCATCCCGTAATTCCTTACGGACTTCAGATTGAAGGCTCGTGTCACAGCAGCATCTCCATGCCACTCCTGCATTTCCGGGCAAGGAGAATTGCGAGCTTGGGACACGGGCATGGAGCGTGCCGGAACACAGCGCAACTTTATCGCTTTAGAGGCCACTCCACCGCGAAGTCGATAAAGAATTGCCGCAGCGTCGGTGCGATCCGTCCACAACCCGCCAAGCACGCTGCGTGAGCGGCCGACGCTCGGATGAGCACTATAAAGTGCCGAAAAAAATTCCGCGAACCCAAGCTGCCCGGTTCGAGCCAACTCAGTATCGCCACCATCGACCTTGATGGGAACGAAGGGCAAGTAAAGGGGGGCCCCTTGCCGGTAGAATCTGATCGTAAAGCCGCAATTACCTTCGGCCAGACCTATCGCAGCGAGATCCGAACGATGTTCCGAGGCGAGGGCGTCGCCGATGATCTCATGGCAGAACACCGCCTGGACCATTACGCCACCGGCGCGATTGGGCGCGTACGCCCATCCGATCGCAGTTTCCGGCGTCAGCACATCGAGAGGACCTCGAATTGTCATCGGGCAATCTCGGGCCGCGCGCTCTGTGGCATGGCGCGGGCGGTGCGGTAAATCGAGAGGTGCGTCTCGATAATTTCGGTCGGGGATGGAGGCACAGCAATCGTTTCGCACAAACTCTTAAGAATGCGCCGATCCGAAGCTAAGCGCTTCAATGTCTTGGCCAATGCCACAGCGCTCCCTGCTCGGAAATGCACTCCATCGATCCCGTCCCGAACCTTCTCGGCCATTCCGCCAATGTCCGGGCAGATCACCGGCCGACAGTTACGAAAAGCTTCCTGGATAACGACTGGAGAGTTTTCCCACCAAATAGACGCCATCAGAACCGCATCAACCGACTGCATCAACTCATCGACGTGATTGCTGTCATACGGCCCATGGAAGTGAAGATTTCGCGCGCTTTTCAATCGTTCCAGCAACTTTGTCTGGAATTCTGGCGGTTGGTTGCGGTGATCCCCAAAAACCTCGAACACAATGTCACTTAGATTGTTTTCGACCAAGAGCTCTGCGGCATCACATACCAAGTCCATCCCTTTTAGCGCTGAAATTTGTCCGAAGAACCCAATGCGCAGTACACCGTCGCTCGCGGCCGCCCTCTGCTTCGGTGGTTTGCGCGAAGTTCGGACTACGTTTTCTATAACGTGCATTTTTTCCGGGGGCAGCCCCCAGGCGACATAACGTGTTGCCAAAAACCGACTCGGCGCAATGAACCCGTCTATCAAGTCAAAAAAGCGACCTATATAGAGATTTCTAAGAAAAAAATCCGATCGACTAAATTCGGGAAAACACCTTTGGCAGCTAATCGGTTTCGATTCATAACAAAGATGGCGATCTCTGTTAGTCACCATTTGTCCGTAGTGGTGACAAATCGCAAGATATTCGTGCAGCGTAAGGAATATTTTGCAGTGTGGGAGAGTTCGCCGGACGTTCAAAAAGACTTCAACGCCAAAATTGACAAAGTGATGAAAGTGAACGATGTCTGGTTTCAACTCTTCGAGTAACCTTGAAAATTCTTCCGGAAAATTGTGATCGGGATTACTGAATTTGAACCAGTCGAACTCTCCCCCAGTATAAATATATTCGTGTTCCGAAAACGGTTGCACTAGCACGACGCCAGCTCTGTCGACCTCCCTGGTTCGGTCACAAGCAATAAACCAAGCCTCACAGTCCGAGCGTTCGCGGAATTGACTGAATAGCTGGTGAGCAGCGATTTCGGCACCGCCCTTAGATATTTCAGGGTGACAATGGGCGGCGACTAGGATTCGTAGGCGTTCCCGAGATTTCGTGGGAACCCGCCGCGCAACTCGGTTGCGATCGCTCCGACCGGCGGATGGTCCATTGTAGCGCGCCGAATGTTGGCCATTCATGGCGCCGCCTCAGCAATTAGTGACACGGGGCCGGATGCACGCGGATGACTAGAAATGGCCTGTGACCAGCGGCGCTGATGAACCCACGCGTTATACAGTGTAAGGTTTAGTCGCCAATTCTCCCCGGATGTGGTTTGGGACTTACGCTCGAGATGGTAGAGCCGAACGTCGAGGTCGACAGCACACCGTAACCCTTTCTCTTGCAATCTTAAGCAGAGATCGGAATCTTCAAAATCACCAACCACATAAGATTCGTCAAACCCGTGTAATCGGTCGACCGTGGTGCGCTCCATCAGCATACAAGCACCGGTGATGCTCATGCATTCTTGTAATCCATTGAGTTGGCTTGGCTTAGCTCCTTTTCCATAGTGATGACCGAAAAACCAGCCACCAAATTCACTTAGTCGACGAAAACACATTCCCTGATGTTGGACGGCTCCATCGTCGTATATCAGGAGTGGCCCAATCGCTCCAAGCCCCGGATGCGCCGCTAGGCTGGAGGCAAGATGCTCAAGCCAGTTCGGAGTACCAGGGAACACGTCGGAGTTCAGAAAGCAGACATATTTTCCCCGTGCGTATTGCAGACCGACATTATTAGCGGGAGCAAAGCCAACATTGCGATCCAGCAACAATCCACGGAACGGTATTCGAAACCGTCTGTATGCGGAGGTGAATAAGTATTGTGCATCGCGGCGTTTCGAGGGGCCATCGAGCACATAGATGAGCTCGATCTCCTGCTTCGGTTGATGCGAGGAAAACAGCGCCAGCTGGTATTCCAAGAAATCAATCCGGCCGTAGAGCGGAATGATGACCGAGAATTCCGGTTCGAGGGCAGGGTCACCAAATTCGAGCACGCTTACCTTCGGCCGAATCTGCAATCGGCTGCGGTTCAATAGGTCGATGGCTGGACCGATTACTTTTTCAAAGGCCGGCGGCACATCAAGAAACCGCACGTCAAAACATTGGAGTATTCTCTTGATGGCCGCCAGCCCGCTAAAGGATCGGACCGGAACGTTCCGGTAGCCGATCTCCCCTCGCATCGTTCCGATCTCAAGGTATGGCTGATTAATCCCGTCGACCGAATGCGGTACAAACACGAGGAACCCGCAGCGCAAGTCATCCAAACCGTGTGTTGGCCCGACTGCCTCCAGAACGTCCGGACGGTCAATCCGGATGGCCTCGTCAAGGTTGATGTCCGAAACGAGATCACCACAACGTAACCGAAGGTAACGGAGCACCCCGGGTGAAGCAAAATGCCAACCAATTAGTACGATGCCATCAGGTTCACAGAAAATCGCTTCATCCAATTCGAGAAGAACGCGGTCTTTCAACTCACCGAGGGTATCCGCCCCATCGAACCGCTTTCTCGCAAGAATCGCGAGTATATTCTCGCGTTCCTCGCCTGGTGCCGCTCCGGTAATGATGCGCCGGAGTGCGGCGACCAAATCCTGTTGGCTTAGGCGCCGAAGCTCTCTGCTGGGGTACATCCGGACCGGCGGGTCATGCTCGATCTCGAGAGAGAGTAGACCGCCCAACGAAGTATCCGCCCCGGGAATAAATGCAACAATACCCCGGCCGTCGATCACATCTTCCCGCGCATAGTCGAGGGTAGCCGCTTCGCCACAAACTTCACCGTGCTCGAAATGCGCGGTGATTCTGAAGGGATGTGTTTTTCCATGAAGCACCGCCGAGAGCCAGCCGCAGAATAGCCAGCCCCGCGATGGCGAGTGGTGACCATAGAAGTCCACGAAGCCCTCTGGCTCGCTCGAGCGACGTTCCCTAACCTGCTTCGGGTCGAGGAGTGTCCGCAGGCGCGCCCAGTTGGAATCCGTCTCTGTGCCGCGCAGCATCGGTTCGAGCGCGTCGGCCAGTTCGCATTCAGTTAGGCAACGTTTTGCAGTGGTTTGGAGGCTCGCATAAAAGTCCGGAAACTCTAGCGTCAGCGAAATTAGATCACCTTCATCCCTATCCGGGCAATTCAAAACAAGAATAAAGCCCACACCGCAACCAGCAACGTCCTCACGGAAATAGAACGCCGCCAGCGCCTCGCCGGAGACAACCCCATCTTTGAAAAGCGCAACTGCCCTCGTCGGCTTGTCAGCATCCCTAAAAGGCCGCGCGACCCACCCGACCAAAATGCCCGCCGCAAACTCTCGGCGGAAGCCGTAGAAATCGACGTGCCCAGCAAGACCTTGCTTACCGGCAACTGCCTGCCTTGCGTACGTGTCGCTCGCCGCTCCCCTGCCAAGCAGTAGCGAGCGGACGCCCGCACGGTCCGCTTCGATTTCTGCGTCGAAAAGCGGTCGCACCGCGTCCACAAGCTCACGCCTGAAATAGCGCGCACCCGCTGTAGCGGGAATCCTTGCCGCAAATCCCGGGAATTCGAGCTCAACCGATGATAGTCGGGTATGCTTGTCGATATTGGAGCGAAGTACCGCGATGATCCCAATGCCCCGACCAGCAACATCATCGCGCCGGTAAAACGTGACTGACGCATGCCCCGCGATGTCACCATCTATAAAATGAGCAATGACGGTCGGGCCATTCTCCTCGTTCCAGACTTCACTGACCCAACCGCAGAGGACCCATCCATTCGCCGGCTGGTGATATCCAAAAAAATCAATATGCCCGTCGAAGGACGTGCCAAGGCCCGGAGAATGATCGTCCCCGTCTAGACCCGCTCGAAATACCTCATCCAGCACACCACGCGGGAGCGCTTCGATGAATTGCTGCATCGAAACCGGGTTGCGGCCTCGTCCTTGTAATTCACCGCGCAACTCGCCGATTTCAATGCCAAGCGACAAAAGAACAGCGTCCTGCAGGGGCGTATTCTCGCTTGGCATGAACAGAACACATCCCAGCGCTTTCGATTGCAAATCGGCGCGTTCGTAAAAAAGCGCCTCTACGGCTCCAACGAGTGACTGATCTTTAAACTGTGCGACCGCGCTCGGACTTTGGTGTTTCTCCCATTCCTGAGACACCCAACCCAGGAACAACCAACCCTTCCACGAGCTCCTGTATGTATAGACGTCAACTTCGCCTCGCAGTAAGGGCGAGACCGTGTCTTGCTGGTCGGCATCCACTGCCAATTGTGGGCGCATTTTCAGGAGCGTGCGATCAGTCCCTGGTCGTGAGACGCGGCGCACGGGCTAGTCTCCAGCAGCTCGTTGCGGTAGAGGCACATGTGGCCGCAACTCGGCATGTTCTGCGCCGCCTGGAAGAGGCGTGACAACCAGATCCGATACGCGGCCTGTCTCGGCAACAGCAGAGTTGGGATTAACGGCGGCGAGCGCCGGCGCGGACTGCGCCTGGTCGAGCGCGAGGTCAGCCCGCTCGCTGGACTCCGGTGCGAGAGCGATGGTGGCCCGCGTTAATGAATCGGAGATGCAAGGGCTGTCATCAATTGCGGCGATAAGCTGGGGCGCTGTTCTCTCGGGCGCCATCGGCCGAATTGATCCTGTCGGTGAGCTCATATAGACCCGGGCAAAAGCACCGACTAGCTGCTCTAAAACTCCGATCTCGCGCCATTGATCGTCTAGGCCTCTGAGCTCCTGCTCGACCTCGGTCCGGCGATCGGTGAGCCGTTGTCGCGCGCGTTCAATATCGTCCGGAGTCAGCTTCTCCCACATCGCAAGTTCCCCCTTTGTCATCAGCAACTGTCATCTCGTTGAATTAGCGCGACATGCTCAGAAAGCCCCAAAATCGCTGAGAGAACCGAAATCTCCGGACCTCTCGTGATCGGGCCGGAGAGCGCTTCGCTGCTTCTAAAACCCAATCGCGCCGAGTCCCCCGTTGAAATGCGTTCGTCGAGTGCGGGGGTAATGCAGGCGAGAAACGCTGGCCATCATCAAGTCGTATTGTCATATCCCGTGCACATCGAGACGCTGCAGTAGCGCGAAACAGCTAATTCAACTCCTAAGAGAGCTAACGGAGTAATGGCAAAAATACAGTTAATTCCGAATTGCCGATAGCAAATGGCGGTTCAAAATTCTGGCAATAAGTATGGCGAACGGCCCACCATCAACAGGAAAACTGGTGAACTCCGCCGTATGGCCGAAGGGAGCCGGTCGATCGTTCCGCTGGAAGCTTTGCTTGCCGCTAAGCGTGCCGGATGCTCGCCGAAACCCTCAACAATTACCGGCAGCTCACAAAGGCTAACAGACTCACCGAAGCCGCCGATCACTACGAATCGGTGTTTCCGCGCGCACATTCGGCAGTGCAACAGACTTCCCCAACGCTCGCCGGAGCCGTGCTGCGCGACCTGGGTAGCGACATCGGAGCTCAGCTTGGAAGGAGGCCATTGGCGGCCGGGCTATCGCTAGGACGTGAGTTAGCCCCGGAACAATGTTTCAGATGAGAGAGTATATGCCCATCAAAAGCGCGATCAGCACGGCCCATGAGAGTGCCGATAGGGCTGCAATGACGATGATCGATACGCCGCGCGGCAATCGCTCGGCTGTGTTGCCCGGGTGGCGCACCCCGGTCCTCCGACTTTGATCGCGAAAACCGAACAACTCGACCCTATCTGCGAACTCATGTCGCATTGCGCTTCGTGAATAGCTTAACGCCCCCGTTTGAACACGGCCAAAGTAAATATTTTTCCACAGGTCGACGCCACGACATTCCTACGTAAGTTTTTGCGTTTCTTGATCAAATGTGACTTATCCACAACACCTTTTCCGGTCTCGCGTCTTATGATCTCTGTTGATGTGGACGTATTGGCCGTACAAGACAGTCCATCTGATTAAGATAAAATGTTTTAGAGTTGTAAGCCGTTACGCTGTATATTCCTGCAACAATCGAAGCAAACGTTAATAATGGTTAACGCGCCGGCCACCCCCCATCGTGATTTAGCTGGTTTTCATGAGCGGGACCTTGCCCCCTTTCCCCCCTTCCAAGAGTGCTACTGATCAGATGAGCCGTCTTGCGGATGCGGCGATTGCCGGAGTCTTGCTGGCGCTGACCCTTCCTTTGATGATCATCGTGGCCGTCGCGATCAGGTTGGACAGCCCCGGTGCTGTGCTCGAGCGTGACCCCCGCATCGGACGTGCCGGGCGGCAGTTCCAGGTCCTGCGCTTTCGTACGACGGTGACGCGCGGGTCTGCCGCGCCAAGGCCGGGCTGGGCCGTGAAGCCGGAACTGACGCGCGTCGGCGCGTTTCTTCGCTACACCCGGATCGACAGCCTGCCGCAACTCCTCAATGTGCTAGCCGGTGAAATGAGCATCGTTGACTTGGATGGTCGCTCACCCTCGTTTCTTTCTGGAGATTAATTACGAACCATCGCGGTGATGCGCACATCGCCGGGAAACTCGCGGTAGTCAGTCGGGCCGGGCCTCATCGGCATCCGGCTCGACTGCTTTGGATCTATCTTTCCGTGTGGAGCGTCGTATCGGCTCATTGATGGAGTCGGGTGCAGCTGATGAGCGTGCTGCTTTATCGCTTAGACAGACACAGCACCGCATTCATCGGGGTGTGAGGTTAAAGGTGATGGAGGACCCTCCCGAACTCCGGTTAGGCGTGCCGCCGAAATACTCGTTCAGGTTTCTTCTTTCCGCTCGGGCATGAACGACTGTGCTCGCGCCGTGGTAACCGTTGCGACTGCAGACAACAAGGTAATCCGCTTCTTCGTTCGGCACGACGACGATGCCGGGCGTCGAATCAATCTGCCCTACAGGCGGGCCGTTCTTCGAAATGATGCACGAGGCACCTGGCGGGACGGTATCAACGAAAATCTCCACCGTGTCCGGCAGCCCGTAGCCACAGCTGCCGAGCGAAATCGTCAATCCCGAGAGGATCAGAAGGTTACGCGTTCTTGGCCGCGGCGCCTGGCGAAGCGGCCGAACCGGCTTGCCACCAATTGTTGTCGATAAAACGACGGAAAAAAGCCGCTTCCGAGTGGAGGTCATCTTCATTCGGGCTCGCGTTTGCAAGGCCACGTATGCGGGACGAGGCCTGCGTTCCCCAGGAATGTGTGACCGCTCCTGGCGTCGGCGCCTCGCCGCGGCTGTTGGAGCCGCCACCGCATATGGATACAACGGATTTAAATAAGAGAGATCTCGAAAGAGGGTTAAACCGCCACCAGCTCCGGTCAGCTGTGTCGGTGCTGGCGAACCTCGCTCTGGAGTTGGCCTTGGCTCACCCGGCTTCCGAACCCTCGCTTGCAGCGTGTGAAAGGGGGCGCGGTGCCTATTTCGCTACGAAGGCTCAGTGCTCGCCAGTTCGGATGAGCGTGAGATGACGTGCAGCATACTTGCCCAATCCAGATCCTTTATTCTACCTAGGCCAGCACGACCCCGCTAAATGCTTCCGCGAAGGACTTTGCCTGTTCCTGACCCTCAAAGTTCACGCGCAGCACTGTGTCCGTCTCGTGCAGGCAGTACCGAAACGTTTT
>Ga0070714_100002804_pt1 | contig 12862 bp, 14 predicted proteins | sample LARL83metaG_FD_65450 | JGI IMG/M metagenome (GOLD analysis project Ga0070714, IMG submission 65450) | Corn, switchgrass and miscanthus rhizosphere microbial communities from Kellogg Biological Station, Michigan, USA - LAR L8-3 metaG | ecosystem: Host-associated > Plants > Roots > Rhizosphere ... | reverse complement strand
GCTGGCGCGGCGGATCGACGGCGGTGCCGTGCTGGCCGGGGAGCGGAAGTGCGTCAAGCCGGAGGGGTTCGACCTCGGCAACTCGCCGCGCGAGTTCGAGGGGCCGCCGATGGGTGACACGCTCGTGATCACGACGACCAACGGCACGCGCGCGATCGTGACGGCGGCGGCGCACGCCGAGACGGTGGCGATCGGCAGCCTCGCGAACCTGACCGCGTGCGCGGCCGCGGTGGCCCGGGTGGCGCGCGAGCGCCAGGGTGACGTGCTCGTCCAGTGCGCCGGCGTGCGCGGCGCCTTCACCATGGACGACGCCTACACCGCCGGCCGGTACGTGCAGGAGCTGTCGGTCTGGCTCGCGGAGTGGGAGCGGAGCGACGCGGCCGAGGCGGCCGAAGCGCTCAGCCGCGCGTTCGAGTCGAGCGGCGACGGGCTGGCCGCGTCCCAGAGCGCCCGCAACCTGCGCGCGGCGGATCTCTACGACGACGTGCGCTTCTGCGCTCGGGAGGGCGTGCTCGAGCTGGTGCCGCTGGTCGAGGACGTCGACGCCGGCGTCGCGCTGATCACCGTCTGAACCCGCCCTCCGAGTCGATCACCTGCCCGGTGACCCACTCCGCGTCGTCGGTGCAGAGCCAGGCGATCAGCCGCGCGGCGTCGTCGGGCAGGCCCCAGCGGCCGGACGGCATGCGGGCGAGCACCTCGGCCCGCACCTCGGGCGTCGCCCAGGCGGTGTCTGTCGGGCCGGGGTTCACCGTGTTGACGGTGATCCGGCGGTCGGCCAGCGCGTCGGCCAGCGTGGCCGTGGCCTGCTGGACGGCCCCCTTGGTGACGGCGTAGCCGATCTCGGACGCCATCGGGCCGAGGTGCTGCCCGGACGTCATCATCACGACGCGGCCACCGGGCCGGCCGTCGTGGCGGGCGGCGAACTCCTGGACGAGCAGCAGCGTCGAGCGCACGTTGACGGCCCAGAACGCGTCGAGCTCCTCGGCGGTCAGCTCGCCCAGCGATCCGTCGCCGCTGCGCGCGTGGTTGGCGACCAGGACGTCGACGTGGCCGAGGCGCTGCGATGCCTCGTGCAGGAGCCGGGCGGGAGCGTCCGGATCGGCCAGGTCGAGCTCCATGTGCGGGACCCGGCCGAGCTCCTCGGCCACGGCCTCCACGCCGCCCGGCTCTGCGCCGGACGGGTGGCCCTCGTCGTGCGGTGTCCAGCCCTGAGCGAACACCGCGGCGCCGTTTCCGATCAGCCGCTGCGCGATGGCAAAGCCGATGCCCACCCGGCGGCTGACCCCGGTGACGACCGCCGTCCTGCCCGTGAGCGCCGGCACGCCCGCGATCCTAACCCCCCGTCCGGGGGTGGCGCCGAAACCGCGCCGGCGGCACGCTCACAGAGGAGAGGAAGGGGGTCTTCCATGCGCTGGTTCGACGTGAGTGATGAGGAGTCGGACGAGTACGGTGAGAGCGCGAGGGTGCTCGAATGGGCACAGGAGCGTCCCGTGCTGGCCGTGTGCTGCGTGCTGCTCGTCTGGCTGTCCTTCATCATCGTGCTGAACACCGTCTACTCGCTGTTCCTGTGAGCCGGCCGGCGGCGAAGCACCCTTCCGGGTGTGCACCCGCGCGCCGGCCGGGCGATGACTCTCCTGGGTCTTGGTCAGCCACAACCGGGGAGTTGGCGATGCGGGGGATCGGAAGAACGGCGGACGCGTTCGAGTACGGGCGCTCGGGGATGATGGGCTGGGCGCAGGAGCATGCGTTCGTCTGCGTGGTGGCGGTGGTGTGCGCGTGGCTGGCGGCCTGCTATGCGGTCGTCACGACGGTGATCACCCTGGTCTGAGGCCGGGCGTGGCCCGCGGTGCGGTCACCGGCGGCCCCGGCCGAAGCTGTTGGCCTGGGGTGCGGCGGCGCGCAGATCGCCGATGTCCTGCACCTCGGCTGGGGCGGGCCCGATCTCGCTGCGGCCGGGATGGCGGAGCGGGGCGATCCGCTCGGCCAGCACGTTGATCGTGCCATCGCGCCGCTCCAGGCGGCCGGTGATCTCGAGCAGCGGCTCCGCGCGCACCGCGATGCGGTCGCGCTCGTAGACGTCCGGGTAGACGATCACGTTGCTCATCCCGTGCTCGTCCTCGAGCAGCAGGAAGACGATGCCCTGGGCCGTTCCCGGCCGCTGGCGGGCGACGACGATCCCGGCGATGGTGACCGTCGTCCCGCTCTCGTCGGTCTGCAGGTCGCGGGACGTGCGGATCGCCTCCGGCAGCGCCGGGCGCAGCAGCGCCATCGGGTGGGGGCCGGTGGTGAGGCGCATCGTCTCGTGGTCGGCGACCATGCGCTCCCACGCCGACTGCGTGGGCAGCAGCGGGGAGGGGGCGGCGTCGAGCGCGAGCGCGAGCTGGCCGGCCTCGGGCGCGCGGTGCAGGCGGATCTCCCAGAGCAGCCGGCGGCGGTCGCTCGAGAACGGGTCGAGGGCGCCGGCGCGGACCAGCTGTGCGAGCACGTCACGCCCCACCGGCGCCCGGCGCACCAGGTCCCCGGCGTCGCGGTATGCGCCTCCCCGCCGGCGCTCGGCGACGACGTCGTCGGCCGCCTTGCCGACGCCCTTCACGTAGCCGAGGCCGATCCGCACCGCGCCCTCCTCGAGGGTGCATGCGGCCAGGCTGCGGTTGATGTCGGGCGGCAGCACCGTCACGCCGCGGCGCTCGCCGTCGCGGAGCAGCGTGGCCGGCGGGTAGAAGCCCATCGGCTGCTCGTTCAGGAGGGAGCAGAGGAACTCCGCGGGATGGTGGAGGTGCAGCCACGCGGACTGGTAGGCGAGGATCGCGAACGCGGCGGCGTGCGACTTGGGGAAGCCGAAGCCGGAGAAGCCGAGCACCTTCTCGAACACCAGCTCCGCCGTCTCGCGCGGCACGCCGTTTGCGACCGCCCCCTCGCAGAAGCGCTCGCGGTGCACGGCCAGCGCCTCGTGGCTGCGCTTGCGGCTCATGGCACGGCGCAGCGACTCGGCCTCGCCGGTGGTGAACCCGGCGAGCGCGATCGCCACCTCCAGCACCTGGTCCTGGTAGACGATCACGCCGAGCGTGTCGCCCAGTGGCCCCTCGAGCAGCGGGTGGTCGAACTCGACGCGGTAGCCGGGGTCCTCGCGCAGCCGCTTGCGCCGCGCGATGTAGGGGTTGACGGCCTTGCCGACGATTGGCCCGGGTCGCACGAGAGCCACCTGCACGGTCAGGTCGTCGAGGCTCTCGGGCTTCGTCCGCACGATCGACTGCATCTGCGCGCGGCTCTCGATCTGGAACACGCCGACGGTGTCGCCGGCCTGGATCTCGGCGTACACGTCGGGGTCGTCGAAGCCGACGCGCGAGAGGTCGACCGGCTCGGCCGCGGTCGCTGCGATCAGGTCGACGCACTCCTCGACCGCCGACAGCATGCCCAGCCCGAGCAGGTCGATCTTGAGGAACCCGGCATCGGCGCAGGAGTCCTTGTCCCACTGGCAGATGCGGCGGCCCTCCATGGCCGCCGGGAGCACCGGCACCAGCTCGACCAGCGGGGTGGAGGAGATGACCATGCCGCCGGAGTGCTGGCTGATGTGGCGGGGCAGCCCCATGATCTCGTCCATCAGGAATCGGAAGGCGCGCCAGCGCGGGCTGTCCAGGTCGGGCAGGCGGGCGGACTCGCCGCCGCGGTCCCAGCCGTCGGTCATCCGCGCCATCCGCTCGATCTCGCCCTGGGGCAGGGCGAGCGCCTTGCCCAGGTCGCGGATCGCGCCGCGGATGCGGTAGGTGGGGAAGGCCGCGACCAGGGCGGCGTGGTCGTCGCCGTAGCGGCGCTGGATCTCGAGGATCAGGCCCTCGCGGATGTCGCGGGGGAAGTCGAGGTCGATGTCGGGGACGCTCGCCAGCTCCCTGGCGAGGAAGCGGCCGAGGAACAGCCGCGCGGCGACGGGGTCGACGTGGGAGAGCCCGATCAGGTAGCAGACGATCGACCCGACGCTGGAGCCGCGGCCGCGGCCGGGCGGGAGCAGCCGGCGGGCGGCGCTCATGCCGCGCACCTGGACGGCGACGTCGCGTGCCAGCTCGAGGATGTCGCGGTGCAGGAGGAAGAAGCCTGCGAGGCCGTGGTGGTCGATCAGGGCCAGCTCCTCGTCCAGACGGCGGCGCGCCTCGTGGACGTGGGGGCTGCCCGCGTAGCGGCGCTCGAGCTCGTCGCTGCAGATCCGATGCAGCGCCTGCTGGGCCGACTCCCCGGTTGCGGAGACGAAGTCGGGATAGCTGTAGCCGAGGTCGCTGGTCAGGTCGAAGCGGCAGCTGTCGCCGACCTCGTCGGCGCCGCGGACGGCATCGGCCGGGAAGCGCGCGGCCTGCTCGGAGGGGGCGCGCAGCACCGCCTCGCGGTTCCCGCGGCGCTCGCGCTCGCAGGCGTCGAGCGTGGTGTTCAGGCGGATGGCGACCAGCGCGTCCTGGAGGAAGGCGCGGCGGGGCGTGTGGGCGTGGACGTCGCCGGTGGCGACCGTGCGCAGGCGCAGCTCGGCGGCAAGCTCGGCGAGCAGGCGGTTGCGGCGGGCGTCGCCGCGCCAGTAGGGGCGCTGCAGCTCGATCGCGAAGCGCTCTCGGCCGAAGACGCCGCGCAGCCGGCGGGCATGCGCCGCGGCCTCGGCGATGCGGCCACCGGCGACGGCGCCCGCGACGAGGCCGTCGCGGGCGCAGCCGGAGAGGCAGTGCAGCCCCGCGGCGTGGGCGGCGAGCTGGTCGAGGGTGACCGACGGCGCCCGCCGGTCGCCGGCGTGGGCGAGGGTGAGCAGCCGGCAGAGGTTGCGGTAGCCCTGCGCCGTCTCCACCAGCAGCGTCAGGTGCGCCCCGCCGGCGAGCGTGATCTCGCAGCCGGTGATGGGCCGCAGGCCGCACTCATTGGCGGCGTGGGCGAACTCGAGCGAGCCGGAGAGGCTGTCGTGGTCGGTCAGCGCGAGCGCGGTGTGGCCGAGCTCGGCGGCGCGGAAGGCCAGCTCGTGGGGCTGCGAGGCGCCGTCGAGGAAGGAGAAGCAGGAGTGGGCGTGCAGCTCGATCATGCCCGCTGCGCGTACCAGCGCCCCTGACGGCGGTCGCAGAAGACGACGGTGTTGCGGCCGTCGTCGAGCACGAGGTCGTAGTAGACGCGATGCACGGGCCGGCGCGTCCACCAGCCTTCCTGGACACGCCACTCCTCGCGGACGTGGGCGACGGGACGGCCGGCGACGGCGCTCGGCACCCCGGCCGAGTCGGTCGCGACACGCGCCGGGCGGGGGAGCCCGAGGCGTCGAACATATGTTCGATCCATGCCCGCCAGCATACCTCAGAACCGCAGCGATCCGTCACGACGTCGCAACGATCCTGCATCGCATTTTCCGGCCGTCTTTGAGACCGGAGGGCGGGGTGGCGCTCAACCATCCCGGCAACAGCAACAATCTCGTGCCAAGGTCGCACCAGACCCTGTTTGTCGTCTTTGAGACCGGGGTCGGGCGGGGCGCCCGATGAGTTCCCCGCCGTCAGGCGGTCTCCCCCTGAACCAGCAAGGAGGGTCTGCATGCGCAAGGTGGTCGTCTACACGCTGATCTCACTCGACGGGGTGGCCGAGGCGCCGGAGGTGTTCGTCACGGAGTTCGACGATGCGATGGAGGAGAACCTCGCCCAGGTGATCGGCTCCCAGGATGCGGTGCTGCTCGGCCGCCGCATGTTCGACGAGTGGGCGCGCTTCTGGCCGGAGAGCGACATCGAGCCGTTCGCGAGCTTCATCAACAGCGTCCGCAAGTACGTCGTCACGTCCCGGCCGCTCGAGGACGAGTGGACGAACGCCACCGCCGTCGACGGCGACCTGGCGGCCTTCGTCACCGAGCTGAAGAGCCAGCCCGGCGGGGACATCGGCGTGCACGGAAGCATCTCGATCGCCCAGCAGCTGCTCGAGGCCGGCCTCGTCGACGAGCTCCACCTCGTCGTTGCCCCCGCGGTGCAGATGGAGGGCGCCAGGCTGTTCGAGCGCGGCGCCCCCGCCCGGCTCGTGCTCGACCGAAGCGCCGTGTCGCCGGCCGGCTACCTGCTGCTGGCGTACTCGCCGCAGAGGTGACGCAGCGGGCGGCCGCCGCACGGCGACCGCCCGCTGGAACGGCGTCAGCCGGCGGTCGACTGCCCGGCGAGGCTCTGCGACCGCTGGTGGCGGCCCTCCCCGAACTCCTCGATCATCTTCTTCGAGAAGGCCGGGATGTCGTCGGGCTTTCGGCTGGTGACGACGCCCTGGTCGGTCACGACCTCCTGGTCGACCCAGGTGCCGCCGGCGTTGCGCACGTCGGTCTGCAGGCTCGGCCACGAGGTGATCGTGAGGTCGCGCACCACGTCCGCCTCGACCAGCAGCCACGGCGCGTGGCAGATGGCCGCGATCGGCTTGCCCGTGTCGTAGAACTCGCGGACGAAGCGGACGGCCTGCTCGCTCTGGCGCAGGTTGTCCGGGTTGACCGCACCGCCCGGGAGCATCAACGCGTCGTAGCTCTCGGCGTTGACCTCCCCGACCGTGCGGTCGACCGGGAACGTGTCGCCCTTGTCGATGTGGTTCATCGCCTGGATCTCGCCCTGCTCGATCGAGATCAGCTCGGTGGTCGCGCCGGCCTGCTCGAGCGCCTTGCGCGGCTCGGTCAGCTCGACCTGCTCAACGCCCTCGCTCGCCAGGATGGCGATCGTCTTGCCCTGAAGGGACTGCTCAGCCATTCCGTGCCTCCTCTGTCGGTATCCCGGGTGGGGTGCCCGGCGGCGGAGGGCAGCAAACGATCGGCCGTCGGCGACCCGGCCGTCATTCGTAGGGCACGAGCAGCTCCCGACCCTCCGGCAGCCGCGACCACGGCGCCACCTCGACCACCCGCAGCAGGTGCCCGTCGCCGATGGCCGCCCGCAGCTGCCGCGCCGCCTCCGACGCCCGCTCCCTGCGCACCTCATGGGCCGGCCGCATCAGCAGCTCCTGCCTGCCGCCCTCGTCGCCCAGCTCCACCAGCTCGAGCGCCAGCCGCTCGACCGCCCCGGGCAGCTCGCCCAGGTGCGGCAGCAGCGCGTCGCGCAGCCGCCGTTTCTCGCCCGTCGCATCGCGCATCCGCACCGGCCGGCGCCATGACCCGCCCGCCGCCAGCCGGGCCGACAGCGTCAGCGTCCGCACGGGCCTGCCGGCCCGGCGAGGGGCCGCCAGCAGCCGCTCGAGCAGCAGCACGGTCGCCTGGTGCAGCGTCGCCTCGTCGCCGACCGGGTCGCCGAAGTCGATCCACTCACGCAGCGGCTCCGGCGGCATCCGAGGAGCGACGTAGTGCTCGTCCTCACCGCGTGCCAGGCGCCAACCGGCGATCCCCTCCGGCCCGAACCGGTCGGCCACCGCCGGCAGCGGCAGTGCCGCGAGCGCCCCCGCCGTCCGGATCCCGAGCGCCTCCAGCTCGTCGGCCATCCGCGGCTCGAGCCCGAGCCGCCCGATCGCCATCCGCTCGAGGAACCGCGCCGCCCCGTCCGCCTCGATCACCCGCGGCCGCCCGGGCCGGGCCTTGGCCGCGGCTGCCTGCGCCGTGAACCGGCCCGGCCCGACACCCACTCGGCCCCCTCCGGGCAGGCGCTGCTCCGCCGCACGCAGCAGGCGCCCCAGCCCACCGTGCATGCGCAGCAGCCCGTCGGCGCGAAACAGCGCCCGCCCGGCCCCCAGCGGCTCGACCGCGGCGCCGATCGACTCGAGCCCCGCCAGCATCTCCTCGGCCGCGTCGGCGACCGCCCCCGGGTCGGCCGTCACCAGGCTGATCCGCGGGCAGCGTGCGATCGCCTCGCCGGCCCGCATGCCCGGCCGCACGCCGAACGCCGCGGCGGCAGCGTTCACCTCGCCGATCACCGGCCGTCCGCCCGCCTCCGGCGCCAGCGCCGCGGGCTCGTCGCCGAGCCCACCGCCCATCGCGGTGCGAAGCGCGAAGCGGGGGACGAGGGCGCAGATCAGGATGCGTGCGCGTGCCGGCATCGGACCTGCCAGCATAGGCGAACACATGTTCGATCGTCAAGCATCCTGTGAAGCGCCCTACCGGGGCAGCTTCAGCGTCATCTGCCGATCGACCTGGCCCGGGTTGTGGCGCTCCACGACCGCCAGGTCGAACACCTTGCCGCAGCTGTCGCACATGTACCGCTCCCGCGCCTCCAGCCAGCGCAGGGCCCGACGGTGACAGGAGTGGCAACGCAGCTGCTTGGCCTTTCGTGGCATCGGGACGAGCCTAGCCGTGAGCGCGGACGCGGTACACGACGAGCGCACCCGCCGCCAGCACGATCACCACCGCGACTCCCCACAGGCCGAGCGTCTGCGCAACCGCGATCACCGACTTGCCGAACACGAACCCGGCCCCCGACACGAGCACCACCCAGATCACGCCGCCGGCCACGTTCCAGACGGCGAACCGGCGCAGCGGCATGTGCGCGGCGCCCGCCATCCACGGGGCGAAGACGCGGACGAACGGGATGAACCGCGCGCCCACGAGCGACTTGCCGCCGTGGCGCTCGAAGAAGCGCTCCACCCGGAGCACCTGCTGCTGCTTCGGCCAGCCCCGGGCCACCAGCCGGTCGAGCAGCGGCCGTCCGCCGATCCTGCCGACGACGAACCCGCCCGTCGCGCCCAGCACCGCGGCGATCGACGCCACCAGCATCACGGCCGCGAGGTTGAGCCGGCCCGCCGACGCTGCGGCCCCCGCCGTCACGAGGATCGTCTCGGCGGGGAAGGGGATCCCGAGCAGCTCGAGCGTGACCGTGACGAAGACCAGCAGGTACCCGTGACTGGTGACCCAGTCGACGAGGCCGTTCACTCGTCGAGGTCGAGATCCGGATCCATCGCCCGCTGGTACGCGCGCCGCACCGCCAGCGAGGGCAGCTGCCGCTCCGCCGCCTTCGAGAACTCGCGCTCATACCGGCCCCGGTCGCGGGCGGCCATCGTCTCGGCGTAGCGGTCGCGCAGGGCCAGCAGCTCCTCCTCGGCCTGCTCGACGAGATCCATGTAGTCCCCGTACAGCTCCTCGGCGTCGCCGGCCCGCGCGTGCGTGTAGGAGACGCGCGCCTGCTCGACGGCCAGCAGGAGATCGTGCTGGTCGGTCATGAACATCGCCAGCTGGCGTGAGATCACATCGCCGAACCGCGCTCTCCCCGGAAGCCGCATGTGCGAATCGTATCCGGCGGCCGATCCGGCCACCTGCCGGTACCATCGCCGCTGTGAGCGATCCCGTCCGCGTCCGCATCCGCACCTGGAACATCGCGCACGGCAGGGACGTGCCGCCGGATCGCCAGCACTCGCACGTGCATCGCAAGCTGCTCGGGGAGATGGCCGCCCTGATGGTGGAGGATGCGCCCGACCTGATCCTGCTCCAGGAGGTGCCCGTGTGGGCCGGATCGCTGCTGCGCGAGGCCACCGGCATGGGCATCACGCTCGCCCCCGCCTACGGCGCCCACGTCCCGTTCCTGCACGTCCCGCTGCCGCTGGCGGTGGGCGCGGCGGTCGGCAGGGCGCTGCCCGACCTCGTCCGTACGCAGGTCGAGGGTCAGGCCAACGCGGTGCTCTACGGCCCCGAGCTGCTGCTCGTCTCCGCGCGGCGGGTGCAGATCAACCGCCAGCAGCGCTTCCGCGGCGAGCCGCGGATCGCTCAGCTGGTGCGCCTGCGCCACCGCCGGGCCGGCCGCGAGCTGGCGCTGGCCAACCTCCACGCCGGGTCGAGCGACAACCAGCAGCAGCTGGAGCGCGCCGGGTGGGTGCTCGAGCAGTTCGCGCGCGGCGCGCCGATGGTGCTCGCCGGCGACCTCAACGCGACGGCGCGATCGCCGGGCATGCGGTCACTGCGGGCGCGCGGCTGGTTCGAGGATGCCGAGCAGCTCGGCATGCGCATCGACCACATCCTGGTGCGGGGCATGGAGGAGGAGTCCCGCCCGACGCCCTGGCCGCCGGAGCGCCGCGACCTCGAGGTCGACGGCATGCTGCCCGTGCGGCTGTCCGACCACGACCCGATCGATTCGGTGGTGCTGCTATGACGATCCGCGACGAGCTGCCCTCGCTGGAGGGCGTCACCTACCTGAACGCCGGCACCAACGGCCCGATGCCGCGGGCCGCCGAGCGGGCGATGCGGGAGGAGCTCGAGCTCGCCGTCGGCCGGCCGCGCATCGGCATGTCGGTGTTCGAGCACGTGTTCGAGCTGCGGGCCCGGGCGCGGGCGGCGCTGGCCCGGAGCGTCAACGCGCCGCCCGAGCAGGTGGCGCTGACGAGCTCGACGTCGAACGGGGTGGGCATCGTCATCGCCGGCCTCGAGTGGAGCCCCGGCGACGAGGTGGTCACGACGACGGAGGAGCACCAGGGGATCCTGAGCCCGCTGGACGTCATCTCCAGCCGCTACGGGGTCGACGTCAAGGCCGTGCCGGCCGACGACCTCGAGGACGCGATCGGCGAGCGCACGCGCATGGTGGCCGTCTCCCACGTGCTGTGGACGACCGGCCGGCGGCTCGACGCGGCAAGGCTCGCGAGGGCCGCCCACGAGGTCGGCGCGTCGCTGCTGCTGGACGGCGCCCAGTCGGTCGGCGCCATCGAGGTCGACGCGCCCGGCACCGGCGCCGACTTCTACGCGTTCTCGGGCCAGAAGTGGCTGCTCGGGCCGCAGGGGACGGGCGGCCTCTGGGTGTCGCCGGGCTGGAGCGACCGGCTGTGGACGGCGCAGTCCAGCTTCTGGAACCTGACCGAGGGGAAGATCGGCCAGTTCAGGCCCGATGCCGGCCGCTACGACGGCGGGACGTTCGAGACGACCATGCTGGCCGGGATCGCGGCCGCCATCGAGTGGGTGGAGTCGCTGGAGGGCGGACGCAGCGGCTGGGCCCGGCTGACCGCCGACAACGCCGCGCGGGCGCGCGAGCGCCTTGCCGCGCAGCCGGGAGTGAGTGTTGCCGACCAGGGCGACGCCGGTGGGCCGCTGATCGCGCTGACGGTTGACGGCGTCGAGGATACGGCCGCGCTGGTGGGGCGCCTCGCCGCAGAGGGCATCCTGATCCGCTACATCCCGGGAACGCCCTACCTGCGGGTGTCGGTGGGCGCCTGGACGACGGACGACGAGGTGGATCGGCTCGCGGAGGCGCTGACCGCGGGCGGTTAGCGCAGGCCCAGCTCCGGCGCGATCGGCCGCAGCGCCTCGATCACGAACGTGATGTGCTCGTCGAGGTCGACGCCCAGCTCCTCGGCGCCGTTGACGACGTCGTCGCGGTTCACGCCCTTGGCGAAGCTCGGCTGCTTCAGCTTCTTGCGCACCGACCTGGCCTCGAGCGTCGCGATCCCGTCCGGCCGCACCAGCCCGCACGCGTGCACGAACCCGGACACCTCGTCGCACGCGAACAGCGTGCGCTCGAGCTGCGACTCGCGGGTCACGCCGGTGTGCTCGCCGTGTGACTGGATGGCGCGGATGAACCACTCCGGATAGCCGCGCTCCCGCAGCACCGGAGCGCCGTCCTGCGGGTGGCGGTCGAGCGTGGGATGGCGCTCGTAGTCGAAGTCGTGGAGCAGGGCGACGTTGCCCCAGGCGTCCTCGTCCTCGCCGAACTTCCGCGCGTAGGCGCGCACCGAGGCCTCCACGGCCAGCGCGTGGCGGCGCAGGGCCTCGCTCTCCGTCCACTCGGTCAGGAGCGCCCAGGCGGCGTCGCGGTCGTGCACCAGGTCGTCGGCCATGTCGGCGACGAAGGTAGCAGGACCGGGGGAGGCGGGAGCGAAACTGGCTACTCTGAGATGGCTGTGGCTACGGCGACACGAGAGGGGACGGTGGAGGCTTTCCTGATCGAGGGTGGGCGCCCGCTGTCGGGGACGATCCGCCCGGCCGGCAACAAGAACGCGGCGCTGCCGATCCTGGCCGCGTGCCTGCTGACCGCGGACCCGGTCACGCTCGAGAACGTGCCCCACATCCGTGATGTGGAGGAGATGATCGAGCTGATCCGCGCGCTCGGCGTCGAGGTCGAGTGGGAGGGCCCGAACACCGTCCGCGTCTGGGCGGCCGACGTCACCGGCACGACGCTCGATCCGGAGCTGTGCACCCGCATCCGCGCGTCGATCCTCGCCGCCGGCCCGCTGCTCGCGCGGTTCGGCTCCGCCGACGTGCCGCCCCCGGGCGGCGACGTGATCGGGCGCCGCCGCGTCGACACGCATCTGATGGCCTTCGCCGCGCTCGGCGCGGACGTCGAGGCCGACCGCGAGTACCGGCTGCGGGCTCCGCGCGGCCTCGAGGGCGCCGAGATCCACCTCGACGAGGCGAGCGTGACCGGCACGGAGAACGCGCTGATGGCCGCCGCCCTCGCGCGCGGCACGACCGTGATCATGAACGCCGCCTGCGAGCCGCATGTGCAGGACCTCTGCCGGCTGCTCTGCAAGATGGGCGTCGGCATCGAGGGGATCGGCTCCAACGTGCTGGTCGTCCACGGCGCCGACGAGCTGCACGGCTGCCGGCACCGGATCGGCCCCGACCACATCGAGGTGGCGTCGTTCATCGGGCTGGCCGCGGTCACCGGGGGCGACCTCACCATCGAGGACGCCGCGGTCGAGCACCTCCGCGCGATCCGCCAGTCGTTCGGGCGGCTCGGCGTGACGATCGACGTGGTCGACGGCACCAGCGTGCGGGTGCCGCCGAACCAGGAGCTGGTGGTGGTCGACGACCTGCACGATCAGATCCCGAAGATCGACGACGGCCCCTGGCCGATGTTCCCGGCCGACCTGACCTCGATCGCGGTCGCCGTGGCGACGCAGGCGAAGGGCACGGTGCTGATCTTCGAGAAGATGTTCGAGAACCGGCTGGTGTTCACCGACAAGCTGGTCTCGATGGGCGCCCGCATCATCCTCTGCGACCCGC
>Ga0070714_100002803_pt1 | contig 12863 bp, 14 predicted proteins | sample LARL83metaG_FD_65450 | JGI IMG/M metagenome (GOLD analysis project Ga0070714, IMG submission 65450) | Corn, switchgrass and miscanthus rhizosphere microbial communities from Kellogg Biological Station, Michigan, USA - LAR L8-3 metaG | ecosystem: Host-associated > Plants > Roots > Rhizosphere ... | reverse complement strand
TGGGTCGACAAGCCCAACTACTTCGACGTCTCCGTCTTCGGCAACCAGGCCGAGAGCTGCACGCAGTACCTCTCGAAGGGCCGTCCGGTCGGCATCGACGGCCGGCTCGACTGGCGCGAGTGGGAGGCGACCGACGGCTCGGGCAAGCGGCAGGCCGTGCAGATCATCGCCGACACGGTCCAGTTCCTCGGCGGCCGTGACGAGAGCGGCGGCGGCGGCAACCAGTTCGTGCCGGCCGGCGCGGCGCAGGAGAGCGCCGACTTCCCGGCGGCCGCTGACGACGACATCCCGTTCTGATGGCGAGAGAGAAGACCCAACAGCAGCAGCGCAGGCGGCCCGGCGGCCCCCAGGGGCAGATCCGGCGCCGCAACTGCTTCTTTTGCAAGGAGCACGTCGCGGAGATCGACTACAAGAACGTCAACCAGCTCCGCCGCTACGTCTCCGAGAAGGGCAAGATCCGCAGCCGCCGCATCACCGGCGCGTGCCGCCGCCACCAGGTGCAGATCGCGCAGGCGGTCAAGCGGGCACGCGAGATGGCGCTGCTCCCGTACGTCGCCGAGGGCTCCGACGACCGCGAGCGCGGCGGCGGCCGGCGCGACCGCGGCGACCGCGGCGACCGGGGGGACCGCTGATGGAGGTCATCCTCCTCTCGGACGTCGAGCACGTCGGCCTGCGCGGCGACGTCGTCTCGGTCGCACGCGGCTACGCCCGCAATTACCTCCTCCCGCGGCGCCTCGCCGAGGAGGCGACGCCCGGGCGTGTCGCCGAGCTCGAGAAGCGGGACTCGCTGCGCGCTCGCCACGAGGCGAAGACGGCCGACCAGGCACGCGAGATCGCGGACACGCTCTCGAAGACGGTGCTCCGGTTCGAGGTCAAGGCAGGCCCGACCGGCTCGCTCTTCGGCTCGGTCACGCCGACGGACATCGTCGACGAGCTGTGGGAGACGAAGAAGATCCGCATCGACCGGCGCAAGGTCGAGACCGACCCGATCAAGCGGATCGGCCGCTACGAGATCCCGATCTCGCTCTTCGAGGACATCCACGTCGAGGTCAAGACCGAGGTCATCCCCGAGGGCGGCGAGCTGCCCTCCGAGGAGCAGCTGCAGGAGATGGAGGCCGCCGAGCGCGCCGAGCAGGAGGAGGCCGCCGCGCAGGAGCCGTCCGCCGAACTCGAGGAGATCCTCGCCGAGGCCGACGCCGCGGAGGAGGACGAGGCCGCAGAGGGTGAGGAGCCGGAGGCGGAGGCCGAGACTGCGGAAGCCGAGCCCGAGGCGGACCCCGAGCCGGAGTGGCGCGCCGACGCCGACGCGGCTCTCGCCGAGGAGTAGCGGCTAGAGACAGTCGAGGAGGCCGGGCAGCGCCTCCTCCAGCCCGCGGGCCACGACCCTCGCGTCGGGGCCGGCGACGCCGCGCCTACGGACACGCCGCTCGATCGTAGAGAGACGTTCACACGCTGTCCACGGCCTTGTGGATCTGCGCAGGAAGTTGCCGCTCAGAGCGCCAGATCCATCCCCAGGCCCGCCGTCCGACGCGCCTGCGACGATGGTCGATTCTCCTGCAAATGGCCGAAAAAGACCTGTTAGCAACGGACACTTCCACAGGGGTCGAGACCCCTATCCACGGGAAGCAAAGCGTGCTGGAATCGCGACACATGGCGCTCGCCTCGGTTCCCACGCCCGCTTCCGTTCCGGGCGCCGTCCCCCCGCAGAACCTCGAGGCCGAGGAGTCGGTCCTCGGCGCGATGATGATCGCGTCCGGCGCGATCGCCGCGGTCAGCGAGATCCTCGACGCGGGCGACTTCTACCGCGAGTCGCACGCGAAGATCTACCGCGCAGCGCTCCAGCTCTACGGCAAGAACGAGCCGGTCGACGCGATCACGCTCACGAACGAGCTCGAGCAGCGCGGCGAGCTCGAGGAGATCGGCGGCCGCGTCCGCCTGCACGAGCTCGCGCGCCTCGTGCCGGCGACGGCCAACGCGCGCCACTACGCGGAGATCGTCCGCGAGAACGCGACGCTCCGCGGCCTCATCCGCGCGGGCGGCGAGATCGCGCAGCTCGGCTGGGAGCGGGAGGGCGAGCCGTCGGAGCTCGTCGCGCGCGCCGAGCAGCTCGTCTTCGAGCTCGGCGAGAGCCGGACGCAGGGCGAGCTCGTCCTCTTCAAGGACACGCTCGTCGAGACCTTCCAGCGCATCAGCCACCTGTACGAGTCCGGCGCCGAGGTCACGGGACTCGCCAGCGGCTTCAAGGATCTCGACCACATCACGGCCGGCTTCCAGCCCGCGAACCTCGTGATCATCGCCGCCCGCCCGTCGATGGGTAAGAGCGCCTTCGCGCTCGAGATCGCGAACCACGTCGCCGTCGACCAGCAGACGCCGTGCGCGTTCTTCAGTCTCGAGATGTCGCGGCAGGAGGTCGCGCAGCGCCTGATCTGCTCGCGCGGCAAGGTCGATGCCCACCACATCCGCACGGGCAAGCTCTCGAAGGACGACTGGCCGCGCCTCGCGCAGGCGTGCGGCCAGCTCGAGTCGGCGCCGCTCTACGTCGACGACACGCCGGCGCTGAGCCTGCTCGAGCTGCGCGCCCGCGCCCAGACGCTCAAGCGGCGCGAGCCGAACCTCGGGCTCGTCGTCGTCGACTACCTCCAGCTGATGACGACCGGCCTCCGCGAGGAGAGCCGCCTGCAGGAGGTGTCGTCGATCTCGCGCGGGCTGAAGGAGATCGCCAAGGACCTCGACGTGCCGGTGATCGCCCTCTCGCAGCTCAACCGCTCGCCCGAGCAGCGTCACGACAAGCGCCCGATGCTCTCCGACCTGCGCGAGTCCGGCTCGATCGAGCAGGACGCCGACCTCGTCATGTTCCTCTACCGCGAGGAGTACTACGACCGCGACGACGCCGACGACACGAAGAAGGGGATCGCCGAGGTGATCGTCGCGAAGCACCGCAACGGACCGATCGGCAACTTCAACGTCGCGTTCATCAGCCGCTATGCCAAGTTCGCCAGCCTCCAGCAGCAGTAACCCGCTCGCGGCGCGCTGCCTCGGCTGCGGGCGCGAGTTCGAGACCGAGCAGGTCGTGCTCCTCGGGCAGACCTTCGCGGCCGAGCGCTACTGCGAGCTCTGCCGCGCCGCCGAGGAGGTCGTCGACGAGCAGCGGCGGGCCGAGACCCGCTGGGCGCGCGTGCAGGTGCCGTCGGCGTACGACGACTGCACGTTCGAGAACTTCGAGCCCGTGCCCGACACGAGGAACGCGATCGCCGTCTGCCGCCAGTGGGCCAAGGAGTTCCGGGCCGGCACCGCCCTGCACCAGGGACTCCTCCTGCGCGGCAACCCGGGCGGCGGCAAGACGCACCTCGCGGTGGCGGTGCTGCGCGAGGTCATCTGGTGTTGCGAGCACCGGAAGACCGCGCTCTTCCTCAACGTGCCCGCCTGGCTCAACGCGCTCCGCGAGAGCTACGGAGAAGGCGAGCCTCCTCCCAACCCGAGCGGCTACGACGTCGTGGTGCTCGACGACCTCGGCGCGGAGGACTGGACGAGCTGGGCTCGCGACCGGATCTACAACCTCGTCAACCAGCGCGAGCAGCAGCGGCGGCTGGTGATCGTGACGACGAACCACGAGTGGCGAGAGCTGGCGGCACGGGTCGGCGGCCCGACGGCGAGCAGGCTCCGTCGGCTCACGCGCGAAGTCCACGTCGACGCCCGCGCCGACTACCGCGAACGAGACGCCGCCTAGACTTCTCCTCCGTGCCGAGCACCGTCATCGTGGGCGCGCAGTGGGGCGACGAGGGCAAGGGCAAGATCGTCGACCTGCTCGCCCGTAACTCGGACGTCGTCTGCCGCTACCAGGGCGGCCCGAACGCCGGGCACACGATCGTCGTCGGCGACGAGACCTACAAGATCCGCGCCCTGCCGAGCGGGATCGTCCGCGGCAAGCCGTGCGTGATCGGCAACGGCTGCGTCGTCGATCCCGAGGTGCTGATCGCGGAGCTCGACGAGTTCGAGGGACGCGGCCACGCCACCGACGAGGTCTACGTCTCGGGGAGCGCGCACCTGATCATGCCGTGGCATCTCGCGATCGACCAGGCCAGCGAGCGGCGGCTCGGCCGGCTCGCGATCGGGACGACGAAGCGCGGCATCGGCCCGTGCTACGCGGACAAGGCGATGCGGCTCGGCATCCGCGTCCAGGACATCCTCGACCCCAAGATCCTCCGCCAGAAGATCGAGGTCGCGCTCGCCGAGAAGAACCTCTGGCTCGAGCGCGTCTACGAGACGGAGCCGTTCGACCTCGAGACGGTCGCCGCGCAGTACGAGGGCTACGCCCAGCGGCTGCGCCCGTACGTGGCGGACACGTCGCTCTACGTCGACACGGCCCTGCGCAACGGGAAGCACGTCCTCTTCGAGGGCGCGCAGGCGACGCTGCTCGACCTCGACCACGGCACGTATCCGTTCGTCACCTCGTCCAACCCGGTCGCGGCCAGCGCGGCGACCGGCATCGGGATCGGCCCGCAGCGGATCGACCGCGTCGTGGGCGTCACGAAGGCGTACGTGACCCGCGTCGGCGAGGGGCCCTTCCCGTCCGAGATTCCGGGCGAGGAGCAGGCGAGGATGCGCGAGCTCGGCGGCGAGTACGGCACCGTGACCGGCCGCGAGCGGCGCTGCGGGTGGCTCGACCTCGTCGCCCTCCGCTACGCCGTGCGCGTGAACGGCATCGACCAGCTCGCCCTGACGAAGCTCGACGTGCTCTCCCACTTCGCCGAGCTCCCGGTCTGCGTCCGCTACCGGACGCGCGACGGAGTCGAGACCGGCGACTTCCCCGCGCACCAGAGCGATTTCCACGCGGCCGAGCCGGTCTACGAGGTGCTCGAAGGCTGGAGCGAGCCGCTCGACGGCTGCTCGTCGGTGGGCGAGCTGCCTGCCGCGGCGCGCGCCTACGTCGAGTTCGTGGAGCGCGAGCTCGACGTCGAGGTGACGCTCGTGGGCACGGGAGCGGAGCGCGCCGCCGTGCTCAGCCGCTGAACCCGCGCACGGCCGCGGCCCTGCCCGTGAGCGTGTAGCGGCCGGTCGGGCTGCCGAGCGCCTCTTCGAAGATCGCCCTGCCCTGCACGAGCTGCTCCGGCGTGAACTGGTCCACTGCAGGGCCGCCCGGCCCGCCGACGCGGATCGCCGGCTCCCAGAGCTCCTCGACGGTCTCGTACTCGACCGACACCTCGAGGCGGGTCGTCTCGACGTCCCGCAGGCCCGCCTCCTCGAACAACCGACGCAACGACTCCTCGTCCCGGTAGTCGGTCGCGATGCTCGAGCCGGACGGCTGCAGACGTTTCCGGATCTCGTTGAGCGCGTTCATCATCTCGACGCCTTCGACCTCCCACATGCACGTCGCGACGACGCCGCCCGGCCGAGTCACGCGGGCGAGCTCTCGCGTCGCGAGCGGTGCGTCGTTGAGGAAGACGACGACCAGCTGCGCGAGCGAGCTGTCGAAGCTGTCGTCCTCCCAGGGCAACTGCTCTGCGGGAGCCTGGCGGACGTCGGCGCGCGGGAAGCGGGTGTGCAGAGTCGCGACATAGTCGGGTGAGGGCTCCGCTGCCGCGACGCGCTCCTCTCCGAGCCGGGCGACGAGCTCGGCGGTCAGCGCCCCTGTGCCGGCCCCGACGTCGAGCGCCCGCTGCGGCTCGTGCACGCCGGCGAAGTCCGCGAATGCAACAGCGAGCTGCCTCGAGTACCGGCCCATGAAGCGGTCGTAGGCATCGCTCGAGCCGCCGAAGACCGTTCCCTTCGCGCTCATGACCGAGCCACCTTGGCGGCGAACGCGCGTGCCTCGAGCTCGAGCGGGCCGTCAGGGCTCCCCACCTGACGGAACAGCTCGTCGTGGGCGCGGGCGCTCGTCTCGCCGTCGAGCGCCGCGAACCACTGTCCCGCGGGCCCGGCGCCGCGCCCGAGCGTGCGCCAGAAGTCCTCGAAGTCCGTGTATCCGGCCTGCACGTCCAGCTCCGCCGACTCGACCTCGCCGTGCGGCGCGAGCAGGTCGTTGATCTCCCGCGCCGTGCGGTACCGGCGTGGCTCGGCCAGCTGAGGCACGCCGATCGCCTCGGCCGTCCGCTCGATGGCCGCGAACATGTCGACCTCCGCGATGCCCCACATGCAGACCGCGACGCGCCGGGCGACGCGCGCCATCTCGGCGACGGCGGCCGGGCCGTCCGACACGAAGGCGACGACGAGCTGGGCGAGCGCCACGTCGAACACGCCGTCACCCCACGGCAGCGACTCCGCCGGTGCCTCCTCGATCTCGAGTCCCGGGAAACGCTCGCGCAGAACGGTCACGAACTCGGGCGAGGGGTCCGCCGCCGCAACCAGGCCGCCACGGGTTATGAGCTCGGCCGTCAGCGCGCCCGTTCCTGCGCCGACGTCGAGCGCCCGCTGACCCGCGTCGATGCCCGCGAAGTCGGCGAAGAGTGGCGCCAGCTCCCTGGCGTACCGACCCATGAAGTCGTCGTAGGCGTCGCCGTCGACGCGGAAGGCCACGTTCACCGGGCGAGCCTATCGAGGTCGGATCGCGTGTTCACGTTCGAGAGGAGCCGCTCGTCGAGCTCGATCCGCGCGGTGTCGAGACCGTCCAGCACGGTGCGGAGGCGCCGCTCGCCCGTCTCGAATGCGGGCAGCGTCCGGCGCGCAACCCCGCACGGGAGAGGCCCGCCCTGTGCCACCGACGCGTCCCGGCACGCGCGCGCGAGCACCCTCAGCGCCTCGGGCGTGAGAAGCGGCATGTCCACCGGGACGACGACCGCGAGCTCGTGTGTCGCGGCTCGCAGCCCCGCCGCGATCGCCGCGACCGGACCCGCTCCCGGGTCGTCGTGCGTCTGGAACGGGAGTCCTTCCAGCTGACCAACGGCGACCCGCTCGTCGCACGCCTCGCCGAGCAGGCGCCACGCGCGCTCGGCGAGGGTCTCTCCTTCGAGCTCCGCAAGCGCCTTGGGCGAGCCGAACCTGGTGCTGGCGCCGCCGACGAGGAGGATCCCCGTCAGGCCTGGATCCGCCACGGCTCCGTGTAGACGTTCGCCGCGCCGTCACGGACGAAGCCGCACAACGTGACGCCGCGATCCGTGGCGAGCTCGACCGCAAGGCTCGACGGCGCCCCGACCGCGACGAGCACCGGGCAACCCGCCACGGCCGCCTTCTGCACGAGCTCGAACGAGAGCCGTCCGCTGACGCAGAGCACGTGCCCGGCGAGCGGCAGGAACCCCTCCCGGAACGCCCAGCCGACGACCTTGTCCATCGCGTTGTGCCGGCCGACGTCCTCGCGTACGCACAACGGCTCGCCGGCTGCGGAGAAAAGCCCCGTCGCGTGCAACCCGCCGGTCGCGGCGAAGGCGGCCTGCGCCTCGCGCAGCCGGTCGGGGAGCGACGCCACCACGGCCAGCGGCAGCCGCAGGTCCGACTCGACCCGCGGGGCCTCGACCGCAACCGCCTCGAGCGCTCCCTTGCCACAGACGCCGCACGAAGACGACGTGTAGAAGCTGCGCTGGAGCCGCGCCGGATCGAAGCCGGGCGCGTCCACGTCGACCGTGTTCGCGGCGAGGTCGTCGGGCAGCCGCGCCTCACTGGGCCTCAGCCCCTCGGAGATGCAGAACCCGAGCGCCAGCTCCTCGTCGTGACCCGGCGTCCGCATCGTCACGGCGACGGGCCGCCGGCCGATCCGGATCTCGAGCGGCTCCTCGACGGCGACGCGGTCGCGCTCGGTCGCGCCGGCCGGGAGCCGGAGGACGTCCACCGCGGCGGCCGAGTAGGGCGGCGCGTCCATCACCGCCAGCGTAAACCGTGCGGTCAGGCCTCTTCGGTCTCTACGTCGGCCGCCTCGAGATCGGCGTCCGCCGTCGAACGGGTCGTGACGATGTGGTCGAAGACGGCGCGGAGGCCGTTGACGGCCGCGGCGACGTCGCCGGGTGAGAGCTCGCCGGAGTCCCGCTCGGCGGCCTCCGCGATCTCGTGCGCAGCGAGATATTCCGCGACGACCTCGCGCTCCTCCCCCTCGGCGGCGACCGGGTCGGTCAGGTCGTAGCCGCTCTCGTCGAGCATGCGCGCCACGAGCCGGTCGAGCTCGGGCAGCGTGCCGGCGGGATCGGTGCGCAGGTCGTCGTCGAACGCCTGCCACTCGCTTTCCCACTCGTGCCGGTCGATTCCGGGGTCGCGCATGCGTGAATCCTGCGCGTGGCCGGGTGCTTTCAAACCGCATACGATCGCCGGGTGCGGGCACTGGTCGTCGGGTCGGGTGGTCGTGAGCACGCGCTCGCCTGGTCGCTCTCCCGCAGCGACGGCCTCGACGAGCTGCACGCGGCGCCGGGCAACCCGGGGATCGCGGCGCTCGCGGACTGCCATCCGGTTCGCGCCGACGACGCCGCCGCGCTCGTCTCGCTGGCGCGCGAGCTCCGGATCGACCTCGCCGTCGTGGGCCCCGAAGCGCCGCTCGTCGCCGGGCTGGCCGACGAGCTCCGGCTGCGCGGGATCGGCGTCTTCGGCCCGAGCGCGGCGGCGGCCCGGATCGAGGGCTCGAAGTCGTTTGCCAAGGACGTGCTGGAGGCGGCCGGCGTGGCGACGGCACAGACGCTTCCGGTCGCGCGCCCCCCGTGCGTCGTCAAGGTGGACGGGCTCGCGGCAGGCAAGGGAGTCTGGGTCTGCAGGGAGCAGGACGAGCTCGACGCGGCCTTGCGGGCAGCACAGGCGCTCGGCCAGCCGTTCCACGTCGAGGAGCTGCTCGAGGGGCCGGAGCTGTCGCTCTTCGCCGTGGCCTCGGGCGACGCCGCCGTTCCGTTCCCGCCGGCGCGCGACTACAAGCGAGTCCGGGACGGCGACAGCGGGCCGAACACCGGCGGCATGGGCTCGTTCTCGCCGCTGCCCGACGTCCCGGACGACGCGGCGGAAGAGATCCTCGAGACCGTGCACCGGCCGGTGCTCGAGGAGCTCGCCCGGCGCGGCGCGCCGTTCCAGGGCCTCCTCTACGCGGGGCTGATCGCCACCGAGGCAGGCATCAAGGTGATCGAGTTCAACTGCCGCTTCGGCGATCCCGAGACGCAGTCGCTCCTGCCCCGGCTCGACAACGACCTCCTCCCCTTGCTCGCCGGCGACCTCTCGCGGGCACCGCAGGTCGCGGATCGCGCCGCCGTCACGGTCGTGCTCGCCGGCGGCGAGTACCCCGAGCGTGGCGACAGCGGGACGACGATCGAGGGCGTCGAGGAGGCGGAGGCGACGGGCGCCCTCGTGTGGCACGCCGGCACGGCGCTGCACGACGGCCGGCTCGTCACGAACGGCGGCCGGATCCTGAACGTGGTCGGTCTCGGCGAGACCGTGGAGGCGGCACGAACCGCGGCGTACGAGGCGGCCGGCCGCATAGATTTCGCCGGCATGCAGTTCCGCTCCGACATCGCCGCGCATGGCTGACGGGCCGCTGGTCGGCATCCTCGTCGGCTCGGAGTCCGACCGCGAGCGGATGCAGGGCGCGCTGACCGCGCTCGACGAAGCGGGCGTCGGCTACGAGTTCGAGGTGCGGTCGGCCCACCGCAACCCGGATGCGGTCGCCGAGTACTCGCGGACCGCACGCGACCGTGGCCTGCGGGTGCTCATCTGCGGCGCCGGCCTCTCGGCCGCGCTGCCGGGAGCGGTCGCAGCTCAGACCGACCTGCCGGTGATCGGCGTCCCGCTCCGCTCGAGCCTCAGCGTGCTCGACGGGCTCGACGCCCTGCTCGCGATCGCCCAGATGCCGCCCGGCGTGCCGGTCGCAGCGGTCGGGGTCGACAACGCCCGCAACGCCGCCGCGCTCGCGCTGCGGATCCTGCGGGCGTAGTCGAGCCCTAGCCAGTTCCTGGGCGTCAGGCGGCGCTGGCCAGGGACGGGCTAGCCGACGATGTTGGTGCCGCCGTCGGGCAGGACGACGTTCGTGACCCCCTCTGCGTCGAGCGCGTCCGCGAGCACGCGATGTGCCGCGTGCGGCCGGAGCCCGCAGTTGCAGCCGGCCGTTCCCTGCGTCATCACGCCGGCGAACCGAACGCCACGGTGGTAGCGGCTGCTGGCGATCCGCGCCAGCTCCGCCCATTGCCGGGCCATCGCGTGGTTGTAGATCTCCGGTAGCGCCTTCGTGTGGCGGATCCCGCCGGCGACGTACCAGGCCTGTTTCGCGCTCCAGACCGCACCGACCCCGCCGTCGAGCGAGCCGTAGTCGTACAGCGTGTGGCCGTGGGTCGCCACGCGGAAGCCGTGGAAGAAGTCGCGCGTCTTGCGGAACCGCGGATCCCACGCTGGCTCGGCGTCGTTCGCGGCCGCCGCGACGACGTGTGCGTCCAGGCCTTCCCCGTGCAGGATGCTCGCGACCTTGTTGGTCGCGCGCGCCCAGCGGATGCCCGCCGTATAGGCGCTCGGCACGGCGGGGTGGTAGTTGCTCGTGCCGCGCCCGAGCTCGATGGCCGCGTCGGATCCGTCCGGCAGGCAGGAGACGTAGCCGCGCGCGTAGCCGATCATCGCGGTCGTGATCCTGTGGTTGTCCGCGAAGCGGCCGGAGAAGAGGATCGTGCCGTAGCCGTGATGCTTGAACATGGGCTTGCCGAAGTCGAGGACGACGATGCCGGTCTCGTGGCGCCGCGCGGCGGAGCAGCCCTGCGCGCGGAGGATCCACGGCTTCGTGGTCCGCTCGTAGATCGAGAGCGTGGTCGCCCGTCTCGGCTGCACGGCCGAGCGGACGTGGATGCGGTGCCGGTGGGTCGGCTTCGGGTTGCGGGGGAACTTCTGCAGCGTCTTCAGCCAGGCGCTGGGGTGCGGCGCGAACGTCGGCACGAGGCTCGTCGCGACCTCGACGTGGGCCGGGGCGTGCGCGTGTGCGTGCGCGGGATGGGACTTGGCGGGCTTGGCTCCTGCCATGGCGCCGCCGGCGGCGCCGAGAGCGACCGAGACGGCCGCGGCTACGGGAAAGACATACCTCTTCAAACGTACCTTCCTACAGATTTCGCGGGATAAATCGGCGCCAGAGTAGCGTCGCCTTCGACGGGTCGCTGTCCCCCGTTCGAGGGAGGGGGCGCCGACGGGCCGGCGCTCTAGACTGGGCTTCGTGATCGCCCGCTACTCCCGCCCGGCCATGGCCAAGATCTGGTCGGACGAGGGGAAGCTCGCCGCGTGGCTCGAGGTCGAGCAGGCCGCGACCGCAGCCTGGGCCGAGCTAGGGGCGGTGCCTGAGGACGCGGCAGCGCGGATCGCGCAGGCGACCCCGCCGAGCGCAGAGCGGGTCGCCGAGATCGAGGCGACGCTGCACCACGACACCGCGGCATTCGTCGACGCTGTGGCGGAGCAGCTCGGCGAAGAGGGGCGCTGGTTCCACTACGGGCTCACGTCCTCCGACGTCGTCGACACAGCGCTCTCGCTGCAGCTGCGCGAGGCGGGCACGCTGATCCTCGAGGGGATCGACCGCGCCTTCGCCGCCGTCGCGGCGCGCGCCGAGGAGCACCGCGAGACGCTGCAGATCGGCCGCACGCACGGCGTCCACGCCGAGCCGACGACGTTCGGGCTGAAGCTCGCCGGCTGGGCGTTCGAGCTGGCCCGGGGCCGCGAGCGCGTGGTGCGGGCGCTCGAGGGGATGCGCGTCGGGAAGCTCTCGGGCGCCGTCGGCACCTACGCCGCGACGGATCCCGAGCTCGAGCGCCTCGCGTGCGAGCGGCTCGGACTCGAGCCCGCGCCGACCTCGACCCAGATCCTGCAGCGCGACCGGCACGCGGAGCTGCTCTCGGCACTCGCCGTCGTCGCCTCGTCGCTCGACGCCTTCGCACTCGAGATCAGGCATCTCGCCCGGACCGAGGTCGGCGAGGTGCAGGAACCGTTCGGCCGGGACCAGAAGGGCTCGTCGGCGATGCCCCACAAGCGGAATCCCGTCGTCGCCGAGCGCATCTGCGGGCTGGCCCGCGTGATCCGCGCCTGCTCGCTCGTCGGGCTCGAGAACGTGGCGCTCTGGCACGAGCGCGACATCTCGCACTCGTCGGCCGAGCGCGTCGCGATCCCGGACGCGTTCCTCGGGCTCGACTACATGCTCGACCGCTTCGCCTGGCTCGTCGAGGGCCTCGTCGTGCGGCCCGAGCGGATGCGCCGGAACCTGGAGGCGAGCCATTTCCTCTTCTTCAGCCAGCGCGTCCTCAGCGCACTCGTCGAATCCGGCCTCTCCCGGGACGAGGCGTACCGGCTCGTCCAGCGCGCGTCGATGCGCGCGTGGGAGGAGGAGCTCGACTTCCGCGAACTGTGCCGCGCCGACGACGAGATCGCGTCGCGCGTCGATCTCGACTCGACCTTCGATCTCGCCGCCTACACCCGCCACGTCGACACCGTCTTCGCCCGCCTCGAAGCCCTGAAGGGGGAACCCGCACATGTCTGAGCTCCAGCACGTCGCATCCGGAAAGGTGCGCGAGATCTACGCAATCGACGACGAGCGCCTGCTGCTCGTCGCCTCCGACCGGATCTCGACCTTCGACGTCGTCCTGCCGACCGAGATCCCCGACAAGGGCCGCGTCCTGACGGGCCTCTCCGGCTACTGGTTCACGGTGCTCTCGTCGATCGTCCCGAACCACATGCTCGCGATCCGCGACGACGGCCGGTCGATGGAGTGCCGCCGGCTCGAGATGCTGCCGATCGAGTGCGTCGTGCGCGGCTACCTCGCCGGCTCGGGCTGGAAGGACTACCGCGCGAGCGGCGAGGTCTGCGGGCATCGCCTGCCCGAGGGACTGCAGGAGTCGGACAAGCTGCCGCAGCCGATCTTCACGCCGGCCACCAAGGCGCAGGAGGGGCACGACGAGAACATCACGCGCGACCAGGCGGCCGAGCTCGTGGGCGAGGAGCGGCTCCGCGAGGTG
>Ga0070714_100002801_pt1 | contig 12865 bp, 10 predicted proteins | sample LARL83metaG_FD_65450 | JGI IMG/M metagenome (GOLD analysis project Ga0070714, IMG submission 65450) | Corn, switchgrass and miscanthus rhizosphere microbial communities from Kellogg Biological Station, Michigan, USA - LAR L8-3 metaG | ecosystem: Host-associated > Plants > Roots > Rhizosphere ... | reverse complement strand
CCGGAATCTCGAGATTCTCAGGTGCGCAATTGCGCACCATAGTTCGCGCTTCGCGCGCCCCGGAATGACGCATTCTTGAAGAGATCGCCATCACCGCAGCTTCAAGGTCGACAGCCCGGCGAGCGCCAGCATCACCGAGATGATCCAGAAGCGGATCACGATCTGCGGTTCGGTCCAGCCGAGCTGTTCGAAATGATGATGCAGCGGTGCCATGCGGAAGATGCGTTTTCCAGTAAGTTTGAAAGACGCGACCTGCACGATGACAGAGACGGCTTCCAGCACGAACAGCCCGCCGATCACGGCCAGCACGATCTCGTGCTTCACCGCGACCGCGATGGCACCCAGCATGCCGCCGAGCGCCAGCGAGCCGGTGTCGCCCATGAAGATCGAGGCCGGCGGCGCGTTGAACCACAAAAATCCGAGCCCGGCGCCGACCACGGCGCCGCACAGCACGGCGAGCTCGCCGGTGCCCGACACGAAGTTGATCTGCAGATAGTCGGAAAACACCGCGTTGCCGGCGAGATAGGAGATCATGCCAAAGCTTGCGCAGGCAATCATCACAGGCACGATGGCGAGGCCGTCGAGACCGTCGGTCAGGTTGACCGCGTTGCCGGCGCCGACGATGACGAAGGCGCCGAAGATCACGAAGAACCAGCCGAAATTGATGATGACGTCCTTGAAGAATGGGATCGCCAGCGAGGTCGCCGAGGCCTCGCGTCCGAGCCGGACCAGCGCATAGCAGGCCACGAGCGCGATGATCGCCTCGACCGCAAGCCGCATGCGGCCGCCGAACCCGCTCGACGATTGCCGGGTCACTTTCAGGTAGTCGTCATAGAACCCGACCAGGCCGAAACCGAGCGTCACCGCGAGCACGATCCAGACATAGGGATCGAGCGGATTGGCCCACAGCAGCGTCGAGACGACCAGTCCGGACAGGATCATCAGCCCGCCCATGGTGGGCGTGCCCTTCTTGCTGATGATGTGCGATTGCGGGCCGTCGGCGCGGATCGGCTGGCCCTTGCCCTGCCGCAGCCGCAGATGATCGATGATCCAGGGACCGAACAGGAACACGAACAGCGCGCCGGTAGCCATCGCACCGCCGGTGCGGAAGGTGATGTAGCGGAAGACGTTCAGCGTGGTGCGAAACACGCCCATGCCCGAGAACGTGCTGGAGAGATCGCTCAGCCAAAAGAACATTCAATCCGCCCTATAGCACAGCCGCAATCGAAGCCCCGTGATGCAAGGTCTCGTGGTCGCATCGTGAGGCGAATGGTGGCCGGCACAACCGTATCCCTCGACATACAGGCCCTGCCTTCGCGAGGGAAGGGCATGGCGCCGGAAAGCTGAAGTCTATGCCTTCGACTGCAGCGCAGCGAGAAGCCTCGGCACGAACTTATTCACCCAAAAAATTTTCTTGCTGCCCTTGACCACGACGACGTCGCCGCTCCTTAACAACGCCGCAATTGTCTGCGGCTCGAGCGTCGCGGGATCGTCGTGCCAGCCGAGACCCTTGCCCGCGGGCAACAGCTCGAACAGGTTGCGCATCAGAGGGCCGACGCAATAGACGCCGTCAATGCCATCGACCTGCGCCGATATCGCCCGGTGATAGGCCGCCGCCTCGGCGCCAAGCTCGAGCATGTCGCCCAGAATCGCGAGGCGGCGTCCGTCGCGCACCGGCCGTGCGGCGAGGCTCTGAAGTGCCGCGGCCATGCTGGCGGGATTGCCGTTAAAGCTGTCGTCGATCAGCGTCACCCCGCCGCTCGCCTGTTCCACGCCACGCCCGGTCATGATGCCGACTTCGCCGAGCATCGGCGCAAGCTGGATGGGATCAAGTCTTGCGGCATGCACGGCGGCGAGCGCGGCCAGCGCATTCTGCACGCGGTGCGGCGCGCCTGGCGTCAGGGTGAAATCGATGGTCTTGCCGCAAACCGCGACGCCGACGTCCCAACTCTCGCCGCGCGCGGCGTGCCTGAGTTCCTTCACCTCGGCGCCCTCGCCGAAGCGAACCACCTTGCCGTTCCATTCCGGCGCGGCAAGCTCCGCAGGCAAGACCAGAACGCCATCCTCCGGCAGCCCCTGCACGATCGAGATTTTCTCGCGGCGGATCGCCTCCAGGCTACCGAGCTTTTCCAGATGCACCGGCTGCACGTTCACGACCAGCGCGACCGTCGGCCGCGTGAGTTCGCTGAGGCGCGCGATCTCGCCGGTCTGGTTCATGCCCATCTCGACGACCCAGACCGCGGCGTTCGGATCGGCGTTGCACAGCGTGAGCGGCACGCCCCAGAAATTGTTGAAGCTCGACGGGCTCGCATAGGCTTCGGGATAGGCGGCGACGAACTCCTTGGTCGAGGTTTTTCCGGCGCTGCCGGTCAACCCGATCACCGGACCGGAGAAGCGCGCGCGCGCCGCACGCGCGAGCGCCCACAGGCCATCGATCAGCGTGTCGCTCACGATCAGTTGAGGAATGGTCAGGCCGTCGATCCGGCGCGGGACGATGGCCGCGACCGCGCCGGCTGCCTCCGCGTCCTTCGCAAACTCCCAGCCATCGCGCGCGCTGGCAAAGGCCGAGACGAAGCCGCCGCTCGGGGTTCCGCTCAGCGCCACGAACAGGCTGCCCGGTTTGACGAGGCGGCTGTCCTGGGTGACGACATCGATCGGCGTATCCGGAAATGCGCCCGGCAGGTTTAACGCGCGGGCCACCTCTGCTACGGTCCACAGTGGCGCAGTACTCATGCGACCCTCGACGCAAGAACGGACGCGACCGCCTCGTGATCGCTGAACGGCAGCACGCGGTCGCCGATGATCTGGCCGGTCTCGTGGCCCTTGCCCGCGACCAGAAGCGCATCGCCAGGCTGAAGGGTCTCGATCGCGGTGCGGATGGCGGCTGCGCGATCGCCGATCTCGGTCGCACCCGGCGCCGCAGTCAGGATCGCGGCGCGAATCCTTGCCGGGTCCTCGCTGCGCGGATTGTCGTCGGTGACGATGACGCGATCGGCATTTTCGGTTGCAATCTCGCCCATCAGCGGACGCTTGCCGATGTCGCGGTCGCCACCACAGCCGAACACGACGACGAGCTTGCGCTTCGCATAGGGCCGCAGCGCCTGCAGGGCTTTCGCGAGTGCGTCCGGCTTGTGCGCATAGTCGACAAAAATCGGCGCGCCATTGCGCTCGCCCACCCGCTCGAGCCGGCCTTTCGCACCTTCGAGCGTTTCGAGGCTCGCGAACACCGCGTCAGGATCGCTGCCCGTCGCAATCGCAAGGCCTGCGGCGACCAGCGCGTTCTCGACCTGGAAACTGCCCACCAGCGGCAATCGAACGGAGCTCGTGCTGCCGCGATGCTCCAAAGTAAGCGTCTGGGTGAATCCATCGACCACAGCGTCCACCAGGCGAATGCCCTCACCCGCGCCATCGCCATTCCTGCCGACAGCCAGAACCCGCAAACCGCGCGTTCGTGCGACGTCGATGACTTCGGTCGAGCAGTCGTGATCCGCCGAGATAACGGCGACAGCGCCCGGCGAGAGCAGGTCGCGAAACAGCCGGAGCTTGGCCGCGAGGTAATGCTTCAAATCGGGATGGTAGTCGAGATGGTCGCGCGACAGATTGGTGAAGCCGCCGGCCGAGATGCGCACGCCATCGAGCCGGTACTGGTCGAGCCCGTGGGACGAGGCCTCGAAGGCGAGATGGCTGACGCCCTCGCGCGCAATCTCGTCGAGCTGGCGATGCAGCGCGATCGGATCCGGTGTCGTCAGCGAGCCGTAGACGGTGCGTTTCGGCGACACCAGGCCGATGGTGCCGATGCTCGCGGAAACGTGCCCGAGCTGCTGCCAGATCTGGCGGGTGAAGGCGGCGACCGAGGTCTTGCCACTCGTGCCGGTCACCGCCGCGATCGTCGCCGGCTGCTGCGGGAAGAAGCGGGCCGCGGCCAGCGCCAGCGCACGGCGTGGATTGGACGTGGCGACGAACGGCACGGCGCAGCCGCCCTGCGGCGGATGGTCGCCGGCCACCGCGACCGCGCCGGCCGCGATCGCCTGCGCAATGAAGCGCACTCCGTCGGTCTTGACGCCGGACAGCGCGAAGAACAGCGCGCCGGGCTGGACGAGACGGCTGTCGACCGCCAGTCCCGTCACCTCGATGCCGCCAGACGCCGGATCGATCGGGACGTCGTCGCCGAAAAGCTCGCGCAGTTTCATCAGGTTCCCGTCCGGCCGCGGCGCAAATCAGCGCCTCCGTGACGGCTTACTGCGTTGCGCGCGAGGCCGCAAGAATCAGGCGGTCGGGCGGCGGCAGGTCGAACCGCGGCTCGATGCCCAGCAGCGGACCGATCCGCGAGATCACGTTGCCGGCCGTCGGCACCGCATTCCAGCCGGAGGTGATGAAGCCGTAGGTCTCTTTCAGCGGCTGCGGCTCGTCCAGCATGATCAGGAGCTGATATTGCGGCCTGTCGGCGGGAATGACGGCGGTAAAGGCGGTCAGCACCCGCTTCTTGGCATAACGGCCGTTGATGACCTTCTCGGCGGTGCCGGTCTTGCCGCCGATATAATAGCCCTTGACGTCGGCCTTGCGCGCGGTGCCGATCTCGGCGTTCAGCCGCATCAGGAAGCGCATCTTCTCCGAGGTTTCCGGCTTGATGACGCGCTTGGCCAGCGCCATCGCCTCGTCCTCGCTGCGCTTCAGGAAGGTCGGCGGAATCAGGTAGCCGCCATTGACGAGGGCGCTGACGCCCATCACGGCCTGCAGCGGCGCGACCGCGATGCCATGGCCGAAGGAGATGGTGATGGTGTTGAGGTCGGACCAGTGTCTCGGCAGGATCGGCGAGGCGCTCTCCGGCAATTCGGTGCGCAGCCGTTCGAGCTGGCCCATCTTGCGCAGAAACGCCTTGTGCGCCTCCACCCCCTGCGACAGCGCGATGCGCGCCGCGCCGACATTGGAGGAGAAGGTGAACACCTCCTTCATGTTGAGGAAGCGGCCCTTCGGCTCGTCGTCATGGATGGCGAACTTGCCATAATGCAGCGGACCGCGCGCATCCCACATCGAGTTGAGGTCGTATTTGCCCGTATCCAGCGCCATCGCCAGCGTGAACGCCTTGAAGGTCGAGCCCATCTCGTAGACGCCCGTGGTCAGGCGGTTGATGCGGTCGGGATCGTGCGCCTCCTTCGGGTTGTTGGGATCGAAATCGGGCACCGAGACCATCGCCACGATCTCGCCGGTTCTGACATTGGTGACGAGGCCGGAGGCGGCCTTGGCGTGGAACTTGTCCTTGGCCTTCAACAGCTCGTCGCGCAGCGCATGCTCGACCCTGAGATCGACCGACAGTTCGATCGGCCGCTGCAGGCGGTCGGTCGCAAAACCGGCGCGGTGCAGGTCGGCGAGACCGTTGTTGTCGAGCCACTTCTCCATGCCGGCGATGCCCTGGTTGTCGATATTGACCAGGCCGATCAGATGCGCAACCTCGTTGCCGGTGGGATAGACGCGCTTGTTCTCGCGCAGGAAGCCGATGCCGGGAATGCCGAGACGGTGAATGTCCTGCTGCTGCTGCGCATTGATCTCGCGTTTCAGCCAGACAAAACCCTTCTTCGAGGTCAGGCGGTCGCGCACTTCGCCGATGTCGAGATCGGGCAAGGTGGCGGTCAAAAGCTCGATCGCCTCATCCTTGTCGATGATGCGGCGTGGCTCGCCGAACAGGCTCGGCGCCTTGACGTCGGTGGCCAGGATCTCGCCGTTGCGGTCGACGATGTCGGGCCGGGCGGTCGCGATGGCGTCCTGCGCCGCGGCGCGGCGGGCGCTGCTGTGGCCATCGCCGCCGATCGCGAACATCACGAGCCGCCCGCCGATCACGGAATAGATGGCGGCAAAGGCCAGGATCGCAAAGCCGACGCGAGCGCGCGCCTTCGCGGCGCGGTCGACGTTATGCCCATAGAGCAGATTGCGGATGAGTTTGTGCCGCCACCGATCAGGTTGTTCTGGCCGGGGTATGGCGCTCATCATCGTTTGTTTGCTGGAAATTAGTGGTCTGCCACGCACCGGAGGCTTCTGTGGGCAGGCCGTTCACCCCTCATTAGTGGGTGTTTGGTTACCAAACCTTGATTGAAATATTGCGCCGAAAAGTCTTTTTTGATGTTCGCTTTTGTCCCTTCGTCCGTCGCGGAGGACCGCTGCTGGCCCCAAGGTGAAGAAGCTGGGAACGCTGCGCTGGTCTGCTGATCGGGTGCAGACCGGACGCATGTCGCCGGCGCCACGCCGGCTCGCCGCAGGTTGTCAGTTGCCAGACCTCGATCACGATTTGCTCGTCGGGCTGTTTCACGCACGTGCGGCACGCCGCACACGCTGACAAGCCAGCGCTGCGCAAATTTTTTTCAGCGCAATTTCCTCAAGCCTTTCAAGCTGATTGGGCCGTCCAGTTCGCGGCTTGGAAAAAAATCGCTTCTGTTTTTCGAAATTTTGTGATTTGCTGTCGCCATCCCGCCTCTCCAGCAGGGGCGTATCGCGATCGTCACGGACGTTGGGCGGGATGCGGTGGACGCGACGGAGCGTGAGACGAGCGCTTGCGGTTGCGGACGGCGAAGCCGTGTGGTTCTGGCGCCCCGATGCAGGCGCCAAGTTTGCGACGACGCCAACGCGTTGCGCGGATGACGGGGTCAACAAAGCCTGGTCCCCGGGAAGAGCGCGGAGCAAGCCGTAAAACCATTGCGTGGGGAATGCCGGATGTTTCCGGTGCCTCCGCTGTGAATACTCATGCGCATACTCAACTACCCCCAGCGCGCATGAGGCTGCGGGTGCATTGGGCACCCGGCATTCCCCGCGCCCTCCTCCATGAAGGGCGATGAGATTCCAGGCAAAGCTCGGGCGCAAGGCGCGGCGAGATCGCGACGTCGTATGCCGGTGATGGCCGGCGCGCCAACGCGCGGCAAATAGCTGCGCACAAGGAACAGGCAGATGCTTGAAGACTGCGCCGTCCGCGGCGATCGAGAATCCCGAGCCGCAAAACCAATCGTTTGAAGTTGCGATGATTTTTCAGGTGCCGGGCCTTCCCGGCGAATTGTACACAATGGCACGGCGCTTGCTTCGCTCAATTGCCAGAGAGGTTGTCTCGCAAGGGGAGCGAGTGCTGATGGCGAGTCCAGGTCCGGTGTCTGTTGCCACTATTGTCGCCGAGCCCGAGCCGGTTGCTCTCGACCTGTCGGCGACCGCGCTGCTCATCATCGACATGCAGCGCGACTTCATGGAGCCCGGCGGTTTTGGCGAAACGCTCGGCAATGATGTCTCGCGGCTCGCGAGCGCGGTGAAGCCGATTGGCGCCGTGCTCGCCGCCGCGCGCGAGACGGGGATGCTCGTCATCCATACCCGCGAGGGCCATCTGCCCGACCTGTCCGATGCGCCACCCGCCAAAGTCGAGCGCGGCGCGCCCAGCCTTCGCATCGGCGATCCCGGGCCGATGGGCAGAATCCTGATCCGCGGCGAGGCCGGCCACGACATCATTGCCGAACTCTATCCGCTCGACAGCGAGATCGTGATCGACAAGCCGGGCAAGGGCGCGTTCTACGCCACCGAGCTCGGCGACGTGCTGCAGAAATACGGCGTCGAGAATCTTCTGGTGTGCGGCGTGACCACCGAGGTCTGCGTCAACACCACGGTGCGCGAAGCCAACGACCGCGGCTATCGCTGCGTCGTCATCTCCGACGGCTGCGCCTCCTACTTTCCCGAATTCCACGAGATGGGCCTGAAGATGATCAAGGCCCAGGGCGGCATTTTTGGCTGGGTCGCTGACTCGGCCGCAGTCTTGAAGGCAATGCAGGCGGAGATTTCAACGAGCTTGGCGGCAGGAGCAGCGCGATGAGCACGAGCGTGACGGGGACTAAGGGCGACTTCAAACCGGTTTTGTGGACATCGGGGGACTGGAACGCCTTCTTCGGATTTGGCACCAACATCCTGGTCAACATGCTGGTGCTGACCGGGCTGTTGCGTTTCGTTTTGAAAATGCCCGATAGCCTGGTATTCGGCCGCATCCTGCCGGCGCTCGGCCTGATGATGTGCCTCTCCACTTTCTACTACGGATTCCTCGCCTACCGGCTGGCGCAGAAGACCGGTCGCAGCGACGTCTGCGCGCTGCCCTCGGGCGTCAGCGTCCCGCACATGTTCATCGTCACCTTCGTGATCATGCTGCCGATCACGATCAAGACCGGTGACCCGATGAAGGGCTGGTCCGCTGGCCTCGTCTGGGTGTTCTTCCAGAGTTTCATCCTGATGATCGGTGGCTTCATTGCGCCGTACATCCGAAAAATCACGCCGCGCGCGGCGTTGCTCGGCACGCTCGCCGGCGTCTCCGTGACCTTCATCTCGATGCGGCCCGCGCTCGAAATGTACATGACGCCGCAGATCGGCCTGGTCTGCTTTGCCATCATCCTGGTGAGCTGGTTCGGCGGCGTCAAATATCCGCGCGGGATCCCGGCGGGCCTGATCGCGATCGCGGCCGGCATGGTAATCGCCTGGGGCTCGAACATCTTTGGGCTCGGGCTCGGCGGGTTGAGCCTGAAGGGCGTCGGCGACGCCTTCGCCAATTTCGGCTTCTCGGTGCCGATCCCGGCCGCGAACTACGTCTTCTCCGGTTTCGAATATCTCGGCGTCATCCTCGTAACGGCAATTCCCTTCGGCATCTATGATCTCGTCGAGGCCATGGACAATGTCGAGAGCGCAGAAGCGGCTGGCGACGAATATCCGACCACGCGCGTTTTGACCGCGGACGGCGTCGTCAGCCTGATCGGCTGCCTGATGGGCAATCCGTTCATCAACGCCGTCTATATCGGGCACCCTGGCTGGAAGGCGATGGGCGGGCGGATCGGCTATTCGGCCGCGACCGGAATCATGGTGATCCTGCTGTCCTGGTTCGGTATCATCTCGGTGCTGCTGGCGCTGGTGCCGGTGGTCGCGATCTCGCCGATCCTGCTTTATATCGGCATGCTGATCGGCGCGCAGGCGTTCCAGACCACGCCTGCGAAGCACGCACCCGCGATCGTGCTGGCGTTGACGCCGCATCTGGCCGCCTGGGCGAAACTGCAGATCGATACCATGTTCGTCTCGACCATCACGGCCGCGCAGACGGTCGGCGGGCTCGCCGCCGACAAGGTCGGCGACGTCAAGGCTGCCACGCTCGCCGCACTGCCGCAGCAGGGCGTGCTGTATCACGGGCTCGAAGTGATGGGCGGCGGTTCGATCCTGGCAGGGCTGATCCTCGGCGCAATCGGCGTGTTCGTGATCGAGCGCGATTTTGCCAAGGCGGCCGCCTTTGCGCTCGCGGGCGCCGTGCTGACCTATTTCGGCTTCATGCACGGCGAAGCGGTCGGCATCGGTGGCGGGCTCGGCGTCACGCCTGCGGTGGCACTGGCCTACGCCGTCATGGCGGCCGGATTCTTTGCGCTCAGCAGGATGGAAGCGACCTCGCATTTCGTCGCGCATTCCGAACTCTCCGCGGCGCCGGCGGAGTAGGAGCGCGCCGCGCAATGACGCTTCGATCGGGCCGCACGTTGCGGCCCGATCGTCTTAGGGCCGCACCGCGGGCGCCTCGATCGGCATGCCGGCCGCCCGCGTCATCAGGTAAAGTTCGAGCTCGACCATCTCGGGCGAATCGAAATCGAACGCCTGCGCCCGCACGCCGGTGATGCAGCCGCGCAGGCGGCGCTGCAGCGAGCCGAGCGACTGCCATTCCAGCCGGTAGAGCGGATAGCCGGTCGGCTGGCCCTGCGTGATCGCCGATCCGGCCAGGCGCTTGTCCCAATTGTCGTCATGGCAATTGGCGCAGGACAGATTGAGCTGTCCCTCTCTCGCGATGAAGAGATCGTGCCCCTTCTCGACGAAAGCTGCGAGTTGCGGATCGGCGCCTGCGGCGATCGGCATGCCGCGCGACTGCTCGGCGATGTAGGCCTCGAGCGCAAGCAGTTCGCGGCTCTCATGGGCAAGGGGGGATGCCTGTTGATGGCGGGCGCGGCTCAGATTGATCGCCTGTTCGAGATCGACGGGCTGGCCGAGTGTCTGGTCGAAGGCTGGGTAACGCGTAGCGACACCTTTCATGCTCTCGCGTGCGTCGCCATGACAATCGGCGCAGGCTTTTTCGCTTGCGCCATCCTTCTTCGCCCAAAGGCCTTCGCCCTCCATGACCCACAGCATGCCGGGATTGGCGGTATCGTCATCCTGCATGGCCTTGGTGTCCGGTGCCATGAAGCTGTAGCCGGAGCGACGCTCGGCCGGTGGTATTTCACCGGCATGAAGCAGAGAGGGCGTTGTCAGCAGCACGACGATCGCAATCAATCGCCTCATTCGACGACGCTCAGGGAGGCCGAGGCGGTGGTGCTGAACCCGTGGTCGCCAATCCATTCGAAATCGAACTTGCCGCTGTCATTGGCGACCATGAAGAACGAGAGAAACGGGTTCGCGGCGAGGGCCGGAAAGAAGTCGGCGCGGAATATTTCGGTGCCATTGAAGCGGCAGGTGAAGCTCGTGATGATATCGCGCGGGACGATTTCTCCAGCGGCGGTGCGGCGATAGCCGGTTTCCATGATGTGCGACGTCAGCGCCTTGATCTCGATGACATCGCCGCGCCGGGCTTTTGCCGGGACATTGATCAAAGCGGCCATCACAGCACCTCCTCGGTGCAGGCGGCGAGCGTCACCACGACATCGACACTGGTTTGCCAGAACGAGCCGTCCGACAAATGCGCGATGGCCGTGACCTTCTGGCTGTCCGCCAGCCGAATGCGGGTCGACACTTGCGCGCGGCCGCTCAGGGGGCTCAGATAGAAATTGCCGATGTTGGGCTGCGGGTTCTTTTCGTTGAAGACATGAATGCTCTTGACGTGATCCTCCGCCGTCATCGGACTGTCGACGCTGACCATCATCGGCACCGTATTGCCGTTCTCGACCAGCGGCGGGATGTCGAGCTTGACCTTGCCGATATGCAGCGGTGCTTCACCGACCACATTGCGGATCGCCGCGGCGAGCATCGCAGGTGTTGCCTCTGCGGGCCGCACCGACACGACTGGAACCGTACCCGCGAGGGCGGCTCCGCCGGCAAGCGTCAGGAAGTGGCGTCGGGTCGTCTTGTGCTGCTGATCCATCATCAAGCGTCCTAGTCGTGCAGGCTTACAAGATAGGCCACGATATCCTCGATTTGTTCCGCGGACAGGACCGGCTTGCCCTGCCAGTTCTTGCTCACGCGCTGCAGGCCGTCGAGGCGATAATAGGACGGCATGATCGTATCGGGATTGAAGCGGGAGGCATCGACCAGCCGCAGCCGAAGCTGGCTTTCCGTCCAACGGCTGCCTGCGCCCACAAGGCTGGGCGCAAGGTCGCCCTGGAACCTTGTCTCGGGGAAAGGCCCACTATGGCAGAGGATGCAGGTGGACGCGCGGTCGAGCACCAGCGCGCGCCCGCGCGCGGCATCGCCGGGCGAGCCGGTCAGCGAGTCAGGAATACCATCGCCGACCACCGCATAGCTTTGCAATCCTTCCGCCGTCGACGCGAAGGGCAGGGCGACCGCGACGGCGAGCAGGACGCTGGTCATATGGGCGATGGTATCAGCCAAAGCTGTCCGCCGTGATCTCGGTGAACCAGGCCTTTGCCTTTTCGGCCTCGCGTTTGCGCTCCTCGGGCGGCGCGTTGACCGGGCTGGTCGCGCCGCCTTCGACTTCGGCAAAAATGTCATCCTTGGGCTGATAGTTGCCGGCAAGCGAGAAAGCGTAGTTCGGCGCAACGGTATTGTAGCAGACACCCGTCAGGCGCGGCGGTTCGGGAGTCTTGCCCGCGAGCAGGCTCGCGATCACGGCCGCGCACGCCTTGCCTTGCGCGTTCGCGGCGGAAGCCGATTTCGGGATGCCGCCGCCGAGGCAGGCATCGCCGATCACATGGACGTCGGGGAGGAGTTTTGATGCAAACGTCGACGGATCGATCGGACACCACCCGGTCTTGTCGGCCGCGCCTGCGATCTCCGCGATCCGTCCGGCCTTCTGCGGCGGGATGACGTTGATGACATCAGCGGTATAGTCGCCGAACTCGGTGACGACCTTGCGGGTGCCGGGATCCACCGAAGTGACACGGCCGCCCTGCGAGAGCGCGATGCGTTCGATCAGGCCGGGATAGAGGTCCGCCCACGCCGCCTCGAACAGACGCTGCTGCGAAAACGTGTCTTTCGCATCGAGAATCAGCACCTTGGAGCGTGGCTTGTGCATTTTCAGGTAATACGCAATGAGACTCGCGCGCTCGTAGGGCGCGGGAGGACAGCGCGCCGGGTTCGCTGGCACCGCGATGATGACGGTGCCGCCGTCGTTCATCGCCTCGAGCTGTCGGCGCAGCAGCATTGTCTGCTCGCCGGCCTTCCAGGCATGCGGTAGGTTCGTGGATGCCGGCTCATCATAACCTGGCAGCGCGTCGAACCTGAAGTCGATCCCGGGGGAGAGGACCAGGCGGTCATAGCGGACCGACGTTCCATCGCTGGAAACGACGACGCGCGCCTGCGAATCTATTTTGGTCGCAGCTTGTGCGACGACCTTGATTCCCGCTGCGCCAAGCTTGCCGTAGGTGAACTGCTGCGCACCGATGTCCCGCAACCCCGCGATCACCTCGTTGCTAAGGGGGCAGGCGGTGAAGGTCGGATTCGGTTCGATCAAGGTCACGTCGAGTTTCGGATCGATGCGCTTCAACGCGCGCGCGCAGGCGGTGCCGCCAAAGCCGCCGCCGATCACGACGATGCGCGCCGGGCCTTGTGCGATCGAAGGCTGTACGAAGGCGAGCGCCGCCGCACCGGCCGCGAGGCCGAAGGCCCTCCGCGTCACTCGGCGTTGCCCATCCATGACCATGATCCGGGAATGGTGCGGCGGCCG
>Ga0070714_100002800_pt1 | contig 12866 bp, 11 predicted proteins | sample LARL83metaG_FD_65450 | JGI IMG/M metagenome (GOLD analysis project Ga0070714, IMG submission 65450) | Corn, switchgrass and miscanthus rhizosphere microbial communities from Kellogg Biological Station, Michigan, USA - LAR L8-3 metaG | ecosystem: Host-associated > Plants > Roots > Rhizosphere ... | reverse complement strand
CACTCGATTACCGCTTCCCCTCGTGGCGGCAATACTCGCTCGATTTCACGGTTACCCATCAGGGCGCGGTACCCGTGCGGTTGGATGATGGTGCTTACAATCCGGCTCAGACAATCGTCAATCTCGGCGCGCGCTATCGCTTCAGTGTGGCGGGGCATAGCGCGACGATACGTATCCAGGTGCAGAACTTGACCAATCAGAAGGTGTGGGGCGTCATCGACACCAGCGGCGGTCTCGTGCCCTACCCGCCGTTGCACATGCTGTCGGGCTATCTGTCGGCCGATTTCTGAATTGCTCCCATATCATGCAATTGTTGAACATGGCTCCCACCGACAGCCGGGAAGTCTCCAGCGATGATCGACTCCAAGGCCTATGATCGGCTCCTGGCAGGGCCACACGCGGAAATCACCCCATGACGGAAGACACCCTGTCCCCGATGCTGCGGCAGGCAACCAGCTCCTCGAATGCTATTGACCTGCGCCACGTCGGCGCGCACCCGGACTACTGGTATCCGGTCGCGTGGTCGCACGAGTTGCCACCCGGAAAAGCGCTTGGGCGGCGCTTCGCCGGCGAGCCGATCGTCCTGTACCGCGGCGCGCAGGGGCGCGTGTTTGCCCTCGAGGACCGCTGCGCTCACCGCCAGGTGCCGCTGCATCTCGGCGTGGTAGTGGGCGATCAGATCAAGTGCCACTACCACGGCTGGATCTACGACTGCAGCGGCACGTGTGTGAGCGTGCCTTACCTTGGCAAGGAGCGCCTGCCGAACGGCGTGAAGAGCTATCCAGTGAGCGAAGTCGACGGGATTGTCTTCGTGTTCCCTGGTGAAAGCGCGCTTGCGCCAGGCCGTCTGCCCGCGAGCCTCGGCTCGTTCCGACGCAAGAACTACAAAACCCGTAGGCTGTACCGCGACGTGGCCTGCCACTACACGTTCATGCACGAGAATCTTTTCGATATGAACCACCAATTCATGCATCGGAAGCAGATGGGCTCGATCCGCGCTCAATGCCTCGGGCGTGACCACGGCGATCAGTGGGCGCAGGTCGAGTACAGCTTTAAGCGCACCGAGGGCAAGAGGGCGCTTGGTGAGCAGGTCATCGTGGATCTCATGCGTGCGCGCCGCGAGCAGAGGAAGGACTTCCGCGATCATATGCGTATCCGTACTGACTACCCGTCGCAGAGCCTCAAGGTATGGCTGGGACGCGAGATCGAGGAAACGCAGGACCCGGTGCTCGATGTGTGGCTCGGCTACACGCCGTGGGACGCCGAGCAGCGAACTAACCGCACCTATGGCTACCTGTCGGTGAAGAAGCCGTTCATCCCAGGACTGATCCAGCTGGCGTGGCCCTTCGTCACCTGGTTCACCGAGAACATCTTCCGCGAGGACAAGGAGATCGTCGAATACGAGCAGCGAGCCTACGATGCGCAGGGCGGTGATTGGAACAATGAGGTGTTCCCTGCGCTGCGCGATTTGCGCGGTGTGCTTGCCCGTTGCGGACGACCCATGCAGCCCTGACACGAAGCCACGCCCTTTGGCATTGTCTTAACGTGCTCGGCTCCGAGGCCAGCCCTTAGACAGCAGGCTGCGCACCGTGTTGCGATTGAGCATACGTGCGTCAAAGAGGCGCGTGCGAAAGCCTTCCGCGGTGGGTCTGCTCCGATGATGGGAGGAACGGTTGACCTTGGCTCTCATGTGTGGCCTCGCGGCCGCTCTGTTGTGGGGGGTGACGGATTTTTTGATCCGAGTAGCCGCTCACCGGGTGGGTGTATTGCGTACGATGCTATACGCGCAAGGGTTGGGCGCGGTGACCGCGTGGTTGTGGGTCGCCGGCGATCCAGCAATCCGAGTTCCATTGCGCGAAGGCTCGCGCAGCGCTTGGTTGGCGGCTGCGGGTGCCGCGCTAGTGGGCCTTGGCGCCACCGTAGCGCTCTATCGCGGTCTGCAACGAGGCCGCGCAAGCATCGTGGCGCCGATCGCTTCCGCATACGGCGCCGTTACCGCCATCGCCTCCTGGGCGACGGGCGAGCCGCTCACCGCAACCGTGATTGGCGCCATTGGTGCCATCGTCGTCGGCGCGCTGCTGGTATCGGTCCCTTCCGCGACACAACCACCCGCCACGGAAACCCTGGAGCCGCACACTTTGGGGGTCGGTTGGGCGACTCTCGCCTGCATCGGGTACGGGCTTTCCTTCTGGATTCAAGGGCGCTACGTCAACCCGGAGCTCGGCCCGCTGCTGCCGGTGGCGCTGTATTACCTGATCAGTACGATTTTTCTGATCTCCGCGACGTCAGTGCTGAGACCTGCTCTCGCCTTATCGTGGTCGCAGGCACGCCTCGTTTTTGGTGTGAGCCTTGCCGCGATCGCGGGCTTTTACTCGCTGTCGGTAGGGCTGGGGACCGGACACATTGCCATCGTCACGACCGTGGGATCCCTACAGAGCGCGGTCACGGTCGCGCTGGCGGCGTTCTTTCTGGATGAGCGCTTGGCTGCACACCATTGGATCGGAGTGGCTGCGATCATCATCGGGCTCAGTCTCATTCGACTGACCTGACACGGCTGCCGAGCCCGGCGCTACCTAGTCACGTTGACGCCCGACGTCTTGCAACGTGTGACGACGAGCAAGGAATCGCTTCGTACGCAACCAGCACAATTGCGCTCACTGGTACGGTTACGGAAGAAGGCTCCATGCGTGGCAACGGCGACGATATAAAGCCGCACCCGAGGCCAAGACGTGGCCCGGCGTGGGCCTACGTGTTTGGCGGTGGGCTCGGGCTACCAATTGGGGTCGCGTTCGTCGCGGCCGCATTGCAGTGGCAGCCGATGGATTTCGAGGTACCGCCGCCTGGGGCGCTCGCGCTGTTCGGGGTACTGCTGGGCGGCAAGGCATATCTTGTTTTCTCTAAGCCGTTGCCGCCGCGTCCTGAGCGACGTTGAGCCCGGGCGGCGCTCACCGGGAAGTCCTGCGAACTCAACGCATCAGCCACTTGAGGGCAGCCATACCTGCACCGTGCGATCGTCCGCGAATTCCTCGCAGGTCTCCTTTTGACCCGCTAACAGCTTTCCCGCCCTCGGCGAGTACTGCGGTCCCGTGACGAGCACCAGAATCCGATCGGGCGTCAGTTGGTGTTTCTCCGGCGTGCTGCCCGTCGCCGTGATCAGCATGGCCTTGATCGTTTCTGCACGGCTCCTCGCCAGTCCCATGTTTGTGTCGTATTGCTGCCTCAGGGCATCACCCAGTCTGATTCGATCCGCGCCCCCGACCAGGATCAGGACATCCGATTTGGCACTCGACTCACGCCTCTGCCACGCGTCCACCACGTAGTTGAGCCATTCCTTCGCTTTTTTCCTGGTCTCATCTGGACCCGGGCAACCCGCGACCTGCGCGTCGAACGTCGCTGCGCCGAGCGCAAAGGACGGCGAGGGCGTGAGCACCTGCCATCCCCGACCAGATGTGGCGGGGCCGACAGGGGGAAATGCGGGGCCGCCTGGAGGCGCTGCAGTCGCGACCGGCGGAAACATGAGAGTCATCGCTGAAGCGGTTGCCTGGCCGAAAGTCGCGCGGATCGCCAACACTGTCAGAGCGACCCACACTACGTATGCCAGGCACGGTATGTAGCGTGTGGCGTAGTGACCAAATTTGTGAACCCCCGTATCTGCCCGCACGCCGGTCCTCGGCACGTTGAACACCTCTTCTGCCAGATCTTCGGCAGCGTCGCGCGGAACTTTGAGTGCTTCAACGAGAGCAGTTGCATAAAAGATCGAAAGGGCGAGGACAAAGGAGATAGCCGCGCCCGCCAGACCGATTCCGATGGTCAGCCACTGTTTCGATCCGGCAGACATCCGCTCGGCATTCACAACTGTCACAAAGCCAGTCAAAAGAAACGCCTGCCCAGCCACCAGCCAGCCGATGCGCGAGTGAATGTCCGAGTATTCCTCGCCGATCCGCGACTGCAGCTTGTCGACGACCTGTGTGAGCCTCTTGAATCCCTCATCGTCGTCGGCGTCGTGCGGGTCGGGCAGCAGCTTTTTGGAGAACGTATAGGGAGATTCTCCAGTCTCACCTGCTACAGCAGTACGAGTGAGCCGAATGAACCATCGCTCGTAAAGAAGAATGAGGCATGCCGAGACAAATAGCAGGACGAACTTGCAACCGCCGCTCCATCGCGAGGCACTCCACATCCATTGGATGAGCAGCACAAGCGCAAACACTGCCACCCAAGGCATCGCACCGAAATACACGAGACTCCTGGATGCTTTGATTGTCTCCAGGATCACGGTCCATTTGCTCACGTTGTTGCCAGATGGGGCCGGGGGTGCAGGACTCGACTGGACGTTGGCGGGTGTCACTGTGGGTTGACCTCTCGAAATCCCTTCCGCTCTCGTCCGTGCAGTGGGCTGCGCTGGACCGTGGGACGGTCCGCGTGGAGCAAAGTGCAACGGTTCGACCGGCATTCCATGCGGCACATCACCATTCCATCTCGCAGCTCGGCGAGATGATCGATCAGCCGAAATCCGTGCGTCCCATAGAACTCGGCGAGCCGCGAGTCGGCCCACGTATCCAGTCTAACTCGCTTAATGTGCTGCCGCTGCGCCTCGGACTTGGCCCAGGCGATCATTCGGGACCCCCAACCACGACCAGCATGGGCTCGCCTGACGGCGAGCTTGTGAAGGTAGAGCGCGCTTCCGGAGGTGGCTCTTGGCCAATATTTCGGGTCGCTTCGCTGCAACAGCATGCACGCGACGGGACTCTCATCCGCGAATCCCACTATGAGGGCGCCGGCGGCACTGTGGTGCGGCAGGTCCGTAGCCTGCAATTCGGCATCGGACCATCCGGGCAAGCCGCGGCTGCTGACCCAGCGCGATGCCTCGCGCAGGATCAGCAATGCACCAGGAACACCCTCCGGACCGACAGCGCGAATTTGAATGCCGAGCTCCGTGAGCAGGCCAGTCGCGGTATTTGCACTGCTTTCGCCCATCGGCGTGCGCTACGGTAGTTTACGCATAGCGTAACACGTCGATCTCATCGCAGCTGGCCCAGCAGCGGCCAGGCGCGCTCTGCGCTCACTGAGTCCGGCTGTAATGCACTGACGAGAACCGGGCAGAGTGGCTAAAACAGGATAAATTGCGCAAAATCCACAGTTGTCCGAGGATGTCGTCTTGTTCTTTGATGCGGTACTTCCTTCGTAAGTCGACTCACTCGCCGTCGCCGCGCACTCCAAAACGGCGCCGTGCAAAAGTCGACGCGCCGGCGCTGCGCGCAAACGGCTCCGTGTTGGGACCGCTCGAGACACGGCTGCTCGAGCTTCTCTGGGCGCAGCGGCAGCCGGCAACCGTGCGCCACATGAGGCGCGCCTTGCCCGAGCTCGCCTACACCACCATCATGACCACTCTCGATCGGCTGTATCGCAAGGGACTCCTGCTGCGCGACAAGGCGGGACGCGCGTTCGCATATGCACCGCGCTACACCCGCGCCCAGCTGTTGAGTGAGCTGATTTCCGGGCAGGTGGCGGATGTCCTGGGAGCCGCGGAGGAGGGCACGGTGCTCCTCTCGACACTGGTACGCGCGGTCAGCCGCGCGGATGCGGCGCTGCTCGATGAGCTGGACAGTTTGGTGCAGGCGGAGCGCATCAGGCTGAGGAGCGAGGCCAAATGAGCTCCCTGCTCGTACTGGGCATCGTGTTGCTTGCAACATTCTCAGCGGCGGACTTGGTGCTCGCGGCTTTCCTGGCTCTTGCTTGGCATGCGCTGTTGAAGCGGCTGCGGCTCACATCGACTGATCTGCTGGCGCTGCGGCTGCTGCCCGTTGCGGGCTCACTCCTTATTGCCGTTACGATCGTCTTGCCTGCTTTTCTCAGTTATGAGCCGCATCAGGATCGTGAAGCCATCGGGCCGTTGCTTGCGATTCTGGCTGCGTTCGCATTACTCACCCTGGGCCAGGGGATCTGGCGGGGCTGGCGTGCGTGCGCGGCGGCGCGTTCTCTTTTACGAAGATGCGGGGCCACCAGGCACTCGGCCGTAGAAAACGGGCACCGTGTCGAGGTCGTCAAAGGGGAGCCGATCACGGCCGTCATCGGTGTGTGGCGGCCGCGGGTCATCACTGCGGAGTGCATCATCTCTGCGTGCACGCGCGAAGAGTTTCGGCAGGTGGTGGCCCATGAGGCTGCACATCTGTCGGCGCGGGACAATTTGAAGCTTTTGTTGCTGCTGGCCTGTCCGGATGCACTGGCCTGGACGGAGCTTGGCGCGATTTTGTCAGAGCGCTGGCGATCAGCAGCCGAGTTTGCTGCCGACCAGCGCGCGGCCGGTGACGATCCAGAGAAGCGACTGGCGCTGGCGTCGGCGCTGATAAAAGTCGCGCGGCTCTTCGCTGCCAGCCACCGCGCACGGCCCGAGCTCACCATGTGGGTTGCGCGGGATGATGTGGAAGGCCGTGTCCGGCGACTTCTGGCACCAGCGGAAGCCAGCTCGGCGAAGATCGGCCGGGCGCTGGTGTGGTCTGCGCTGCTCCTGCCAGTGGCTGCACTACCTCTCTATGCGGTCGTGCACGAGGTCATCGAGATACTGGTCAGATTCGGGCGCTAGCCCTGGCCTGGTCGAGCCGCTGGCGGATAGCGGGCTTCATCAACACAGATCCCAACGCCAATCACCTTACTTCTCGGGAGACCACGGCGATGTCCGCTCTTCGATTGATGACTCTGGTGGTTATGGTTTTCCTGCCGCAGGCTGGGCCAGCGGTCGCAGCACAGCCGCCCATGACGGTCACTACGGTGATCGATCGCGCGCAGATCGAGGACCTGCTCGTCGACTATTACAGCCACCTTGGTGGAGGGGGCGGCGACTTCGCGAGCTATTATGTTGCCGATGGTACCCTGGATGTGAACGGGCTGGTCGCAAAAGGCCAGCAGGCGATCGAGGAGCTTTACAAGCAGGTGAGGAAAGGAACGCCGCGCCGGCCGGGCACCTTCCGCATGCTCCTTACAAATCCGCACATCGTGGTCACCCGTGACGCCGCCACGGCGGATGTCATCTGGACCGGCGTGAGTTCCGCTTCCGTGAAGTCATTGCCGCAAATCCTCGAGCAGGGGCGCGAGCACGATGAACTCATCAAGCGCGACGGCCGCTGGTACTTCAAGCACCGCGTGATCACCACGGACGGCGGGCTGCCCGCGATGTTCGAGAAGACCTACCAGAACAGATAGCCCGGGCAAACACAGACAGTGACAGCCAACTTCGACGAGCGCACCGCCCAAGGTGCGCAGCTATCCCGCGGAGACATGACTGCCGGTGAGCAGGGCGAGATCTGGATAGGTCTGGATACCGGCGGGACCTTCACCGACGCGGTCGCGGTCAATGCCGCACGGCGCGTCATCGCCACCGCCAAGTCGCTGACTACTCATTGGGACCTGTCGGTCGGTCTGGGCGAAGCGCTTCACGCCGTGCTCGCGAGGCTGCCCGGCGACATCCGGCGCGAGCACATCTCACTCGTGTCGGTCTCCACTACGCTGGCAACCAATGCAGTCATCGAGAGCCGATTCAGCCCCATCTGCACGCTGCTCATCGGTTTCGATGAGCGGATGCTGGAGCGCTCCGGCCTGCGGCGCGCCGGCGGTGTGCTGGTGCGCATTCGCGGCGGCCACGAGGCGACCGGTGAAGAGAGCGAACCGCTCGATGAATCCGCGATCGATGCGACGGTGCGTACCTATGCGCCTCAAGTCGAGGGCTTCGCGGTCGCCGGCATGTTCTCGGTGCGCAACCCCGCGCACGAGCGGCGCGCGCGCGAGCGCATCCGCGCGCTCTGCAACAAGTCGGTCACCTGCAGCCACGAGCTCAGCTCGCAGCTCGATGCACCCAAGCGCGCACTGACCGCGGCGCTGAATGCGCGCCTGACGCCGCAAATCAGCCACCTGCTCCACGCACTCGGCGAAGTCCTCGAGCGGCAGGCGGTGTCTGCCCCGGTGATGGTCGTGCGCGGTGACGGCACGCTGATCCGCGCGGAAGTCGCGCTCGAGTATCCCGTGGAGACAGTGTTGTCCGGACCCGCGGCGAGCGTCGTAGGCGCCGGCTTTCTCAGCGACCTCGCGGACTTCGTAGTGGCCGACATGGGCGGCACCACGACCGATGTGGCTGTAGTGGAGGGCGGTCGTCCCGTTGTCCGTGCCGAAGGGGCGGTGCTCGCCGGATGGCGAACGATGGTGAAAGCGATCGATGTGCGCACGTGTGGTCTTGGCGGAGACAGTGAAGTGTATTTCGATCGCGATGCTCAGCTGCGCGTCGGGCCGCGGCGCGTAATGCCCTTGAGTCTCCTCGCCACGCAGGCTCCCGAGCTGCTCGGCGGGCTGCGCAAGCTCGCAGGCGGCGAACGTCTGCCGCCCTTCGCGGGCCGGTTTGCGCTGCGCAATCCGGCCCGCGATCCAGGTCCCCACCTCGACCGCATCGAGCTACGGGTGTGGGAGGCGCTTGGCGCTGTGCCGCGGCCGCTGGGTGAAGTGGCACGCACGACCGTTGGAGTCGAAGCGCTGCGGCGATTGGTGGATCGAGGCCTGGCGACTCTCTCGGGTTTCACCCCGACGGATGCGCTGCACGTGCTCGGGCGGCAGCGCGACTGGAACACGGAAGCTGCACGACTTGGCGCCACGATCCTGGCCACGGAGGAGCGCCAGGCGCGTGCCCGTACGCAGTCGGATACCGCTGAATCGTTCGCCGAGCGCGTCTATCAGCATGTGATCCTTGAGGCGGCGCGTGCGGTACTCGAATGCGCGCTGGCCCACGATCCGGCCGTCGAGGCGACCCATGGGCGCTGGGGGCCGCTGGGACGGCTCATTGATGATGTCGTGGCCGGAAAGGACTTCTCGCGCTTGGTCACTGGCTCTTTGCAACTTGCAAGTCCGCTCATCGCCATCGGTGCGCCGGCTGAAGCGTATTACCCCGAGGTGGCGCGGCGACTCGGTGCGCGGCTGCTGGTGCCGGAGCATGCGGCGGTGTGCAACGCAGTTGGCGCGGTGGCGGGTGTGGTCTCGGAAACCTGCGAGGTACTGGTGAACCAGCCCGCCCTGAACGTGTTTCGTGTTCACGATCCCGCCGGCCACCGGGATTACGGCGAAGCGAGTGAGGCTATCGAGCATGCGCGCCGCGTGTCGCGTGAGTTGGCACTGGCCGCGGCGCGGCGCGCCGGAGCGAGTGATCCGCACCTCGAAACTTCCGTTAGCGAGCGGCGGGCCCGGGCGGGAACCGCCTCCGAGGTCGACTATCTCGCAGAGGCGGTCGTGCGCTCACGGGCCACTGGCCGTCCCGCAAGCGGCCGGGCCTGAGGTCCAGTCCCAAATTGCACGACCGCCGACCCCTCCTTTCGACAGAGGCGCTGAATCAGCGTGCGGTGCGGGACGACGGTGTGCACACACATCGCCCCAGCAACGCACCTTTGTCAGAACCGTATACCCACCCGGATGGGGATGAAGTCCCAATATTCTCCGTTCGGCTGCTTGATGCGCAGGAACCGTCCGTCGATGAAGAAAGTCGCTGGATCGCTCAGCGGAAACTCGAACCCGATGCCGGCATTCCACGACTTCAGCCAGTCGGTCGTGGCAGTCCCTGCGTTGGAGTACACGGGATAGTACCCGGGGGCGCAGTAGAAGAAGCAGACGGTTCCCTGCTGGTAAGTCACGCTCTTGAGAGTAGTTCTCTCCTTGTACCACCCGATACCACCGAAGAAGTACTCACGCGAGTGTGCTCCCACGTGCAGATCGAACTCCGCGTCGATATCTCCGCCATATAGGTCGGTGTACCCATCGGCGATGTTAAGTCCGGTCGACTGCGAAGCGAGCGCGAGTGCGTGCAGTGTCTGCGGCAGGCTGGTGTAGCTCGCGTCGACCCGGAAACCCAACGGGAACGCGGCCGCCGGAAACCAGGTGAGTCCGAGTCCAGCGCTGCCGCCATCATTCAGCAGCGTCTTTACCGAGTCCCCCTGTGTGATGGTGTAACCACCTTCGATCTGCATGCGCAATGCGTGGTACTTGATCCCTTGGGACTGAGTGGACGGATGCGTCGCCTTCGTTGAGCTTTGCCTCGCCTGTGAAGAGGGCTGTGCGGGCGGGGGCGGTGGCGGATAAACCGGCGCCTGCTGGTAGGGTGGTGCCTGCTGATACGGCGGCGCCTGCTGGTACGGTGGTGCCTGCTGATACGGCGGCGCCTGCTGATACGGCGGCGCCTGCTGATACGGCGGCGCCTGCTGATACGGCGGCGCCTGCTGAGACGGCGGTGCCTGCTGGTACGGCGGTGCCTGCTGGTACGGCGGTGCCTGCTGGTACGCCGGCGGTGCCTGCTGGTATGCCGGCGGCGGCTGCTGGTACGCCGGCGGCTGTGGCGGAGGTTGATAGGCTGGGGGCGGCTGGTACGAGGGCGGAGGCTGATATGGCTCTTGCGCAAGTGCAGGCGCTGCCAGCACAACGGCAGTCCCGAGTGCGCACAGTATTTTCGAATTCATAGTGTCATCCCTGCCAATGAGGCGCTGTCCCCCAGTGAGCCGGTGACGGAGTGCCTCCTGCTCCGTCAGCGGGGCCGCGATACCCGGGTGTACCAGCGGCGTTTGCGTGCCCGAGTCACTCGCAGAGGGCCGGGTGGTTATGTGCGATCCACCTCCGTCAATCAGCCAGACCCATCGACGGTTGCACTTCGAGTGGTCGAACGCAATCCGGACAAAGACCAGTTTAGAACGTCGCGCGTGGCAATTCCGTTGACGTGCAGGCTACTGCGGAGTTCCGCTGTTCCCACGCCCATATGACAGATGCCGATCGAGGGGCCGGAAACGCCCAGGTCACGATCCAGGCCGTGCCCGGCGCGCGTGGCGCAAGCGCCTGGAGCTACTCGAAAATGCCGGCACATGCACTCGGCGCGCCGCTGCGTCGGCCAGTCCGATGACCAGGGCATCGGCAATCCCGGGCAGTCCCGCTGCGCGCGCACTCCCATTTGCTCGCAGCTAATCGCTGGAGTGATCGTGTTCAGGTAGGCCGGTTTGAGATTTAAAAAGATACGGTCTCGGAGCAGGCAAGATTGACCTTCAGGTCGGATGAGTGTGGAATGCCATCCTTGGCAATCGGCTCGTCCATGCTCAACTGCTTCTCACCCGTCCTGGAGTTTTACCCGCCTCCCCGAGACCGTTAGGCAAGCGTCAGATCGGATCGGGGGGCTGATCCGATCGACGCGATTGGAACAACTGGCTTCGCCGGCCCGGCTTCGCGCGCTACATCCTGTAGCAGCTCACAACAGGCTTCCTGCAGAAGCTCGTCGATAGCGACCGGCCGCGCGGGATCAAAATGCGCCACAGCGATTCGCAGCGGCAGCGCTGGAGCATCCGCGCCGCTTTCCGGCTTGCGGGACCGCAACAGCAACGCACTGCGCGAGGCATTCTCGGCGATCGGGGTGAGCACCGCGAACTCTTCGGCAGTGAGACGCCCAAGCACCTCGTAGACGCCATAGCTCGCAAACACATCGCGCAGAAAGTTTCCCATCCGGCGCAGCAGAACCTCGCGCGCGACGCAGACGTCGCGATTCGCAGCGGCGGTCCGCTCGGAATCAGCGAGCTCGAGGCGGAAGTACACGAGGTACGCGCTCTGGCGATCGCGCAGCGCGAGATCGAGCAGCCGTGTCGCAGTCTGTATGAACCCCCGCCGGTTCAGCAGCCCGGTCAGCTCGTCATTGAGCGCGGCCGAGCGCAGGGAATGCAGTAGATTCATCAGTGCACGCGACTGCAGTCGCACACGCTGGCCTTTGGTGAGTCCCCTGACGCGCAACAGGTCCGACAGCAGCCGGGCGACACGAGTGTCGTCGCCCTCCATGATGGCGGTACGCAACTGGGTGGCTACTTCTACGCTTCGTGCCGCCGTACAGGCCGGATATTCGGAACGGGCTGCCGATGACGGGACGGCCGATGCGAGTTCCATCTAGGGACACCTCACGCAACCACCAGCGCGGCGCAGATTAACGGCCGCGTACTGCACCACGAGACCGGTGCAGAGCGCGCCGGACCGTCGGCTGGCTGCCATCGCTGAGGTAGGGCTCCTCCTACACTCCAAGCGCAGCCCAGTAGCTCCAGACCTACAGCGCCTGTTCTCAGCTCCCGATCGACTTGGCGTGTCCGTGCAGCGCACGCTTCCTGCGATTTGCCACTTCGTTCCCGCTGCCGAACGCGCACCGAGAGACATTCAATGTTAGGACGGGCTGCCGCCGTCGAAAGGAATTGCCGGAATACACGCATGGAGCCGCAACGATGACCGACTATCGCGTGGACCGCAGCGCGCTGTTGCCGCTCCTCACCGAAGGTGGTCGCGACGCAGCGAGCCCACCGCACACGCTACGCGTCGGCGCGTGGCACTCACCCGTGACAGTTTCGACCCCGCACCCCGGCAGAAGGCACGCTGCGCGTCGTGGGCAGGGCCCGCAGCCGCCCGAGCCTCAGGCAGCGCCCGCTGATGCGCGATCACGGTATGATCGTCCGGCTCATGAGCTCGATCGCGCGTCAGATGGTGTTGGTGGTGCTGCTGCTGGTTGCGGTGCTCGGGCTGTTCATTGCAGCAGAGTCGGGGCAACGCCGGCTCGAGGATGCGAGCCGCCAGGTGCAGCGCGCAGCGCAGCGCGAGCGCGCCCTGGCGGATGTCTGGCAACTCGTGCGCGGCGCCGAGAGCAGTCAGCGCGGCTATATTCTCACCGACAACGTCACCTACCTGATGCCATTTCAGGAAGCTTCCGGCCGCCTCCCCCAGGCGTTAGGCAACCTCGAGCAGGCGTACGCCGCTGCACCAGCCACGGAGCAGGCAGAGGTTGCGGATGTCTCCCGGCTGATCAACGCCAAGTTTCAGGAGATGCGCGACACGCT
>Ga0070714_100002797_pt1 | contig 12869 bp, 11 predicted proteins | sample LARL83metaG_FD_65450 | JGI IMG/M metagenome (GOLD analysis project Ga0070714, IMG submission 65450) | Corn, switchgrass and miscanthus rhizosphere microbial communities from Kellogg Biological Station, Michigan, USA - LAR L8-3 metaG | ecosystem: Host-associated > Plants > Roots > Rhizosphere ... | reverse complement strand
TCATTGCCCTGGGGCGCCCCGTTGGGGCCCAGCACGGCCACGTTGAGGCCCGCGTAGCTCTCCACCCGGCGGACGTGCGGCAGGCGGGCGATCGCGCGCACCACCGGCGGGTCATACCCGGGGCCAGAACCCGGCCCGGACAGCCCGGTCAGCACGGTCAGGTCGGACGGGTTGGTGCTGGCCAGGTAGTCCGGGAACGCCGACTGGGTCCGCCGGGCCGCGGCCACGGAGCCCAGGGCCAGACCGCCGACGAACCCGACCAGCAAGACCAGCACCAGGTACCCGCCCCAGCGGGCGGCGAGCGTGCACCGGAACCGGTACCACGCGACCCCGAAGGCCTGTCGGCTCATGGCGCCCGCCTCGCCTGTCTGATCAGCTCACGCCGAATCCGCGGCTGTCCAGACGCAGTCTGGCCGGCTCCCGGCCCGCGGGCGAGGTGGCTAGCCCGCCCGCCGGGTTCGTGCCACTACCACGGGTCCTGCGTCAGCCCGCAGGCTCGAGCACAAACACCGGGATCTGGCGCGTGGTCCGCTCCTGGTACTCGGCGTAGGGCGGGTACGCGGCGACCGCGCGCTCCCACCACTGGGCACGCTCGTCGCCGGAGAGCTCCCTGGCGGTCATGTCCTGCTTGCGCGGGCCGTCCTGGACCTCGACGTGCGGGTCCGCGCGCAGGTTGTAGTACCAGTACGGATGGGTCGGGGAGCCGCCCTGCGACGCGACCGCGGCGTAGCTGCCGCCGTGCTCCACCCGCATCAGCGGCGTCTTGCGCACCTTGCCGCTGCGGGCCCCGCGATTGGTGACGACCACCACGGGCAGGCCGGTGTCGCGCAGCGTCGTGCCCTGCGTGCCGCCGGAACCCTCGTACAGCTCGACCTGCTCCCTGACCCAGTCTCGTGTGCTCGGCTCGTACTCGCCCTCAACTGCCATGGGTCATAGTCAACACCGGTGGTGCTGCGTGCAGCAGCCGCACCCCCCGCACCGGACGGGCGGTTCGTGCTGGGGACCGCAGCAGGGCAGCAGGACCGGGCCGACGCCCGGGATCGCCTGCTCTCGCGCCTCGGCCAGCAGGGCCTCGGCCGCGTGCCGGGCGCCTTCACCCGTGCGGGACATCCGGGCCGCGATGAGCCCGGTCACGATCGGCGTCGAGAACGACGTGCCGCTCCATTTCGCCATGCCGGAGAAAGTCCTGATTTGCCCCTTATACGGAGCAGCATGGCATTTATATATGCCTGTCGCGTAGGCATTGATGAGATCCCGGCCGGGTGCATACACATCGACCCACGGGCCGAAATTGCTGAATGACGCACGGCCGCGCCAGTCGCCGCCTAGCGCGCCAACGGAGATCACATCGGCGAAGGCGGCCGGCCATGTCGGCCTCCGGAGACCGCTGTTGCCGGCCGCGGCGACGCATACCGCGCCCTGGTACTGGCGCAGCCTCTTGAGCCACTCCTGGAAAGCGATCAGCGGGAAATCAAGCCTGGACTGGCAGGCAATGGTCAGGTGGAAGATGTCCACGCCCAGGCTGAGCGCCGCCTCGAGCCTGGGCACCAGCTCCGACTCGAGCACGCTGCCCGCCACAGGGACATTGGCCACGACGATCTCCGCGGACGGCGCCAGGCACCGGGTGACACCAGCCACGAACGTGCCGTGCCCGGCGTAGGGCGGAATCCGCGGCGGGCTGCCGCGCAGCTTTCGCCGCGGGTCCTTGTCCCGGGCCGGGTTGTCCATCCGAACGCCCGCCAGCCAGCCATGAGTCTTCAGCCACGCCTGGTTCGTCACCTCGCGCAGCAGCCCGGTGTCGACCATGTAGACCAGCGTCCCGGCGCCGCCGTTGGCCTGGCAGACCGACGGGTAGGGCTCGATCTCGTCGTAGACCTCCTCGGGCTCCGTCGCCGGGCAGTGACTGCCGGTGCCGCCCGAGACGGTGAGGACCTGATTCGGCGTGGCGATTCCCTGGCCGATCAGCTCTTCAATGCGCTCGAGTGCCCCCATACGGCGGCGCGTCCGGAGAACGGTCGGGAATGCGCCTCCACTCAGGGTCAGGAGCCGGACGCCGCTGATGACCTGCGGGACCCGGTCAGGGCTGCGCCGCTGCAGCCGGCGCAGATTGGGCTGGCCGAGGATGGCCAGGACCCGGTCGACGTACTCCTCGCGGACCAGGATCTCCCCTTCCGCGTACATGAACCCGATCCCGTCATCGGCGGAGACCACCTTGATGATCTTCCGATACGGTGGCGGGGCGTCGCGAAAGGCCTTTTTTATGAACGCAGCCTCATCGACGATCTTGCCCTGCATCCGCTTTTTCCAGTTGCCCCGTCTAGCCATACCGCCTCCATGAGGTTAGAGCGCTCGGGAATTCCCCGGGCCCCGCGGCATGCCGTCACTGTCGATGCGGTACCCGGATACGCTCACGAGCCTGATGCTTATCCGGAGACATCACATGACGGCGTGATACCTCTTTCCGGGTGCCTTGGCAAGCCCCGGACGACGTGTTATGGATTACTTCTCGTGCAAACTATGTAACTTAAAGTAATAGCTTTTGCGCGAAGTCTTTAGAACATATTTTCGCCAATATTACGTGGACCAAGAGAATGCGAAGACCTAGCATTGTTTTGTGGCGGAGGGCGCGATTGCAGCCGGATCAGGTCAGCACGACGTAGAAGATTTGCTGCCGCTGGCCCTGTCCCGGCCCCATGAGACCCTGGCGCAGGCCCGGGCGATTCTGAAGGAGGGCCCGGGGCCGTATGAGGCCTCGGTGGCCCATCAGGCCGCCGGGATCGTCCTGCGTGACTTCGGCGACGTTCAGGCCGGCCTGCGGGAGTTGCGGAGCGCGCTGTCGCTGGCGCGCCGGACCGGCTCGGCCGGCCGCGAGGCCGACGTGCTCGGGTCCCTGGGCGGGGCGTTCGTCTACGCGGGCCGGACAGCGGAAGGGCTGGCCGCCCTGGACCGGGCCATCCCGCTGTCCTCCGGCCAGCTCAAGGGACGGGTGCTGCACCGGCGCGGGATGGTGCTGTGGACCCTCGGCCGGTTCCCAGCCGCGTTGACCGACTTCCGCCAGGCCATCAGCCTGCTGCGGCGCGCGGATGATCAGCTCTGGACCGCCCGCGCGCTGAGCGGCCGCGGGCTGGTTTACCTGGCCACCGGGTCACCAGGCCGGGCCGATGCCGACTTTGTGGACGCGGAACACCTGTTCGCCGAGACCAGCCAGGAACTGGAAGCCATCCAGACGGTGCTCAACCGCGGAGTGGCCGCGTTCAGGTCGGGAAACCTCCCGGCCGCGCTCGCCTTCATTGATGAGGCCGCCTCACGCTACCGGCCGCTGGACGTGCCCACGCCCTTCCTCAGCCTGGACCGGTGCGACGTGCTGCTGGCCGCCGGCCTGGCCGGCGAGGCGCTGGCCGAAGCGGACACCGCCATCCGTGACATCGAGCGGGTCCATGGCTGGCCCGCCAGGAAGGCCGAGCTGCTGCTCACCGCGGCCAACTGCGCGCTGGCCGCCGAGCAGCCGCAGGCCGCCCTGGACCGGGCCCGGGCCGCCTACCGGGTGTTCCGGTCGCAGCGCAGCGCCTGGTTTCAGGCGCACACCGGGCTGGTGCTGGTCCAGGCGCGGCACGCGGCGGGCCCGGTGTCCGGCCGGCTGCTGCGGGCGGCGGAAACCGCCGCCGTCCGGCTGGAGGCGCTCGGCTCCAGCGAGGCCACCCAGGCTCACCTGCTGGCCGGGCGCGTGGCGCTGGAACTCGGCCGCCGCGACGACGCCGGCCGGCATCTCGCCGCGGCGGCCAGGAGCCGGCGGCACGGCCCGGCGATGTCCCGGGCCAGCGGCTGGCTCAGCGAAGCGCTGCGGGCCAGCGCCGCGGGCCAGCCGCGCCGCATGCTGGCCGCCTGCCGCCGGGGCCTCGAGCTGCTCGACGAGCACCGGTTCACCCTGGGCGCGTCGGAACTGCGGGCACAGGCCACCGCCCACGGCGCCGAGCTGGCCGCGCTGGCGCAGCGCCATGCTGCGCACGCGCACCGGCCCCGGCAGTTCCTGGCCTGGACCGAGCGCTGGCGGGCCACCGCGCTGACCGTTCCCGCGGTCCGCCCGTCAGGGGACGCGAAACTCAACGCCAGCCTGACCGCGCTGCGCGAGGTGACCGTCCGGCTCGAGGACGCGCGGCGGAAGGGGCAGCCCGCCGTACCGCTGCAGCGGGAGCAGCTGCGGCTCGAGGGGCTGGTCAGCACCCGGGCACGGCAGGCCAGGGGCCGGGCCGGCCGGGAATCGGCAGGCGTGAACATCGCGGAGCTGCTGCACCAGCTCGGGCCTGCCCGGCTGATCGAGATCGTCGACGTGGACGGCATCCTCTACGTGCTGAGCTGCGGGGACGGCGAGGTGCGGCAGTTCACGGCGGGCCGGACCCAGGATGCCGTCCGCGCCGCGCAGTTCGCCCGCTTCGCGCTGCGCCGCCTGGCCCGCAACCGGCCCGGGGATGACCTGGACAGCGCGCTGGCCATCCTGAAAACCACCGGACCGGAACTCCAGGACGCGATACTCGGCCCGGTCGCCGGCCAGCTCGGCGACCGGCCGCTCGTGATCGTCCCGCCCAGCAGGCTGCACACGCTCCCGTGGGCGCTGCTGCCGGTCCTGGGCGACGGCGTGTTCACCGTGGCCCCGTCGGCGAGCGCGTGGCTGCGCGCGCACACCGCCCCGCCGCCCCGCCACCGGCACGTCACGCTGGCCCGCGGGCCGGACCTGATCACCGACGGCGCCGAGGTGCCGCTGGTCGCCCGGCTGTATGACGACGTCACCGAGCTGTCCGGGGACGACGCCACCTCGGCGCGGGTGCTGTCCGCCCTGGACGGGGCCTGGCTGGCGCACATCGCCGCGCACGGGACCTTCCGCGCCGACAGCCCGCTGTTCTCCTCGCTGCGCATGCACGACGGGCCGCTGACCGTGTACGACTTCGAGCAGCTGCACCGCGCGCCGTACCGGCTGATCCTGTCGAGCTGCGACTCCGGTGTCCTGGCCCCGGTCGGCGCCGATGAGCTGCTCGGCCTGATCAGCAGCCTGCTGCCGCTGGGCACGGCCGGGATCATCGCCGGGGTGGTCCAGCTGAACGACTACGCGGTCGTGCCGCTGATGGTGAGCCTGCACCAGCACCTGAGATCCGGCCAGAGCCTGGCCGAGGCGATGTGCAGCGTCCGGCGTGGCATCGCCGGAGACCTGACCCAGCGCGCGGCCGCGATCTCCCTGCTGCCGCTGGGCGCGGGCTGACCCTGGCCGGCTACAGGGTGATCCACCCGGTGACGGCGTCCACGCCGGGCGCGGTCCGGCAGTGCAGCCGGAACGGGCCGGGCGGGGTGGGCTGGACCGAGAAGCGGCCGATCTCGTCCGCCTCCAGCGAGGTTTCCGCGCCGCTGCGGGGCTGCACCCTGATCGTCGCGGGCTGGGCCGGGACGACTTGGCCGAGCAGGGCGTCCTGGGTGACCTCGAGCTCGATGGTCAGGTGCGCCGAGGTGTAGGTCATCGCGCGCACCGAGGCGCGCTCCGCGCGGCCGGAGACGGGCCCGGCCCGCAGGGCGGGCTCGCGGGCCGCGTCCTCGGCGGAGTCGTAGGTGAGCTGCGCGAGCTCGGCGTCGAAGTTGCGCCACGCGAACGCGTTCTGGCCGGCCTCGACGAATTCCGGCGGGACCGCCTGGCGTTCGCGGACCGCCTGCCGCAGCGCGGCGAGCAGCTCGTCGTCGTCCCATCCGTCGGCCAGCATGTTCATCCTTCGGTTTCCTTGATCTCGATATCCCCGGCGTGGTCGTCCAGAACAGAGCCGAGGTGCCGCGACCGGCGCAGCTGGTCCAGGCAGCGGGCCCGGGTCGGGCCGATGCTGCCCACCGGGATGCCGAGCGTCGTGCTGATCTCCGCGTAGCTGCGCGGCGGGTCGCTCATCAGCATGCCCAGCAACTCGCGGCAGCCGCGCTGAAGCTCGCCGAACGCGGCCCGGAGCGCGGCATCGCGTTCTGCCGCGATGATCTCCTGTTCTGTGGTGCCGGCCAGGCCCGGTGGCACCTGGTCGTCCAGTTCTCCGTGCTCCCGCCGCTTAGCTGCCCCCAGAATCCGGAAGCATTCACGCCGGGTCGTCGTGGCCAGCCAGCCGGGCAGCGCGGCGGGCTCGCGCAGGCTGCCGATGTTCTCGACCAGCAGCAGCCAGACGCTCTGCGCCGCGTCGTCGATGTCCTCGCGCCTCGGCAGGCTGCGGGCACAGATCGACCACACCAGCGGCGCGTACCGCTCGATGAGCTCGTTCCACGCGTCCTGGTCGCCGTCTCCAACGCGGCCGACCAGGGATACGACCGACGGGTCGTCGCGCATGTCGTGTCCCCTCCGGGGCGGGCAGGACTGGCACGGCGGGTCCCCGCGCCTGGCCGCGGGGCCGTGTGGTGGCCGCCCCCGGCCGCAGCGCGCAGCTGGCCTGACCTCTTACACCTACGGAGGGGAAATGCGCTTCCCTGATACACCGGCCGGGCCCTGGCCCGTGTGATACGGGCCACAGGGCACGGTCACGATACCGGCGCGGGGCGGTAGCGCAGGCCGTCCATCAGCAGGTCGAGCACGCGGCGGGCCTGCTCGCGCTGGGCCGGCTCGCCGGCGGCCAGCGACACCCCGCTCAGGCTGGTGAGCACGTCCGCGGGCTCGACGTCCGACCGGACGGTTCCGGCCGCCGCGGCCCGGCTCAGCAGCGTGGTGATCGCGGAAATCAGCCGGTCCCGGCTGTGCGCGTAGGGATTCCCGCCGGACGCTATGACCGCGCGCAGCGCGTCGGCCATGCCGCGCTTGGTCGTCATGTAGTCCACGAACCGGTCCATCCAGGCCCGCAGCGCCTGGTCCGGCGGCAGGTCCCCGAGCAGGTCCGCCGCGGCGTCGCAGAGCCGGTCGAGCTCGCTGCGGTACGCGGCCTCGACGAGCGCCTCGCGGGTGGGGAAGTGCCGGTACAGCGTGCCGATGCCCACCCCGGCGTCCTTGGCGATCGCGTCGAGGGTCACGTCCGGCCGGTCCTGGGAGAACGCGCGCACCGCGGCCTCGAGCAGCCGGTCGCGGTTGCGCTGCGCGTCCGCGCGCAGCGGCCGGGCGCCGGTGGCGGTCACGGCTCCTCCTCGTCGGGGCAGCCCCAGTTTGCTAAACGGAGGATCCTCCGGTTAAGCTGAGGATCGTAGCGGAGGTTCCTCCGCTTCCTAGTCTACCGGCGGGCCGCCTGGTTCCGCCGCATCGGTCACCACGGGAAGGCACATGACTGCGTCCACGCGAATCACCACCCCGTTCACCGCCCAGTCCACGGCGGCCGAGGTGCTCGACGGCATCGACCTCGCCGGGCGCCGGGCCATCGTCACCGGCGGGGCGTCCGGCATCGGGATCGAGACCGCCCGCGCCCTGGCCGGCGCCGGCGCGGAGGTGACCCTGGCCGTCCGCAACCTCGAGGCGGGCGGCGCGGTCGCCGGCGACATCACCGCGACCACCGGCAACAAGCACGTCCTCGTGGCCCCGCTGGACCTCGCCGACCAGGCCTCGGTCGCGTCGTTCGTGGCCGGGTGGGACGGCCCGCTGCACATGCTGGTCAACAACGCCGGGCTGATGGCCGCGCCGGAGAAGCACACGCCCGAGGGCTGGGAGCTGCAGTTCGCCACCAACCATCTCGGCCACTTCGCCCTGGCCACCGGCCTGCACCCGGCGCTCGCGGCGGCCGGAGGGGCCCGGATCGTCTCGGTCAGCTCCAGCGCGCACCTGAACTCGCCGGTCGTGTTCGCCGACATTCACTTCCGCCACCGGGCCTACGAGCCGTGGGCCGCGTACGGGCAGTCGAAGACGGCCAACGTGCTGTTCGCGGTCGAGGCCACGGCGCGGTGGGCGGGCGACGGCATCTACACCAACGCGCTCATGCCCGGCGGGATCCGGACCAACCTGCAGCGCTACGTCAGCGACGAGGAGCTCGACCGGATGCGCGCCCAGGCCGGCGGCGGCGCGGCGGCCTGGAAGACACCCGAGCAGGGCGCGGCCACGTCCGTGCTGGCCGCGGCGTCGCCGCTGCTCGACGGCGTCGGCGGGCGGTACTTCGAGGACGGCAACGAGGCCGAGCCGAACCGGCCTGGCACCCGGCGCGGCGTCGCGGCCTACGCGCTCGATCCCGACAACGCGGCGCGGTTGTGGCAGGTCTCCGCCGAAACACTGGCCTAGGGGCGGGGAGACCGGCCAGGGCGGATAGCGTAACGGCCGAATATCACCCGGGGCCGATGCGGCCCGGGCCCGCGGGGCGCCTGACTACCCTTGGACGGTGCGCGAACACGCCGGCCGCACGCTTCTCGCCCTGGCCGGGGCAATCTGCGCGATCGCGGCCGGACCGGCCGCCGCGGCCGCCACGCCGCCCGGGACCAGCTGGACCGTGTACCACGGCAGCGCCGCGGGCACCGGGGTCGCGGCGCCGGTCACCCGGGTCAGCACCGCGGCCAGGAAGTGGACCTCGCCCACGCTGGACGGCCAGCTCTACGGCGAGCCGCTGGTCTGGGACGGGCGGGTCTACGTGGCCACGCAGAACGACACCGTGTACGCGCTGTCCGCCGCGACCGGCGCGGTGGTGTGGCGCGCGCACGTCGGCACGCCCGTGCCCGCGAGCTCGCTGCCGTGCGGCGACATCACGCCCACGGTGGGCATCACCGGCACCCCGGTGATCGACCCGGCCCGCGGTGAGATCTTCGCGCTGGCCGACGAGATGGTGAACGGGAAGCCCGCGCACATCCTCGTCGGCCTGAACGCCACCACCGGCCAGCGCGAGATGACCCAGGACGTGGACCCGCCCGGGGTGGACACCACGGCCCTGCTGCAGCGCACCGGGCTGAACCTCACCGCCGGCCAGGTGGTGCTGGCCATGGGCGGGAACTTCGGCGACTGCGCCGCCTACCGCGGCCGGGTGATCGCCGTCCCCGAGACCGGCGGCAAGCCCAGGATCTTCACCATCGACGCCGCGGCCGGCCAGTCGCAGGGCGCGGTCTGGATGGGCGGCGCCGCGCCCGCCGTGGACCGCGCCGGGCACGTCTGGGTCAGCGTGGGGAACGGCTCGGTGCACTCGTCCGGCGAGAAGTATGACTACAGCGACTCGCTGCTCGAGCTGTCCCCGACCATGCGGCTGCTGCAGTACTTCGCGCCCCGCAGCTGGGCCTCGGACAACGCCCAGGACCTGGACATGTCCACCGGCCCGGTGCTGCTGCCCAGCGGCCAGGTGCTGCTGGCCGGCAAGTCCCGCATCGCCTACCTGGTCAACGGGGCGCACCTGGGCGGCATCGGCGGGGCCCAGGCGTCGCTGGGCTCGGTGTGCGGCTCGGACATCGACGGCGGCTCCGCGGTGGTCGGCATGACCGTCTACCTGCCCTGCCTGGCCGGCATCGTCGCGGTCCGGGTCACCAGCTCCCCGCCCGGCCTGCGCCTGGTCTGGAGTTCGGGCACCGGCGGCGGCCCCCCGGTCGCGGCCGCGGGCCTGATCTGGACCATCGGGCAGAACGGGACGCTGTACGGGCTCAGCCCGGCCACCGGCCGGGTGCGGCAGCAGGTCCCGATCGGCGGCCTGGCCAACCACTTCCCCACTCCGGCCGTGGCCGGCGGCCTGCTGCTGGCCCCCGCGGCCACGAACGTGATCGCCTTCGCCGCCTCGGGCGCCAGTGCCGTTACGCCCACTCCGCCCCCCACCGCCCCGACCACAGGCCCGACGGTCCCGCCGGCCAGTCAACCCCAGCCACCGCCCAGCGGCGGGCTGCCGGCCGCCGCGATCGCGGGCATCGTGGCCGGCGGCCTGGTGCTGATCGGCGGGGCCGGCTGGCTGCTTTGGCGGCGGCGGTTCTCCGGCCACAATTAGCAGAGCGGCCGCTGCGCCAGCCAGGCGGTGAGCCAGCGGGGCGGCCCAGCCGGGAGGCACCGTGCGCTTCTCCTACGCCGAGTCGATGACCAGCCCGTCCTTCTACGCTCCCCTGGCCCGGGCCGCCGAGGAGGCCGGCTACGACTCGATGGTCGTGCCGGACAGCATCTGCTACCCGCAGGAGGCCAGCAGCGTCTACCCGTTCAACCCGGACGGGACCAGGGAGTTCCTGGAGGACAAGCCGTTCCTCGAGCCGTTCTCCCTCATCCCTGCGCTGGGCGCGGTCACCGAGCGGATCAGGTTCGTCACGTTCGTGCTGAAGCTGCCGGTGCGGAACCCGGTGCTGGTGGCCAAGCAGGCCACATCCACGGCGGTGCTCACCGGCAACCGGCTGCTGCTCGGCGTCGGGACCAGCCCGTGGCGCGAGGACTACGAGGTGCTCGGCGTGCCCTGGGAACGGCGCGGGCAGCGCATGGATGAGGAGCTCGCGGTCATCCGCGGGCTCGCGGCCGGGGGTTATTTCTCGTTCCACGGGGAGATCTTCGACCTGCCCCCGGTCAAGATCGCTCCGGTGCCGGACCGGCCGATCCCGATCCTGATCGGCGGGCACGGGGACGCCGCGCTGCGCCGGGCGGCCCGGGACGGGGACGGCTGGCTGCACGGCGGCGGGGATCCCGCGGACCTGCCCGGGCTGCTGGCCAGGCTGGCCGGGTTCCGCCGCGAGGAAGGCACCGCAGGCCGCCCGTTCGAGGTGCATGTGATCTCTTTGGACGCCTACACCGTGGACGGCGTGCGGCGGCTGGAGGAACATGGGGTTACCGACGTCATCGTCGGCTTCCGCTGGCCGTACGAGGTTGGTCAGGACCACGAGCCACTGGCCTCCAAGCTGGGCAAACTGCGGCGGTTCGCCGACGATGTCATCGCCAAGGTGAAGGGCTAAGGTCCCCCGCCGTGGGCCGGGCGCGCAGATAAGGCATATAGCCGATGCCGTGAGCCGGGTCTTACGGCGAGCCTGTTTGGGTGCACCACAAAGGCCCCACACCGAGGGAGGCACCGATGCACTCCGTCCTGAGGACGCTGGCGCGCCGGGTGGGCGACGTCATCGCCGAGTGCAACTACGCCCAGAGCCGCCTCACCGCTCTCCGGCTCGGCACCGACAGCTACCTGACCCACCCCAACCAGGCCCCCGACACCTACCAGGCATTCCTGTTCCGGACCGCGGGGCCACTCATCCACGAGCCGTCGGCGGCTCGCCGTTCCTCCGGGCACGCGGTCCGCTGACCGCGTGCCCGGAGGGCAGCCCGCTAGCCGCGCCGTCCCGCCTGCGGCCGGCGCCGTCCGGCCCGCGGCCGGCGTCCCGCCCGTGGCCGGCGTCCCGCCTGCGGCCGGCGCCGCGGACGGCCTTGATATACGAGGTGATCGCGTCCCGGTTCCTGGTCAGGCAGCGGATGCGCTGGTCGATCTGGTCCCGCTCATGCTCGAGCGTGGCCACCAGCTCCGGGGTCGCGTCCCTGATGTGGATCGTGCACGGGTTGTCCAGGCACGGGATGATCTCCCTGATGATCTTGGTTGGCAAGCCGGCGTCGAGCAGCCCCCTGATCTGCACCACGCGGTCGACCTGGCCCTCGGCGTAGTCGCGGTAGCCGTTGCCGGCCCGGTCCGGGGTGATCAGTCCTTGCTCTTCGTAGTAGCGGAGCAGGCGCGCGGAGACGTTCGTGCGCGCCGCCAGTTCACCTATCTTCATTGATGGCTACTCCCGGCCCTGGTCCTCTCCACCTGGCCTACCACGGGCATGACCGCCGCGTGTCAATTTGCCTTCACATAAATGTCAAGGTTTGACCATGGTCGCATGACCGCCCGGATCAGCTCGTCACCCGCGGCCCTGGCCGTGCTCGCGGTGGCCCAGTTCGTCATCGCCCTCGACTACTCGATCATGTATGTCGCCCTGCCCAGCGTGGCCCGCGGCCTGTCCCTGGACCCGGCCGCCGCGCAGTGGGTGATCAGCTCCTACGCGGTCGGGTTCGCGGGCTTCCTCATGGTCGGGGGACGGCTGGCGGACCGGCTAGGAGCTAAGCGCCTGTTCCTGGTGGCGGTCAACCTGTTTTGCGTGGCCAGCGCCGTCGGCGGGGTCGCGCAGGACGGGGCCGTGCTGCTGGCCGCGCGCGGCACGCAGGGGCTCGCCGCGGCGCTGCTGCAGCCCGCGACCCTCGGCCTGATCGGGACCGTCTTCCCGGCCGGGCCAGCCAGGAACCGGGCGCTGGCCGTGTGGGCCGCGGTCGGCGCCGCCGGGCTCGCGGCGGGCGCCCTGCTCGGCGGCGTGCTCACGACCGCCTCGTGGCGGCTCACGTTCTTCGTCAACGTCCCGCTCACCCTGGCCTGCGCCGTGGCCGCGGCCAGGTACTTCCGGCCCGCCCCGGCCGGCGGCGGCAGCGGCCGGGTCCCGGTGCTGGCCTCGGCGGCCGGCACCGGCGCGGCCGTCGCGCTGGTGCTCGGGCTCACCCTGAGCGCCGGCCGGGGCTGGGGCTCGGCGCCGGCCCTGATCTCGTTCGGCGTGGCCGCGGTGCTGCTGGCCGGGTTCGTGGTGATCGAGAACACGGCCCGGGCGGTGCTCATCGAGCGGGCGCTGCGGCGCACCCGCTCGCTGCGCGTGGGAGCCGCGGTCACCGCGCTGTACATGGCCAGCGCCGGCTCCGAGTTCTACCTGGTGACGCTGCTGCTGCAGGAGCGCCAGGGCTACCCGCCGCTGCGCGCCGGGCTCGCGTTCCTGCCGCTGGCCCTGATGGTCACGGCGGGCAGCATGACGGCCGGGCGAGCGTCGCGGCGGCTGACCGCAGCCGCGGTCCTGGCCTGCGGGTTCACGCTGGCCGCGATCGGGCTCGGCTGGCTCGCGCTGGCCCTGCCCGGCGGCTCCTACCTGCTCGACCTGCTGCCCGGCCTGGTCATCAGCGGGTTCGGGCACGGCCTGATCTACACGTCCATGTTCATCCTCGGCACCCGCGACGT
>Ga0070714_100002796_pt1 | contig 12870 bp, 8 predicted proteins | sample LARL83metaG_FD_65450 | JGI IMG/M metagenome (GOLD analysis project Ga0070714, IMG submission 65450) | Corn, switchgrass and miscanthus rhizosphere microbial communities from Kellogg Biological Station, Michigan, USA - LAR L8-3 metaG | ecosystem: Host-associated > Plants > Roots > Rhizosphere ... | reverse complement strand
CATCCCCCGCGCCGGAGAACCCGCGCCTGACCGGGCGCCGCCGCTGGCTGGCCCTGGTCGTGGTCCTGTCGGCGGTGTTCATGCAGCTGCTCGACACCACGATCGTCACGGTCGCGATCCCGTCGATTCAGGCGGACCTCCGCACCAGCTTCGGCATGGTCCAGCTCGTGCTGGCCGGCTACTCGCTCACCTTCGCCTGCACCCTCATCACCGGCGGCCGGCTCGGCGACAGCTACGGCCGCCGCCGGCTGTTCCTGATCGGCATGATCGGCTTCGTGGTCAGCTCCGCCCTGTGCGGCGCGGCGCCCAACGGCATCACGCTCGTGGTCGCGCGGCTGGTCCAGGGCATGTGCTCGGGCCTGATGTTCCCCCAGGTTCTCGCCATCATCACGAGCCTCTTCGACGAGGAGAGCCGGCCGCGCGCACTTGGCGCCTACGGCGCGTCGATCGGCCTGGCGACGATCTCCGGGCCGGTGCTCGGCGGCGCGCTGATCGCGGCCAACGTGCTCGGCACCGACTGGCGCTCGATCTTCTACCTGAACCTGCCCATCGGGGTCCTCGCGCTGATCGGCGCCGTGCGCGTCGTCCCCGAGACGTACGGCGACCGGGGCCGGCGGCTTGACCTGCCCGGCGCCCTGCTCGTCACCACGGCCCTGTTCCTGCTGGTGCTGCCGCTGGTGGTCGGCCGTGACCAGGGCTGGCCGACGTGGACCATCGCCGCGCTCGCGCTCAGCGGGCCGGTGCTCGCGCTCTTCGTCGCGCAGCAGCGCCGCCTCGGCCGCCACGAGGGCGCGGACCCGCTGGTCCGGCTGCGGCTGTTCCGGCAGCGCTCGTTCAGCGTCGGCCTGGCGGTCAGCCTGGCCTTCTTCGCCGGCATCCCCAGCTTCTTCTTCATCTTCATCCTCACGCTGCAGGTCGGCTTCGGCTACAGCGCGGTCAAGGCGGGCGCGGTCACTCTCGGCTTCGCGGTGCTGGTGGCGATCGCTTCGGCCCGCTCGGGCGCCGTGGTCCGGCGGATCGGGACGCGCACGCTCTCGTTCGGTAGCGGACTCCTCGTCCTCGGCATGACCGGGGTGATCATCACCCTGCATGCCGCGGGGACGGGGCTGCAGGGCTGGCAGCTGCTGCCGAGCCTGGCGGTCGGCGGGGCCGGCGCGGGCCTGTTCCTGGCCCCGGTGACCGGTGTGATCATCGCCGGCCTGCCGCAGCGGGACGCCGGGTCGGCGTCCGGGGTGCTGGCCGCGACCCAGCAGGTGGGCGCCGCCCTGGGCATCGCCGTGGCCGGGGTCATCTTCTTCGGCCTGCTCGGCCACAACGCCAGCGGCGCGGTGACCGCGGCGACGCCCGTCCTGCGGCAGCAGCTCACGGCGGCGCACGTCCCCGCCGGCCAGCAGCACGACGTCCTCGCCGGCTTCACCACCTGCTTCACCGACCGCGCGCACGCCACCGACCCCTCGGCGACGCCGGCCAGCTGCGCCGCTTTGGCAGGCCGGGCCGCCGCTGCCCCGGCGCCGGCGCGGTCCGCGGTCTCGCGGTCGGTGCTTGGCCAGGCGCTCCCCCAGGCCCGCAGGGACGACTTCAGCCGGTCGCTGCAGCAGACCCTCGGCTGGCAGCTCGCGGTCTTCGCCCTCTCGTTCCTGCTGGTGCTCGCCCTGCCCCGGGTGCGCGGCACCGACATCGCCACCGTCCCTGGCGCCTGAGGCCGGGCCGTGACCGTCACTTCTATACTCAACGCCATGTCATCGCCTGATCCGGGTTCGGCTCGCCGTCGCGGTGGACGCCGCGGCGGCACGGCCGACACCCGCGGCGACATCCTGCGCGCGGCCCGCGAGCAGTTCGCGGCGGGATACGAGGCGACCAGCGTCCGGGCCGTCGCGCGCGGCGCCGGCGTCGACCCGTCACTGATCGTCCAGTTCTTCGGCGGCAAGGAAGGCCTGTTCAAGGCCGTCCTCGACGACGCCATCCGGCCCGCTGAGGGGATGACGCCGGTGCTCGCCGGCGGGACCGGCGAGATCGGCCCGCAGCTCGCGGCGTACTTCTTCGGCATCTGGGAGGACCCGGTGCGCCGGCCGCCGTTCCAGGCCATGCTGGTGTCGGCCGCGTCGAACGCCGCCGCGGCCGAGGTGCTGCGCGAGTTCGTGCGGGATGAGGTGATCGCGCGGCTCAGCGTTGCCGTCGGTGGCGGGGCTGGCAGCGAGCTGCGCGCCGAGCTAGCCGGGTCGCACCTCATCGGCGCCGCCCTGGTGCGCTACGTCTACCGGATCCCGCCGCTGTGCGATGCGCCGCTGGAGGACGTCGTCGGGCCGGTCGGCCGCGCGATCCAGGGGTACCTCACCGGCGGTGTGGCTGCGGCCGAGCGCTAGCCCGTTGACCGGCCGAGGCGAGGCAGGATCAGTCGCGCTACGCGTTGGAGTCCCAGGCGATCTCGAACAGGTGGCCGTCGGGGTCGGCGAAATACCCGGAGTAGACGCCGAACGGGCGCATGTGAGCGGGCGCGGTCAGGGTGCCTCCGGCGGCTTCGACCTGCCGGAGCAGCCGGTCCACTTCTTCCTGTGATCCGGCGGGGAGGCCCAGGCTGAACTCGGTGGAGCTGTGCGGCCCTTCCGGCAGGCCGGCGTCCTTGGCGAGGTTGACCCGCTCGTACAGGCCGAGCAGCAGGCCGCCGTCGAGCTTGAAGAACGCGATGGTCCCGTCGGCACCGGTGACCTCGTCGTGAAACTCTTGCCCGACGATGCCGTCAGTCGGCCAGCCCAGGCCGTCGCGGTAGAAGGCAACTGACCGGTCGAGATCGTCTACGGCCAGGGTGATGAAGAAGATCTTGGCTTGCATTGCGTCTCCTGTCGGCCACGCTCGGGCGGGTCGTCGTCGGGCCCGCGCGTGGTTCACAGTCTGCCCGCAGGCACCGACGTTATGAGCCGCGCCGTGCTCGCGGCGGTTCAGCCGCGCCGGCCTGACTCGCGGCGGTCTTACCGTCGTGCGTATTGACGCGAGATGCCAGCCGGGTTACGTTAACAGCTCATCCCGATCGATCGATCGAGACGCGGCGGCTGAGGGCGGGAGGTCCTCATGTTCCACATTGGCATCGACATCGGCGGCACGTTCACCGACTGCGTCCTCATCGGCTCCGACGCCACGACGTACCGGACGGCGAAGGTGCTATCCACCAAGGAAGACCCGGCGGGCGGCGTCCTGGCCGGGCTGGCGGAACTGGCGGAAAGCGCCGGCTTGACCCTGCCCGAACTGCTCGGCGCGACGACGCGCCTCGGGCACGGCACGACGATCGGCACGAATGCCGTGCTTGAGCGCACCGGGGCCAGGGTGGGGGTGATCACCACCGCCGGGCACGGGGACTGCCTCGCGATCATGCGCGGGCACGGCCGGGTGGCTGGACGCGGCGTGGAGGATGTCTTCCTGGTCCGGGGCACGTCGCTGCCGCCGCCGCTCATCGTTCCCGGGGCGGTGCTCGAACTGCACGAGCGCGTGGACGCAAACGGCAAGGTCGTCGTGGCGCTGAACGAGGCGGCCGCGGCGGCCGCGGCGGAGGCGTTCGTCAGCGAGCACCGGCTCGACAGCGTCGCCGTGGCGTTCCTGTGGTCGTTCGCCAACCCGGAGCACGAGTTGGCCGTGGAGAAGATCGTCCGAGCGATCGCACCGGATGTCTTCGTCTCCTTGTCCGCCCGCGTATCGCCGCGACTCGGCGAGTTCGAGCGGACCGTCGCCACGGTGCTCAACGGGTACGTGGGCCCCGCCTGCACCCGCTACCTCGGATCCATGGGGGCCCGCCTGCGCGAGAACGGGCTGACCGCGCCGCTGCTCGTCATGCAGTCAAGCGGGGGCGTGGTCCCCGCGGCGGCCGCGGCGGAGGTCGCGCTCGGCACGCTCGACTCCGGTCCCACCGCGGGCCTGACCGGCGTGGCCGCGCTGGCCGCGGCGAACGGTCAGCAGAACGTGGTGGCCACCGACATGGGCGGCACGTCTTTCGACATCGGGCTCGTCGTCGACGGCCACCCGGTCGTGGCGAACGAGTCCGTCATCGGCCAGTACACGTACCGCGTCCCGCACCTGGACGTCCGCACAACCGCGTGCGGCGGCGGCACGCTCGCCCGGCGCGACCCGCTGACGGGGTCGCTGCGGGTCGGCCCGGACAGCGCGGGTTCCGAGCCGGGGCCCGCGTGCTACGGGCGCGGCGGCACGCTGCCCACCGTCACCGACGCCGACGTCGTGCTCGGCCTGCTGCGGCCGGACAGCTTCCTCGGCGGCCGCATGCCGCTGGACGCGGCGGCCGCCCGCGCCGTCGTCGGCGCACTGGCCGACGAGCTCGGGCTCGGGCTCGAGGAGACCGCCGCCGGGATCGTCAACGTCAACAACCTGCGGGCGGCGACGCTGATCCGCCAGCAGACGCTCGAGCGCGGGCTCGACCCGCGCGACTTCGTGCTGTACGCCTACGGCGGGGCCGGGCCCGTGCACGCGTTCGGGTACGCGGCCGAGGCCGGCGTCCGCGAGGTGCTGATACCGCTCGGCAACGGCGCGTCCACGCTGTCGGCGTACGGCATCGCGGCCGGCGACGTGACGCGGTTCACCGAGGTCGAGACCTCGCTGCGGGCGCCCTTTGATGACGAGGCGCTCGCCCGCGAGATCGCCGGCGCGCATCGCCGCGCCCGCCAGTCCATCGCGGCCGCCGGGCTCACGGAAGAGCCAGTGGTGGATACCTGGGCGCTGATGCGCTACCAGGAGCAGCTCATGCACAGCCTGGAAGTGCCCATCGACCCGGCTACCGCCTCCGCCGGCCGGCTGACCGCGCTGTTTACCGAGGAGTACGCCCGCCGTTACGGGGAGTCCGCCGCCTCGGCGTTCCAGGCGGCGGAGGTTTTCGCGCTGCGGGTGCGCGCCCGCGTCCCGGCGTCCGCCGGGGTGGTCACCGGGACCGCGCCGGGTGGTCCTGACGGCGTGGGCGGCGCCTCGTCATCAAAGGGCGCCCGGACGGCGGCGGTGTTCTGGCCCGACGCCGGACGGTGGCTCGATACCGCCGTCTACGAAGGCACAGCCTTTGACGGCACTGTCGCCCACGGCACCGTCGAGGGCCCGGCCCTGATCGAGCTCGCCCACACCACGATCGCGGTGCCCAGCGGGGCGTCGCTGCGCACGGACGGCGGGCACTTCCGCCTCGTCCTGAAAGGAGCCGCGCGATGAACGCACGCTGGGACGGCGTGGCCCGGGGCTACGTCCCGCCCGACTCGCTCGCCATCGACCCCCGGCTCCGGCTGCACGCGGCCGACGCGGCGGACGTCGACCCGGTGACGTTCGAGGTAATCCGTTACGCCCTCATGAACGCCAACCTGGAGCACGGCCAGGTGCTCCAGCGGCTGTGCGTCTCGCCGGTCACCATGCTGGCCCGTGACTTCCAGCCCTCGATCCTCACCGCCCCGGGCGAGCTGGTGTTCCTCGGGCCGTACCTGCAGTACTTCTCCAACGCGCAGTCCCTCACGATCAAGTGGATCCTGGAGAACCGCAGTGCCGACCCCGGCATCGGCCCCGGTGACATGTTCCTGTCGAACGACCCGTACGTCGGGACGCCGCACCAGCCCGACACGATCGTCGCGGCGCCCGTCTTCGCGGGCGGGGAACTGTTCTGCTGGGTGGCGAACGTGCTGCACCACTCGGACATCGGCGGCTCCGTGGTGGGCAGCTTCTGCGTGGACGCGGCCGACATCTTCACCGACCCGCCGGCGTTCCCGCCGTTCAAGATCGTGGAGGGCGGGCGGGTGCGCCCGGACCTGGAGCAGGTGTTCCTGCGGCAGTCGCGGCTGGCCGGCATGGTGCAGATGGACCTGCGCGCGGCGATCTCGGCGAACACCCTGACCGTCGCCAAGATCGGCGCGCTGATCGCCCGGTACGGCGCCGACGCCGTCAAGACGGTGATGAACAAGGTCATCGACGCCGGCGAGGAGCTGTTCCGGCAGCGGCTGCGGCAGATCCCCGACGGCACCTGGTCGCACCGGCTGTACGCGGAGGCCTCGCACACCGGCGACGCCGGCCTGTACCGCTACCAGCTCACCGTCCGCAAAAATGGCGACGAGCTGGTGGTGGACAACGCTGGAACCGACCCGCAGGCCGGCTCGATCAACGTCACGTACGCGGGCCTGGTGGGCGCGTTCCTGTCCGCACTCACCGCGTCGATGGCCCCGGACCTGGCCGGCGCCTACGGCGGGGTGTACCGGCGGGTGCGCTTCGAGCCGGTGCCCGGCACGCTGTCGTGCGCCGACTTCCCGGCGGCGGTCAGCCCGTCCGGCGTGTTCACCATGGAGCTGCTGATCAGCCTGTCCGGGTCGGTCATCGCCAAGATGGTCGCGGCCGGCCCGCCGGAGCTGCGGGACCGCGCGCTCGGCCCCGCGCAGCCGCACTGGTACGGCACGATCATCGCGGGCCAGCTGGCGTCCGGCGCGCCGTACATCGCCGTCAACGCCAACAACATGATCGGCGCGCTGCCGGCCAGCAGCGACGCGGACGGCACCGACTTCGGCGGCCACTTCTGGATCCCGGAGGGCATCGCCAGCAATATCGAGGAAACCGAGCAGCTCTACCCCATGCTCTGCCTGTACCGCCGGGCCCTGGTGTGCGGCGCGGACGGGGCCGGCGCCCACCGCGGCGGGCGCAGCATCACCGAGGCCTACGTCCCGTGGGGCACCCCCGGCATGGCGGCCGCCCTGTACATCGACGACTCGTTCCCCAAGGCGGTCGGCCCGTTCGGCGCCAATCCGAGCAGCATGGGACGGGTCACGGTGAAGCACGGCATCGGCCTGGCCGAGCAGTTCGGCGCCGGCGTCGTCCCCCAGAACCTGGACACGCTGCCCGGGCAGGAGCAGCCGGTGGACCACAAGGGCCCGATGATCATGCTCGGGCCCGACTCGGTGATCGCCTGGACGGGCGCGAACAACCCCGGCTACGGCGACCCCCTGCTGCGCTCGCCGGACGCGGTCGCCCGCGACGTCGCCGACCGGTGCCTCAGCCGCGACGGGGCGTCGCTGGTCTATGCCGTGGCGTGGAATCCTGATGGGTCGGTGGACATGCCGGGGACCAGGCGGCTGCGGGGCGAGCGGCTACGGGAACGGCTGGCCGCGGCGGCGCCCCCCGCCGCTGCCCCCGAGGTGGCCGGGGACGGCGACGAGGTGCGCCCGGTCGGCGGTGACCTCGGCGTGCTGCTGCGCGACGGGCGGCCCGCGGAGTGGGTGTCGCTGTCCGGCCGGGCCCGGCTCGGCTCGGTCACCGGCGACTACCGCGCCCGCTGCGCGGTCCGCCAGGCCCCGGTCAACGACGCCGCCCCGGAGTTCGCCACCCGCCCCGGCCGGCCGGGCGCGGCGGTCATGCTGCGCGAGTACCTCTGCCCGGTCACCGGCGCCCGGCTGGCGACCGAGCTGGTCAGGGACGGCGACGACCCGGTCGCCGACATGACGCTCGCCGGCGGTGCGGGGTGACATCCACCGTCGGCGAGCTGCTGATCCGGTCCGCGCGGCGCTGGCCGGACGGGGACGCGCTCGTCGAAGACCAGACGGTGCTGACCCACGCGCAGGCCGCCGCCACGGCGGCCCGGGTCGCGCGGCGGCTGCGGCAGGCGGGCGTCCGGCCCGGCAACCGCGTCGCGCTGGCGGCGCCGAACGGCTGGCGGTACGCCGTGGCGTACTACGGCGTGCAGCTCGCGGGCGCGGTCGCCGTGCTGGTGAACACCCGGTTCGCGCCGCCGGAGATGGAGTACGTGCTCACGGACTCCGGCGCGTCGTTCACGGTCGTCGACGCGGCGCTCGCCGATCGCGTCCCGCGCGTGTGCCCGCACTGGGACCTGGCGGAACTGACCGCCCCCGGCGAACCGGCCGAGGCGGACGAGGCGGACGAGACCGCGGACCTGGCCGGCCTGGCGGCCGGCCGCGGCGACGTGGCCAACATCCTCTACACCTCCGGCACCACCGGGCATCCCAAGGGCGCCATGCAGACCCATGGCAACCTGGTGTTCAACGCGGGCACGGTCGCCGCCGCGTTCGGGGTGACGGAACGCGACCGCACCCTGGTCGTGGCGCCCATGTTCCACGCCACCGGCATCGTGTCGCAGCTGGTCGGCTTCGGCGCGCACGGGGCGGCCCGGATATTCCAGCCCCAGTTCCGCGCGGCGGACATGCGCGCGGCGCTCATCGGGCACCGGGTCACCTTCTTCGCCGGCGTGACCGCGATGATCCAGCTGATGCTGGCCGATCCCGCCTTCGACCCGGCCGACCTGCCCGCGCTGCGCACCGTGTGCTTCGGCGGCGCCCCGGTGGCTGAGGCGTTCCTCGCGGACGCGGTCAAGCACCTGCCTGGCGTCACGTTCGCCAACGTGTGGGGGCTCACCGAGGCGACGTCGATCGTGACCTGCGCCCTCGGGCGAGAATGGCTGGACCGGCCGTGGACGGTCGGCCGGGCGGTACCCGGGCTGGAGGTGTCGGTGGACGGCGGCCCCGGCACGGTTGGCGAGCTGCTGGTCCGCGGGCCGGCGGTGACCGCCGGGTACTGGAACCGCCCGCAGGCCACCGCCGAGACGTTCCGCGCGGACGGCTGGCTGCGCACCGGTGACGTCGGCCGGGTCGACGCCGACGGGTACGTGCACGTGCTCGACCGGATCAAAGACATGATCATCAGGGGCGGGGAGAACATTTACAGCCTGGAGGTGGAAAGCGTCCTCGCCCGGCACCCGGCCATCGCCGAAGTGGCGGCGGTGGGGGTGCCCGACCCGCTGTTCGGCGAGCGGGTCCGCGCCGTCGCCGTGCTCCGGCCCGGCGCGACGCTCAGCGCCGAGGCGCTGCGCGGCTGGGCCGCCGCGGAACTGGCCGACTACAAGCTGCCCGCCGAGCTGGTCATCGTCCCTGAGTTGCCGCGCAACGCCAGCGGAAAGGTCATGAAGAAGGTGATCGCCGGTGCGGCGCCCGTTTTACGTGCCCGGGGACGTGACCGGCGACTACGCCGCGATCGGCGATCCCGGGACCTACCCGTTCACCCGGGGCCGCCTGCGCGGCTCGGCCGGCTGGATCCAGCGGGAACTGTCCGGTGAGGGATCGCCGCGCCGGTCCAACGAGCAGCTGCGGTCGCTGCTCGCGCACGGCGCGCTCGGCGTCGACGTGATCGGCGACAACCCGACCATGAGCGCGCTTGACCCCGACCACCCCATGTGCGTCCCTGCCGTCGGCACAACGGGCGTCTCGCTGTGCCGCAAGCTGGACTTCACCGAGCTGCTCGCGGGCATACCGCTTGACCGGATCACGCTCAGCCATTCGCTGCCGCCCGCGTTCGCTATCGCGGGCCAGTACCTGGCCGCCCGCGACAGCGGCATCGACCCGGCCGTGCTGCGCGGCTCGGCGATCCAGCCGCCCCTGTACTCCCAGGACTGCTCGTACTCGACGTTCCTGCCGTTCGCCGTCCGGATGCGGCTGACCCTGGACTCGATCGTCTTCTCGCTGCGCGAGATGCCGCGGTTCCACGCGTTCCTTGAGGACACCTACTACATCTCCGATGGCGGGCTGGACATCGTCGAGGAGATGAGCCTCGGGCTGCTGGAGATCCGGGAGGTCTGCCGCCGGCTGATCGCCCGCGGGCTGCCGGTCGACTCGTTCGCCCCGCGGATCGCGATCCTGGTCAACTGCCGCATGGACCTGCTGGCGGAGATCGCCAAGATCCGGGCGACCCGCCGCCTGTACGCCCGGATGATGCGGGAGGAGTTCGGCGCGGCCGATCCACGGTCCTGGTCGGTGAATATCGCGGTGCACACCTCCGGCCTCACCCTCACCGCGGCCCAGCCGGCCAACAACATCGTCCGCGGCGCCGTGCAGGCCCTGGCGATGGCCATGGCCGGGGTGCAGGGACTGGAGATCTCCACCTTCGACGAGCCGTTCCGCACCCCCTCGGACGTCGCGCACCAGCTCGCCATCCGCACCCAGCAGGTCATCGAGACGGAAACCGGCGTCGGCGCGGTCGCCGACCCGCTCGGCGGCTCCTGGTACCTGGAATCGCTCACCGACGAGATGGAAGGCCGCGTCGACGACGCGGTCAGGCGGATGGAAGGTCTCGGCGACGTCGCCGAACTCGTTGAGAACGGCTACTTCCGCGCCATCTTCACCGCGGCGATGGACCGGCACTCGTCCGCGGTACAGCAAGGCGACCTGCGTATCGTGGGGGTCAACCAGCACGTCGTGCCGCCCGAGGCCGACCGGTTCCTGCGCGATGTCGCCGAGGAGCGGTTCGAACCGGACCTCGGCCACGTCGAGCGGATACGGGGATGGCGGGCGGGCCGGGCTCCTGGGCCGCTGCGCGCCGTTCTCGACCAGGTCCGGTCCGCCTCCGCCGATCCGGGCGCCGACCTGATGGGGCCGGTTGTCGCGGCGCTTGACGCCGACGCGACTATCGGAGAGATCACCGGGTGCCTGCGGGAGGGGCAGGGACTGCCCGCCGACCCGTTCGCGTTCGCCGCGGAGATGGCCCGGTGAGCGGTGACACGGTGAGCGGTGACACGGTGAGCGGTGCACGGTGAGCGGGACATGGTGAGGGGTGACACGGTGAGGAGTGACAGGGTGAGCGGGGACATGGTGTCCGGCGACGGGGGCTCGCGGCCGGGTCGCGTGGTGATCGGCACCCTGGGCCTCGACCAGCACGAGGTCGGCGCGATGGCGATCAGCCAGCTCCTCATCCGCCACGGTTACGAGGTCGTCTACCTGGGACGGTTCAACACCCCGGACCGGCTAGCCGCCGTCGCCGCCCAGGAAGACGCCGACATCGTCGGGGTCTCAGTCCACTCCTGGGAGTTCACGGCGTACGCCGATGAGCTGGTTGCGCGCTGCCGGGAACTCGGTATCGGCCTGGTCTTCGGCGGGAGCGTGCTCACCGAGACGGACCGCGCCGACCTGCTCGGCCGGGGCGCCAACGCGGTGTTCGGGCCGTACGCCTCGGAAGACGGCATGCTCGGAGAGATCGGCGCTCTCGTGGAGCGGGTGCGCGGCGGCGGCGCCGCCGGGCCCGGCGAGAGCGCCGCCCCCCAGGCCGCCGACGGCGCCGCCGGGCCGCTGGCCGGGCGGGTGATCATCGTCACCGGCGCGGCCCGCGGCCTGGGGCGCGCCTACACCGCCGAGCTCTGCCGCCAGGGCGCCGCCGTGGTCGCCAGCGACATCGACGGCGCCGCGCTGAAAGACGCGGTCGCCGACCTCGGCGATGCCTGCCCGGTCGCCTGCGACGTCACCGATCCCGCCGCCCCGCGGCGGCTGCTCGACGCGGCGCTGCGCCGCTACGGCCAGGTGCACGGCCTGGTGTCGAACGCGGGCCTGCTGCGCTCCGGGCCGATCTTGCGGCTGGACGACGAGGACCTGCGGCTGCTGTTCGACGTGCACGTGACCGCCTCTTTCCGGCTGCTGCGAGCGGCCGGCCGCTACTGGCGCGGCGAGGCGAAGTCGGGCCGGGCGGTGGATGCCGCCGTGGTGCTCACCACCTCGGCCGCCGGGCTGTACGGATTCCGCGCCGAGGCCGCCTACAGCGCCGCCAAGGCGGCCGTCGCCATGCTCGCGGTCGTCGCCGCCGACGAGCTTGGCCGGTACGGGGCCACCGTCAACGCCGTCGCGCCGGCCGCCCGGACCAGGCTGACCAGTTGGCTGGGAGAGGCACCGGGGGGTGCGGAGGCCGACCCGTGGGCGGCCGAGCACGTTGCCCCGGTGGTCGCCTGGCTGCTCGGTCAGGGGGCCCGCGGGGTAACGGGACGCATCATCGAGGCGGGCGGCGGGCAGGTCTCGGTGCCAGCCGGCTGGCAGCCGGGCGGGGTCCGCGCGCTGCCGCCGCTCATGTCACCCGGCCAGGCGCAGGCCCTGCTGCCCGCGCTGCTCGCCGCGGCCGCGCCGCCGCCGGGGCTCGTTACGCCGGAGCTGGTGACACCGGAGCAGGCGGGGCGCCAAGCATCGTGAAGACAAGCCCGGTGTAGCGCTCGATCAGCTCGGCCCGGTTCAGCCGCCCCGTCGGCGCGAACCACTCCCTGATGCCGTTCAGCATGTCCAGGACCGCCATCGTGGTGATCGACACGTCGGTCACCTGGAAGTCGCCCGCCCGGCAGCCCTCGGCGATCGTGTCCCGCACGGCGTCGTGGTAGGCGGTCTGCAGTGCGATGGCGTGCTCCCGCTGGGTGAGGTCGAGCGCGTACCGGATCGGGTTGCCGATGAGCAGTTCGGGACGGCGCTCGTCACTGATCTCGATGTGCAGCCGGATGACCCGCCGGATCCGCTCGGCCGGGCTGAGTGCCTCGTCCCGCAGCACCGGCACGGTGGCGTCGACGAAGTCCGACATGAAGCGGGAGACGATCGCGTACAGCACGTCCTGCTTGTTCGCGAAGTGGTGGTACATGGTGGAGGAAGAGATGCCCACGGCGTCGGCGATATCCCTGATCGACGTGGCGCCGTAACCGCGCTCGTAGAAAAGCAGGCTGGCCCGCTGAAGAATCTCCTCTTTGGGCACGCGGCCTTCGTCGAGGGACTTCTTCCTGGCCACCTGCTTCCTCCTCTGCCGCATTGCTCAAGGCACTCATGCTAGCCCGGACGCCGCGCTGTAACTTTCATCCGCGTACCAGCGAAGGCGCTGCTTGGCCGCGGCCGCGCCGCGCCGCCCTGGGCAGTCCGTCGCGCCCGGCGTACCGTCCTAGGCCATGATGCGCCTCACTGCCAGCGCCATTCCCGTCCTCGTTTCCGTGCTGGCCGCCGGCATCGCCGTGGGCGGCTGCGCGGCCGCGACGGCGACCGCCGGAGCCGCGTCCGCTAGCTCCGCCGCTTCGCCAACGGCGTCCGCCGCCAGCGCGTCCTTCTACGGGCCGCCTGGTCCCGACCC
>Ga0070714_100002792_pt1 | contig 12877 bp, 5 predicted proteins | sample LARL83metaG_FD_65450 | JGI IMG/M metagenome (GOLD analysis project Ga0070714, IMG submission 65450) | Corn, switchgrass and miscanthus rhizosphere microbial communities from Kellogg Biological Station, Michigan, USA - LAR L8-3 metaG | ecosystem: Host-associated > Plants > Roots > Rhizosphere ... | reverse complement strand
TCCCGTGAAGCTCACCGTTGCGAATGAAGGCCGCGGCGAAACCCGTCTCGAGCAGCGCCTTGTCGCTCAGCGCCTGGGTGCGCGCCGTTTCATCGCCCTCCAGCTCCGCGAAGCGGGCGAATTCGCCCAATCCGATGATCGCCATCGCGCTCGAAAAGGCGAAATGTTTCTTGTCCTTCTGACGCTCCTCCCAGATCGACGTGTCCGCATCGACGATCAGCCCGCCGCCGAATTTCTCCGTGTTCGCCATCAGCGGCCTCACGATGAAATCGCGTGCGGCTTGATAGAGCGCCCCGCGGTACGTCGCCGTGTTCAACAGGGCGGGATCGTCATATTTGCGCAGATATTCCCCGAGGACCCAGAGCGCTTCGCCCCAATCGTCGAATTCGATGTTGGTGCTGCCCTCCTGGGTGAAGAACGGCTCCTCCGCGCCATTGCCGAAATAGCGGACGACCGAGATCTGGTAGTCTGCGCCATTCACTGCGCTGCGCATTTTTCCGGTCGGCTGCGCATTGAAGTAAGCGAGCAGCGCGGCGCGCGCTTCGGCGCGATGACCCATCCGAATCAAGGCCATTGTGGACCACGCCATGTCGCGTACCCACGGCGTCGAATAGACATCCGGCAAGGCGGCGACGATGAGGCCGTTCCCGTGCCGGTCCGGGCGGTTCGGCTCTCGGCTTTGGGCGATGCGAAGCATGGTTTCGCTCTGCCGCCACAAGTGGCGCTCCTTCGCATTGCGGAAGCCGATTGTCGGCTTGACGCGCCACTGCTCGAACTGAGCAATTTCGCGGGCGAGAAGGTCACTTGCCGGAAGACCCGCGCGCCACCGTGCCAGATCCTGAAGCGCCGTCTCCGCCTCGCTTGCGTCCTCGATTGCGATCAGGGCCCATGCAGAACTGGCAGCCAGCGGCTGAAGCACCGAACCTTTTCGAATCCGCGCCAACGGAACGAGCAGCAGCGGCTCGTCGATTCCGTCGAAGCGCAGGAGCTTCGCGCCCTCGTCGCCGAGGGTCGCTTGGGATCGAACCGGGCGGTTCCAATGGACGCGCCATTCGGTCTTCGGGCGGCGCGTCTCGAGGCTGATGATGATCGCCGGCCGATCGAGTCCGAACGGCATGAAGAAATAAGCGCTGCCATCGGCGCGTCGAACACGAATGACGTGTGAATCGGCGACATACTCGGCTCTTGCAGAGCGCCCCCGGCCTCCCCACCCGAGTTCCTTGACGAAGTTCGGAGTTTCGAATCCCTCGCTCAGCGGGTTGGCCGGATCGGGCGCGAGGTAGCTGTAGGGATGCGGATAGAATTTCGTCGCCCCACCGGTCTCCGGCGCGACCACCGCAAACCCGAACCCGTTACCTGTGACCAGATGGGATGCGGCCGCCGGACTGCATGCCGCTAACCAGACGGCGAGAATGATCAGGAAGCGAATGCAGCGCATCGCTCCTACCTCCCGGCGCAGGGAGCCATGGCGGCTTCCCGGAGCAACTGGGTTCGGCCCGAGCGGAGATCGCGTCCATCACGGGTCAATGGGTTGGGGCCCGCGCCGAGACCCCGCCACAGCGCCGCGTTGAAGCGCGGCGTGTCGAGCTGGTCCTCCCTGCTGAAATCCTCGCCTTTCATCGCGGCCGACCAGAATTGGGCGCTGCGCATTGGGCAAAGATCGGCTGAGCCGCCCCCTTTGAATCGATCGCCGGGGATCGGAAGCTGCGTGCCGCGCAGCGCCTCCGACGCTCCCGCTCGGTACGTCCACTCCTTCTGGGAAGGATCGAACACGTCGGCCATGGGCATCGCGAGCGCATCGTTCAGGCCCATAGGCTTCAGCCCGAGCACGGCTTCGATCGTGCGAAGGAGATTAATAGTGGTGTAATGAGTCGAAACGAGAGCGCCCTGCCGTACGTAGGGACCGGCGATCAAGGCCAGGCTGCGGCGGGCGTCGACATGGTCGGCGCCGTCCTGTGCATCGTCCTCGATCACGAAGACGAGTGTCGAATCCGCAGCTTTACCGCTTGCAATCCGCTCCACCACGAGGCCGACCGAATAATCGTTGTCGGCCATTTCGGTCTCTACCGTATTGACGCCGTCGAGAGCGGTATCGAAGTCGCCGAAATGATCGTGGCTGAGCCGCAGGAGGGTCAGTGCGGGCAGAGTGCCGGCCGCTTCCTGCGCGTCATATTCGCGCTGCCATTCGCGAACGCGCCAATAATCGGCGAGCTTCTGGTCGAAGCCACGAAAATAGGGGTCGCTTCGGCTCGCCAGCAACCGGTCGCCCGGCGTGTAGATGCGCCGCTGCTGCTTATATGGCTCGCGAATCACGGGCACCGCGCCGGGAGCCCCGAGGTCGTAAATGCTCGCGTCGGCAAATCCATAGTTGCGAACCGACAGGCCGGCGCGGATCGCGGCATCCCAAAGGTAACCCTCGTTGGGCTTGTCGTCGTCCTCCGGATCCGGAGCCGCGACGATCAGCGGGCCGGCGAGCAGGTCGGGATCCGTGGAAAGCTTCGGATTCGCGGCGTGGCGTTCTGCCGGCGTCTGTTGTTCGTAGACGTTGCGGTCCGCTTCCTCGGACTCGTAGGCGAGGCCCCGGCTGGCATAAGTCACGGGCGTTGTCTTCTCGAGGACGTCCGTGGCGCGCGCAGCGGTGGACCATGACCAGCCGGTCGCGGACACCTCTCCGGAATCATAGAAATTATCGAGCGTGACGAATTGCCGCGCGAGCCGGTGATGGTTGGGCGACAACGCCCCGCCAAGGATGGCAAGATGAGGGTCGCCATTCCCGACTTCCAGGTCGCCGAGAACCTGGTCGTAGGTGCGGTTCTCCTTGATAATGAAGACGACGTGCTTGATGCGTTGGCGGATGACGGCCATTCGCGCTTCCGCGGCCGCCCGCCCGGCCGCACCCGGGAGCCCAATATTGTCGGCGACCTGTATGGTCGTCTCTGCAATCACTTTCGGGCTGGGTAGCGGAAACTGAAGCAGCGCGGCTTTTTCGAGCTGGTAGATATATTGGTTCGCCGCACCGCACGCATTGGGCTGACTGCGGTACGAGGCGATCTGGGGCAGGCAGCCCAGCGGGTTCGCGCCCGGCGGGCTCTTTCGATTGACGACGAAGACCCGCGAACCCCCGGCGCTCGTGGCGACCGCGCTCGGGTACCAGCCGGTCGGGATCAAGCCCTGGACCGATTGCTCCTTGTCGATCGGATCAACGATGGCGAGCGCGTTTATCCCCGCCAGAGTCACCAACAGCCGCCCATCCGCAAGGGCGGCGAGCCCGTTTGGATTGAGCCCTTTGCCCAGCGGATCGGCGCCGAGGCTCGCGGGAAGGCCGAGCCGCGGTTGGCCGACCAATCGCCCGCTTGCAAGGTCGACGACGGCGAGCCGATCGGCATTGTCCTCGGTCGCGATCAATTGCCTGGTACGAGGGTCGACGAGAAGCGCGGTCGGCTCACCGATCGTCGGCGTCCTGCCACTGACTTGCAACTCTGTCGAAGTGATCGAAAGGGCGACAAGCTGGCGGTCCCGCGGCGCGGAGATCCATGCGTGGGACGCATCCGTCCACGCGACCGCGAAGGGGAATTCACCTCCGGGCACCCCCGACTCTTTCGGGTCGATCTTGCCGGGCCGCAGATCCTGCTCGGCAATGACCTTCCGAGCCTCGAGGTCGATGAGGCTCACCGAATCATTGTAGTAATTGGCAACCAGCGCCCGTCTTCCGTCCGGGCTCACGGCAACGCCGGCGGCCTGAGGCAGAACGTCCGCGCCAAGGCCCGCCTTGTGCCCAAGCTCGATCTTCCCTGCCGCCACGAACCGCGATCCGCGGCGGGTGAAGAGGTAGAGGGCATCATCCACCCCGCCGCCAACAACAAAGCCGCGACCGTCCGGCCGCCAGGCGATGCCGCCGAAGCTGTTCGGCACCTGGAGCGTCTGCAGGCGGACCGCGCCCTTGGCATTGATTGCATAGCGGAAGACATATTGGGTCGACTGTCGAGGGACGACCTTGCCGTCCGGCCCGTTGTACCGATTGAAGCCGCTCGTCAGGACGAGCATCTGGCGCCCGTCACGGCTCACCGCGATCGCCGATGCGCCATCCGCGACGTAGGATGGGTGCGGGCCAACGCGGACGACCAGCGGCGTGAACTCGGCGCCGGGCGTAGCGGTCGGAGTGATCGCCTGGCCGGTCGGAAGCAGCTGCTTTTCCGGCGCGGCGCCAAGAGCTGCTCCCCCGAGGCTCAAAGCCAGTGCGGCTGCAAACCCAACCATATGACTCAATCCCCCGTGTGCGAAGCGCTCCAGACCTTCTCCGGCAGGCTGACGTCCACCGTCTGCATTGGCGCATCCGAAGCATCGCCTAGCATCAGTCGGTAGTCGCCGGCGTGAATGTGCCACTTGTCCCCCGCCGCCTCGTATGTCGCGAGCAGTCGTGGATCGACAATGAGGTCGAAGGTCCGGGCCTGACCGGGCTTCAGCTTTGCCTTGGCAAATGCTCCGAGCCGTTTCGGCGCATCCCAGCCCGCCTTCTTCCAGTCCGCAGGCGCCACGTAAATCTGCGCAACGCCCTTGCCTTCGCGCTTGCCCGCGTTGCGGATCGCGAAGCTGACGTGGAGCGCATCGCCGTCCGTGCGCGCGGCCAGGCGGGACATGTCGAAGCGCGTGTAGCTGAGCCCGTGACCGAAGGCGAACAGCGGCGTGAAGCCCTTCGCGTCATACCATTTGTACCCGACCGCGGCCCCTTCGTCATAGGTAATGTGCACCGGCGTTTCGTTCGGAAGGCCGATGCCGGGAAGCTCACGATGGGCGAGCTGGTCGCGCGACGCCGGAAAGGTGATCGGCAGGTGCCCCGAGGGATTCACCTTGCCCGTCAGGATACGCGCGATGGCAGGGCCGCCGCGAATGCCGGGATAGAAGGCTTCGAGGACAGCCGGCACTTGCGGCAGCCACGGCATGAATATTGCGCCGCCGCTTTCGACCACCACGATGGTCCTGGGATTCGCCTTGGCGACGGCCGCGACAAGCGCATCCTGATTGCCCTCGAGCTCGAGGCTGCCGTCATAACCTTCGCTATCGGGCTGGGTGACGAAGACGATTGCGGCGTCCGACCTTGACGCAAGCGCCGCGGCGGCCGCGGGATCGGTCCCGGCATCGAAGGCGATCCTGGCGCGGGGAAGCTCACGCTTCAGCGCGTCCAGCGGCGGCGACGGCAGATAGGTGTGTCCGTCGATGGTCGTCCCGCCGCCGACAGGAGTCACATCGGACGACCCGCCACCCGCGAGCACGCCCTTGTCCGCGTTGCCGCCGATGACGGCGAGCGACTTGACTGCATGGAGAGGCAGCAAGGCCCCATCATTCTTGAGCAGGACAAGCGAATCTTCGGCCGCCTGTTGCGATACTGCAGCGTGGGCGGCGTAATCGATCGGTGCCGGCTTGACTGGGTCATCTACGGCGCCCTTGGCGAACATCGCCCAGACTATGCGCTCCGCCATGTCATCGAGGCGGCTCTCGGGGATTTCGCCCGCCGTCAGAGCAGCCTTCATCGCGGGCGGTCCGAACCATGGCGTGTCGGTGGTGCAGCAGAAGCCCGTGAACTGGTCGAGCCCGTCGTTTGCGGCATCAGCCGTGGAATGGACCGCACCCCAATCGCTCATCACGAAGCCCTTGAAGCCCCAATCGTGCTTCAGCACCTTGTTGAGCAGGTAGTCGTTCTCGCACGCCCAGCGGCCGTTCACGAGATTGTAGGAGCACATGACGGACCCGGGCTTGCCCCTTTCCATGGCGAGCTCAAACGCCAGCAGGTCGGATTCGCGCATCGCTTCGGCCGAGATCGTTACGTCGATCGACGTGCGCTCCGACTCCTGGTCGTTCACCGCATAATGCTTGATGGTCGAGATGATCTGGTTCGACTGGATGCCGTCGATCAACGCGCCGACCATGGTTCCGGCAAGTAGCGGGTCCTCGCCCGCATATTCGAAATTACGGCCGTTGCGCGGCTCGCGCGCCAGGTTGACCCCGCCGGACAGCATCGTGTTGTGACCGGTGGCGCGCGCTTCGGCGCCGATCATTGCTCCGCCGGCGCGCGGAACCTCCGGATCGAAGCTTGCCGCCGTCGCAAGCGAGGATGGCAAGGCTGTGCTGGGGATAAGGCTGTTGCGAACGCCGATCGACGCATCTGTCTGGGTCTGGTCGGGAATCCCGAGGCGCGGAATGCCCGGCACGAAGCCCGCGGATCCCTTGACCTGATGCGACACGACATAGGCCTTGAGCTCGGGCGACACGATGTCGTCGGAAACCTTGGCAAGGTCCGTATAGGCCTGGTCGGAATAACCGAAGACGAGTCTCAGCTTCTCGTCGAGGGTCATCGCCGCGACAGCGGCGCGCGCTCGCGCTTCGGGCGACAGAGCGCGGTTCAGCCATGGCCGGTCCGGCAAGGCCGCCGACTGCGGCGCGCGTTGCGGCTGGGCTTGTGACTGCACGCCGAAGCAAAGCAATGTTGCCGCCGATAAAGCCAGGCCGATGACCCTTTTATTCATCCAACTCTCCCCTCTCGGCGGCCGAATCCCACCAGTAATTTACGAGCAGGTTGAACCGCTCGAGCGCCTCGACGTGATGGTACCAGTCCTTCGGAATGAAGATGGCATCCCCTGGCCCAAGCTCGGCCTCCTCAGCACTCTTCAGGGCCTCGGCGAAGCGCGGGTAGCGCGCGAGGTCGGGCGCGGTCACATGCACCATGCTGACCGGCGTCCCTGCCGGCGTCGGGTGCGCGGGGCCCATGTACAGGTCGAGCTCCGCCTCTGGCGGAAAGAGCGTGAACCGGCGTCTTCCGGCCGCGACCACGGCGAGATTGTCGACCGGGTCGTTGTGGGTAGCCACTTTCGACGCATTGCCGATCCACAGGCGCGGCTCGGCTGACGCGGGCACCAGCGGCATCCGATGGGCCTTCGCAAAGCCGGGAGCGTAGCGTTCGGCGACGAGGCCTTGCGCGACCATCGCGTAGGGACGGTCGGCGTCCTCCTGTTCCGCAAGGCCGAGCAGAAAGCCGGGCAGATTGCCGCGCCCGCGCACGAAGTTGAACGACGCGTCACCGTCGGCGTAGTGGAAGCGACCCTCTTCCTCCGGGTCCGCGCGAAGCACATCCGCCTCGGCAGCGCTCGAGCGCGCGGAAAGCATCGCCATGCAACGGCGCGGATCCTGTTTCGCCGTAACGACCAGCGGCCAGGCCGAAGCAGCGCCTCGCAGGACGACGGGCCGGCGCGCGCTTACGATTTCCTCGCGGAATTGCTCGGGCGTCGGCGGCGGCAGCTCCGCGATCGCTCTGATCGCACTAGTGGGTGATGAACTCATAGGCGTCCCCCTCGCCGCGGCGGGCGTTGATGCCGTTCGCGCGCAAGGCCTCGATGTGCGGCTCCAGCCGCTGGTCGAATTCCTTCTCGTCCCGCGGTCCCTTTTGCCGCCAGGCCACCTCCGCCAGAGCGAGCAGCCGCGGGTAGGTCATGAACTCGAAATAGCGCTCGGTCTTGATGAACTCGGTCCACACCGCTCCTTCGACTCCGAGCACGTGGCTTGCCTGTTCCGGCGTGAAGCTGGCCGGGACCGGCTCCCAGCCCAGGATCTTCGAAATCGAGATCGGGCCGCCGTCATTGCCTTCCCAGGGGGCGCCCGGCTCGCCCGGACCCTGGTGATAATCGAAATAGGTGTAGTTCACCGGCGCCATGACCAGGTCGTAACCGGCCTTGGCCGCCGCATCGAGGACGTCGGGCCGGCCCTTGCGCCACCAGAAGATGACCACGTTCTTGTCGGCGCCCGCTTCGGCCTGTTCGTCCCACGCCATGGGGCGCTTGCCGATGTCCGTGATGATCTGGGCGACCTTCCGACCGAAGTAGCGCTGGACGTCGGCCGTGGTCTTGAGACCCTGCTCCGCCTTGAGGCGCTGCACATCGGGCAAGTGCTGCCACGCATCCTCGCCAACCTCGTCCCCGCCGAAGTGCAGATAGGGAGCCGGGAACAGCTTCCCGACTTCGGTCAGAACGCCCCGGATGAAATCGTAGGTCCGTGGATTGCCCGGGTCGAACCGCCCCTGCCCGTCGAAGAATTCTGGGTAGGCCCGCGCTTCCGATCCCGCATGGCCCGGCATCTCGATCTCGGGCACGACCATGATGTGGCGACCGGCGGCATAGGCGACGATCTCGTGGATTTCGTCGGTGCTGAAATATTCACGAGCGCCCGTGTCGGCGTCGACAGCGCCCACGTTGACCAGCTTGGGGTAGCCGGGGATCTCGACGCGCCAGCCCGGATCGTCGGTCAAATGCAGCTGAAGCACGTTGAGCTTGTACGCCGCCATTTCATCGATGGTCTTCAAAAGCGTCGCCTTGCCGAAGAAATGGCGGCTCTCGTCGATCAGCAACCCGCGCCAGCGAAAGCGCGGCTCGTCACGGATATCGACATCCGGAACTTTGAGCGATCCCGGCTTGCCGGTCACCAGCTGGCGCAGCGTCTGCACCCCGTAGAACAGGCCGCGCGGATCGGAAGCTTCGATCAGCACTTCCTTGCCCGCGGCGCGCAAATGATAAGCCTCCGGCCCCGCGCTCGCACTGGCGGGAACGAGCGAAAGGCGAATGCGCGACCCACCCGACGCGCCTGTTTTAAAGCCCAGAGTCTGTTCCAGATAGGTTGCAGTGCTTTCCGCGTCGCCCGCGGCCTGCACCGAAGTATCGGCGTCGATGGGCACCGCGCCTTGCCTCCACTCGACCGATGCCGGCAAGGGGATCAGGGGCGGTCGTGAAACCGGCGCGGCGACGGCTTGCGCGGACAGCGCGATCGAAACCAAAGCGACATACAGACGGATGATCATACGCTCCCGCAAGCTGCGCACCCCGCGCATACGTGCGTACGATCCGCCACCGCTCGAACGTCCGCAATGGCCGTTGCGGAGTGCCGGAACGCTCGCCAATCTGCGCGCGCGATGAGGCGTAATTCAACAATCGACGATGTGGCGAAGGCGGCCGGCGTTGCGCGAGTGACCGTCTCGCGGGTGCTCAACAATGGCGAAAACGTGCGGCCCGAAACGCGGGAGCGCGTCCGCCGCGCGGTCGAAGAGCTGGGCTATTCGGTGAACCAGCAGGCGCGCGCCCTCGCGAGCGGGAGCACGCAGCAGATCATGCTGATCCACGCCCATAGCCCCGAGCTGGAGCCGAACAGTTATTACAACGCCGGGCTCGAGCTCGGCGCGCTGCGCGGCTGTTCTTCGCTCGGTTTGGACCTGGTGACTCGCGCCGTCGATCCGCATGACCAAAACCGCTTTCGCCTCCTTTCCGCGATCCTCGATCGCGAGCGGCCGGCCGGCATCATCCTTTCCCCGCCGTTGTCGGACGACCTGGACCTGATCGCGACCGCTCGCCGCGCCGGCGTGCAGGTCGTCGCCGTCTCGGCGGGAGAACAGACGCGAGGCTCCGTCCTCGCGGTCGGGATCGACGAGCGCGCCGGAGGGCGCGCGGTCGGCACGCTGCTGACCTCGCTTGGGCATCGCAGGCTCGGCTTCGTCAAAGGCCCGCCGGAGCATCGCGCCGCGGCCTTGCGCTTCGACGGCTTCGTGGACGCTCTGCGCGAGGCGGGCATCGCCGAGGAGCCGTGGGCGACGACCGGCGATTTCACCTTCCGATCCGGGGTCGAAGCGACCGAGCGGCTGCTTCGCGAAGGTGCGCAAGTGACCGCTCTGGCCTGCGCCAATGACGACATGGCGGCGGGAGTGATGCTTGCGCTTCACCGCGCCGGCTTCGAAATCCCCGCGGCAATGTCGGTGACGGGCTTCGACGATACGCCGATGTCCGAAATCGTGTGGCCGCCGCTGACGACAATCCGGCAGCCAATCAAGGGCTTGACCGAGCGCGCGGTCCATCTGCTGGTCGAGAGCCAGTCGAACGGAGGCGCGCATAACGATTTGCTTCCGTTCGAGCTGATTGTCCGGGAATCGACCGCTCCGCCCGCGGCAGCGACCGCTTGACTCGAACGCATCCTTGCCGCACCACGATGGAAGCGCTTCCATAGCCGAGGGAAGCGGGCCTTCCGCGCGCGAGCGAGGGAGACCAGTCAGGGGAGAAAATCGTTGCCGAATCCTTCGCGTGCCAGCCGGGCACTGTTGCTTGCGGGCGTATGTTGCTTGCCGTTGGCCCTGATGCCGTCCGCGGCTTTTGCCCAGACGACCCCGGACCAGACCGATCCGAACGCGCCGCCTCAACAGCCGCAGCCCCAGCCCACGACGCAACAGCAGCCGACGACCACCCCCGGCGAGCCCAACACGACCAAGCCGAACGAAGGCGCGATCGTCGTCACCGGCATTCGCCGGGGCCTTCAGGACTCCATCCAGATCAAGCGGAAGGAGACGAGCATGGTCGAAGCCGTCTCCGCAGAGGAGATCGGCAAGCTCCCCGACGTGTCGATCGCGGAATCGATTGCTCGCCTGCCCGGCCTCGCGGCGCAGCGCGTTGCGGGTCGCGCCCAGATTATCTCGGTCCGCGGCTTTTCGCCAGATTTCACGACCGTCCTTCTCAACGGTCGCCAGCAGGCCAGCTCTGGCTACAACCGCGCGGTTGAGTTCGACCAATATCCGTCGGAACTGCTTGGGTCCGTCGTGGTGTACAAGACGCCGGACGCGAACATTGCAGGCATGGGGCTGGCCGGAACGGTCGATCTAAGGACGATCCGCCCGCTCGAATATGGCAAGCGCGCGATCGCGCTCAACATCCGCGGCCAATATGACGAGGGCGGCGGACGCAACTCAGACTTTTCGAAATACGGCTGGCGCGGAAGCGCGAGCTACATAGGCCAAAACGAGTCGGGAACTTTGGGCTGGCTGATCGGCTTCGCTCACCTCGACGCGCCCGGCCACATCGATCACACGAAGAACTGGTTCTACGACAATTACCAGTACCTGCTCCCCGACGGGTCGCCCTACATTCTGTCAGGGCAGGAGGCGATCGCAACGAACTCACGCGATGTTCGCAACGGCCTCATGGGAACGCTGGAGTGGAAGCCGAGCGATTCCATCCACTCGGTGCTCGACCTCTATTATTCCAAGTTCAAGCAGCACACCGTCAACCGCGGCGCCGAATGGTTCTCCGACGCGTGGGCCGACGGAGTGACCTACAGCAACCTGCAGACGGTGACTCGCGACGGAACTCCGTTCGCGGTCTCGGGACATGTCGACAACGTCGCTCCGATCCTGATGTACCAGGACAACAAGCGCACCGACCACCTCTTCTCGATCGGCCTTAACAACGACTTCCGGCTGGCCGACCGCACCCACCTCTATTCCGACCTGTCCTATTCGTCGAACAAGCGCGACGAAACCTACCTCGAAGCCTATGGCGGCTATGGGCTCGGGCCGTTCCAGACGCGCACTTTCGACAGCTACGATTTCCAGATCCCGGGGCACGACTTCCCGCAGTTCACGGGCTTCGGTCTCGATTACGCCGACGCCAGCCAGGTTTCGCTGGGCGACCGTGCGCCGTGGGGCGGCTGGGGCCACGACGGCCTCAAGAAGTCACCGCACATCAAGGAAACGCTGGCCTCGGCCGACCTGACGCTCAAGCAGGATCTCGACGGCGGATTCTTCAGCAGCATCGAGGCCGGCGTCGACCTGACCCATCGCCACAAGGCGAAGTCGGTGACCGAGCTCGACCTCTTCCTCAAGAACGACCGGATGGAAACGCTGGTCGATCCCAAGTTCCTGGTCGACCCGGTATCGCTGAGCTTCGCGGGGATGGGCGACGTCCTCGGCGTCGATATCGCGAACGCTTTCTCCACTTACTACGACGCCGTTCAGCTGCAGGATGCCAATCACTTCGACAAGTCGTGGGACATCAAGGAGGACATCCTCACCGGAAAGCTGAAAGCGAACATCGATTCCGGCAGCCTGCATGGGAATGTCGGAGTGCAGATCGTCCGCCAGCACCAGGATTCGCAGGGACTTCGGATCAACACCGCCGTCACGCCCATCCAGCTGATCAACGTCAACGTAAGCGACAATTACACCGACGTGCTGCCGAGCCTGAATCTTTACTACGACCTCGACAGCAGAAGCCGCATCCGTTTCGCGGCTGCAAAGGTCATGGCGCGACCGCGCATGGACGACATGCGCGCGAACCTCATCCCGAGCTTCAACGGACAGATCTGCGCCAATGCGCAGCCACCATGCTCACCGGGCACCGTGGTCCATCCGTGGTCGGCCTCGGGCGGCAACCCGAACCTTCAGCCATGGCGCGCGAAAGAAGCCGACATCGCCTACGAATGGTATGGCGGGAAGGCGACCTACTTCAGCGTCAACGCATTCAACTTCTGGCTCGACAATTACATCTACGACCGTGTCATCCCGGTCGATTTCACGGGCCTCACGCCACCGCCCGATCAGCTTGCGAGCATCCCGCCCGGGGTCGTCGTCAGCCCGATCGGCGCCTTGAGCGCGCCCGGGAACGGCGATGGCGGGTGGGTTCGCGGAATCGAACTGAGCGGCGCAATCGAATTCGGGAGGCTTGCCAACTTCCTCGACGGCTTCGGCGCGGAAGGCAGCATCTCGCGCAGCAAGTACAAGCTGAAGCCTGCCGCCGCTGCGGTCGTCCCGGTCCTGCCGGGCTTTTCGCCATGGACCTACAATTTGACCGGCTATTATGAAAAGAACGGGTTCCAGGCGCGCGCAAGCTATCGCTACCGCTCCGCCTTCCAGGGCGAGATCATCGCGCTGTTCACCGTTCCCGGATTCCCGCAGATTCTCGCGGACAAGCAGCTCGATGCCCAGGTCGGCTATACGTTCCAGGATGGGTCCAGGCTGAAAGGGCTCGGCATCCTGCTGCAGGTCAGCAACGTGCTGAATTCGCCGTATTCGACCTCCTACACG
>Ga0070714_100002791_pt1 | contig 12878 bp, 9 predicted proteins | sample LARL83metaG_FD_65450 | JGI IMG/M metagenome (GOLD analysis project Ga0070714, IMG submission 65450) | Corn, switchgrass and miscanthus rhizosphere microbial communities from Kellogg Biological Station, Michigan, USA - LAR L8-3 metaG | ecosystem: Host-associated > Plants > Roots > Rhizosphere ... | reverse complement strand
TGGCCGGGGCAGCCTTCTTCGCTCATGAAGTGGCAGATTCTGGTTGACGGCCGCCCGGTCGAGATCGATCCCCAAAATCTGGAATCGGTGAGGGAAGTTGAGCCCAGCGTATTTTCCGTATTGGTGGAAGGCCGGAGTTTCGAAGTTCGTGTCGTCCCGACGCCAGATGGTTTGCAAGTACACGCCGGCGGCCGGAAGTTCAGTGTGGAAGTCCGCGATCCTCGTGACGCGAGCCGGCTATCGAGGGCTGCAACCGGGAGCGGGCGCCAGAACATCTCGACACCCATGCCCGGAAAGGTGGTTCGGATGTTGGTCGGCGAAGGCGATGCCGTTGAGGCCGGCCAGGGGCTGGTGGTTGTAGAAGCCATGAAAATGCAAAACGAAATGAAAGCATCCCGCGCAGGCCGCGTGGTAGAAGTGCGCGTGCGGGGCGGCGAAACGGTGGGTGCAGGCGATACACTGGTGGTGCTCGAATAGATTCTGCGAAAATAGTAGTTGCCATTTGATTCAAAGGCATACGGCACACAGGTTGCAGAGATCCTGGCGCTCGACCAGAGCGGACACCGCCTCATCCCATTGGTTTCCGGCGTCTGTTCCCTGGAGCCGGCGCGCGGGCGTTTGAAAAAACTGGACGCTGCAGATTTGTTCCCAACGGCTCATGCGCCGCGGGAAGCGCTCGGTGCATTGTGGCTTTATTTTTCCTGTTTCAATGAATGTCATGAGATCGTGCAAGATTTGAACTCACCGGAAGCGAGCTTTTGGCACGCCATCCTGCATCGCCAGGAGCCGGACGCCGCCAACTCGGCGTACTGGTTTCGCTCGATGGGAACGCATCCCCTGTTTGCCGATCTGCTGGCCGCTGCTAAACACATTGTCGACCAGTATCCGAACTCCGGATTCCGGATCGCGGCCAAATGGGACCCGTTTTCGTTCGTGAACTTCTGCGAAAAAGCGCGGCAGGCACCCGGCTCGTCTTCGGAACGTGCGGCGCTGGAGATTCAGCGTGCGGAATGGCAGCTCCTGTTTGACTATTGCGCGAGGTCGCGATCGTGAGCCGGGGGCGAAGCGGGGTGGCGATCCTGGTGGTAGGCGTGGCTGCCATCGTAGCTTGGGTTGCTTTCAAAAAGACCACACCCCCTGAAGTGGACTTCGTAAAGGTGACACGCGAAACGATGATTAGCGCTCTGCCCACCAACGGCAAAGTGGACCCGATCGAGTGGCTGCCGGTACGTGCCGAGCGCACTGGAGTCTTAACGAAAGTGCTGGTGAGTCGCGGGCAACAGGTAACAAAGAATGAGCCCCTGGTAGAACTGGACACCCGAGTGGCTACCGCCGAGGTTTCCAAAGCGCAAGCAGCCATCCAGGAAGCCAAGACGCAGCAGCAAGTGCTGGAGCAGGGCGGGCGAATTGCCGAGCGCCAGCAGGCCGACGCCGATCTCTCGCGAACGAAACTTGACTTAGAAGCCGCCCGGAAGAATTATCAGACCCTCGATCGATTAGTCGGCAAACAGGCGGCCACGCGGCAGGAACTCGACGCCGCCCGGCAGATCGTCGAACAGTTACAGCTCAGAATTCAGGCTTTGGAAGAACACAAGAAAGCGCTGGTGACCGGCACCGACAAAGAGATCGCACGGGCCAGGCTGCAGGAGGCTGAATCCACAGCCGCAATCGCGCGCACCAATCTGGATCTCAGCATCATCCGCGCTCCCATGGATGGTACCGTCTACGACTTTGATCTGAAGCAGGGCTCTTTCGTGAATGCAGGCGATCCGATCGCGAAAGTCGGAAGACTGGATCGCGTTCGCGTCACTGTTTATGTCGACGAGCCGGATCTCGGGAAGGTGCGCAAGGGTGAAGTGGTGAACATCACCTGGGATGGTCTCCCGGGCCATCAATGGAAGGGCGAGGTGGACAAACTGCCGACGCAGATCGTCCCTTTGGGCACGCGCCAAGTGGGCGAAGTAGGCTGCGTGATCGAGAATCCGCAGCGGGACCTGATTCCCAACGCCAACATCAACGCTGAGATTCAAGCCACGGTGGTGCAGAAGGCGCTGGCGGTGCCCAAGGAAGCGATCCGCCGCGAGGGATCGGAGACCGGCGTGTTTCTACTCCAGGGCGATCGCTTGGTTTGGCGCAAGATCGGACTTGGCGTTTCCAATTACACCAAGTCGCAAGTCATTTCCGGACTCTCGGACGGTGATGCGGTGGCGCTTCCTACCGAGCGGCCGCTCAAGAATGGCGCCAAGGTCGCGCCAGTTTATCAGTAGTCTCTAGAAAAACATCTTTAGTGCGAACTGGATAATGCGCGGATCAAACGCGGCCTGTGCTCGTCCGAAGGTCGACGCGGCCAGGCTGCCCGCTGATGTATTCCCAAAGGTCGTGTACGACGCTACGGTACCGGCCGGTGAAATCGCTCCGACGAAGTTGGCGTGATTGAAGAGATTGAATGCGTCGACCCGCGCTTGCACGCTATAGCGTTCCGTGAGCCGAAAGATCCTGCTCAGAGCCATATCTACAGTCACGGTACCCGGGCCGCGCAACGCATTGTGTCCCAGGTTTCCAGACGTGCCCGGGTCAGTCACGACGAAGGCCGCGCGGTTGAGGAACTGAACGCACGGCGTGGTCCCATTGTTGCAAATGGAGTTGGTCGCTCGATAATCAGCAAGCACCTGGTTGGGCCGGTCATTGTTGAGCAAGGTGAGCGAGTTATCCTTGCCGTCGACAATGTTCAGCGGCTGGCCACTGCCGGCGTGTATCAGCGGTGCGGCCTGCCAATCGCTCAGCAAGCGATTCATCCACTTGTTGCTGCCCTTGACGGAGCTTGTTGCAACGAGTGAAGTATTAAAGTTGTGGCGAGTGTCAAAGACGCAGGGACCCCAGTCGGCATGGCGATTAAATGGTCGTGAATTGGCGGGAGTGGCCAGGGCAGCGCCGAAATCGGTGTCGGAAATACAGTACGAATTTGTATAGTTCGCGTTGAACGTGAAGTTATTGGCGAAGCGATGCTGCAAGGACATCAGCAGCCCATTGTAGTGAGCCACGGCTCCATCATCCATGGTGTTGAGGCTCGCGTAGCCAGCGCCTAACGTAGGATTCATCAAAGACAGGACGCGGCGAGCGTTCGTGTTGCCAGTGGTGGAGCACAAACCGGGCGCCGTAAGACCGTATTGACCGGCGGGGCAATTCCCGGGGATGTAAACGGCCGGATTCACTTCGCCGTTGTTGCTCCAAAGGTGAGTGGTCTTATTGCCCAAGTAACTGATCGAAGCCAGCCAACTGCCTGGCAACTGGCGTTGGTAAGTGACGTTCCAATTCGCCACGTAGGTCGGATTAGGGTTGACGGGCATATTGACGTAGACACCTGCCGTGGGGAAGAATGCTTTCCCGTTCTGAGGAAATGGATTTCCACCCGGGTAATTCTGCCACGGATTGGAAAGCCCCCCAACCGGATTCGGTGTATCGATATTGGTGCCGATGGGTGCATTCGTGGTCTCGCGCTCATTGAACCAGGTTTCCGTAACATCGTAGAGAATTCCTCCGCCGATGCGAAGCGTGTCCCGACCGTCGCCATGCGGATTCCAAACCACGCCTAGGCGCGGCGCGAAATTCGCCATGTGGCCGTTCCACATGGCATCGGGGATTCCAGGATCTCCTTTGAAAAACAGGCCAGCCGGAGCATTGGGATAAACAGTGCTGCGTTGACCCGCCAGGAAGCCCGCCATACTGAAGGAAGTTCCGCGGCCGTACTTGTCCGGGTCGGAAAAGGTCGGCTCCCAGCGGACGCCGAAGTTCAACGTGAAGCGCGACGAGATTCTAAAGGTGTCCTGCGCGTAGAAGCTCATGATCCACTGCCGCAGGTCATCCGGTGTGGCGTTGGTTTGACTGAAGTCGTTCGGCACGCCGAGCATGAAGTCAGCGAGGCCGATGCCGGTACGCGAGCCATTGAATGTAAAGTTTCCGTTCTCTTGGAATCCGGAGATCGTGTTGTTCTGCACACGGACCAAGTTAAACCCGAAGGCCATTTGATGCCGCCCGCGAATCACGTCCACGTCGTCGGCCACCTGGAAGGCATTTACGTTGAAGTGCCCAGGCGCACAAGTTCCGCAGAAAGTGCTAAAGCCGCCGGTAACGGAAAATAGCAGGAAGTTCGGCACTGCGCTGTACATGTTGACGCCGAGCAAAGTCGGGTTGATTGGAATATTCGTTGGTCCGCGGTCATCGCGCCGGCGGTTAAAAGTAAAGTGGAACGAGTTGAGTGTTCCCGGGCCGAACATATAGTTGTCACCGATCGTCGCTGACTGGGCCATCTCAAGGTTGCCGGCCTGCGTGGTGGTCAACAGGTTCTTGCCGTCGTAGGTGGGGGGATTCTTGAAGGCATCCAGGAAGTACCGTCCGAAGAGCGTATGCTTTACGTTCTGCACAAAATCGATTCGGCCGATGAACTGCTGTTCATCTCCGGTGATTGGAATACCGAAGGTGACTTTGCCGCACGGATCGGCCGACGCGATCGGCAGATAACTGCTGGCCGTCTTCACCGCCACCGGGTTCAGCATGCCCACCGGAATCTGGTTACCAGCAAACGGCGCGTTGCCGTGCAGAGGATCCACGAGCTGTCTGCCGCCGGCGACGCCTGTGCAGGTAGCGCTGGCCAGCGCGCTAAAATCACCGTTCAGCATGGCTTGGGTCGGAATGAATGTGGTACTGGAGGGCGGGTTCGAGCGGTTGATGGTTCCCTGATACCCACCGAAGTAAAAGAGTTTGTCGCGCATGATCTTGCCGCCTGCGGTGCCACCGAACTGATTCCGTTTCAAGCTGTCGCGGCTGGTAGCGAAAAAGTTGCGGGCGTTCATGTGGTAGTTCCGAAGATACTCGAAGAGATCGCCATGGAAGGCGTTTGATCCGGATTTGGTGACCACATTCACCGTTGCGCCGGGGTGGATGCCGAAACGAGACGACACAGCGCTGGTCTCGACGCTAAACTCCTGCAGCGCGTCGGGGAACGGGAACGGAAGGTTGACGTTCGACATTGCGTCCGTGTTATCGCCGCCGTCCAAAAGGTATGCGGTACCGTTGCTCTGTCCGCCGGCAACCGAGATCCTGGTGGAACTGTAGAAAGTCTTGCTGCCCGTGTCCCCGCCATCCCCGTACGCCGCCGCACCCAGGGTCATGATCAACTGCGTGGCCTGGCGGCCGTTCAGTGGCAGCTCGCTGATGCGCTGCTGGTCGATAACGCTGGAAATCGAGTTTTCCTTAGTCTCCACCATGCTGGCTGTGGCGCTCACTTCGACCTTTTCGGAAATCGAGCCGACCTGCATGCTTACGTTTACCTGGATGTTCTGGTTCACCTGCAGCTCAATGCCGGTTTGCACGTAATTCTTGAATCCATTGGCCGATACTTCCAGGCGATAGGGACCCACGGGAAGGCTGGGAAGAACGTACTGGCCCTGTGGGTTGGTGATCGCGGTATGCACCGCTTGCTTGTCGGTCTCTGTCATGGTGACCTGCGCGTTGGGGATCGCGCTGCCGCTTTGGTCGGTGACATTGCCGCTGACCTGGGCGATCGCGACCGCCTGGGCGCGAGCCAGATTCGGCAGAGTGAGACAGAAAATCGTCGACAAGGACAGAGCTACAAACGTCGACTGGGACAGTTTTCTCATTACAACCTCCTGAAAGCAACTTGGCTATCGGCCGCGACGAGAGAATGCCGCAAGTCTATAGCGCTACAGCCGTTACGCCATTCTAAGCGGATTTCACGAGTGTGTCAATCGGATTCTGCGTGTTTTGACCCAGTACTTGGGCTGGCAAAAGCCTATTCGATTGAGAAAGCTAGAAGAACATTTCCTGGTACATCTGTTCCGAAGACCCCGTATCCGGATCCGGCAAACACCATCCCGCCCACGATGGTAGGACCCGGCGCCGCCATGGTTCCTCCCTTGGCCTTAACACTATTGACCGTCGGGAACTCGCGCGCGGTGTCGAACTCCCATAGGTCGTGGCCATCGACTGTGGACAACGCGTGCAGCCTTCCATCGAATCCGCCTGTGAAAACGACTCCTGGAATCACCGAGACGGCCGCCAACTGTCCCATACGCGCGGTCCCCGCAGTCTTCGACATTGGATTGAACCACAGGCGTTCCCCCGTCGCCAGACGAAGAGCAATTACGCCACCGCGAGAAAGTCCATAGTATGCGTTCTGCTGGTCCGACGCCCCGCCCCACATGACGCCATTCAGTCCCTTGGAATTGTCGGCGATGTTCACCTTCCAGATCACCGCGCCCGCATGATCGGGATCGAGCGCGAAAACATTCCCGTCCTTGGCTGCCGCCAGCAATATCCGCCGGCCGCCGGGAAGCGTCCGGAGCATCGGCGAATTTCCAATATCCAGATCGGGCCCCTGGATCGACGGGCAGTTCTCAGTCTTGTTCGGCCCGGAACAGGCGCCCATGAACGCGTCGTTCTCCTGCGCCTGAAACACCCACAGAACCTTGCCAGTGTTCATATCCAAGGCCATCACCGCGTCCGAAGTCTTCGCCGCCGGTTCGGTCTCCGAGTCACCCGTTCCAAAATAGATGGCATGCTGCTGGACGTCGACCGTCGGTGAATTCCAGACCGACCTCCGGCCGGGGCCCACAATTGCACGCCCTTCGAATTCTTCCTGGTTGGTTTGGGCGCTTCCGCGATAGTGTAGGTCTTCCAGATTTGCTGGCCTGAATTAGCGTCGAACGCCAGGACGCTGCCGCGGAACGTGCAGCACGGATAATCCAGCGTGCTGCCCGACCATTCCTCCGACGACGAGACTGGGACATATAAACGACCGCTGTGGAGTGTGGGCGCCGCGGTGATTCGCGCCGTGAAGTGATCATCGGCGTGCTTCATCCACAGCAGTTCGCCATTTTGCGCATCCACGGCGTATACATTCGAATGCGCATCACCGAAGTAAGCCGCGTACTTCGCCGAGCCGTGCTCCTTCACTGGGCCAATCGTGATGGCGTTCCGCACCAGGCCGTTCGCTTTGAATGACCAATAAATGCATCCGGTGGCCGCGTCCAACGAGTAGACATAACCGATATCGGTGCCGACGAAGACGCGTCCCGACACGATGGTCGGCTGGCCGGAAGCGGAGACGCCGTTGGGATATCCGAAAGCCCATTTGAGCTTCAACCGCGGCACCTGATCGGCTGTTAGCCCCGCGGCTTTTGCCATCTGAAAGCGCGAATTGGTTGGGTCGACGGCCCATCCGTTCCAGGCCGGCGTGGCCGACGGATCAGCCAGCGGAAAATTGCCGGGGCAATGATTCGGCATGTTCTTCGCATCGCCCAACTCGGCGCTCCCGAGCGGCCGTCCGCTCATGAATTCAGCCACACGCCGCTTCTCTTCATTGGTCAAGTTTTGGGCATGCACCTTCATCACGCCGTTAGTCAGAGCAGTGTAGATTCGCTCGGGTGAATATTGCCGGAGAGTGGATGGATCGGGCGCACCATCCGCCGCTGCCGGATTCCCGTGACAGGTCATGCAGCGCGTTTGGAAGACTCCGAATCCCGACTCGGTACCGGAAAGTCGCCTCGGCTGTTGCGCTTCGGCCGCCGCGAGAAACAGCAATACGGCAACGAGCACTAAGCTTACGATTGGCAAGTTCAGTTTCCGATAAACGATGCGGTCCGCTTCGATGGCCCAGTGCCCTGCTGTACAGTCACTGGCCCGTTAAATTCCGGCACCGTGATCGGTTCCAGCATGGCCATGATTTCCGCGCGCCGCTCTTCAAACCACGGCGGCAGGAGCATGTGGGTGCCGAGCTGGTCATACGGTTCGTCTCGTGCAAACGCGCCGGGAGCATTGGCCGCGCACTCGGTGAGAATTCCGCCCGGCGACCGCACATAGATCGAATGGAAGTAATTGCGATCCTTGATCTCCGAGCAATCGGTGAAGCCTAGCTCTTCGTACAGATTTTTCTGCTCTGCCAGCGCGTCATCGTTGGGGACTTCGAGTGCGACATGGTGACCCGTGCCTGCGCCAAATCCCCAACTGCCGGCCGGCTTGTCCGGTTCGTGAACAAGAATGAGCGTCTTGGCCGCACCGCCGGTTCCAACTTCGAAGCGATGATACGCGCCGTCTTCACCGGTCTTGCGAAATCCGAGAGCCTCCACATAGAAGCGCTCTTGTTCTGGAATCTCGCGAACCGACAACACCGGCCCATGGAAGCCGCGCATGCTCACATCCGGCGTGATTTCGGGCGTCGTCCAGCCTTTGCGTTTATCGGCCGCGTCCTCGATAACCTCCAACTGCAATCCGGAAGGATGTTCGAAGCGGACGAAAGTCTGGCCAAATCGCTCCTTGGCGCCGCCGTGCTTGACATTGTGCCGATTGAAATGATCGATCCAGAATTTCGCGGCTCCTTTGGGGACCGTATAAGCCGTCGCCTGAATCTGACCCGATCCCGGACGGCCCTGCACGCGCTTATACGGAAAGGTTGTGTACACCGAGCCTGGTTCGGCATTCGCGTTGGAGTAATAAAGATGATAGTGTGCGTACCGGCCGTCAAAGAGCACGGTCTGCTTTATTAGCCGCTGCCCCGCTACTTTCGTCTGAAAATCGACGTCTTCCTGCGCACCGCTCGCGCAAACGGTGATGTGATGAATTCCTGTGACCAGAGACATATCAGTTACCTGCGGGCGATTATATCACCGGCCAGGACTATAATACGTCGAGTGGTTGCCGTCTTGATAAGGAGAGAACTATGCCGCAAAAAACCATCATGAGCCTGGCCGCGCTGCTTGCTTTGTCGCACGGAGTGTCATTCTCGCAGTCCAGCAAGCCGCTCAAAGAGGCCATCGATATTAGCGCTGCCGAGGTCAAGGAAGTTTTGAAGCACGCGCCGCCGGCCGTCGATCAGCAGCTCAAAGTGGTCGACCTGGGCGCTTACAACTTGGGAGTTGGCATCGTTCATCGCGGGCCCACCAAGGACCGGGACGATGGAACGATCCCGGGCATCGCGCACCATCATCAAACCGAGACTTACATCATTCAGTCCGGATCGGGGACGCTGGTCACCGGGGGCTCGATCATCGACGCCAAAGAAATTCCGCCCACCAGCGAAGCTTATAAAGTGCTCAACGGTCCCAGCGCCACCGGTTCGGTGAAGGACGGTTATAGCCGAGTGGTCAAGCCCGGTGATATCATCATTATTCCTCCGGATGTGTTTCACGGCTGGACCAAGATCACTGATCACGTGGATTATTTGAGCGTTCGTCCAGACCCGGATCGCGTCTTGCCCGCGGGTTACGTTAACCCGGCGATCAAAAAGTAACTCGATCGCGCCCAAGACCAAGGCCGCGGATGCGCCGTGCCGTCCCGAGCGATATCCTGATTAGGAGGTTTCGAATGAGCCACCGAACTATCGTTTTATTTTTTGCCGGTGTCGCGTCGGCGTTCTTGCTGCTGGCGGCGTCTCCTGCGGCTGGCCAAGGCCCACGTGTCACCACGAAAGCGGCCGTTTCGAAAACGATTCCCCGCACGCCGGACGGCCATCCCGACCTGCAGGGCGTCTGGACCAACTCCTCACTCACGCCCCTGGAACGCTTGCGCGAATTCGAGAATAAGCAGTCGGTCACCGAGGCGGAAGCGACAGCTTACGAAAAACAAAACCTGGAAACGAATAATCGCGATCGTCGCGATGGAGGCGCCGATGCTGACGTCGGCCGTGCTTACAACGAACTGTGGTTTGATCGGGGAAATAAACTCGCCCGGATCGGTTCATCCATTCGAACTTCCTTCATCATCGATCCGCCGGACGGGAAGATTCCAGCTCTGACACCAGAGGCGCAGAAGCGGATGGAAGCCGTTCGCGCGTATGCCCGGCTTCATCCCGCCGATGAGCCGAAGGACCGGTCCCTGGCGGAGCGCTGCATTTACTGGGCGACCTCCGGGCCACCCTTGCTCCCGGGCCCGTACAACAACCTGTATCAGATCTATCAAACTCCCGGATACGTCATGATCCTCTCCGAGATGATCCACGAAACGCGGGTCATTGCTTTGGACGGCAGGCCGCACCTGGTCTCCAACATCCGCAAATGGATGGGCGATTCCGTTGGTCATTGGGAGGGCGACACCTTGGTGGTCGATACCACCAATTTCACCGACAAGACGCGCTTCCGAGGATCCAGCGAGAATCTGCACGTGATCGAGCGCTTCACGCGCCTGGACGAGAACACCATCGATTACAAATTCACCATCGACGATCCGGCCAGCTTCACCAAGCCCTGGACCGCGGAGCTTCCATTCAATGCCGCAAGCGGTCCTATCTATGAATACGCTTGCCACGAAGGGAACTACGCGCTGGCCGATATCCTGGCAGGAGCTCGCGCCGACGAGAAAAAGAACGCTGCGCAGCAGAAATAAACAATCCACCGATGCATCCCCAAGTTTCTTTCCGCGTTATACCCTGGCTCGCACTTTCGGCGACTCTAGCGATCGCTCAAGACCCCGCGCGTCTGATGCAAACGCCGGAAGTGAAAGCCGCACTTGATGCCGTTAAGCGCAACGAATCTCATTTCATCGACGAACAGATCCGCATCTGCGAGATCCCCGCGCCACCCTTCAAAGAAGACGCCCGCGGCCAGGAACTGGAGCGGCTCTTCAAGCAATTGGAACTTGAGAATGTCCATATCGACAAAGCCGGTAATGTGATTGGCACTCGGTCTGGCGCCGCGGCGCATCCCAACCTGGTCTTCTCTGCGCATCTCGACACCGTTTTTCCGGAAGGCACCGATGTCAAGGTCAAGCGTGAAGGCACATTACTAAAAGGACCGGGCATTGGCGACGATTGCCGCGGACTGGTAGTCATGCTCGGTGTCATCCGCGCGCTGAAAGAGGGCAGTGTGAAAACACCGGGCACCATCACCTTCGTCGCCGACACGGGGGAAGAGGGATTGGGCGATCTGCGCGGCACTAAGAATCTGTTCAACGACAGCCTCAAGGGTCAGATCGACAAATTCATTTCGGTGGATGGCACCGGCCTCAGCGTGACCAACATCGGCGTCGGGAGTTACCGCTACCGCGTCACCTTCAAAGGCCCCGGCGGCCACAGCTTCGGCGCATTCGGGATGGCGAATCCGATTCAGGCCATGGGTCGCGCTATCGCCAAGATCGACGCCTTCGAAGTTCCCACCAATCCCAAAACCACGTTCAATGTCGGCCGAGTTGGTGGAGGCACCTCCGTAAACGCGATTCCATTCGAAGGGTGGATGGAGGTGGACATGCGATCATCCGACAAAACTTCGCTCGAAGCGGTCAACACTAAGTTCAAAGCAGCCGTGAAAGAAGCGGTGGACGAAGAGAACCGCCGCTGGAATAACCGTGGGCCTGTGACCGGCTCGGCCGAACTGGTCGGGTTGCGTCCCGCCGGAAGCACGCCGGCCGATTCCGCAATAATACAAACCACCGTCGCTGTGTCGAAACTTTTTGGGTTTGATGGCAAGCTGCGCGAAGGTTCCACCGACTCCAACGTTCCGATGAACATGGACATTCCGGCTGTAACCATCGGCGGTGGCGGAGTGGGTACGGGCGCTCATGCGCTCAACGAGGCGTTTGACACGAAAGATTCGTACATCGGTACTCAGCGGGCGCTGCTCCTGGCGGTTGCACTAGCGCGCTGACGCCATCCCGCCGATGACCGGCCGCGGCGCTAATCGATAACGGTATTTGCTACTCTCAGGGGTAGCTCCCCGCATGGCAGTTTCCGGCATCAAGGATTCGCTCAAGCAACGCGGCGTCCGCCTGACGCGGCAGCGGAAGATTCTGCTCGATCTGATCGACCAGTCGGGTCAGCATCTCAACGCCGAACGTCTTTACGAACTGGCTCGTGAAAAAGATCCCAAGCTCAATCGCGTGACCGTCTACCGGACTCTCAAATTACTAAAAGCCGGCGGACTGGTGGATGAACTCGATCTGATGCATCACGATGGCGACCAGCACTACTACGAAACGCGCCTGAAGCAGGAGCACGCGCACGTCATCTGTCTGCGCTGCGGTAAGATCGAGGAATTTTTCGGGGATCTGCTGAAGAAAATGCGAGAGCAGATCGAGACCCATTTCGGATTCGATATCGTGCTTGCCCGCACCGAAGTCGGCGGCTATTGTGCGCATTGCCAAGTGCTGCGCGCCAAAGAAATGGCAGCAGCCGCCTCGAAGAATGCTCCAGTCGAGCAGGTCCGTCCGCGCGATCACCGGAGCCACTGATCGATGTCGACGCCGAGTGTTCAGCCCGGCGAGGGCCATCGCGTCCCGGCCTTAGCGGTGATTAATCCTTCCGGTAATCGTAGCCGCATTCCGCTCGAACGCCTCCCGTTCACCATTGGCCGCCAAGGCGACAATCATCTGGTTCTTCGCGATAACAGAGCGTCGCGCAATCATGCCCGCATCTTCGCCGAGAATAGCGACTATTTCATCGAAGACCTGAACAGCCGCCACGGCATTTACGTCAATGGCGAGCGGGTGAAGCGCCATAAACTCGCCGATTCCGACCGGATTGACTTCGGATTTCAGGATTCGTACCGATTAATCTTCACGCTCGAAGAAGACGAAATCCACCGGATCATGGAACAGATTTCGTCTCAGCACGCCTCCGGCGCCAACAATTTAGCGAAGCTTCGATCGCTGGTGGAAGTAGCGCGCGCGCTGCAGAGTTCGCTTTCGACCAACGATGTCCTGGCAGCCGTGGTCGACGCGGCGCTTTCTGTAACCGGCGCTGAACGCGGCTTTCTGCTGCTCAAAAAAGAAGAAGACCTGGAAGTGAGTGTGGCGCGCGATCAACGCGGGATCCCGCTCAGCAGCTCGGACCTCAGCGTGCCGCGATCGCTGATTCACCGCGCCCTCCGCACACG
>Ga0070714_100002790_pt1 | contig 12878 bp, 6 predicted proteins | sample LARL83metaG_FD_65450 | JGI IMG/M metagenome (GOLD analysis project Ga0070714, IMG submission 65450) | Corn, switchgrass and miscanthus rhizosphere microbial communities from Kellogg Biological Station, Michigan, USA - LAR L8-3 metaG | ecosystem: Host-associated > Plants > Roots > Rhizosphere ... | reverse complement strand
GCCTGTGCGTTCAGCCACTCACGCACGTACCGCTCGGCGGTTCCGGTGCGCTCGGCCAGCTCGGCGGGCGTCAGCGGCCCGGCGCCGGCCATGGCCCGGTACAGGCCGAGCCGGTCTCCCATTACCACCAGCGCGGTGTTCAGGGTCGCGCCGACCTCGTCGACGGCCTTGAACACGAACCCCATCAGCTTGTCGGTGTCGATGGCGGCCGGCTGTTCGGTCGTAGTCATGATCTTTTCCCTCCCAGGTGTGGACTTCCTCTGGAACGTATTCAGAGCTGGGCTTTCGCCGCTTCCGGGAAGGTCCCTAGTCCGCGCCCTCACCTGCCCTCTGTCGCATCAGGGGGCCCCTCGTACACTCACAGCCATGTTGCTGGGGCGGGACCAGGAGCAACTGACGCTGACCAGGTTGCTCGAGGGCGCCCGTTCCGGCCGCAGTGGTGTCCTCGCCATCGTGGGCGAGGCCGGGCTCGGCAAGTCGGCGCTGCTTGACTACGCCGCCGAGCACGCGGACGGCATGAACGTGCTGCGCGCGCGGGGCGTGCAGTCCGAGGCGCATATCCCGTTCGCCGGCCTGCTCGAGCTGCTGCGGCCCACCCTGGGCTGGGTGGACCAGATACCGGCCCCGCAGGCGGCCGCGCTGGAGAGCGCGCTCGCGCTGCGTCCCTCCGGCAGCGCCCAGGACCGGTTCACGGTCGGCGTGGCCACGCTCAGCCTGCTGACCCGCTACGCGGAGGACGCCCCGCTCGCCGTGCTGCTCGATGACGCACACTGGCTCGACGGGTCGAGCGCCGATTCCCTGCTGTTCGCGTTCCGGCGCCTGGTCGCCGATCCCGTGGCGGTAGTCCTCACCGTGCGCGAGGGCGAGTCATCCCTGCTGGACGGCGCCGATCTGCCCGCCGTGCGGCTCGAGGGCCTGGACCGCGCGGCCGCCGCTGAGCTGCTGCGGCGGCAGGCGAACGAGCCGCTCAGCCCGGAGCTCGCCGACCGCCTGCACAGCTGGACCGGCGGGAACCCGCTGGCTCTCCTGGAACTTGGGCAGGAACGAGGCCGGCTCAGCGACTCCCCGCTCGATACGCCACTCACGGTGGAGACCACCGCCTCGGGTGTCTACCTCACCAGGTTCCGCGCGCTGCCTCAGCGCACCCGCGACGTGCTGATCCTGGCCGCCGCCAGCGACAGCGGCGAGATGTCGGTACTCGCCCACGCCGCCTCGGTGCTCGGGCTGGACGTCGACGACCTGGTCCCGGCCGAGGCGGCGGGGCTCATCGCCGTGCGCGACGCCCGTCTCGAGTTCCGCCACCCACTCGCCCGGTCGGCCGTCTACGGCGATGCCAAGCCCGGCGAGCGGCGGTATGCGCACCGGGCCCTGGCCCGCGCCCTGCCCGACGCCGAAGCCGACCGCCGGGCGTGGCATCTGGCGCTGGCCGCGTTCGGGCCCGACGAGACCGCCTCATCGGCGCTGGAGCAGGCCGGCCTCCGCGCCCGCCGGCGCAGCGCCTACGCCGTCGCCTCCCTGGCGTTCGAGCGGGGCGCGCTGCTGGCCCCCGAGGAGAGCACCCGGGGCGGGCTGTTCTACGCCGCGGCCGACGCGGCGTGGCTGGGCGGCCGGGCTGACCGGGCCGCGGAATTGCTGGACGAGGCGCGCCGGCGGGCGGTGACGCCCGACCTCGTCGTGTCCATCGAGCACCTGCGCGGCCATATCGCCGCCCGGCGCGGGCCGATGCGGGAAGCCCAGGAGATCCTGCTGGCCGGCGCCGACCTGGCCGCGCCCACCGACCCCGAGCGCGCGGTGGTCATGCTCGCGGAAGCGGTGAACGCGTCGTTCTACGCGGGCGACGCGACCACCATGCGCCTGGCCGCGGACCGGGCCGCCGAGCTGGTGCCGCCGGGCGCGGGCGATCGCACCAGGTTCTTCGCCCTGATCGCGGAGGGAATGGCCCAGATCATCTCGGGTGAGGGCGACCGGGGCGCAGCCTCGATCCGGGAGGCGCTCGAGGCGCTGGAGCGCTCCGGGGAGATCCAGCACGATGCCCGCCTCCTGGTCTGGGCCGCGGTGGGACCCGTCTGGCTGCGTGAGGGGCACGGCAGCCGGGCGCTGGTCGACCGGGTGCTCGCCGCCGCGCGGGCCCAGTCCGCGATCGGGGTGCTGCCGTCCGTGCTGACCTACGTGGCGTTCGATCAGGCCGGCGCCGACCGCTGGGCCGAGGCCGAGGCGTGGCTGCACGAGGCGATCGGGCTGGCCCGCGAGACCGGCCAGCGCGCTGAGCTGGGGGCGTGCCTGGCCCGGCTCGCCGGGCTGGAGGCCAGGCAGGGCCGGGAAGAGCAGAGCCGGGCGCACGCCACCGAGGCGCTCGCCCTGACCCGCGAGCTTGGCCTGGGCCTGGTCGAGGTCTGGGCGATCTCCGCACGCGGCCATCTGGAGCTGGCCTTCGGCCGGACCGAGACCGCCCTCGCCTGCTTCGAGGAACTGCAGGCCGTGCTCCTCGCGCGCGACATTCGCGACGTCGACCTCTCCCCCGCGCCGGAACTCGTCGAGCTCTGTCTCCGCCTCGGCCGGGCCCAGGACGCCGCCCAGGCCGCCGCGGCGTTCGAGCGCGACGCCCAGGTCAAGGCCCAGCCCTGGGCCCTGGCGCGGGCCGCGCGCGGCCGCGGCCTGCTCGCCGCCGACGACGGGTTCGACCGCGAGTTCACCGCCGCGCTCGCCTTGCACGAGCAGACGCCGGACACGTTCGAGACCGCGCGGACGCGTCTGGCCTACGGGTCCCGGCTGCGCCGGGAGCGGCAGCGGGTCCGGGCCCGCGAGCAGCTCCGCGCCGCGATCGAGATCTTCGACCGGCTGGATGCCCTGCCGTGGTCGGAGACCGCGCGGGCCGAGCTCGCCGCCACCGGCGAGACCGCGCGCCGCCGGGACCAGTCGGCGGTCACGGAGCTGACTCCCCAGGAGCTGCAGATCGCGCTCAGGATCGCCGGGGGCCAGACCACCAGGGAGACCGCGGCCGCGCTGTTCCTCAGCCCGAAGACCATCGAGTACCACCTGCGCAACATCTACCGCAAGCTCGGCATCGGCTCGCGCACCGAACTCGAGGCCGCCATGGCAGAAAAAAGCTGATCTTTCCCGAGCAGCCTGGCATCAGCACGCGAACGGCGGGTAGTGGCGGAGGCGGCCGGCGGTCAGCGCCTGCGCCCCGGCGGCCAGCCAGAGCCCAAAGCGAAAGAAGGCGGTCGTGCGCGGATCAGGGCGCAGTTGTGCGGCAACCATCAGCGCGGCCGTCCTGGCGGTCTCGGCGCTGCTGGCCCTCGGGCCCTCGGCCCTGGCCGCGAGCCCGCGCGAGGCCAGTCAGGCGGCCCCGCCGAGCGGCGCGGCCCCCGGCGGCCCGGGCAGCCAGTCGTACCTGGACACGTCGAGGAAGGACTGCTTCGGCACCGCGACCCCGGCCGCCTCCAAGGCGTGGTACACGGTGGCGGACGGCGTGCTCTCGGACGTTTACAGCCCGACGATCGAGAACACGAACAACGCCACGCTGCAGTACATCGTCACCGACGGCCATAGCTTCGCCGACCTGCAGCAGCGGGACATGACGTACACGGTGAGCTCCCCCGACCCGAGCGGCATGGTCTGCCAGGTGACCAGCACCGACTCCGCGCACGGCTTCCGGCTGGTCACCGACTACATCACCGACCCCGGCCGGGACAGCGTCGTCATGCAGACCCGGCTGCTGCCTATGCCCGGCGGCCGCGCCTCGGTGGCGGGCCTGAAGGTCTACGCCCGCTGGGACGCGACCATCGACAACAGCGGGGGCGGCGGTGCGACCAACGCAGGCGCCAACACCGCGACGATCGACCCGGCCACGACCGCGCTGGTGTCCTCCGACACCACGACGCCCACGGGCCCGTTCGCGGCTCAGGTCAGCGGCGCTCTGCTGGCCAGCCGGCCCTTCCTGGCCGAGTCGAGCGGCTTCGCCGGCACGCCCAGCGACGGGCTCGCCCAGCTCGACACCCACCACCAGCTCATCAGCGACTACCAGTCGGCTACCGACGGGAACGTGGTCCAGACCGCCGAGATCGACACCACGCCCGGGCAGCCGTTCACGCTGGCGCTCGGGTTCGGCCCGGACGCCCAGTCCGCGATCAGCACGGCCAGCGCCAGCGCCACGGCGCCGTTCGGCCGCACCCTGGCCGGGTACGTGAGCGGCTGGCACGGCTACGACCACACGCTGCGCCCGCCGCCCGCGTCGCTGCCCGGGCTGTCGCCCGCGGCCGCCGCGCAGATGCGGGCGGAGTACTGGCTGTCCGCCAACGTGGTGAAGGCCGACGAGGACAAGACCCACCCGGGCGCGTTCGTGGCGTCGCCCACCGACCCCTGGGGCCAGTCGGTGCCCGCCACCACCACGCACCCGGGATGGACCTACCGCGAGGTGTTCGCCCGGGACAGCTACGAGACATTCACCGGGCTGCTCGCCGACGGGGACGCGGCCTCCGCCCGGGCGATGGTCCGGTTCCTCTTCGACGACACCCAGCAGCCCGACGGCAGCTTCCCGCGTAACTCCCTGCTCAACGGGGATGTCGCCCCGGACACGTTCGGGCTGTCGGAGATCGACCAGGATGCCTACCCGCTGCTGATGGCGTGGGAAGCCGGCTTCGCCGGGAACGCCTCGTTCTACGCCAGCCACATCCGTCCCGATGCGGACTTCATCGTCAACCACGGCCCGGCGTTCGGGGTGGAGCGCTGGGAGGAGCACCCGGGCTACTCGCCGTCCACCATCGCCGCCGAGATCGCCGGGCTGGCGGCCGCGGCCCACCTCGCCCAGGCCGCCGGCGACCCGGCCCGGGCCGCCCTGTACCTGGCCACCGCCGACGACTACCAGCGCAACGTGAAGAGCTGGACCGTCACCAGCACCGGCCCCTACGGCGACGGCCGTTACTTCATCCGGCTGTCGCCGACCGGCCACCCGAACACCGCGGAAACCTACGACCTGGGCAACGGCAGCCAGGCCGGCGTCGACCAGCGCAAGGTGATCGACGCCGGGTTCCTGGAGCTGACCCGGCTCGGTGAGCTCCCGGCCAGCGACCCGGACGTGCGCGCCTCGCTCAAGGTCGTCGACTCGGTGATCGGGAGCCAGACCGCCTCCGGCCCCGGCTGGCACCGGTACGGGATCCAGGCCAGCGGCAGCTCCGACGGCTACGGCGACTGCTACGTCCCCGACCTGACCACCTGCTCCCCCACGGGCGCCCCCTGGTTCCCGACGGCCACCGGGTCCGGCCACCTGTGGCCGCTGCTGGACGGCGAGCGCGCCGAGCAGGACCTGCAGACCCGGGACCCGGCCGGCGCGGCCCGGCTGCTCGGGACCATGCAGCACATGACCTCGGGCCTCGGGATGGAACCCGAGCAGGCCTGGGAGGACCCGGGAACACCCGCCTCGCCGTTCGGCTCCGACCCGGCCACCGCGTCGATCGGCTTCACCAACGGCAAGCCCGCTGGCTCGGCGTCCCCGCTCATCTGGGCCCAGGCCCAGTACCTCCGGCTGGTCGTGAACCTCCAGACCAGGTCCCTGACCGACCAGCCAGCCATCACCGCCGACCGCTACGTCAAGGCCGGCCCGCCCGCCGCGCTGCCGATATCGATCACATCGCCCTCCCCGGGAGCGGCCGCGGCCGGGGCCCAGACAATGGTCAGCGGCCGCACCGCGCCCGGCGCCACCGTGGTGATCTCGGCCGGCCAGCCGGGATCCAAGACCGACACCACCGCGGTCGTGACCGCGGTGGCCGACGCCACCGGCCACTTCCAGGCGAGCGTCCCCACCCCGTCAGGAACGACCGTGATCACGGCCACGGTCGCGCGCGGACCGCACGCCACCGGCTGGGCCCAAGTCACCCTGAGCTGAGCACCCGGGCTCAGGGCGCCAGCGCGGCGCGGATCAGGTCGCTGAACTCGGAATCGGGGATGGCGGCCGCGTCCTCGGGCCGCAGCCGGATGGTCGTCTTGCTGTGTATGAGGTCCGGGTGCCGCTCACGGAAACCGGCGTTGCCGTCCGCCTGCCAGCCGTAGATCGACACGCCGTGCTTCCACACCGCGAGATGGAGCCGGTTCTGGCCGACCTTGTACGTGGGCATCTGGTACGACAGCACGACGCTGGCCTCGGGATACTCGGCCAGAACCAGGCCGTCCAACCGGTCGAACAGGGGCCGGTACTCGGGCCCGATGGCCTCGATGTACTCCCGCACTGCGTCGTCCATACCCCCATTGTGATCTCCCCCGTTACGGTGGTGGGGTGGCGACGCGGAGGGGAGCCGCCCCGGCTGCAGGCCGCCGACCGCAGGTGCGGACCGGCCCGGTGGGCCGGGACGACGTGCTGGGCCAGTTGCGCCGCGTCGTCGATCAGGCCCTGGCCGGGCGGGGAGACCTGCTGCTGCTGGCCGGCGAGGCGGGGATCGGCAAGACCACACTGCTCTCAGAATTGAGCCATTACGCACAATCCCGGGGTGTCCGTGTCGCCTGGGGATGGGGCTGGCCCGGCGAAGGGGCCCCCGGCTACTGGCCGTGGGTTCAGGTGCTGCGGTCCCTCGGGCTGGACACGCCGCTCTCGGCCCCCGGGCTGTCGGGCACTGGCGGCTCGCCGCCCGTGGCGGGCAGCACCGTAGTTGGCAACACGGTCGATGCGGCGCCCGCGTCCGCCCGGTTCCAGCTGTTCGACGAGGTGACCTCGGCGCTGCTGGCCGAGTCGCGGATCCAGCCGCTGCTGGTCCTGCTCGACGACCTGCAGTGGGCCGATCAGCCGTCACAGCTGCTGCTGGACTTCCTGGCCCGGCGCCTGCCCGCGGGTGCCGCGGCCGTCGTGGGCGCGTACCGCGACGTGGATCCGGCCCCGGGCCCCGCGCTGGCCGCCCTGGCGGCCAGAACCCCGGTCGTGCCGCTCACCGGCCTGGACGTCGCGGCGGTCACCGAGCTGATCGAGGACGTGGTGGGCCAGGAGCGGGCCGGGGAGGTGGCCGCCGACGTGCACCGGCGCACCGGCGGCAACCCGTTCTTCGCCCAGCAGGTGTCCTGGCTGCTGAAGGACGGGCGCGAGGGCGTGCCGCCAGGGGTAAGGGAGGCCCTAGCCCAGCGCTTCGCGGCCCTCCCCGGTGCGTGCACGGTGGCGCTGCGGGCCGCGGCCGTGGCCGGGCCGCGGTTTTCTGCCGACCTGGTGGCCCGGGCCGCGGGCCAGCCGCCCGAGGCGCTGGCCGCGTCGCTGGCCGAGGCGGTGCGGGCCCGGGTGCTCGGCCAGGACGGCCCGGACCGGTACCGCTTCGCCCACGACCTGTTCCGCGAGTACGCCTACGGTGACCTGCCCGCCGCGGACCGGGCCCGGCTGCACCAGCGGCTCGGGGTGGAGCTCGAGGCCGAGCGGGCCCGCGGAGGTGAGGTCTCGCTGGCCGAGCTGGCCCGGCACTTTGTGCAGGCCGATCCCGGCTCGGCCTGGGCGTACCGCTACTGCGTGGCGGCGGCCAGGGAGGCGACCCGCCGCCTGGCCTACGAGGAGGCCGTGCAGCACTGGGAGGGGGCGCTGACCGCCGCGGCCGGCCAGGACGCACCGGGTGCCGCCGTCCGGATCGACACGCTGATCGAGCTCGGGGAGGCGCTGCGGCGGGCCGGCGACGGGCAGGCCGCCGGTGACGCGTACCTGCGCGCGGCCGGCCTGGCCCGGCGCGAGCGCGCCGCACAGCCGTTGGCCGCCCAGCAGTCAGCCGCACAGCAGTTTGCCGCACGGGGACTGGCGCACGCCGCGCTCGGCCTGCACGCGATCGGGAGCCGCATGTGGTGGCCACCCGACCAGATCGTGACGCTCCTCTCCGAGGCGCTCGACGCGCTGGGCGCCCCTGACGACGGTGGCAGTGACCAGCTGCTGAGCCTGCGGGTCCAGGCCAGCCTGGCCCGGGTGCTGGCCTGGCACCGGCTGGACGTGCCCCGGGCCCAGGCCCTGGCGGAACAGGCCGTGGCCACGGCTCGCGCCGCCGGGGACCGGCCCGCGCTCATCGCCTGCCTGCTGGCCCAGCACACCGCGATCACCGCGCCGGGCACCGCGCGGGCCCGGCACGCGCTCGCCGCGGAAGTGGCCGGCCTGGCCGGGGAGGCAAGCGACCAGGAGGCGCTGCTCGAGGCGCACCTGCTGGCCGCCAGCGACCTCCTCGAATGCGCCGACCCGGCGTTCGGCAGCCAGCTGCAGGGCTTCCTGCGCCTGGCGGACGGCAGTCAGCAGCCACGATTCCGTTATGCCAGTCTTGTCCGCCGGGCCATGCTGACCCTGCTCGCAGGCCGGCTTACCGAGGCCGGCCGGCTGATTGGCCAGGCCGCGATGCTGGGCGAGGAGTGCGGCGAGCCCGGCGCCCAGGACGTCCAGCATGATCAGGGCTGGGAGCTGCTGACCGCTCAGGGCCGGCTGGGCGACCTGGCCGGTGCGCTGCCGGAGATGTTCCCCGACCCCGACTCCGTGCAGGCCCGCGGCGCGCGGGCGGCGGTGCTGCTCGCGTCCGGAGCCCGGGCCGAGGCGGCCGAGGTGATCGCGCCCCTCATCGGGCGCGAGCCGGACCCGGGACCGCCCGACAACCAGTCGCTGCTGACCGCGATGCACGCGACCGAGCTGGTGGCCGCGTTTCGCGCCCGGCCCGCGGCGGAGGCGCTGTACGCGTCGCTGCTGCCGTTCGCCGACCAGGCGGTGGTATCCGGCGTGGCCATCTCGTTCAAGGGCGCGGTCGCCCATCATCTCGGCGTGCTCGCCGCCACGCTCGGCCGGGCGGCCGAGGCCACGGAGCATCTCGAGCAGGCGGTGGCCACGCACGAGCGGCTCGGCGCGGTGACCTGGGGCCTGCGCAGCCGGTATGAGCTGGCCAGACTGCAGCTGGACGACCCGGCCCGGCGCGACGCCGCCCTGGCCGCGCTCGCCGACGTGGCCGGCGAGGCGGGCCGGATCGGCATGGCCGGCCTGGCCAGGGACGCCGAGCAGGCCGGGATCGCCGCCGGGCGGGCGCCGGTCAGCAGCGGGGTGTTCACCCGCGACGGCGCGCTGTGGACGCTCGGTTACGGCGGCCAGACCGTGCGGATGCGGGACGCCAAGGGCCTGGCCGACCTGGCCGTGCTGCTCGCCTCGCCCGGCCGCGAGGTCCCGGCCGCCGACCTGATCGCGGCCGCGGGCGCGGGCGAGGCCGGGCGGGCCGATCTCCGGCTGGGTGCGGACGAGGTGTTCGACGCGACCGCCCGGCGGCAGATCCGGGCCCGCGTGGCCGATCTGGCCGGCGAGATCGCGGAGGCGGAGAGCTGGAACGACCCCGAGCGCGCGGCCCGGGCCCGCACCGAGCGGGACGTGCTGCTGCGCGAGCTCGCCGCCGCGGCCGGGGCGGGCGGGCAGGCCCGGCTGCTCGGCGACCAGGCCGAGCGGGCCCGCAAGACGGTCACGGCCCGGATCCGCGACGTCATCGGGCGGATCGAGCAGGTTCATCCCGCGCTGGGCGCGCACCTGAGGGCCAGCGTGACCACCGGCACCCGCTGCGCCTACTCGCCCGAGACGCCGGTGACCTGGCAGCTCTAGCCCGCAGATCTAGCGGTTTCTGGCGGCAATCTAGCGCCTTCCTCCCAGACAGACCGGACGAGGGAGGTTCCCGTGTACGACGTGATCATTGTGGGCGCCCGGGTGGCGGGCTCGGCCACCGCGATGCTGCTGGCCCGCCGCGGCCTGAACGTGCTGGTGCTGGACCGGGCCACGTTCCCGAGCGACACCCTGTCCACGCATCAGGTACAGGTGCCCGGGGTGGCCCGGCTGGCCCGCTGGGGCGTGCTGGACCAGATCCTGGCCGCGGGCACCCCGGCCACCCGCAGCGTGCGGTTCGACCAGGGCGAGGCGGTCATCACCGGCCGGTTCCCCGAATACGACGGGGCCGACTTCATGTGCAGCCCGCGGCGGACCCTGCTGGACAAGGTGCTCGTGGACGCGGCGCGGGCCGCGGGGGCGGAGGTGCGGGAGAACTTCACCGTGGACGAGCTGCTGCAGGACAACGAGACGGTGACCGGGGTGCGCGGCCGGGAAAAGGGCGCTCCGGTGGTCACCGAGCAGGGCCGCCTGGTGATCGGCGCCGACGGCAAGCACTCGCTGGTGGCCGGGGCGGTGCGGGCCCGCGCCTACCGCGCGAAGCCACCGCAGTCCCTGGCCTTCTACACCTACTGGGAGGGCGTCCCGGTCACCGGCGGCGCGATGTACGGCCGCCCGGGCTGCGCCCTCGGTGCCTGGCCCACCAACGACGGCCTGCTGATGACGTACCTGGCCTGGCCGATCGCGCGGTTCAGCGAGTTCCGCCAGGACGTGGAGGGCAACTTCCTGCGCACGCTGGACGCGGTCGGCCTCGGTGAGCGGTTCCGCGCGGGCCGCCGCGCCGAGCGGTTCCGCGGCACCCCCGACCTGCCCAGCTACTTCCGCCAGCCGTACGGCCCGGGCTGGGCGCTGGTCGGCGACGCCGGGCTGCTGCTGGACCCGATGACCGGTCAGGGCATCGGCCACGCGTTCCGGGACGCCGAACTGCTGGCCGACGCCGTGGCCGACGGCCTCGGCGGCATCCGCCCGCTGGACCAGGCGCTCGGGCAGTACCACCGGGCCCGCGACAAGGCGGCCCGGCCGATGTACGACTTCACGGCCAGGATCGCCGCGCTCAACCCGCCGGCGCCCGCGGAAATCGCGCTGTTCCAGGCGCTGTCGCAGCGCCAGGAGGATTCCGACGCGTTCTTCGGCGCCCTGACCGGGTCGGTGCCCATGCGCGAATTCATGTCGCCGAAGAACATTATTCGCCTGGTTGGCGTGCGCGGATTTGCCCGGCTAATCCGGGGCCAGGCCCGGTCCGGGTCCGGGAATCCCGCAGGTCAAGATGTCGGCCAGCCGACACCATCCGTGTCGGCCGGGTGACTGACAACCAGCAAATAACTGGGCAGGCTAAAGCCAGATAACAATCCCCGGGGGGGAAATGCCCCCGGGCCCAGGCGGCCCGGGGGCCTTGCTTTTGTGTTCCACCGGCTGCTCCCCGCAATTCAAAGTGTCAGCCAGCCGACAGCAGCCGTGTCAGCCGAGCGACTGACAACCCGCCCGCAATTAGGCAAGCTAGCGCTACATGGATATCCCGGAGTTCCGGGAGCCAAAAGGGGAGGAATCACCATGACCGAGCAGAACCAGACGCCCGCCACTGACGACACCGAGGGCCACCACCTGCGGGATGACATGCACCGGGACGACGCCGAGGGCCATCACTTCCGGGATGACATGCACCGGGACAACGCCGAGGGCCATCACTTCCGCAGGGACGACGACACCGAAGATCACCTCCGGGCCCGCGGGGCCGACGACGACGTCGAGGGCCACCAGCACCACCGGGGTGACGACGACGATGACGACTCCGAAGGCCACCTCCACAGGACCTGACTAACTGGCGGCCGCAGTAGGAAAGACCGCTTGAGCGAGCAGAATCAGGCATCAGACAGCACTGCTGCAGACGACGCCTTGGGCCACTACTACCGATAGTCGTGAATTGCGTCGCCCAGGACGGCGTTTAACGCATCGACAGACGTCATCACGCACGTGAGGCAGGCAATTTGCCTGCCTCACGTGCTGCGCATGCGGCGGGACAACCGGTTTCCGGGGGGGTCAAATGCGTGCAACGTAATACAATCGCGTGGTGACGTGCTGGCGGTGCGGCGCGTCCCTGGGGAGGGACGACCGCTTTTGCGGTGATTGCGGCGCGGCAGCCCAAATGGGCTGCCCGTCCTGTGGTGAGCCCATTTCTCCGGGAAAACGCTTCTGCCGTGCCTGCGGCTCGGCGCTTCCGGAGACGGCAGCGACGCCGGGCGCCCCAGCCTCGGTTCCCGAGCCGATCCGGGAGCCAGTGGCTGAGCGCCGGGTGTGCTCGGTGCTGTTTTGCGATGTGGTGGGCTTCACCCCGCTGTCGGAAGCGCGGGATCCGGAGGCGGTCAGGGAACTCCTATCCCGCTATTTCGAGGTAGCGCGGACAGTGATCGGCCGCTATGGCGGGATGGTGGAGAAGTTCATCGGGGATGCGGTGATGGCGGTGTGGGGCACTCCGGTGGCAACCGAAGGTGACGCGGAGCGGGCGGTTCGGGCCGCACTGGATCTGGTCAGCGCGGTGAGCCAGCTGGGCGCCGACGTCGGCGTGGCCGATCTCGCTGCCCGGGCCGGCGTGGTGACTGGCGAGGTGGCGGTCACGCTGGGGGCGATCAGCGAGGGGATGGTCGCCGGTGACTCGGTGAACACCGCGGCGCGGGTGCAATCGGCCGCGGAGCCAGGATCGGTGCTCGTGGACGCCGCGACGCAGCGGCTGGCCACCAGTGCTATCGGTTTTGCCGATGCTGGCTCCCACCGGCTGAAGGGCAAGGCCGAGCCGCAACGGCTGTGGCGCGGGACCCGGGTGCTGGCCGGGGTGGGTGGGGTGCAGCGGATCGACGGCCTGGAGGCGCCGCTGATCGGCCGTGACGCAGAGCTGCGCACGGTCAGGGAGCTGTTTCATGCCGCTGCCGAGCGCAAGGTGCCGCGGATGGTGCTGGTCTCCGGGCCCGCCGGAGTGGGCAAATCGCGGCTGGGCTGGGAGTTCGAGAAATACGCCGACGGCCTCGCGGCCGAGTTCTGGTGGCACCGCGGTCGGTGCCTGTCCTACGGGGAGGGCGTGGCGTTCTGGGCGCTGGCCGAGATCGTCCGCCAGCGGCTGGGCATCGCGGAGGAAGATCCCGCGGAAACGTCCGCAGCCAAGCTGGCCGCCGGGGTGGAGCGGTTCATCGCCGATCCTGGCGAGCGAGCCTATGTGAGCGCGCGGCTGGGTCGGCTGCTGGGTGTCGCTTCCCGGGGCGACGGC
>Ga0070714_100002788_pt1 | contig 12884 bp, 7 predicted proteins | sample LARL83metaG_FD_65450 | JGI IMG/M metagenome (GOLD analysis project Ga0070714, IMG submission 65450) | Corn, switchgrass and miscanthus rhizosphere microbial communities from Kellogg Biological Station, Michigan, USA - LAR L8-3 metaG | ecosystem: Host-associated > Plants > Roots > Rhizosphere ... | reverse complement strand
AGGCTCGTCCAGGACGTGCCGTCGAAGCGGGCCGCGGCCAGGACGCCGGAGGTCCCGTCCCCGATCGCCCACAGGCCGGTCCCGTCCTGCGACGCCCGCAGGTCGTCGATCGCGCCCATCCCGTCCGGGAGGCCGACGGCGGTCCAGGCGCCGCCCGCGCGCCGGAACAGCCGCTGCACCCGCTGCGGCTCGTCGGTGTACCCGGCGAGCCAGGCTCCGGCCGCCCCCGTGCCGACCGCTTCGAGTTGCAGGCCGGCCGGCAGGTCGACCTTCCGGAAGGCGGTCCCGTCGAAGCGCGCGAGGAAGTCGGGCGCCGGCCCGATCGCGATACCGGCGGCCCATGTCTCGCCCGCCGCCACCGCGATCCGGTTGATCGGGCCCTCCCCCGTCCAGCCGTTGATCGGGTACTCGGCCCAGGACGTCCCCGTCCAGCGCCGCACGACCGGGTTTCCCCGGCTCTGGGCGATGCAGTTGCCGATGAAGTCGGGAACGCAGTACGCCCCCTGGTGACCGCCGACCCAGACCCCGCCCGCGCCGTCCGGGGTCGCCTCGCTCAGCGCCGCCTCCGGCCACAGGAAGGGCAGCGCCACCTCGCCCCAGTCGGTGTCGGCGGCGCGCGCCGCCGCGGGGACTCCGCCCACCAGCACGGTGACCGCCAGCGCCAGGCACATCAAAGATCGCTTCATGAAGGCACTATGACCGCGCGGCGCTCACAACGCCAGTCATCACTGACAACGTTCGCCGGCCCGGCGGCCCGCATGGTCGCCGGACACGGCCCCAGGCGGGGCGAAGCGGGTGCGCCGCGGCCGCCGGGCCACTGGGATGCGGACGCCGCGCCGGCGAGTCCTGCCCCGGAGGAATGCGGCGAGTTATTGGAACCATTTTCTAAATGCCCGCGCACGCCTGGCCCGTTCCGGCCATCGCACGGGCGGCGAAAGCGGGCAAAAATGGCCGCCATCGGCCCGTCCACCAAGAAGTTCATCGCCCCGAGGGAAAAATGTCGTCAACTTGCCTTATGTCCGTTGCATCGACCAGAAGGGGCTCTGACCTGGCAGAACGCATTGGTCAAGGCGGCGGCGGGAGCCCGCGATCGCACGGGCACCGCCGGAGATCGAATTTATCCACCTCACTCGAATCCCGTGTTTTCCACGTACGGGCGCAGCCGCCAATGGCAAGTCGAATGGGATTCTGCTGCTACGTTTCGACTTAGGGGAACTGTTACCGGGGAGCAGTGAAATGTCCGACCAGCGTGAAGTGATCGATTCGAGGGACCGCCACTCCGCACCGATCTTCGTGGACGTGACCGGACGCCGCCGCAGGCGGATGCGCCGGCTCGGCTACGCGGCGGCGGCCCTGTGCGGGGGCTACGCGATCATGATCGCGCTCAGCCTGGCCGGCGGGCCGGTCAGCCCGCAGACGCTACTGCCGAAGGTCATCGGCGAGGACGGCGAGACCAAGGTCGTGCCGGGCAAGAAGCACGGAACGCCCACCAGCGACGACGGGCCCGTGGGGCTTCCGCTGCCCCGTCCCCTGCCCCGGCCCTCCTCGCCCTTCCGGCTGCCGGCGGCGCCCGCGCCGTCCGGTCCCGCAGCGTCCGGGGGCGCGCCGTCCGGGGCCGTGCCGTCCTCGCCCGCCCCCGGCGAGCGGCGCTCGCCGCCGCAGAACCCGGCCGAGGCGCCCCCCGCCGCGCCGGGCGGGCCCGGCGGCGCCCCGCCGGAGGCGCCTCCGACCAGCCCGGAGACGACCCCCGCGAGCCCCCCGGCGGCCGAGGAGCCGGCCGTGAACGAAGGGGAGCGCAGCACCGGGGGCGGGGGTGACGCGGCGATCGGAGCCGAGCCGCAGGGCACGGCCGCCACGCCCCTCGCCACCGAGGGCGGCCCGTCCGCGACCGGTGCCGGAGATCGCGAGTGAGGGCTGCGCTCCGCGCCGCCCTCCGTCCGCGCTGGCTGCTGATGCTCATGGCGTCGCTGGCCTTCGCGTGCGTGCTGTTCGCCCACGGGCTCGTGAACGCGGAGTTCGGCGCGGACGGTAAGGCGGCCCCGTCCGGATGGGCGGCGACGGTCCCGCAGGACGTCCGGACGGGCGGCCCCGTCATCGGCGCCGACCACGGGAAGCGCTGGCAGTCCCCCGTCCCGGACAGGACGATCGTCCTCACCTTCGACGACGGCCCGAACCCCGAGTGGACGCCCCGGATCCTCGACGTGCTCGACCGGCACAAGGTGCGCGCCACGTTCTTCGTCGTCGGCGCCGCGGTGACCAAGCACCCCGGGATCGTCGAGCGCATGCACCGGTCGGGCCAGGAGATCGGGCTGCACACGTTCACGCACGCCGACCTGTCGACCGTCCCCCGCTGGCGGTTCGGCATGGAGATGTCGCAGAGCCAGCTCGCCGTCGCGGGCGCGACGGGCGTGACCAGCTCGCTCGTACGGCCCCCGTACTCGTCCACCACGGGGGCGGTGGACGACGGCCAGTGGAGGACGCTGCGGAGCCTCGGCGACGGCGGCTACACCACGGTCCTGAGCACGCTCGACTCCAGGGACTGGGAGCGTCCCCCGGTGAGCAGGATCGTCGCCAACGCCACGCCGCGCGACCACCGCGGCGAGATCATCCTGATGCACGACGCGGGCGGCGACCGGTCCCGGACCGTCGCCGCGCTCGACCGGCTGATCCCGCGGCTGCGCGCACAGGGGTACCGCTTCGCGACCGCCGGGGAGATCATCGGCGAGACGGACGCCAACCCGGCCGCCGGGCGCGGCGAGCACCTGCGCGGCGTCCTCCTGGTGGACATCGTCCGGGTCGCGGGCGGCGTCGTCTCCGGGCTGGCCCTGGTCCTGCTGGCCGTGGGCGTGCTGATGGTCGCGCGGATCCTGCTCATGGTGGTGGCGGCCCGCCGGCACGCGCGCACCCGGCGCCCCGGACGCTGGTCCTGGGGGCCGCCCGTGACCGAACCCGTGTCGGTGATCGTGCCCGCCTACAACGAGCGGGAGTGCATCGCCGACACGGTCCGGTCCCTGGTCGCCGGCTCCCATCCCGTCGAGGTGATCGTCGTGGACGACGGCTCGACGGACGGCACCGCCGGCGTCGCCGCGGCGCTCGCCCTGCCGGGCGTCCGGGTGATCCGGCAACCGAACGGCGGCAAGCCGTCCGCGCTCAACACCGGGATCGCCGCGGCCCGGCACGACCTGATCGTGATGATGGACGGCGACACCGTGTTCAGGCGCGACACGGTGCGGAGGCTCGTCCAGCCGTTCGCCGACCGGCGGGTCGGCGCGGTCGCCGGCAACGCCAGGATCGCCGACCGGGGCAGCATGATCGGCCGGTGGCAGCACATCGAGTACGTCATCGGCTCCAACATCGACCGCCGCGTGTACGACCTGCTGCACTGCATGCCGACCGTCCCGGGCGCCGTCGGGGCGTTCCGCCGGTCGGCCCTGCACGAGGTGGGCGGCGTCAGCGACGACACCCTCGCCGAGGACACCGACCTCACCATCGACCTCATCCGCGCCGGATGGCGGGTGGTGTTCGAGCCGTCCGCCGTCGCCTATACCGAGGCGCCGTCCACGATCGGGCAGCTGTGGCGGCAGCGGTACCGCTGGTCGTACGGGACGATGCAGGCCATGTGGAAACACCGCCGCGCGGTGGTCGAGCGCGGGCCGTCCGGCCGGTTCGGGCGCCGGGGCCTGGCGCACCTGGCCCTGTTCCAGGTCACGCTGCCGCTGCTCGCGCCGCTCGTGGACGTCCTCCTCGTCTACGGGGTGCTGTTCCTCGACCCGGTCGCGACGGCCGGCATCTGGGCGGCCGTCCTCGGCGTCCAGTTCGCGGGCGCGTTCTACGCCTTCCGTCTGGACCGCGAGTCCCCGCGCGCCCTGTGGGCCCTGCCGATCCAGCAGGTCGTCTACCGCCAGCTCATGTACGCGGTCCTGATCCAGTCGATGATCACCGCGGCGGGCGGGATCCGGCTCGGCTGGCACAAGCTCCAGCGGACGGGCGGCCTGGACGCCCTCGTCAACCAGAACACGCGTCCGTGAGGCCCCTCCGGGGGCCGCTCGTCCCGGGCGTTCTCGCCCTCCTCGCCGCGACGGGCTGCGACGCCTCGGGGGCGTCGGCGCTCCCGGGCCCCGACCGGGGCGCCCGGGTGCGCCTGGACCAAGTCGGCTACCTGCCGGACGAGGCCAAACGGGCATACCTGATGACCGCGGCGGCGCCCGCCGGCCGGGTCCGCTTCGAGGTCGAGAACGCCAAGGGGGAGACCGTTCTCGCCGGGCTCTCCGGACGGCGCACCGGTTCGTGGAACGCGTCCTTCCCGTCCGTGTACGTCCTGGACCTCACCGGGTTGCAGGACCGGGGCGCCTACCGCGTGGCGGTCGGCGGCCCCGGCCTGCGGGCGCGTTCGCCGGAGTTCCGGGTCGGCCCGGCCTCGGAGGTGCTCGCACCGCTGATGCCGAAGCTGCTGAGGTTCTTCCAGGCGCAGCGCGACGGTGCCGACGTCGTCCCATCGGTGCTCGGCCGCCGCCCGTCGCACCTGGCGGACCGGCAGGCCACCGTGTACCGGCCGCCGCGGGGGAAGCCCGGCGAACCGGTGCGCGAGTTCGTGCCCGTGCCGGGCGCCGCGCCCGTCGACGTGTCCGGCGGCTGGGCGGACGCCGGTGACTTCCTGAAGTTCACCGCCACCGCGTCCTACTCGGTCGCCGTCCTCTACTACGCGAACCGGTACTACGCGAACCGGGCCGCATCTGCCCCACCTGGGCCGGCGGCCGAGGCCGACCACGGCCTGACGTGGCTGGACAAGATGTGGGACGAACGGACCCGCACCCTGTACGCGCAGGTCGGTATCGGCGTCGGCGGTGCCGGGTACCTGTCCGACCACGATGTCTGGCGGCTACCGGAGAGCGACGACGCACGCCAGGTGAAGCCGGGCGACCCCGGTTACCTGCTGCGGTACCGTCCCGTCTTCCGCGCGGCCGATCCGGGCGCGCCGATCAGCCCGAACCTCGCCGGGCGCGTCGCCGCCGCGTTCGCGCTCGCCGCGCAGACCCACGCCGGGGACGCCCCCGAGGCCGCGCGCCAAGCGCTGGACCAGGCGGCGCGGATCTATGCCCAGGCCGACACCGGTCCCGGCGACCGGCTGGTGACCACATTCCCGCACGAGTTCTACCCCGAGGCGTCCTGGGAGGACGACCTGGAGTTCGGCGCCGTGGAACTGGCGCGGGCGGGGCGGGCCCTGGGCGATGGTCGCGCCGACGGCTGGCTGCGCCAGGCCGCGCACTGGGCCGCCGCCCACCTCAAGTCAGACCGGCAGGGGCCGCTGGGCGTCGGCGACGTCAGCGTCCTGGCCCACACCGACCTGATCGAAGCCCTCGACCACGGCGCCGCCGGGCTCGGCATCGACCGGGCCGCCCTGGTCGCGGATCTGAAGCGCCGGCTCGACGGCGCCGCCGGACGGGCCGCCCGCGACCCGTTCGGGGCCGGCGCCGATCCGGCCGTCTCCGACTCGGCGGCGACGAGCTTCGGCCTGGCGGCCACCGCCCGCCTCTACCGCCGGGTGAGCGGCGATCCGTCCTACGACGCCTTCGGCACGGGGCAGCGCGGCTGGGCCCTCGGCGCGAACGCGTGGGGATCCTCGTTCGTCATCGGCGCCGGGACCACCTATCCGCGCTGCCCCCAGCACCAGGCCGCCAACCTGACCGAGGGCGCCGTCCTCGAAGGCGCGGTCGTCAACGGCCCCAACGCCGCCGCGGCCTTCGGAGACACGGGCTTGCTCGACGGCATGCGGCCCTGCGAGGTCGCCGGTTTCGCCGGGTACGACGGCCGCGGCAGCCGGTACGGCGACGAGGTCGGTACCTGGCAGAGCAGCGAACCGGCGGACGACTACACGGCGTCGGCGGCCCTCATGACCGCCCTGACGAGCTAGGTGGACGCCGCGGCGGCCCGATGGCGGGCGTTGATGAGGCGCTGGAGGGCGATGAAGCCGAAGAGGAGGACGCCGATGGCGATGCGCGTCCACCAGGAGCTCAGGGTGCCCTCGAAGCTGAGGATGGTCTTGATCACGCCGAGGACGAGGACGCCGAGGATGCTGCCGACGAGGTAGCCGGAGCCGCCGGTGAGGACGGTTCCGCCGATGACGACGGCGGCGATCGCGTCGAGCTCCATGCCGATGGCGTGCGTGGGGTCGCCGGAGAGCGTGTAGAGGGCGAACAGGACGCCGCCGAGGGCGGAGCAGAAGCCGCTGATGGCGTACACCTGGATCTTGGTCCGGCCGACGGGGAGGCCCATGAGCAGCGCCGACTGCTCGTTGCCGCCGACGGCGTAGACGTTGCGCCCGGTGCGCGTCCACTGCAGGACGAAGGCGGCGATCGCGAACACCGCCAGCGCGGTGACGGCCCCGTAGGACAGGTGGGTGCCGCCCGGCAGGTGCAGCGAGTTCAGCGCGAGGGCGTCGAAGAACGAGTCGTCGATCGAGATCTGGTTCTCGCTGAGCGTCAGGCACAGGCCGCGGGCCAGGAACATCCCGGCGAGGGTCGCGATGAACGGCTGCACCTGGAACACGTGGATCATGTAGCCCATGCCCGCGCCGAACAACGTCCCGAACGCCAGCACCAGTGGGATGACGGCCGGAGCGGGCAGGTGCAGCTTCATCGTGCCGATCGCGCACAGCATGCCCGACAGCGCGACGACGGAGCCGACCGACAGATCGATGCCGCCGGTCAGGATGACGAACGTCATGCCGACCGCGACGACGATGAGGAACCCGTTGTCGATGAACAGGTCGAGGAAGACCTGCGCGGTGCCGAAGTTCGGGTACCGAACGGCCCCGACCAGGAAGGCGCCCAGGAACAGCCCGAGGGTCACCAGGACGGGCACGTGCCGCCGCCGCGGCGCGAGCGGACGCCCACGCGCCACAACACCGGAAAGGACGTCGCTCACGCTGTGACCTCCTGCTTTGACGTAGCGGGTGCCGGTTCCTTCGCGCGTCTGCGGCGGCGCCGCATGACCTTGGCGCGGAAGGCGGGCGACTGGAGCAGGCAGACGATCGTGACGACGACCGCCTCGAAGACGAGCGTCGTGCGCGGCGGGATGCCCGCGGTGTAGATGGTGGTGTCCAGCGTCTGGATGATGAGGGCGCCCACCACCGTCCCGGCCAGCGAGAACCGCCCGCCGGTGAGGGCGGTCCCGCCGAGGACGACGGCGAGGATCGCGTCCAGCTCGATCCAGAGCCCGGCGTGGTTGCCGTCCGCCGACAGGGTGTTGGAACTGATCATCAGGCCGGCGATCCCGGCGCACAGCCCGCAGAACGCGTACGCGAGGACGATCAGCCCGGCGGCGCGGATGCCGACGAGCCGGGACGCCTCCGCGTTCCCGCCGACCGACTCCAGCAGCATGCCGAGCGCGGTCCGGCGGGTGAGCGCGACGGTGACCCCGAGGGCGATCGCCACCAGGATGATCGCGAAGGGCAGGCCGAGCCAGTAGCCGCCGCCGATCAGCTTGTAGTCCTGGTCGTTGATGGTGATGATCTGCCCGCCGGTGATGAGCTGCGCGACCCCGCGCCCGGCCACCATCAGGATGAGCGTGGCGATGATCGGCTGGATGCCGAGGCGGGTGACCAGCAGCCCGTTCCACGCCCCCAGCAGCAGGGACGCGACGACGGCGACGCCGATCGCGACGAACAGCCCGTGCCCCTTGCTGATCAGGTAGCAGGCCAGCGCGCCGGAGATCGCGACGGTCGCGCCGACGGACAGGTCGATGCCGCCGGTCGCGATGACGATCGTCATGCCGAGCGCGACCAGGATGAGCGGCGCGCCGAACAGCAGGATGTCGATGAGGCTGCCGTACAGGTGGCCCTGCCGGACGTGGATCGCCAGGAAGCCGTGCGTGAAGATCACATTGCCGAGGAGCATGGCGACCAGCACGGTCACCGGCCAGAACAGCGAGCTCCGGGCGAAGGCGGCGAGCCGGGAGGTGAGTGCGGCGCGGTTCATGTGTCCGCGTCTCCGTTCGCGATGGTCTGCAGGATGCGTTCGGGGGTGAGCGACCCGTCGTTGCGGAGCTCGGCGACGAGCCGGCGGTCGCGCAGCACCTCGACCTTGTGCGAGATGCGCAGGACCTCCTCCAGCTCGGCGGAGATGAACACGACGCCGATGCCGTCGGCGGCGAGCGAGACGACGAGCTTCTGGATCTCGGTCTTCGCGCCGATGTCGATGCCGCGCGTCGGCTCGTCCAGGATGAGCAGCCGCGGACGGGTGATGAGCCAGCGGGCGAGCAGCACCTTCTGCTGGTTGCCGCCCGACAGGTTCCGGACCGGCATGTCCGGGTTCGGCGGCTGGATGCGGAGTGCCTTGACGTACTCGTCCACCAGCTCGTCGCGTCTGCGCTGGCTCAGCGGGCGGAGCCAGCCGCGGGCGGCCTGCAGGGCGAGGACGATGTTCTCGGCGACGGTGAGGTCCATGATCAGGCCGTCGCCCTTGCGGTCCTCGGGACAGAACGCGACGCCCCGGTCGATCGCGGCGCGCGGCGTCCTGATCGAGACGGGGCCCTCGTCCGTCCGGATGCGGCCGGAGTCGGCGTGGTCCGCGCCGAAGATCAGCCGGGCGAGCTCCGAGCGGCCCGAGCCGAGCAGGCCGGCGAACCCGACGACCTCCCCGGCGCGCAGGTCGAGGTCGACGGGGTCGATCGCGCCCGCCCGTCCGACGCCTTCGAGCGTGAACAGCCGCTCCCCCTGGACGGCCTCCGGCGTCGCCTCCTCGAGTTCCTCCAGGGAGGCCAGCTCCTGGCCGGTCATCTTCGCGACGAGGTCGAACCGGGTCAGCTCGCCGATCGGGTACTCCCCCACCAGGCGGCCGTTGCGCAGCACCGTCACCCGGTCGCAGACCTCGTAGATCTGCTCCAGGAAGTGGGAGACGAACAGGATCGCGACGCCGTCGTCCTTCAGCCGCCGCATGACGGCGAACAGCCGGCCGACCTCGCCGCGGTCGAGGCTGGACGTCGGCTCGTCCAGGATCAGCACCTTGGCGTTCAGGTCCACCGCCCGGACGATCGCGACGAGCTGCTGGACGGCCAGCGAGTACGTGCCGAGCTGCGCGGTGACGTCGAGATCGAGGTCGAGCCGGGCCAGCAGCTCGGCGGCGCGGCGGTTGATCTCGGCCCAGTCGATGCGGCCGAGGCGGCGCGGCTGGCGGCCGATGAAGACGTTCTCGGCGACGGACAGGTTCGGGCAGAGGTTGACCTCCTGGTACACGGTGCTGATGCCGAGCCGCTGGGCGTGCAGCGGGCCGTGGATCACCGTGCCGCGGCCGTCGATCGCGACGGTTCCGGCGTCGGCCTCGTACACGCCGGTCAGCACCTTGATCAGGGTGGACTTTCCGGCGCCGTTCTCGCCCATCAGCGCGTGCACCTCGCCGGGGAACAGCCGGAACGCCACGTCGTCGAGGGCCTGGACTCCGGGGAACCCCTTGGAGATGCCGTCCATCTCCAGGACGGGAGCGGTCATCGCCGCCTCCTCCGCTTCGTGCTCAGCCGGCCCGCCGGGGCCGCGCGGGCGGCGCGGCCCCGGCGGGGATCCGGGTCGGTACCCGCGGGCCGGTGCCCGCGGTCGGTCCGTACGTGCGGGTCGGTCAGTACTTGCGGGTCGGCAGGGCCTCCTTGGCCTTGGCCTGGTCGAAGACGGTCTCGACCGTGACGATGCGCTTCTCGACCTTCTCGCCCGCCTTGACCTTCTTCGCGGTGTCCATCAGCTGGCCGCCCAGCAGCGGGTTGCACTCGACGATGAAGTTGAACTTGCCGTCGGCGAGCGCCTGCATGCCGTCGTGGACCGCGTCCACGGTGACGATCTTGATGTCCTTGCCAGGGGTGAGGCCGGCCTCCTGGATCGCCTGCATCGCGCCCAGCCCCATGTCGTCGTTGTGGGCGAAGAGGACGTCGACGTCCTTGTGCGCCTTGAGCAGCGCCTGCATGACCTCCTTGCCCTTGGCGCGGGTGAAGTCGCCGGACTGCGAGGCGACCACCTTGAGGTTGGGGTTGGCGGCGATGGCCTGCTCGAAGCCCTTCTTGCGGTCGATCGCGGGCGCGGCGCCGACGGTGCCCTCCAGCTGGATGATGTCGACGGGCTCCTTGGCGTCCTTGTACTCGTTGACGAGCCAGTCGCCGGCCTTCTTGCCCTCCTCGACGAAGTCGGAGCCGAGGAACGTCACGTAGAGGGACGCGTCGGAGTCGACGGCCCGGTCGGTGAGGACGACCGGGATGTCCGCGGCCTTGGCCTCCTTGAGGACGGCGTCCCAGCCGGTCACGACCACGGGCGAGAAGGCGATGACGTCGACCTTCTGCTTGATGAACGACCGGATCGCGGCGATCTGGTTCTCCTGCTTCTGCTGGGCGTCGGAGAACTTGAGGTCGACGCCGGCGGTCTTGGCGGCCTCCTGGATGTCCTTGGTGTTGGCGGTCCGCCAGCCGGACTCGGCGCCGACCTGCGAGAAGCCGAGGACGAGCTTGCCGGAGCCGGAGCCGCTGCCGCCGGAGTCGCCGGAACCGCAGGCGCTGAGGGCCGTCAGCGCCAGCGAGGCGCTCGCGACGGCGACGATGAGCCGCTTGAACATGGGGGTTCTTCCTTCTTCCTCGGGGGTGCTCGGCGAAGGGCGTCTGGGGTGTCTCGGTACGGGCCGGCGGACTGATGTTAGCGCTAACATTCGACTGCTGGGGAGTCTCCTGCGGCAGGGCGCTCGGACTCGGGCGCGGACGACGGTGACGGGCTCGGTGACGCGATGCCTCTGGACGCAAGCGGTGCCGGGGACTCGTCCACCTCCGTCCATGTGGCGCGTGTCACGAATGTTTGCGCTAACTCACTGCGGTGTCAATCCCCCCGGCGGTATGACAGGACCTCGTCCGGGCCTTGACTCGGCGTCCTGATATCGCTAACAGCACGGACGGCTCCCGCGGGCCGGTGCCGTCCTCGGAGCCATGCGCAGGTGCGCCCCACGTCGGGCGACCGGAGTGGCCGACCGCACCGGCGGTGCCGCGGCGGGTCGGCGAGGACCAATCCGGAGCCTAGTTGGGCATAAAAAAAGAGCAAGCGCAGAGTTAGGTTGTTCGGGGAGGTTAGGCGCCGATCAATGCGGTTACCCCGGATTTCACGGGCGTTGCGGGCGGGAGCGGAGCGGATCGGCACATTGATCGTCGTCTCGTGTGATCGACATGGCCTGAGCAGGCGTCTCACAACGGGGTAGGGAAATCGCTGACGGGGACGGGAGGCACCGTTCATGACAACTGAGCCGGAGCCGCGTGTAGGCGTCGTGGTGCCCATTTACAACGTCGAGCCGTATCTTGAGGAATGCCTGGCCTCGATCGCCCGGCAGTCGATCCGCGAATTGGACGTCGTCCTCGTCGACGACGGATCGACGGACGAGAGCGCGAAGATCGCCCGCGCCTTCGCCGGCCGGGATCCGCGGTTCCGGTTGGTCCAGCAGCCCAACGGAGGGCTCGGGCGGGCGCGCAACACCGGGGCGGCGCTCGTGCGCGGCCGCTTCCTCGCGTTCGTCGACAGCGACGACGTGCTGCCCGCCCACGCGCTGGAGCTCCTGGTCGGAACCCTGGAGCGGACGGGGTCGGACATCGCCTCCGGCAACGTCCAGCTGCTGTCCGACGAGGGGCTCGTGCAGTCGCCGATGCACCGCCGCCCGATGGGGACGACGCGGCTGCGCACGCACGTCACCCGCGACCACCTGCTGATGTACGACCGGCTGGTGCCGAACAAGGTCTTCCGCCGCCGGTTCTGGGACGAGCACGCGTTCCGGTTCCCCGAGGGCGTGCTGTACGAGGACATCCCGGTGACGCTGCCGGCGCATTTCCTCGCCTCGTCCGTCGACGTGGTGAGCGAGCCGGTCTACTACTGGCGGCAGCGGGTCGGCGGCGCCCTGTCCATCACGCAGCGCCGCACCGAGATCGCCGCGGTCACCGACCGCTTCGCGGCGGTGGAGACCGTGAGCCGGTTCCTGGGCTCGCGCCCGGAACCGGAAGTGCGCGCGTGCAAACGCGAATACGACGCGGTGGCGCTGCGCAGTGACCTGCGGATCTTCCTCAATGTGCTGGACGAGGCCGACGAAGGGTTTCGCACCCGATTCGTCGAGCTGGCGCACGGTTTTCTAGAGCAGGCCGACCGTACGGCTTTGAACGATCTACCCGCCATCATGCGCCTGAAGTGGCACCTCGTCGGCCGCGGTTTGGTCCCGGAGACGCTGCGGGTGCTGGAGTACGAGCACCGCGGACTGCGAATTCCGGTGACCCGACGATGGTGGCACCATTACGCGCGGTACCCGTTCTGGGGGGACGGCCGGCTGCGCATTCCCCGCCGCGTGTTCCGGCTCGGCGAGGAGCTGACGGCCCGAGCCCAGCTGCACGAGGCGACGTGGCGGGACGGCAAGCTGCACATCACCGGGCACGCCTTCATCGCCAACGTCGGGACGCGTTTCCCCTGGTCGTCGGTCAAGGTCGTGGGCGTCCGGGAGACGGGCAGCGGCGCGACCAGGGTGATCCCCGCGTGGACCCGGCGCTGCCCGGACGCCGACGACGTCTCGCGCGACCCGGACCACAGCCACGTGTGGTCGGGGTTCTCCGCCGTGATCGACCCGAAGCGGCTGCGGCGCGGCGGCCGGTACGTCGACGGGACCTGGCTGGTCGCGGCGGGCGTCTACGAGCGCGGCCTGCTGCGGCGCGGCGCGCTCGCGGCGGCGTCCTCCGGCAGCGGCGCGCACCCGGGCTGGCACTACGTCACCGAGGACGTGCGCGTGGTCCCGCTGGTGACGCGCGGCGGCACGCTGCGGCTCCGGGTGGAGACGGTGCGGGCCCGCCTGACCGGCCACGGCATCGTCGACGGCTCGATGGAGATCCGCGGGACGATC
>Ga0070714_100002786_pt1 | contig 12885 bp, 9 predicted proteins | sample LARL83metaG_FD_65450 | JGI IMG/M metagenome (GOLD analysis project Ga0070714, IMG submission 65450) | Corn, switchgrass and miscanthus rhizosphere microbial communities from Kellogg Biological Station, Michigan, USA - LAR L8-3 metaG | ecosystem: Host-associated > Plants > Roots > Rhizosphere ... | reverse complement strand
GGAGCCGTCCCGGACGGTGACCGCGTGAGTATCCGGGTCAGCGGCTGGGAGTCAGCCGCTCAGGCGTGCTTCCACGCGACCGAGAACGCGGTGCCTTTCGAGAGGGTGGATGTCGTTGCCTTGGTCGTCGTTCCCGAGACCATGTCGATGCGGTCGGGGTTGAAGCCGCCGATCGGCTGGCCGTTGACCGTCGCCGCGCTGAAGTTGACCGTACCGAAGTTGGCCAGGGGCAGGACACCACCCGAGCTCGGTGCCTCGGCGATCACCTCGGCAGATGCGAGCCTGGCGTGCTTCAGCTTCTGCGTCGTTGTGAAAGATCCGCCGGTCGTGACGTCCTGGATGGCCAGTGTGAAGCTGCCGCTGCCGTCCGTGGTCACGCTGCCGGAGATCGTGTCACCGGGCCGGATCGTGATCGAGAGGTTGACCGGGAACTTCGGATACATCTCATACCAGGCGTAGTACACAGGCTTGCCGCTGCTGCAGTCCGCGTCGGTTCCGATCTGCTCGACGGTGTTCGAGCCGTCGCCGTCCAGGCCGACCCAGAAGCTGGAGTACGCATCCGCAGACGTACACGAGGCCGACGGCTGCTTCCAGGTTGCCGAGACGCTGTCGAATGTCGAGCCGGTGGCGCTGTAGCCCGCCCAGTTGGTGCTGGTGCTTCGGGAAATCCGGTGGTTCGGCGCCCCATGGTGCAATGGCTGGGCGCCGGCGTTTGCCGCCGGATAGGCAAGAACCAGAAGCGGCACGAGAATGGCCAGGCGGCGCATGCGGATCCTTTCGGTCGGGATACGACGAGTCTTGCCCTGGCCGCTGCCGGTGTCAAGAGGCTGGCGGGCGCCGGTTCGAGGTCCCTCTACAGACGGCCGCTGCGCACGATCGAGGCGACCAGGATCACCGACAGCGTCGCCGCCGCCAGGAATCCGAGCAGGGCGAAGATCGAGATGCCGAACAGGTGCAGGCCGCCCTTGGCCGAGATCCCGATCAGCGACGAGCCGACCAGGATGCCGGAGATGACGATGGCGATCACCAGCCTGTTGGCCACCACGTCGCCCTTGTCGATCAGGTCGTCCAGGCCCTTGTGTCGGAAGCTCACCTCGACCTCGCCGTCGCGCAGCGCCTCCAGCGTGTCGTGGATTTGGTAGGGAAGCTCCATCAGCATGCCGCCGTACTGCTGCAGCTCCTCCACCCCGCGCTCGGCGATCGCGCCCGGCGAGTAGCGGCGGGCGACCAGCTCGGTGGCGTACGGCTCGGCCACCTCGAAGACGTTGAAGTCGGGATAGAGCTCGCTGCCGACGCTGCCCAGCGTGGCCAGCGTCTTGTCCAGGAGCGCGAAGCGGCTGGGCAGACGGATCTGCATCCTGTAGATCAGGGTGAACGCCTCCCGGATCACCTGCAGCGGGTCGATCTCGCCCAGGGACGCTCCGTGGTAGCGGTAGAAGACCTCGCGCAGCTCGATCCGGAACTCCTCCTCCTGCTCGCGGTCGAAGCGCACGCCCAGCTCGTACAGGCGCCGCGGCAGCGCGTCCACGTTCTCGTTCACACAGTCCAGGAGGAGCCGCGTCAGCCGCCGCATGTCGCCCTCCGAGAGGGTGCCGATCTGGCCGAAGTCGATCAGCCCGAGGCGGCCGTCGGTGAGCGCGAACATGTTCGCCGGATGGGGATCGCCGTGGAAGAGGCCGTGCCGGAAGATCATCTCCAGCCAGGCGTCGGCGACCAGCAGCGCCAGCCGCCGGCGCTCCTCCATTGGCGTCGCGTCCAGGTCGAGCTCGCCCAGCTTGGGGCCGTCCAGCCACTCCAGCGTCAGCACCCGCTCGCTGGAGTAGGTCCAGTACACCTTGGGGATGACGACCCGCGGCTCGTCGGCGAAGTTGCGCCGGAACGCCTCGGCGTTTCGGGCCTCGATGCGGTAGTCGAGCTCGCGCCGGATCGAGCGCGCGAACTCGTCGACCACGCCCACGGTGTCGATGAACTGCAGCCGCTCCACCCGCCGCTTGGCCATCCGCGCCAGCTGGTAGAGGATGGTCAGGTCGGACTCGATCTGGCGAGCCGCCTGCGGACGCTGCACCTTGACCGCCACCCGCCGGCCCGACTGCAGCTCGGCCATGTGCACCTGTCCGATCGACGCGGCCGCCACCGGCACCGGGTCGAAGGACGCAAAGAGCGTCTCCAGGTCGGCCCGCAGCTCGGTCTCGATGACCGCTCGCGCCTCCTCGAAGGAGAACGGCCGCACCGAGTCCTGGAGCTGCCGGAGCTCCGCCGACACCTCCTCTGGCACCAGGTCGGGCCGGGTGGACAGGAGCTGGCCGAACTTGACGAACGTCGGCCCCAGCTCGTCCAGCAGCTCGCGCAGGTGCCGTCCCAGCGCCGCCGCCGACTCCGGCGGCTGCGAGCGGCGGCGCCGCGGCCAGCGGTCGAACGCGTAGCCGAAGCCGTGCTTGGCCGCGATCTGCGTGATCTCGCGCACGCGACTCATGGTCTGGCGCCGGTTGGTCACCCGAACCGTCATGCAACCATCGTACTGGCGTCGGAAAGCTCCGTCACGGCGCCCGGCCGAGCGTTGCCCGCACCCGCTCGCCGTGGTCGGCGTGCCACTCGGCGACCTCCGCGGGGTGCTTCCAGGCCACCTCCAGCGACTCGTGGTCGGCCCGCGGCTGGCCGCTCACCACCCGGCACAGGTAGGTCAGCCCGACCTGCGAGTGCGGCGCTGCCGGCAGCGATGCCCGGCGCCCGCGGACGTCCGTCAGCCGCTCCACCTCGACGGTCACGCCGGTCTCCTCGGCGACCTCGCGGACGACCCCCTCCTCGGGCAGCTCGCCGGGGTCGAGCCAGCCGCCGGGAAGGCCCCAGCGACCGTCGTCGGCACGCCGTTGCAGGAGCACCCGGCCGTTGCCGTCGGGAACGACGGCGGTCGTCCCGACCTTCGCCGTCGGAGCGCCCAGATCGAGCCGGAAGCGCTCGCTCACCACCTCGGCCGGGAGGCCGGTGAGATCGCTGTAGGCGCGCTCGACCAGCTCGGCCAGCCGCTGGTAGCGGGCGCGGTCGTAGGGATTGTCGGCGTAGTCGAGCCCCTCCCGGGCGATCGCCCGCAGGCCGTCCAGGAGCTCGGCGGCGTCCACCTGCTAGCGGAGCACCCGGCCGCGCATGTCCTCCGGCACCGGCTGGCCGAGCGCGCTCAGCACGGTCGGCGCGATGTCGAAGAGGTGCGCGTCGGCGGGCAGCCGGGCCGGCAGTCCCGGCCCGGCCATGATGGCGATCCCGAGCTTGGCGTGGTTGGCGTCGTCGGGGCCGGTGTCGTTCTCGCGCACGTGCAGCCGGCCGTCGCCCAGCGAGCCGATCGAACGCCAGGTCAGGTTGCCGAAGTAGGCGATCAGGTCGGGCGGGACGGCGTTGGTCACCCGGTAGAAGTCGGTCGGCCGGAAGACGCGGGTGCCGATCGGCCGGCCGTGCTCGTCGCCGAGCGCCTCCAGCCCCTCGATCAGCTCGTCGCGCAGCGACTCGTAGTCGGCCGGCTCGACGATCCCCTGCGGCTCCCGGCCGGCCACGTTCAGGAAGATTCGCGAGTAGTAGCCGCCGTCCGCCCAGACGCGGGTGCGGGGCCAGTCGATCTGGCAGCGGCCGATCGGCGTCGGCTCGGTGGGCGGATCGACCAGCGCCAGGTAGCCGTTCTGGATCAACCACTCGTTGACCTGGATCCCCCCGAACATCGACTGGGCGCCGTGGTCGGAGACGACGAGCAGGGCGGTGTCGTCGCCGAGGCCCTCGATCAGCGATCCGATCTCCGAGTCCAGGTAGCGGTAGTAGTCGCGGAACGGCTGCTCGTAGGCGTTGCCGGCGACGTAGTCGGGGTGCTTGTGGTCGTAGAAGCGCCAGAAGCCGTGGTGCAGCCGGTCGGGACCCATCTCGACCATCATGAAGAAGTCCCAGTCGCGGCTGTCGCGCAGGTGACGGGCGAGCTGGAAGCGGCGGCGGGTCATCTCCCGGATGTCGCGCATCAGCCGGTCCTTCTCATCGGTGCGGAAGTCCGGGACGTCGATCATGTACTGGCCGACGACGCGCTGGATCTCGTCCTTCAGCTCCGGCGGGTAGGTGTAGCGGGAGTCGGTCGAGGGCGCGAGGAAGCAGGAGACCATGTCGCCGTTGACCTGGCTGGGCGGGAACGTCTGGGGCACGCCGAGCACGACGCAGCGCTTGCCGGCACGGCTCAGGATGTCCCACAGCCGGTCCTCGTGGATCTTGTCGGCGGTGGCGAACGTCATCTTGTCGTAGGAGTGGTCGGCCCGGTTGCGGAAGCCATAGACGCCCAGCGTGCCGGGATCCTTCGAGCTGGTCATGCACGACCAGGCGGGGATCGTGATCGGCGGATCGCAGGACTCGAGCGGCCCCCAGGCGCCGCGGTCCATGAGGCCCGAGAGCACCGGCAGCTCGGCCCGCATGTCGTCGAAGAGGATCTCCGGCGGGGCGCAGTCGAGGCCCACGATCATCACTCGCCTGGCGGTCACGCGCGGCATCGTACCGGGGGGTCGGCGACCCCGGCATCACTAGAATCGGCGCCCATGGCAGCGACGCGACTGCGCATCCTGGGGGTCGGCGACGGCCGCTCGATCATCTTCCTGCGCTGGGCCTGGCGGCTGGCCGAGCTGGGCCATGACGTGCACATCGTCTCCGACCGGATCAGCGACCGGCCGGGCGAGCTGGACTCCATCACCGCCCACCAGATCCGCAACCTGGAGCTGGGCACCCGCATCAAGGGCGTCCGCAAGCTCCGTTTCGCACGCGCCATCCGCAACCTGGCAACCCGGCTCGACGTCGACCTTGTGCACGCCCACTACCTCCTGCCCTACGGCTGGTGGGCCGCCGAGGCCGGTGTCCATCCGCTGGTCATGAGTCCCTGGAACACCGACATCTTCACCTACGGCCGCGAGCGCGAACGAGGCCGGCGGCGGGTGGCGGCGGCGATCGCCGCCGGCGACCACTTCGTCGTCTCGTCGCTGGGGAACGCCGAGGAGACGGCCCGCCTGGGCGCGCCCGCCGACCGGATCGACCGGATCGTCTGGTACTGCGACCCCGACCGCTTCTCGCCTGACCACCGGCGGCCTGGGCTGGCCGCGCGCTACGGCTGGCCGGACGACTCGCTGGTCGTCCTGTCGCTTCGCAACTACCGCCCCAATACGAACCTGGACGTGCTCCTGAACGCGTTCGCCCGCGTCTCTCGCGACGAGCCGCGGCTGCGCCTGGTGATGGCCGCCCGCGGCGGTTGGATCCGCGACGAGATCGACGCCCTGATCGACGAGCTCGGCCTGCGCGACCGGCTGGTCCAGATCTTCGCCGGCCCGGACGAGCTGCCGGAGCTCTGCGCCTCCTGCGATCTCGGCGTCTCGATCGCCTCGACCGATGCCACGCCGGCGTCGATGATCGAGTGCATGGCGTCGCGCCTGCCCATGATCATGGGCGACGCGATCACGATCGACGAGTGGATCACCCAGGGCGCGGGCGGCGAGGTGGTCGACTGCCGGGACACCGAGGCCTGCGCGGCCGCGCTGCGCAAGCTGGCCGCCGATCCCGACCTGCGCCGCGCCTACGGCGAGCGGAACGAGCGGGTCGTCCGCGAGCGGCTGGGCCCGCCCGGCCCGGCCATGGAGGCGGTCTACCGGCGGGTGCTCGCGCGCCGCGCGGTCGCCGTGCCGGCGTGAGGGTCCTCGTCCTCGGACTGGACGGGGCCGACCCCGAGCTGGTCGACCGGCTGCTCGCCGAGGGCGCGCTGCCGACGCTGGCCGGGCTCGCCCAGCGGGGCGCCTTCGGCCGCCTGCGCTCGACCATCCCGGCGGTCACGCCGACCGCATGGTCGTCCTTCCTGACCGGCCTCAACCCCGGCGCGCATGGGATCTTCAACTTCTCCTCCAACCCCAACCGCAGCCTCTCGCGGGTGGAGAGCGCGGCCAGCCGCAGCGGCGCCCCGGTGTGGCGGGCGCTCGGCGAGGCGGGGATCCGTTCGGCCTTCGTGACCGTGCCCTTCACCTATCCCGGCGAGGAGATCGCCGGCGTCCTGGTCACCGGCTACGGCGGCCCGTCGGAGCCCCAGATCACGCCCGCCGCCGCCCGCGATCGGATCCGGGCCGCCCATCCCCGTCTGGTCACCGCCCACCACCCCATGAAGGAGCGCTGGTGGGAGGACTTCGAGCGCTTCGCCGGGCTGCTCGTCGAGCACGTGGACGAGATCGGCGACGTCTGCCGGATGGCGATGGAGATGGAGCCCGACCTGGGCCTGCTGGCGGTCGACTTCATGTCCACCGACTTCGCCGGCCACCTAGGCTATGCCCGCCTCGAGGCCGACCACCCGGCCCACGGCCAGGCCGGCTCCGGCGACGAGCTGGTGCAGGTCTACCGCGCCGTCGATCGCGTCTGCGGCGAGCTGATCGAACGCGCCCGCGAGCTCTACGGCGAGGAGCCGACGGCGATCGTCATGTCCGACCACGGGATGAAGCCGATCCACTGGACGTTCCACGCCAACACCTGGCTCGAGCAGCACGGGCACCTCCGCTACCGGCGACGCTCGCTGCAGGAGCTGCGCCGGACCCGGCTCGACCTGCTCGCCCGCGTCGACAGCAAGCTCGCCCGCACCAGCGGCTGGTACGCGCCCCTGCTCGACCGCGTTCCCGGGCTGCCGGCGCCGGTTGCCGACCGCGCCTTCGCCGACATCGACTTCGGGCGCACCCGCGCCTACTGCTTCGCCACCGGCGGCCAGATCTTTCTCGGCGAGGTGACCGGCGCCCGTACCGACGCGGCCTACCGCGAGCGGTTGGCCGGCGAGCTGGCGGAGATCCCCCACCCGGCCACCGGCGAGCCGCTGTTCGAGGTGCTGCGGGGCTCTGACCTGTACCACGGCGAGCACGCCGGCAAGGCGCCCGAGCTGGTGATCATTCCCCGTGACGAGCGCGTGCACGTGGAGTCGTCGCGGCGGGCCTGGCCGCAGGCCTTCGAGCGCCACGAGCGGCTCGACCCGGAGTCGTTCTACGGCTACTCGGGGCACCACGGCGTGGATGGCATCCTGGCCGCCGCCGGGCCGGGAATCCGCGTCGGCGGAACGCCGGACGGCAGCAGCATCGTCCAGCTTGCGGCCACCATCCTGCGCCTGCACGGGCTGTCAACGGACGGGATCGAGCCGCCCATCGACGGCATCCTGGAAGCTGCCGACGAGCTCCGGTCGGTCGCCCCGGCGGCGGCGGCAGCCAGCGAGTCCGGCGTCTACTCGGACGACGAGGAGGCGCGGATCCTGGAGCGGCTGCGCGACCTCGGCTACGAGTAGATGGCCGGTGAGCCCCTGGCCGGCCGGCTCGACCGGCATCTGAGCGGGTCGTCGAAGCCGCCGGCGATCGTCTTCGACTGCGGCTTCGTGAACGGGCTCTCGGCCATCCGCCGGCTGGCCCGGCTGCGGGTGCCGGTGATCGCGGTCGACCACCGGCCGGATGCGCTCGGGCTGCGCTCGCGGCTGGCGCTGCCGGTGGTCTGCCCGGATCCGGCCGCGCAACCGGCGGCGTTCGCCGAGTTCCTGCGCGAGCTGGCGGCCGCGCTGCCGGGGCCGGCGGTCGCCATCCCGACCCATGACGAGTACCTGATCGGGGTCGTGCGGGCGGCCGAGAAGCGGCTGCTTCTGCCGGCCGGGCCGCCGCAGCTGCTCGAGGCAATGCAGGCGAAGCGGTTCCAGTATGCCGCCGCCGAGCGGGCCGGCGTTGGCCTTCCCCAGACCGCCTACCCGGAGTCGGAGGGCGCCGCCTGGGATGCGGCCTACCACATCCCGTACCCGGCGGTCATGAAGCCGTCCCTGGGCACGGACTTCAAGCGCCGCCACGGCCGGCCGCTGGTCGAGGCCGGCGAGCCAGCCGAGCTGGTCGCGGCCTACCGCGAGGCGGCGGCCGACGAGCCGATGTTTCAGGAGCTGATCCCGGGCGGCGACGACTGCCTGTGGACGGTCGGCAGCTACATCGCCCGCGACGGCCGCCCGCTGGGTGTGTTCTGCGGCCGCAAGCTGCTGCAGATGCCGGCCGGCGTCGGCACCTGCCGGGTGGGCGAGGCGGTGTGGGACTCCGATGCCGTCGACGCCGCTCTGCGGCTGCTCCGCGAGCTCGGGTTCCACGGCACGTCACAGGTCGAGTTCAAGCGCGATCCGCGCGACGGGCGCTTCAAGCTGATGGAGGTGAACGCCCGCCTCTGGCAGTGGCACGGCCTGGCCGCCGACTGCGGCGTCGACCTGGTCGCGATGGCCTACCTGGACGCGCTCGGCCGGCCTGTCAAGCCGGCCGTCCAGCGGCCCGGACATCGCCGCTGGGTGGCGCTCGCCGGGCACGTCCGCGAGAGCCGCGCCGAGGGGCGCTCGCTGCGCGCCTTCGCCGCGCCGCTGCGGCCGCCGTTCTCGGAGCCGGTGTTCTCGCTGCGCGACCCCCGCCCGGCCGTCAGCCAGTGGTACGGCATGCTTCGGCGGGGCGCGCGGTGAGCCTGGACGACCTGCCCGCCGGCGTTCGCGAGAAGGCCGCCTGGGCGATCGAGACGCTCGCGTCGACCTGTGCCGAGGCGCCGCAGGTCGACTATCCGGGAACCCGGCTGGCGGGCTCCGAGCGGGCCTGGGAGTACTTCGCCTCCGGCTCCGCCGAACGGCCGGCGCCCGGGCTAGGCGGCCTGCTCGACTTCGGAGACGGGGTCGAGGACGTCGTGGCGAGCGCCTTCTGGCATCTCTCGCGGTGGGAGGAGCGGCCGGGGTCGCCGCGCGACCGGCATGGCCGCTTCCCGGCCTCGGCGGCGCTGGCCGATCCCGAGCAGCCGGCGGTGGACGCCCTCGCCGAGCGCTTCCGGGTCGCGGTGGGCGCTGCGGCCGCCGACCGCCCGTTCACGGTTGCGCTGACCCACGACATCGACGTGCCGGTGCGCTGGAGCGGCCCGAGGGCGTTCGCCGGGGCGGCCGCCCGGGCCAGGGCCGCTGCAACCGCGCGCCGGTCGTCCGAACTGGCCACCGAGCTACGCGGCCTGGCCGCGGCGCCGCTTCACCGCCTGCGCGGAAGTGACCCCAACTGGTCGTTCGCCCGCATGCACGAGCTGGAGGCGCTGCGCGGCGCCCGCTCGACGCACTTCGTGATGGCCGGGCGCACGCATCCGGCCGACGGGCCTGGCTATGACCGGGCGCGGGCAGCCATCGTCTCGCAGGTGCTCGGCCAGGGCGACGAGCTGGCGCTCCACCCAAGCTACGAGGCCAGCCGCCGGCCGGAGCTCCTGGACGCGCAGCGGTCGCGCCTGGAGGCGCTGGCCGGCGCGCCCGTGCGCGGCGTTCGCTTCCACTATCTGCGCCACGACCCGCACCACACCCTGCCCCTGCTGGCCGCCCGCGGGTTCGCCTATGACTCGAGCCAGGGATACGCCGACCGGCCCGGGTTGCGGGCCGGGTTCTCGCATCCCTATCGCCCCTACGACCTGGCGGCCGACCGGCCGCTCGACCTTCTCGAGCTACCGCTGGCGGTGATGGACGCGACGCTGGCCGAGGAGCGCTACCTGAACCTCGATGCCGGCGCCGGGTTCCAGCGGGCGGCCGAGCTCCTGGAGCGGGTCGCCGAGGCACGCGGCACGGTCGCCGTGCTGTGGCACAACGACCGCTTCGACCGGCCGTCGGCGCGCGGCTGGGATGCGGCCTATGAGCGCCTCCTGGACTGGGTCGTGGAACGCGGCGGCAGGCTCGTCAGCGCCGCCGACGCCGTCGCCTGAATAGAAGGTGCCTGGCACCTGCTATTCGGACCGTTGCGCACGCAACGTGACTACCAGGTGCCAGGCACCATTTAGTCATCGCCGGCGCGAGGCGTGGATCAGGCGGCTTCGGGGAAGCGGATGCGCTGGGTGACGCCCTCGCGGACGACCTTCTCGAGCGCCTCCACGGCGGCCGGCATGAACTGCGTCCCGGAGCAGCGGCGGAGCTCCTGGACGGCCAGCTCGGCCGACATCGCCTTGCGGTAGACGCGATCCTCGGTCATGGCGTGGTAGGCGTCGCAGACGGCGATCACGTAGCTGCCGCGGGGGACGTCGTTCCCGGACAGGCCGTCCGGATAGCCGCGGCCGTCCCAGCGCTCGTGGCTGGCGCGTACCAGCAGCTTCACCTCGTCCATGCCGGGGATGCCGGCGATGATGTCGGCGCCGATCACTGTGTGCCGCTTCATGACCGTGAACTCGTCGTCGGTCAGCGGGCCGGGCTTGTTCAGGATCGACTCCGGGATCCCGATCTTGCCGACGTCGTGAAGCAGGGCCGCCATCCGCACCGCCTTCAGCTCGCGGCCGGTGATACCCAGCTGGTCGCCGACGGCCACCGCGAACTCGGCGATCGCCTGGGCGTGGCCGCCGGTGTAGGCGTCCTTGGCCTCGAGCGCGGCCGCCAGCGCCGCCACCGTTGCCACATGCTGCTCCTCCAGCTGCTCGGACAGGCGGGCCGCCGCGAGAACGACACCGGCCTGGTCGGCGAGCAGCCGGCAGTACTGGCGCTCGGCGGCAGTGAAGACGCGGGCCCGGGTGTCGAAGAGCTCGATCAGCCCCTGCACCTGGTCGCCCACCACGAGCGGCAGCATCAGGTTTGCCTTGAAGCCCATCTGCTGCAGAAATGCGTGCTCGGCCGGGTCGCCGCCGTCGCCGACGGTGGTCGAGACCTCGATCGACTCGGTCAGCACCCGGCGGGTGACCGGGTAGTCGGAGAGCTTGTACTGCTCGGCCTGGGGCGAGAGCGTCGCCGGCGGCAGTACGAACGCGGCCCAGTCCTTGACCGTGTCGGTCGACTCGTCATAGCGGGAGATGACGCAGGCGGCGGCGTCGAAGAGCAGCGTCAACTCGCGCGCGAAGAGCGACATGGTGTCGCCCACGTCGCTCGCCGACGCGAGCGACCGCGTCGCTTCGATGACGGCGATCAGATCGGAGAAGCGCCTATCGGAGGATGCATTGGGCGATCCCATGGGTCCATTCTCGTATCGGCCACCCTCGAGTCGAACTTTAGAGAGGTACACGCGTCTGTTGTCAGCGGTGACGGCCGTGAGCGCGGCGGCGGCGGCGGCGCGGAGGGGCGGGCTCGGGTGTCGTAGGCGGCGCCGGTGCGCCGGGCGTGGCCGGAGCGAGCGACCGCGGCCGGGCGGCCGGCTCCTCGGCGATGCCCCGGTCGAGGTCGTGCCGGCGCTTGACGAAGGCCGGCTGGCGCTCCATCAGCATGGCCAGGATCGGCGCCGCGATGAAGATCGACGAGTAGGCGCCGGAGGCGATGCCGACGATCAGCGCGAACGCGAAGTCGGTCAGCGTGCCGGAGCCGAAGATGAAGAGCAGGATGACTGGGATCAGCGTCACGAAGGACGTGTTCAGCGACCGGGTGATCGTCTCGGCAAGCGACTCGTTGACGATCTTCGAGGCCGTGAACCGGCGCATGATCGGGATGTTCTCGCGCACCCGGTCGAAGACGATCACCGTGTCGTACATGGAGTAGCCGAGCACGGTCAGCACGGCCGCCACCGTGTCGGCGGTGACCGCCCTGCCGGAGAGCGAGTAGATCCCGATCGTGATCAGGATGTCGTGGCCGAGGGCGACCATCACCGGCACCGCGAACGTCCACTCGAACCGGTACCAGACGTAGAGGAAGATGATCAGGAGCGAGAACGCGATCGCCAGGTAGGCCGAGTGCAGCACCGACTGGCCGAACGAGGCCGAGACGTTGCGCAGGCTGATCTGGCCCGGCTGGGTGCCGGCGTTCTGCTCGATCGCCGCCTGCAGCTGCTTGCTCGTGTGCTGGTCGAGGAAGTGCGACTGCACCTGGAAGTGGGTGAACGTGTTGCCGCTGGTGGCGTGGGTGGAGACGACGCCGCGGACGACCGTGCCGGAGCCGGTGAACGGCTGCACGATGTTGGTCATCTGTTGCGTCGAGAGCGCCTTGGCGGTCGGGAAGTCGAGCTGGCTGCCGCCGGTGAAGTCGATGCCCTGGTTCAGGCCCTTCGTGCCGAGGCTGATGGCGCCGGCGACCAGCACGACGGCGGAGACGGCGAACCAGACGTGGCGGCGACCGATGAAGTCGAAGCGCTTCCAGCGATCGCCGCTGCCGACCGCACCGAGGACGCGCGGGCTGGACATGAACGAGAAGCCGGAAAGCACGTTCAGCATCGCCCGCGTTGCCACGACGGCGGTGAAGATCGACGTGATGACGCCGATCAGCAGCATCAGCGCGAAGCCCTTGACCGACGAGGTCGACGACACGTAGAGGACGCCGGCGGCGATCAGGGTGACCACGTTGGCGTCGATGATCGTGTGGAAACCGCGCCGGTAGCCGGTGGAGATCGCCGAGCGGATCGACCTACCCGCCCGCACCTCCTCCTTGATACGCTCGAAGATGACGATGTTGGCATCTGCGGCAACACCGATGGTGAGGATCGTGCCGGCGATCCCGGGCAGCGTCATGGTGACCGGGATGAGCGCGACGATCCCGGCCAGCAGCAGCCCGTAGACGACCAGGGCGAGGTCGGCGATCACCCCCAGGAAGCCGTAGAAGGCGATCAGGAAGATCATCACGAAGATCAGGCCGGCTGCCCCGGCGATCAGGCCGCTGTGCAGCGCCGACTTGCCCAGGGTGGCCGAGACGATGTCCTCGGAGAGGGTCGAGAACGTCACCGGCAGCGTGCCCGACTGCACCTGCAGCGCGATCCGGTCGGCCTCCGACTTGGACAGCCCGCTGATCTGGCTGCCGTTGTCACCGTTGATCCCGTCTGGATAGAGGGTCGGAGAGACCACCGGATAGGAGACGAGCTGGTTGTCGACCACGATCGCGTTCGGCGCGCCGCTGGAGAGCCCGGCAGCGCTTGCGGTCTGCACCGTCTGGGCGGTCATGTTCTGGAA
>Ga0070714_100002785_pt1 | contig 12892 bp, 9 predicted proteins | sample LARL83metaG_FD_65450 | JGI IMG/M metagenome (GOLD analysis project Ga0070714, IMG submission 65450) | Corn, switchgrass and miscanthus rhizosphere microbial communities from Kellogg Biological Station, Michigan, USA - LAR L8-3 metaG | ecosystem: Host-associated > Plants > Roots > Rhizosphere ... | reverse complement strand
CCGGCGGTTCCACCACGTGACAGACGGCTAGACCTGATCCCTGCACAAGACACGAACTGCGGCTTGGGACTAGGTGTGATCAGGGGGCTCGTCGTCTTTGGGCTCGGTGCCTTCGGGCGGACTGTCTTCTGGGTGACCGCCCGTGGCGGCGCTGCCTTCGGGCCCGCTGTCTCCGGGCCCGCTGTCTCCGGGCGCGCCGGCTTCGGCCTGCGGCTTTTCCCCGGTGCCCTCGGATTCGAGATCCGAGATGTCGAAGTCGGGACGACCACGGACGAACCCGTCCGGATCGTCAAAGTCGTCCGCGGTGGGCAGCAGGTCGGGGTGGGCCCAGATCTCGTCCCGGCCGCTGATGCCGCGGGCGTCGGTCAGCCCGCGCCAGATGGCCGCGGCCTCGCGCAGCCGCCGCGGCCGCAGCTCCAGGCCGACCAGCGTCGCGAACGTCCGCTCGGCCGGGCCGCCCGTGGCCCGGCGCCGCCTGATCGCCTCGGCCAGGGCGTCGGCCTGCGGCAGCCGGCCGGCGGCCGCCTCGTCGACCACGGTCGCGACCCACCCCTCGACCAGGGCCAGCACGGTCTCCAGCCGGACCAGGGCGGCCTTCTGCTGCTCGGTGTCCTCGGGCTGGAACAGCGCGGCCCCGGCCAGCGCCTCGTTGAGCGCCTCGGGGTTGGCCGGGTCGATCTGCGGCATGGCCTGGCGCAGCGCGTCGGCGTCCACCGCGATGCCCCGCGCGTAATCCTCGACCGCCCCGAGCAGGCGGGCCCGCAGCCAGGGCACATGGGCGAACAGCCGGTGATGCGCGGCCTCGCGCATGGCCAGGAACAGCCGCACCTCGTCCTCGTTGACCGACAGGCCCTGCCCGAACGCGCTGACCCCGGCGGGCAGCAGCGCGGCGGTGCCCGCCGGTCCTAGCGGCAGGCCCACATCGGTGGAGCTGACCACTTCCTGGGCCAGCGCGCCCACGGCCGCGCCGGTCTGGCCGCCGACCATCATCCCGCCGATGCTGCGCATCATCTGGCCGAGCCCGCCCAGCGCACCAAGCCCCCCGGTGAGGGCGGACATCGCGGAACGCATCTCGGGCGGGAGCTCGCCGGCGAGCTCTTCCGGGTCCTCGGCCAGCATCCCGCCCATGGCGTCGACCGCCCGGGCCGCGATCGGGTCGCACAGTTTCGACCAGACCGGCAGCGTGGCCTCGACCCACTCCGACCGGCTCCAGGCCTGCGCGATGCGGATTCCGGTGGGCAGGGTGGTTGCGTCCTCCAGCCACAGATCGGCGGTGCGGATCGCATCGATGACCTTGCGGCGCTCGATCTCCAGGACGCTCGCGTCGCCCTTGGCGGCGATGGTCTGCCGCGCCACGTTCTTGGCCAGATCCCAGTTGACCGGGCCGCCCTGCCAGGACATCAGGTCAGCGAACTGGCGCAGGGCATCCGCAAATTGCTGAGGGTCGCCCAGCGGGCCGAGCGGTCCCTGCGGGCCGCCGGCGCCCCCGCCAGCACCGCCCGTACCGCCTGGAACGTCGGGCCCGTTTCCGGAATCGCCACGATCCCGGTCTTTGTCAGGCATGCCGAAGCCAAAGGGAGGGTCAGTCATCTTCGCTGCCTCTCGGGCAGGATGGAAGGGTCCACGTTCGCCACGTTATCCCGGGAGCACACCACGGTGAGCAATCGAGCTACCAGGTTCGCCCTCGGCGGAGCTAGTGCCAGCCGCGATGGCCGGCCGGAGGCTGGCCATGGAGGGGGACAGTGAAGGGGGATGGGGAGGTGGGCGGGGCGTGGGGGGCACGCGGGGGGTCGCCCTCCGAGGCAAGCACAGCCCGCGAGCCGCGCGGGCCGCAGGCCGCGGACGGGCGGGCGGCCGCGACAGGCGCTGGCCGGGTAGCCGGAGGACGCCGGGCGGCCAGGCGGCAGCATGCGCGGGTCCCACCGGTGGCCCCCGGCTCGAGCGCGGAGCGCGGGCGCGGCCCGGTGGTCGCGGTCACCGGGGCGGCCAGCGGCCTGGGCCACGCGCTCACGGTCCGGCTGGCGGCGTCCGGGCGGGTCGGCCGGGTGGTGGCGATCGACGGCCACCGGGGCGACGCCACGGGCGTGACCTGGCGCGTGGTCGATGTCCGCGACCCGGCCGTGGCGGGTCGGCTGTCCGGCGTCGACGTGCTCGTCCACCTCGACCTTGATCTGGCTCCGGACTCCGACCACCGCTCGCGGCGGGCGTTCAACGTCCGCGGCGCGCAGACCGTGCTGACCGCCGCGGCCGCGGGCCGGGTGGGCCGCGTGGTCCTGGTCACCAGCGCGATGGTGTACGGAGCGGGGCCGGACAACCCGGTCCCGCTCGCCGAGTCGGCGCCGCTGGGCGCCGACTCGGACGGCAGCGTGGTCGGCGACCTGCTGGAAATCGAGCAGCTGGCGCAGCGCTCCCCGCAGACCAACCCGGGCATGGCCGTCACGGTCGTCAGGCCGGCCGCCCTGGTCGGCGAAGGCGTGGACACGGTCGTCACCCGGCATTTCGAGGCCCCGCGGCTGCTGGCCGTGAAGGGCTGCGCCCCGCGCTGGCAGTTCTGCCACGTTGATGATCTTGTATCAGCGCTGGAGCTGGCCGCGGCGGGCGAGGTGACGGGCACGTTCGCGGTCGGCTGCGACGGATGGCTCGACCAGGAGCAGGTGCAGGAGCTGTCCGGGCTGCGCCAGATCGAGCTTCCGCCCGGCCTCACGTTCGGCACGGTGCAGCGGCTGCACCGGGCCGGGATCATCCCGGCGCCGGTCACGGACCTGCGCTTCGTGGTCTATCCGTGGGTGGTCGACTGCCTGGCCCTGCGCCAGGCGGGATGGAAACCGGCGTTCAGCAACGCCGAAGCGCTGCAGGTGCTGCTCGAGCAGCGGGCTGGCCACCACGCGGTGGCGGGCCGCAGGCTGGACAGGAAGGACGCCACGATCACGGCCGCAGGCGCCGTGGCCGTCATCGGGACCGCCGCGATCGTGCGGGAGGTCAGGCGCCGCCGCCGCGGCACCTGATGGCCCGGGATAGCGTGGTGCAGTGAACGTCATGCCGGAGGCGAGCCAGTGAGCACCGTCAGGCTCGCCGAGCTCCGCGAGGCCCCGCTGTCCGTGGATGAGGTGCTGCGCGTGGTCGGCGACCCCGCAGCCGGCGGGATCTCACTGTTCGTGGGTGCGGTCAGGGACCACGACCACGGCCAGGACGTGACCGAGCTCGGCTACACCGCTCATCCCACCGCCGAGGCGGAGCTGCGCCGGGTGGCGGAGAAGGTGGCGGCCAGCTTCGACGTGATCGCGGTCGCGGCCGTGCACCGGGTGGGGGACCTCGCGGTCGGCGATCTCGCGGTCGTGGTCGCGGTGTCCTGCGCGCACCGCGGTGAGGCATTCGACGCATGCCGGGCACTGATCGACGAACTCAAGCAAACCGTGCCGATCTGGAAACACCAGCAGTTTGTCGGCGGCGAAAGCGAGTGGGTGAACAGCGCGTAGTCTTCCCCCCATGTCCCGCCGATCCGCGACGCTTCTGGTGGCGGCAGCCGGAGTCCTGATCGCGCTGGCCGTCGCCGTGGTCCTGCCCGTCCCGTTCGTCGCGCTGACCCCTGGCCCGACCCTGAACACGCTGGGCACCATGAACGGAAAGCCGCTGGTCCAGATCAAGGGCCATCCGACCTATCCGGTCCGCGGCCACCTCAACATGGTGACCGTGTCCTTCATCGGCGGCCCGCGGAGCCATTTCAACATCTTCTCGGCACTGCGTTCGTGGCTCAGCCCGGACGAGGCCGTGGTGCCCGAGCAGGAGATCTTCACTCCCGGCCAGACCCCGCAGCAGGTGGTCAAGCAGGACGTCGAGGAGATGGCGAACTCGCAGCAGACCGCCACCGTGGCCGCGCTCTGCCAGCTCAAGATCAGCTTTAAGACGGTGGACACCGTGCGGGCCACGACCAAGGGCATGCCGGCCGCGGGCGTGCTGCAGCCGGGCGACGTCATCACGGCCGTGGACGGCAGGCCCGTGACGGCCTGCGGCTCCGACGCCCCGACTCTGATCAAGGCGCGCAAGCCCGGGGCCCCGGTACGGCTGACCGTGCTCAGGCACGGTCACACCGAGCAGGTCCGGCTGACGACGGTCGCTCTCCAGGGCCAGCCCGCGGTGGGCGTGCAGCTCGTGCAGACCTTCGTGTTCCCGTTCCGGGTGTCGATCTCGGTCGGGAGCATCGGCGGGCCCAGCGCGGGCCTGATGTTCGCACTCGCGATCATCGACAAGATCACCCCGGACAACCTGACCGGCGGCAGGTTCGTCGCGGGCACCGGCGTGATCGAGGCCGACGGGACGGTGGAACCGATCGGCGGAATCCAGCAGAAGCTGGTCGGCGCCAGGGACGCCGGCGCCACGGCCTTCCTGACCCCGGCCGCGAACTGCCCGGAAACCACCCGGGCGGTGCCCGCCGGGCTAAAGCTGATCAAGGTAAGCACCCTGGCCGGCGCCGTCGCCGCGCTTGACGCGCTGAAGGCGGGCCGGCCGGTCCCCGGCTGCTGACTCCGGCGGCCAGCCGCGGGGCCACCCCGGCCCGCGGCCAGCCGCAAACGCCGGCCACCCCGCCCCTGGCCGGCCGCAAACCCCGTCACCCCGGGCCCCGGCGGCGGGGAACGGTAAGGGAACCATGCGGGATACCGGTAAGTTGCCCTCAGAGAGTGCGCATTCGCGTGCGGTGGCCGGGCGCATTAACGTCGTGCCCTCATACTGTCCGCTCCTGATACCCGAAATGACGTAAGGGGGAGGCGTGGCCTTCCGATCTGCTGGCCGTGCCCGGCCGCCCGGCGGCCGCCCCGTCGTGCTCCCCCGGTGGACCAGATACATACTCCCGGCCGTGGCGTCGCTGATCGTGCTCATCGTGCTGATCACGGTGGCCGCCGGCATCGCGACCGACTTCCTGTGGTTCCGTTCTGTCCACTACACCTCGGTCTTTGGCACCACCTACGGCGTCAAGTGGGCGCTGTTCGCGGTTGCGGCCATTTTCATGATGGCCGTGGTCGGCATCAACATCAGGATCGCCTACCGGCTCCGGCCGCCGACCCGCCCGACCTCACCCGAGCAGCAGGGCCTGGAAGCGTACCGGGTGGTGATCGAGCCGCACCGGCGGCTGGTGCTCGCCGTGGTCCTCGGCCTGATCGGCCTCATCGCCGGCCTCACCGCCGCGGGCAGCTGGCGCACCTGGCTGCTGTTCGCCAACCGGGTCCCGTTCGGGGTCAAGGACCGGCAGTTCAAGCTGGACATCTCGTTCTTCGTGTTCGACTACCCGTTCATCCGGATGGCGCTCAGCTACCTGTTCGCTGCCGTCCTGCTCTCCCTGCTGCTGGCCGCCGCCGTGCACTACCTGTACGGCGGGCTGCGGCTGCAGGTGCGCGGCCAGCGCGCCACGCAGGGGGCCCGGGCCCACCTGTTCGTCCTGGCCGGCATCTTCGTGCTGCTCAAGGGCGTGGCGTACTGGGTGGACCGGTACGGCATCGACTTCTCGCAGCGCGGCGTGGTGCAGACCGGCGCGTCCTACACGGACGTGAACGCGGTGCTGCCGGCCAAGACCGTGCTCGCGGTGATCGCGGTGATCTGCGCCGCGCTCTTCTTCGCCGGCGCGATCCGGAGGAACGCGCTGCTGCCCGCCGTCGGGTTCGGCCTGCTGGTGCTCTCGGCCGTGATCATCGGCGGCGTCTACCCCGCGATCGTGCAGCAGTTCGTGGTCAAGCCCAACGAGCTGGTCAAGGAGCGGCCGTACCTGAGCCGCGAGATCGCGGCCACCCGCAGCGCGTACGCGGTCTCGAACTCCAAGATCATCAACTATCCCGCCGTGTCGACCGAGCCGCCCGCGACACTGGCCAAGCAGGCGGCCGCGCTGCCCGACGTGCGGCAGATGGACCCCGGCGTGATCGCCTCGGCATTCCAGCAGCTGCAGCAGGTCAAGGGGTACTACAAGTTCTCCGACGTGCTCTCGTTCGACCGGTACAAGGTCTCAGGGAGCGCGGTGCCGCAGGACATGCTCGTCGGCGTCCGCGACATGTCAGGCCCGCCCGCCGGCCAGGAAAACTGGGTCAACTCCCACCTGGTCTATACGCACGGGTTCGGGTTCGTGGCCGCGTCAGCTAACGCCCAGGCGGACGGGGGCAACCCCGCGTTCACCGAAAGCGACATCCCGCCGTCGGGCGAGCTCGGCGTGCGCCAGCCGCGGGTGTACTTCGGCGAGCAGGAGACGAGCTACGCGATCGTCGGCGGCCATCAGCAAGAGCTCGACTACCCCAACCAGAGCTCGGGCGGCCAGGCCAACACCCGTTACCGCGGCAGCGGCGGCGTGCCGGTCGGCTCGCCGCTGAACCGGCTCCTGTACGCGATCAAGTTCCGGGAGCTCAACATCCTGCTGTCCGGCAGCATCGACGGCAACTCGAAGATCATGTACATCAGGGACCCGCTGTCGCGGGTGGCCAAGGTCGCTCCGTTCCTCACCCTGGACGGCAACACCTACCCGGTGATCGTCAACGGCCAGATCTACTGGGTGGTGGACGCCTACACGACCACCAACAACTATCCGTACTCGCAGCGGCTGAACCTGGACCAGGCCAGCTCCGACAGCTACAGCCCGAGCGGCTCGATCGTCGGCCCCGACGGCCAGGTGAACTACATCCGCAACTCGGTCAAGGCCGTGGTGAACGCCTACACCGGGGCGGTCTCGCTGTACCGCTGGGGCGGCCGCGACCCGGTCATCGGGGCCTGGATGAAGGCCTTCCCCGGCGTGATCAAGCCGGAGAGCTCCATCCCCGCCAACCTCATGCCGCACCTGCGCTACCCGACGGTCCTGTTCGAGGCGCAGCGGGAGATCCTGGCCCAGTACCACGTGACCCAGGCCCCGGAGTTCTACGGCGGGCAGAACTTCTGGACCGTGCCCTCCGACCCGAGCGGGACGGCGCCCAACCAGTCTCTCCAGCCGCCGTACTACCTGACGATGACGATGCCCGGCCAGCCGCAGCCTGAGTTCTCGCTGACCACGGCGCTCACCCCGCGGGGCCGGGCCAACATGGCCGCGTTCATGGAGGTCAACAGCAACCCGCTGAGCGCGGGTTACGGCACGATCAGGATCCTGCAACTGCCGCAGGACACCACGATCCGCGGTCCGCAGCAGGTGCAGAACGACTTCGAGTCCAACGCCACCGTGGCCTCCGCGCTGACCCTGCTGCGCCAGGGCGGGTCCCGGGTCACCCAGGGCAACCTGGTCACCCTCCCGGTGGGCGGCGGCCTGCTGTACTTCGAGCCGGTGTACGTGTCGCAGTCCGCGACCGGCAGCTCCGGGGCGTACCCCACGCTGCAGGGGATGCTCGTGTACTACAACGGCCAGATCGGGTACGCGCCGACGCTGGCCGAATCCCTGGCCAAGGTCTTCGGCGTCCAGGTGGGGCAGGGCGGCGGCGGGACCAGCCCGCCGCCCAGCAGCGGCGGCACCGCGCCGAACTCCACCGTGCAGAAGTACCTGCAGCAGGCGGAGACGTTCTACAACCAGGCCCAGGCGGCCCTGAAGAGCGGCAACCTGGCCGAGTTCGGCGCCGACCTGGCCAAGATGAAGGCGGCGCTGGACAAGGCGCAGAAGGCCGCGCAGGGCAGCCCGTCCCCGCGGCCCTCGGCGTCGCCGTCACCATCCGCCAGCCCGTGACCGGTCCGGTGCCCTCAGCGACCGCGGCGGGCGTCCGCGACGTTCCCCCGGCAAGGGGCCGGGGCCGCAGCGCGGCGGTGGCCGAATCCGGCCCGCGCCGGCCGTCCGGCGCGGACGCGGCGCCGCCGGAGAGGGCGTACGCTCGGTGCTGACGGGACATCCAGAGCAAAGCACGGACTGCTGGCGGTCACGCGCGCCCAGCAGCCCGGTGAAGGGAGCCTGACCGCTCGTGGCGCCTCGTGTGCTGGTTGACGCGACCGCTGTGCCCGCGGACCGCGGCGCGCTTGGCCGTTACGTTGACGGGCTGGTGAGCGCGCTGAACGCGGCCGGGGCTGACCTGGCCGTGGCCTGCCAGCGCTCCGACGAGGAGCGGTACGGGCGCCTGCTCCCGGCCGCCCGGGTCATCGCCGGCCCGCCGGCCATCGCCCACCGCCCCGCCCGCCTGGCCTGGGAGCAGAGCGGGCTCCCGCTGGCGGCGCAGCAGGTCAGCGCCGACGTCATTCACTCCCCGCACTACTCGATGCCGCTGCGCCCCGGCGCTCCCATCGTGGTGACCATGCATGACCTGACGTTCTTCACCGAGCCGGACGCGCACAGCCAGGTGACTGCGACGTTCTACCGGGCGGCGATCCGCACCTCCGCCCGGCGCGCTACCCGTCTCATCGTCCCGTCCAAGGCGACCAGGGACGAGCTGGTCCGCGTGCTCGGCGCGGACCCGACGCGGATCGACGTCGCCTACCACGGCGTCGACCACGCCATGTTCCACCAGCCCGACGAGGCCAAGATGCGCCAGGTCTCGGACCGGCTCGGCCTGCACGGCAAGCCCTACATCGCCTACCTCGGCACGCTCGAGCCGCGCAAGAACGTCCCCGCGCTGATCAACGGGTGGGTCGAGGCGGTGGCCGATCTCAGCGAGCCGCCCGCCCTGGTGCTGGCCGGCGGCAGCGGCTGGAGCGAGGAAGTGGACGAGGCGGTGGCCAACGTGCCCGCGAACCTGCGCCTGGTGCGGCCCGGCTACCTGCACTTCACCGATCTCCCCGGGTTCCTGGGCGGGGCAATGATCGTCGCGTTCCCGAGCACCGGCGAAGGGTTCGGGCTGCCGGTGCTCGAGGCCATGGCCTCCGGCGCCCCGGTGCTGACCACGCACCGGACGTCGCTGCCCGAGGTGGGCGGCGACGCGGTGGCCTACACCGAGCCCGACGCGGCCAGCATCCGCACCGCGCTGCGGGCGCTGCTCGACGACCCGGCCCGCAGGCAGGCGCTGGGCGACGCGGGCCACGCCCGGGCGCTGGAGTTCACCTGGGCCGCGTCCGCCGAGGCGCACATGGCCTCCTACGAGCGTGCGGCAGTGCAGGGACACGAGTAACCTGCCTGCTCATGCCGAGTCGTTCGCAGATCCCCGAGTCGTACGGCCGCGGTGACCTCGAGGCGATCCTGCTCGTCGGCGGGCAGGGCACCCGGCTGCGCCCGCTGACCATCGAGACTCCCAAGCCGCTGCTGCCCACCGCGGGCGTCCCGTTCCTGGCCCACCAGCTGGCCCACGCCGCGGCGGCGGGCATCACCCGGGTAACGCTGGCCACCTTCTACCGGGCCGCGATGTTCGCCGAGTGCCTGGGGGACGGCTCGCAGTTCGGCCTGGAGCTCGGCTACATCCAGGAGGAGACCCCGCTGGACACCGGCGGCGCGATCCGCAACGCCGCGTCCGGCTTGCGCGGCGGCCCCGACGACCCGGTCGTCGTGCTGAACGGCGACATCCTGTCCGGCCACGACCTGGCCGCACAGGTGACGGCCCACGAGAAGGCCGGCGCCGCGGTGACCCTGCACCTGGTCGAGGTGCCGGACCCGGCGCGGTTCGGCTGCGTGCCGACCGACGCCAGCGGGCGGGTCACCGCGTTCCTGGAGAAGACGCCGCACCCGGTGACCAACCGGATCAACGCCGGCTGCTACGTCTTCACCCGGAGCGTCATCGACCAGATCCCGCCCGGCCGGGTGTCGGTGGAGCGGGAGACCTTCCCCGGGCTCATCGACCGCGGGGAGCTGGTCCTGGGCCACGTCGACACCGCGTACTGGCTCGACGTGGGCACCCCGGAGGCTTTCGTTCAAGGTTCCTGTGACCTGGTACAGGGGAAACTGGCCGCGCCGGCGCGGCCCGGCCCGGCCGGGGAAAGCCTCGTGCTCCCCGGGGCCGTGGTGGCGCCGGACGCGAGCGTGACCGGCGGCACCGTGGTCGGCGCGGGCGGCCGGATCGGGCCGGGGGCGCAGGTGGACGGCAGCGTGCTGTTCGACGGCGCGGCCGTGGGCGCGGGCGCGGTGGTCCGGTCCAGTGCGGTCGGCCGCGGCGCGCAGATCGGCGACGGCGCGGTGCTGGACGGCGTGGTGATCGGCGACCGGGCGCGGATCGCGTCCGGCAACGAACTCGCCCGCGGGCTCCGGGTCTGGCCGGAGGTAGAGCTCGGCCCGACCGCGATCCGCTTTTCCACGGATGCCTGACGCCCGCACCCGGGAATGGCGCCCGCCCTATCCCGTTGACGTTCCGCTCATCCTGTCCGTGCACCGCCGCGGGGCACGGGACCCGGCCTTCTGGCGGGACGAGGCTGGTGCGGTGTGGCGCACGTCGCTGACCCCCGACGGCCCGGGCACGCTGCGGGTCAGCGGCCGGCCCGCTGGCCAGGGCACCCTGGTTACCGCGGCCGCGTGGGGGCCGGGCGCGGGCTGGCTGCTCGAGACGCTGCCGGCCCAGCTCGGCGACGAGGACGACCAGGCCGGGTTCGCCCCGGTGCACCCGGTGCTGCGGGAGGTGGCCGGGCGCCACCGCGGCGCCAGGGTGGGCCGGTCCGGCCGCGTCCTCGAGGCGCTGATCCCCGCGATCCTGGAGCAGAAGGTGGTGGGCGCCGAGGCCCGCCGCGCCTGGCACTACCTGCTGCGCCGCTTCGGCCTGCCCGCCCCCGGGCCCGCGCCGGCCGGCATGCGGGTCGTCCCGGACGCCAGGACCTGGGCCCAGATCCCGTCCTGGGACTGGCACCGGGCGGGTGTCGAGGCGGTGCGCGCCCGCACGATCGCGGGCGCGGCCCGGGCAGCGGGGCGGCTGGAGGAGATCGGGGCCATGGCCGCCGCCGACGCCGACCGCAGGCTGCGGTCGCTGCCCGGCATCGGGCCGTGGACCTCGGCCGAGGTCAGGCAGCGGGCCTGCGGCGACGCGGACGCGGTCAGCGTCGGCGACTACAACCTGCCCGCCGCGGTCGGCTGGGCGCTGGCCGGCCGGGTCGTGGACGACGCGGGCATGCTGGAGCTGCTGGCGCCGTACGCCGGCCACCGGTACCGGGCCACCCGGCTGGTGGAGCTGAGCGGTGCGCGGCCGCCACGCCGCGGGCCCCGGCTGGCCGTGCGGGAGTACCGCAATTTCTAGGCGCACAGGTCCCGGCGGTGACGGAACGCGGCGGGCCCGCAGCGCCGGCGGTCCGGCCGCGCCGGGCCCGGAATGGCGATATTCTCACCGCCACAGGGCTGACGGCGCAGGCGGAAGAGGCAGGATGGCCGACCGTGCCGGGACACCGATGGGCATCGACCCGGCGGTCCCCAACCAAGCGCGCGTCTACGACTACCTCCTCGGCGGCAAGGACAACTACGCGGCCGACCGGGCCGCGGTCGACGAGGTGCTGGTCGCCGTCCCTGACGCGCGGCGGATGGCCCGGGCCAACCGGGCGTTTGCCATGCGCGCGGTGACCGTCCTCGCGCAGGCCGGGGTGCGGCAGTTCATCGACCTGGGCACCGGCATCCCGACCTCGCCCAGCGTGCATGAGGTGGCCCGGCGGGCGGACCCGGCCGCGCGCGTCGTCTACGTCGACCACGACCCGGTCGTGCAGGCGCACAACGAGGCCAAGCTGGCCAGCGACCGGGGGGTGACCACGGTGCTGGCCGACATCCGCCGGCCAGAGCTGGTCATCGGCCACCGGGAGGTGCAGCGGCTGATCGATTTCACCGAGCCGGTGGGCGTGCTGTGCGTGGCCACCCTGCACCTGGTCAGGGACGAGGACGACCCGGCCGGGATCATGGCCAGGTTCCGGGACCGGATGGCCCCGGGCAGCCACCTGGTGGTGTCCCAGTTCTGCACCGACAGTGACCCCGCGGCCACGGCCACGCTGCACGAGGTGGACGCGGGCACGCCCGTGGAGACCTACTTCCGGTCCGCCGATGAGATCCACGGCTTCTTCGACGGGCTGGAACTGCTGGCCCCGGGCCTGGTCAGCGTCGACGAGTGGCGGCCCGATGTGCCCGAGGCGCCTACCCAGCTGAAGATCCTGGGGGGCGTCGGCCGGAAAGCCTGACACCGCCCCCGCTTAGGCTGGACGCCATGAGCGTCGACGGGTCCACCCCTCGCCCCCGCCCGCAGCAGCCCCCGGCCAGCGCCCTGCGCCGCGCCCTGGCGCGGGCCAGGGACGGCAAGACCCTGGACCAAGGGGAAGCCGCCATCCTGCTGCACGCGCGCGGTGACGGCCTCACCGAGCTCCTCGGGTACGCGTCGCGGGCCAGGGACGCCGGGCTGGAGCGCGCCGGCCGGGCCGGCGTCATCACCTACTCCCGCAAGGTCTTTATCCCGCTGACCCGGCTGTGCCGGGACCGGTGCGGTTACTGCACGTTCGCCACGGTGCCCGGCAGGCTCGGCGAGCCCTACCTGTCGCCGGACGAGGTCATCGAGATCGCGGCCAGGGGCGCGGAGCTCGGCTGCAAGGAGGCGCTGTTCACCCTCGGCGACCGGCCCGAGGACCGGTGGCACCAGGCCAGGGAATGGCTGGACGCGCACGGCTACGACGACACCCTGTCCTACGTCAGGGCCATGGCGATCCGGGTGCTGGAGGAAACCGGCCTGCTGCCGCACCTCAACCCCGGGGTCCTGAGCTGGCAGGACTTCCAGCGGCTCAAGCCGGTGGCGCCGTCGATGGGCATGATGCTGGAGACCACCGCGCGGCGGCTGTTCACCGAGCGGGGCGGCCCGCACTTCGGCAGCCCGGACAAGGATCCCGCGGTCCGGCTGCGGGTCCTCGAGGACGCGGGCCGCAGCAACGTCCCGTTCACCACCGGCATCCTGATCGGCATCGGCGAGACCGCGGCGGAACGGGCGGACTCGATCTTCGCGATCCGCCAGGTGGCCCGCGAGTACGGCGGCATCCAGGAAGTCATCGTGCAGAACTTCCGGGCCAAGCCGGACACGGCGATGCG
>Ga0070714_100002784_pt1 | contig 12896 bp, 3 predicted proteins | sample LARL83metaG_FD_65450 | JGI IMG/M metagenome (GOLD analysis project Ga0070714, IMG submission 65450) | Corn, switchgrass and miscanthus rhizosphere microbial communities from Kellogg Biological Station, Michigan, USA - LAR L8-3 metaG | ecosystem: Host-associated > Plants > Roots > Rhizosphere ... | reverse complement strand
GGCGTGGTGTCGAAATCGATATTCGGATTCAACACGGCCGAATGCAGGCTCGGCGCCAACTGCCGATGCTTCAGTTGCAGCAGCACCTTGGTGACGCCGGCGATACCCGCCGCGCTCTCGCAATGACCGATGTTCGATTTTGCCGAACCGATCGCGCAGTAGCCCTTGTCCTGCGTCCAATGACCGAAGGCCTTCGACAAACCGGCGATCTCGATCGGATCGCCCAGGCTGGTACCCGTGCCATGCGCTTCGATATAGCTGATATGACGGGCATCCACGCCGCCCTTGCGCAGGGCGCGCTCGATCACTTCCGCCTGCGCGTTGGGGTTCGGCACCGTGTAGCCGTTGGTCTTGCCGCCGTGGTTGACCGCGGTGGCGCGAATCACACCGTAGATGTGGTCGCCATCGGCCTGGGCCTGGGCCAGCGATTTCAACAGCACCGCCCCCACACCCTCGCCCGGCACGTAGCCTTCGCCGCCCTCGCCGAAGCTCTCGCAGCGGCCCTTGCCCGAGATAAAGCGACCCTGGGCCAGCATCAGGTATTTGTTCGGGTGGATCGACACGTTGACGCCGCCCGCCAACGCCACCGTGCAGTCGCCGCGCTGGATGCTCTGGCAAGCCAGATGGATCGCCGTCAATGACGACGAGCACATGGTGTCCAACGCCAGGCTCGGGCCGCGGAAGTTGCAGAAGTAAGAGACGCGATTGGCCACCGACGCGGGGCTGTTGAACACCGCGAGGTTGTTGCCGCGGGCCTGCTCTTGCGCGCCGTAGAGCTGGTACTCCTCGTACATCACACCGGCGAACACGCCGACGTTGCCGTCTTCGGCCACGTTGTCGCGCGTGTAGCCCGCATCCTCCAGCGTCGCGTGCACGCATTCGAGGAACAGCCGCTCCTGCGGATCCATCAACTCCGCTTCGCGCGGCGAGATATTGAAGAACAAGGGATCGAAGCGGTCCACGCCGTCGATAAAGCCGCCCCACTTGCCGTAGGTCTTGCCCGGCGCGTCGCGGTCCGCGTCGTAGTAATCGCGGTAGTCCCAGCGTTCGGGCGGAATCTCGGTGATGCTGTCCTTGCCCTGGCTCAGGTTCGCCCAGAAGGCTTCGAGATCGGCGGCCTGCGGATAGCGCCCGGCCACGCCGATGATGGCGATCTCGCCGACGGTGTTCGCGGAAGCATCCGGCACCACCCTCGCCACGTCACCGCGCGTGCCCTGCTCCGTGCCGAAGCGAGGGCGGAGCGACGCCGGTGCCTGCACAGGTTCGGCGGCATGCCGCGGCGCGACTGTTACCGCAGCGTCCTGAGCGTTCTCGCCGAGCACTTCGCTCAGGCGGTCACGATGCTCGTCGAGGAAATGTCCGGCGACGTCGGCGATGGTCTGGTATTCGAACAGCAAGGTCTTGGACAGCGGCCCGAACACCTGTTCCAGCGAACGGGTCAGTTCCATCACCAGGATCGAATCGATGCCGTAGGCTTCCAGCCGCGCCTTCGCGTCGATGCTCTCGGCCGGCCGCTTGAGCGTGCCGGCCAGCAGGCGGACGAAATAGCGCACGGCCTTGTCGCGCAGCTCGTCGGAAAGCGTGCCTGCCGAGCCCGCAGTTGCCGACGGTGCGGCCGGCACGTGCGCGAGCCCGGCCATGAAGCGCGCGATCGCTCCCTCGGCAACCAGCACCTGCGGCACGTCCAGCGCGAGCGCCTGCTCCAGCGCGGCGAGACCGCTGACGGTGCGCAGCGGTACCAGGCCGGTCTGCGCGATCATCTCCGCGCGGGTCGCTTCATCAACCCGCATGCCACCCTCTGCCCACAGCGGCCAGTCCACCGACAGCGTGCGGCCCCGGCGCAGGCCCTGGGCGACACGTTCCACCCGCTGGCGGGCGAAGGCATCCATAAAGGCGTTGGCCGCTGCGTAGTCGGCCTGTCCCACATTGCCGAGCGCGCCGGAAGTCGAGGCGAAGCAGATAAAAACGTCGAGATCCAGGTCGCGGCTGGCCGCGTCGAGGTGCAGCGTGCCCGCGACTTTCGCACGCAGCACCTCGCGCAGTTCGTCGCGCGTCTTGCGCACGAGCAGGCTGTCGCGCAGGACGCCCGCCGCATGGACGATGCCGTGCAAGCCGCCGGCCGTCGCGGCGAGTTGGCGAACAAGGCGGTTCACCGCCGCGCCGTCACCCACATCGAGCTGGCGATAGCGCACCGTGGCTCCTGCCGCCACGATGTCGGCGAAGCTGGCTTCCAGCGCATCCGTCGATGGCGAACGCCCGGTGAGCACCAGCGTGGCGCCCTTTGCTTCAGCGGCGATCCGGCGCGCGAGGATGCGCCCCAGGCCGCCAGCGCCACCGGTGATGAGATAAGTGCCGCCGGCCTTCCAAGGCGAGCTTGTGGTGGATGGCGGCGTGGCTTCCGTCCAATGCCCCTCCTGTCGCACGCCGCCCACATAGCGAATGCGCGAAGCGAGGCTGTCACGGTTCTCGATGATGGCCTGAGCGATGTCCTGCCCCGCCTCGAGCTCGATCACCTGGCCAACGACGCGCGGGTTCTCGCGCTGTGCGGTAAGCAGCAGGCCACCGAGGCCACCCATGAGCCGCCCATCGCCCGTTTGCGGCACGACGATCTGAATCAGGTGCCGCCCGGGCTGCCGGACCATGGCCTGGATATTTTCCAGCAGCAGCGCGGCTGCCGATTCGTAGCGCCGCGCCGTATCGTCGTCCTCGTCGATGTCGATGCAGGTCACGCCATGCAGGCGCAGCTGTAGGTCGGCCGACGGCGCACCGGCGCAAAGCATGACCATGTGTTGCGCATGGCCACCTGCCCCGATCATCGCGGACCGCGCATGCCACGCGGGCACGAGCAACGCCGTTCGCGTTGTCTCCTCGTGCGCCGGATTCACCGCGCGCAGGCAGAAGCCGCCAAGACGTGCGCATACGGCGCCGGCGTCGCTGCACAGGTCGATCTCGAACCGGTTCAGCGCATCGCCCGGGCTATGACCGGGTTCGCGGCGAATCACCGCCCACAGATCGGCGTTGCATGGCGCCATGATTTCCAGCGATGCGAGCGCGAACGGAAGCGCGAGCCCGGCATCGGGGTCTTGCTCCACGAGACAGGCGATGGCCGCTTGCAGCGCCGCGTCGAGCACGCTGGGGTGCAAACTGTAATCGCCTTGCGACGACTTCGACGTCTCGGGAAGGACGATGCGCGCCAGCGCTTCCGCTTCACCGACGAAAAATTCGCCCAGCGAGCGATGCGCGGGTCCGTAGGCGAGACCCATGCGCTCGAACAACGCGTAGTACGCGTTCGCATCGCGACGAGGACGGCCGCAGTGCGCGCGTATCGACGTGAGGTCATGGGTGACGGCGTCCGGGTCGGATGCCCGCTTCACCACCACGCCTTGGCTATAGACGGTACCGTCGTCGATATCGTCGTAGATCTCGAAAGCGAAGCGTCCCTCTCCTTCGGGAAACAGCGCAACGTGGCATTCCCTGGGCTCGTCTCCCGTCACGAAGGGACGCAGCCACACGACGTTCTCCACGCGACAACTGCCTGCGGTGGCGAATGCGAGCTCCGCCGCGCAGCGGACCATCTCCAACTGGGCCGCGGCCGGCAGGGTACGCCGCGCGAGCACGACGTGGTCGGCGAGAAAGCTCTCGCGCCCCGTGAAGCGGCTGGTGAAGCGAAGCCCCGCGACGTTTGAGGTGTTGCTGTGCAGGAGCGGATGGATTGCCGCCTGCGCGCCGGGCGCGGCCTTCATCTCGATCCAGTGCTTTTCCCGGACGAACGGATAGGTCGGCAAGGCCAGGCGCCGGCGTGAGCCGGACACGTGCAGAGCGGCCCAGTCGAAGGCCTGGCCGTGCACCCAGCGCTGCGCCGTCGCGATGAGATCAACATCGGGCGACACCGGCGGCACGTCGGCGGCCGATGCCATCATCTCGGCCGTGAGCTCGCCGATGAAGACGCTTCCGTCGTTCGTATCATCGGCAAGCCACCGCTCCAGCCGCTCGCACAGCGTCGCCACCGTATCGACCACCGTGGCCAGGCGCGCCGCCATCGCCTGCCGCCCTACCTGGAGCGTGTACGCCAGGTCGGCCAAGTCCTTCTCGCCGATGTCGCCGGAAGCGAGCGCATCGAACAGCTGTCGCACGCGCTCGCGCAACACCGACGCGGTTTTCGCGGAAAGCACGATGCACGCGGGCGTGCGCGACAATGGCGCCGCGTCGGCCGGCGCATTGCCGCCGAGGTACTCCTCGACCACGACGTGCGAATTCACACCGCCGAAGCCGAAGGAACTGATGCCTGCCCGGCGCGGGATCGGCTGGCCATCTTCCGTGATGCGGGTCGCCCAGGGCTGGGCTTCGTCGACGATGAAGAACGGACTCCCGTCCAGCGCGATGCGCGGATTGAGCTTGCGATAGTGCACCAGGGGCGGCAACACCCCGTGCCGCATGCACAGGATGGTCTTGATCAGGCCGGCCATCCCCGCTACTGCTTCGAGGTGGCCGACGTTGGTCTTGACACTGCCGATGCCGCAGGTGCGCTCGTCCAGCACCTCGCCGCGCTCGGCAGCGACGCGGGCGAAAGCCATCTTCAGCCCTTCGATCTCGATCGGATCGCCCTTGGGCGTGCCGGTACCGTGCGCCTCCACGTAGCTCACCGTGCCCACCGGCACGGCGGCTTCGCGCAGGGCTTGCGCGATGACGTTCGACTGCGCGAGCGAACTCGGATAGGTGACCGTGCGTGCGTGGCCGCCGTGGTTCATGGCCGAGCCGCGCAGTACAGCCAGGATCCGGTCGTTGTCGGCGATGGCCTTCGCCAGCGGCTTGAGCAGCACCATGGCCGCGCCTTCGCCGCGCACATAACCGTTCGCACGCTCGTCGAAGGTCTTGCAGCTGCCGTCCGGCGAGAGCATGCCGGTCTTGGAGAACGAGATGAAATGCGTGGGGCTGCACAGAACGCTCACCCCGCCCACCAGCGCCTGCTCGCATTCGCCGCGGCGGATGGCGTGGGCAGCCTTGTGCAGCGCCACCAGCGAACTCGAACACGCGGTGTCAACCGGCAGGCTGGGGCCGTGCAGATTGAGGAAATAGGAGATGCGATTGGGGATCAGCGCGGTGTGCGTGCCGGTCGCGACGTGAGCCTCGATGGCGTCGAGCGCGTCGCCCAGGTGATCGCGATAGTCGAAGGTGAAGACACCGATATAGACGCCGGTACGGGTACCGCTGAATCCGCACGGGTCGTAGCCGGCATCCTCCAGGCAATGCCATGCCTGCTCGAGCATGATGCGCTGCTGCGGGTCCATCACCGCCGCTTCGCGCGCTGACACGCCGAAGAAGTCGGCGTCGAAGTACTCCACGCCGTCGATAAAGCCGCCCCATTTGCTGGTCGACTTGTTCGGCTCGCTCACGTCGGCTGCATAGAACGCGGCCCCGTCCCAGCGGCTCGCCGGCACCTCGCTCACACTGGAGCGTCCCTCACTAAGGTTGCGCCAGTACTGCTGGTAGTTTTCGGCGCCCGGAAGGCGGCACGACATGCCGACGATGGCGATGTCCTCGCGTGCGGGAGACGGCTGGCTTTGCGGGATCTGACCGACGTTCATACTCGTGCCTTCCTGTGCCCGGTTCAATTTCAGCCGCGGCGTAGCCGCGCGTAGGAACGATTGAGATGGTCCGCCGCCGCTTCCATCACGCGGACGGCGATGTCGTCCACGTGGCGCGCGGTCCACGGCTCCAGCGCCGTTCCCTTCACCCACTGGTTGAACGAACCCAGCGCGGGGCCCGTCTGGATCTGGTAGTTGACGCGATCGTCGCCCTTACCTTCCATGGCGATGCGCGTGCTGTAGGCGAAGTACCAGCGGAACACCAGAGCCATCTTGTGCTTGGCGTTCGCCTCGGCCTTGGCAACCTCATGCTGCAAGCCCGCGGCGGTAAAGTAGGCGCCGGTTTCGTCCCAGATCTCGCCGAAGGTCTTCCTGAAGAACGTCGTCTCCAGCTGCCGCCGCGTGCGCTCGGGAATGTCGTCCAGGCTCTCGTGGTGGCGATAGAGCGACAGCAGCTTGTTCGCTCGCGCCGGGAAGAACACCGACTTCTTCAGCACCTGCACCTGCGCGCCGATCTCGAACATGTCACCCGCGGGCGCGTACTCGGTGTCCTGGATGTCCATGGCCTGCAGCAGCGACTTGCCGTCGGCGCTCATGCCCGATTCCACCGTGCACTGGTTGATCGAACCGGTCGCGATGAAATCGGCGCCAAGCAGGAAAGCCGCGGCCGCAGCCTCGGGGCCACCGATGCCGCCGGCTAGGCCCATGCAGATCGGTTCGGCATAGGCATGGGCCGCCTGCAGTTCATCGCGCAGCCGCAGCAGCGGCGGCAGCATCACCGCCGCGATGCCGCCGTCCGTATGGCCGCCGGAATCGGCTTCGACGCAGACGTCGTGGCTCATCGGTATCGACTGCGACCAGGCCGCCTGTTCCGCGGTGACCAAACCGCGCTTGAGCAGGCGGTCGACGATCGCTTTCGGCGGCGGACTCATGAAGGCGCGCGCAACTTCCGGGCGCGATACCTTGGCGATGACCCGGTGCGTACAAGCGAGTTCGCCTTGCAGGTTGCGCTGCAATCCCTGCAGGCGGAAGCGCACCAAGGCGGGCGTCATCTGCATGAACGCAGCTGCTTCCACGTTGCGGATGCCGTAGCGCAGATAGAGTTCGACCACCGCCTCTTCCTGTGCGGGGTACTCGTAGTTTGCCAGCAGGTTCATGCCATAGGGCTGTCCCGCATCCAGCTCCGCCTGGATGCGCACGATGGCCTGCTCGATCTTCGCCGGCGAAAGACCGCCAGCGCCAAAGAAACTCAGGAAACCGGCCTTGCCCATTCGCACGACCAGCTCGGCCGACGCGACGCCCCGGTACATGGCGCCAGTCATGTAGGCGTAGCGCGCGCCGTGGCGGCGGCGGAACACGGCGCTGCCGAGAGATGCTGCCTCGATCGCGGAGGTTGCGCCGCGCTCCGTAGTGACAGTCTCCACCTGGATGCCGCCGCTATCCGCGCGGAGCACGACGGACGGCACGGCCACGGCGGCCAAGTCGCCTTCCTCGTCATCGAACTCCGTGTCGTCAAACTCCGCCTCGTCAAAGATGGGCGTCTGCGTGCTGCGTATCTCGTTCACCATCCTTGACAGGATCGTGGCGCCCAGCTCTTGGAACTCGACCTCGCCCTTGCCCATCACGTAACGGATGGAGTCCACCCAATGCACCGGCGTCGCAATCTGCCGGGCCAGCGTGTCGGCGATGCGGCTGCCGTCGTACGGCCGTGCTGTCGCATTGGCGATCACGGTCGCCTTGGGCGCCTCGAAGGAAAACCCGCGCAGGAACTCCGCGAACGCCGCCTGCACGGGTTGCATATGCCGCGAATGGAACGGTGCGCTGACATTCAGCGGTACGTAGCGCAGGTTCTTCCGCGCGAACAGTTCGGCTGCAGCGGCAAGCGCCTCGTGATCACCGGCGATTACCGTCTGCGTGGGGGTGTTGAGGTTGGCGATATCGATGCCGTCGAGGCGATGCTGGTCGAGCATGCCGCGGATATCCTGCGCCGAGGTGCCCAGCACCGCGGCCATGCCGCCACCACCCGCGCTGCCCATCAGTTCGCCACGCTTCTTGACCAGGCGCAAACCCGTCTCGAAAGAGAACACGCCCGCCGCATGCAGGGCGTTGTATTCGCCTAGGCTGTGGCCGGCGAAGAATGCCGGAGCCTTCGCGCTGCCGCTTTGCTTGTCGTTCGCCTGCGCCCGGTAGTAATGCAGCGCGTTGACCACGTACAAGGCGGGCTGCGTGTACTGCGTCTTGGAAAGGAGGCCCTCGCGGTCGTTGAGGCAGAGGTCTTCCACCGAATAGCCGAGGATCTCCGATGCATTCCTCACCTGCTCGGGATAGAGCGGAAACAGCTCCTTGCCCATGCCCCTGAACTGCGAACCCTGGCCTGGAAAGATGACTGCCTTCATGCTGCGTGACTCCGGTAGCTGTCCATTACGTACCTGTCCGCTCCGCGTCGGCCGCGTGGCCGTTCGCGGTGCCGTCAATGCATCGAGTCGTGCGAGATCGCCGCCGGATGGCGACATGATCGAGTGGATGTCCGTTCCCTCCGGCAACGCGTACTTCAAGAGTGTCGCCATCGTCCCGGCGGGACTGACGTCGACGTAGCGATGACCTTCCGGCGCACCGATCGCCGCCAGCGTTTCCGTCAGGCGGATGGGATCGCGCACGACGGACCAGAAATGGCCGGACGGAAACTCGTGCAGTACATCGCCCGCCGCGCAGCAAGCGACCGGCACGCGGCCGGCCTTGGTGGTCAAGCTGCGCAGAAATGCCTCGTACGGCGCCCGCGCCGCGTCGACCCAGCGCGAATGGAAGGGAAACGCAACGGGCAGCCGTTGATATGCCATACCGCGGCGGCGCAGCAGATATTCCACTTTCTCGCCGTTGGCTTCGGGCAGCGAAAGCACGGTATGCGTGGCGAAATGGCGCGCGCCGACTTCGCACAAGGCAAGCAGCTCGTCATCGAGGTAACGCAGTGTTTCGCCCACCACCGCGATCATGCGGCCCGTCTCGGCATGCGCCTCGACGGCGAGTGCCTGCTCGATCACCGCGAGCAGCGCGGCGTCCGCATCGATGCATCCCGCCACGGCAGAGGCGGCGTAGGTACCGAGGCTCGCGCCCAGCACTAGATCGAAGCGCAAGCCGCGCTCGAGCAATGACATCGCGAGCGCGTACTCCACCATGAAGATGGCGATATGGCTATGCAGCAGGCGCGTCAGCGGAACGCTCGCGCCGCCACCTTCCGCATACAGCACCGCCAGCACGGATTCGCCGCAGCGCTCACGCACGAGGCGATCGGCGTGCAGCATGTTCGCGCGGAAACATGCGTCGCCTTCGAATAATTCACGCCCCATCCCAACGTGATGAGACCCCTGCCCTGCGAACGAAAGTACGGTTTTCATGAGCGACGCATCCATACTGACTCATGGCTCCGCCCCCGGTCGTGGACACGACCAGGTAGAACCGGAATCCATGGCTGACCGTGCAGCCAACTCCCCTCCCCTCAGGGGCACAAGGACGACCCGCGACGGGTCACCCGCAATGCAAAGCGAAACGTTCGGCGACGCTAACGGCGCACGCTAGCGCCGAGTGATGTCGGCCGCATGTCAGTCCACGTCACGCCGATAAATTCGAGGCAAGCCGCCTTAGCCCCCTGCTTGCCCGCCTTCGCCCACCCTTGCGGCCATGCCTTGAACACCGGCCAAGTCGAATATTGGCCATCCTGGTTGACCACCACTTCGTATAACGTTTCCGACGGGCGCGAACCGGTAGACATGCTTACTCCTGTAAAAGCAGAGGGACGCCGTTTCGCGAAAGCGCGAGCGGCGTGTCAAATCCTTGGGAAAACGATGGCTCGTACGACGGGGACGGCGCCAAGTACTCGCGCCGTCAGTGCGGCGAACAGAGTACGTGAGTATCCCCTCTCTATAAAATCTTTAAACAATGCATTCGACTTTGCAAGTCGCAAGTTCTTATGGTTTCGGGCATTTAACCGAAAAACGACCCGATGCGTCGCCCGGATGAAACTGGCAAGTGCCGGTCCGCAACGCCTGAGCTGAAATGCGAACTCGGTTCCAACTTGATTTTTCTACCATGAGTTGCGCCCGCTGAGCGCTCACTAATTCATTGAATTTACTTGTGAATTTTAAATAAATGGCGCATAGAGTCATTTATAAATAATGACTTGCTACTACCTCGTGGCACAGATAGTTCCGACTATGTCGCTCGGCGGCATCACCAGATGCAGAAACTGAGACTTGTTGCTCAACTCCACTTGTTGAGAGTCAGCAAAAGGCCAGGCGATTAATGGTGTACGCGAGTAAAGCGACCTGAAAGATTCGGCCATGCGTCATGGTCCCGGAAGTTTCATCAGCTTCGAAATAGAGGGTCTTGAGGTCAGGTCTGAGCAGGGACTCGAGTCCCTCAAGGTGGGGCTCGAGCGCTTGCGGCTCGATCCACTTGCCGTTCGCCTGAAGGCAACGAACAGCAACGACTGATCCTTCGCAGCCGGCACACGGTTGGCTGAGAAGACGAGAAACGATTCGTCGGGTGCCACGGCCACATCGTAGCCCGCATGGGCTCCGTCGCTGATCGATAACGGGATGGGTGCTTCGAAACCACCGCTCTCGACCTGCGCGCGATAAACGTGACTCTTCCTGCTCACCAGGTCCGGCTGGTTGAAGTAGATGCTGCCGTTGCCTTGGATCAGCGTTCAGAAAGAAGATCGGCAACAAGGCCGCATTGCTGTTTCACCTTCGCAAGGGACGCCTGGGGGATTAAGAACGAAGTGACGAAGAACCCCTGGCGTGGGATGAGCGACATCCTGCGCAAGGCAAGCGGTACCTCCGATAACCCCTCTAATCACCCTGCTCTGGCATCCATATTGGGCATGACATCCGCCATAACGTCGAGTAGATATCTCGTGTCATGGCCAAGTTACGGGACGATGCAATCGTGATCAGCACTGAGGTACTTGCCGGGCACCGAAGGAATGTTATTTACACTTTCCCGGCGCCGACAAGACCACAAGCAAACCTACTCATCGCGCCGCGATAGCGTAGAGCTTCGAACGGCAGTGACACGGCGAGTTCTCCGGCAATATCGATGGCATAGATCATTTGCGCCCGAGTGGGCGGATGTGCTTTTGTTCCAGCGACTGGCTATGGGACGCCTGTTCTGCCAGACCTGCCTCTAGCCCAGCCACCCGACTCGGTCAGGCGACGATTCTTGCGCTCTCGGCAGTACGAAACGGCGTTTTCGAGCAACGACGGTTTGGCGCCCGCGTCGAGGCTGCAACCGCGTTGCGACCAAAACTTTGCCTCGCGTCGCTCGGCTCGGGCACTTAATTGCCAGCTATTGCACTTAGTGTAATAAGGTCATTCTCGATCTACCTGCATGCGAAAGACGACGCGCGCCACACCAGTACGACGAGAACGCGATACGACGCCTCGCCGCAAAAATTAGTGATATGTCATCACTGTTGGCAAGCGCTCAAACTAGACGTAATGCGATAGGCATTGGGGCGACGGCGAATCAGGCCTTCCATCGGCAACGGTCAAACGTATTCGGGGGCGATTCTGACCGAGGCTTAGGGATCACCGCCTGCTTGATTTTGCAGCGGCGATCGCGAGTTGTTGTGCGGCTGACCAAGCCAAAGCGGAGCCCGAGTTAAGCGACTGCTGCAGATGGCGCTTTATAGCAAAAGCTCATGCATAGCCTTTCTGCCGGAAGCCGCTGATGCGGACCATAGGCACGCTGATTCGCACATCCCCTTCGGTGAATCCAGCGAGCCACGGAGCATCAACGTAAGGCGAGTTATTCGGCTCAAGGGGTGGCTTTCCGCGTACTGCGGAGTGCCGACACTGCCGACGCTGCGTTCACTTGAAGCATCCCGTTGGAGAGTTTGCTGCTGCGTAGCAGAAGATCGTGGACCTCGCGCGCATCGAGGTTTGGTGCGAGAGATAGCAATAAAGCGACAATCCCGCTCACATGCGCAGCCGCCATCGAGGATCCGGAAGTGAAGTCATACCCACCGCCCGGCTGGGTCGTCAAAATGTCGTTTCCTGGCGCGCTCAAAATGCCAGGCGGGGCTGATGATGCATCACTTACGCGAACGACAATGACCCCTGGCGTATTTGCGGGAAATCCGTCGACGGTCCCGTCCGGCGGCATCGCGGTGATCACGATGCGGCCTTGGCCGAGCAACTTGGCGAGCAGCAAATTGAGAAGCGGATCTGGAGGTCCCCCCAGGCTCAGATTGATGATACGGGTATCCGTATCAAGGACTGCAGCCAGCGCTTTGGCGAGCGTGAGGGAATTGCAGCGTGCGCCTTCGTTTGGGGCTGGCGAATACCAGCATGCCTTGTAGATGCTAAGCAACGCTTTGGGCGCCATCCCTACAATCCCCTGGCGATTGTCGGCGTTTGCGGCGATGACACCCGCGACTTCGGTGCCGTGGCTGTCGTGATCGAACGCCGCCGCATCGTCATCGACCAGGTTGTGCACATCGCGAATGCGTCCCTGAAGATCGAGATGCGTTACGTCGACACCTGTATCGACGATCGCGATATGGACCTCGTTGCCTTGACTGAGGTTGTGCGCGAGGGCGGCATCGGTTTCCACGAAACCGCGTTGAAGATTGACGTAGGGGTCGTTGTACTGGCGTGCGTCCCCGGATTTCTCCGCATAGACGGCAAAGTCGTGCAACGGTTGCGCGAGTTGCACTCTATCGTCCTTGGCGAGCGCTTTGAGCAAGGCCTCCTGGGTCATGCCGGGAGGCGGCTCGAACACGACGCAGTACACGTCGAGGGCCTTGATCGGCCAGCCGGTGACCTCGCGCAATCCATAGTTCTTCTTCAACGCCACCAGCGTGGAGGCCGCGCGCTGACCGGCGCCGATATACCTTGAGGCGGTACAGCCCAGCAAACTGGAGCTGGCGTTCCTAGAGGGCGATTGAAGCGGGTTGGCGACAGCCAGCTCGATGTCGCGCTGGCTGTCCTTGGCGGACACGCTGGTGACGAATGCACGGCTGGGATTGGCGTGATTGTCCGCAAGCGCCATGGGACGCGAGGACGCGCATGCGCTCAACGCCGCGGATGCGACAAGCATGAGGAACCCGTATTTCATGAGCTGACAGCGACGGGCTCTGCCAGGCGGATGCCTCGAGTGGCGCGCAGCCGCTGCAATCCGGCATTCGCGTCGATCGAAATATCCGTAAGCAGCGACAGGGCATGCCGCAAGCGACTTCGTTGCGCGAGATCCATGCGGCACGGCTCGCAGTGCGCCAGGTGATCTTCCAGCCATTCGCCTTGTTCTTGGGTG
>Ga0070714_100002783_pt1 | contig 12896 bp, 7 predicted proteins | sample LARL83metaG_FD_65450 | JGI IMG/M metagenome (GOLD analysis project Ga0070714, IMG submission 65450) | Corn, switchgrass and miscanthus rhizosphere microbial communities from Kellogg Biological Station, Michigan, USA - LAR L8-3 metaG | ecosystem: Host-associated > Plants > Roots > Rhizosphere ... | reverse complement strand
TGACGGAACGTTCACCCCACCGACCAGAATGTCTTTGCCTGGTTGTTGTTTCAGCTTGCGAATTTCCTCGTCCAGGCCCGTGCGAACCATGCGCGTATTCCCTTCCGCGCTCTGTAACGTCCGTGAGAAAACAACTTTGTCGATAGAATCGAATACTCGCGCAAATTCGTTTTCCGACGGTGTGCCCGACTGACTTCTTGCCATCTCCGGCCAAAACGGGACCATTAATTCGTAGGTCTTCCGCCCAAAGACCTGCAGGTCGACCTCTCGCAACAGGTTCGTGAAATATTGATGCAGCTCTGCATCGGCAATCCCTTTCGTGTGATCGCAGCAGCCATCCAGCGTGATGTTGATGGCGAAGATTAACTTCCGCATGTGCTTTCCTTCGATTTTGTGGTTCCGAGGACACTACCACAGGTGAGTGTGCGTGGGGCGGGTGTGGCGCGGGCGCCCTCGCCCGCGTGACCGAGCGGGACACGGAATTCGACGGTTTATGTGACTGCCCGCAGCAGACGGACTTGCGTCATCCCGAAGCTCGCCGCTCTCACCAGGCGAGCGAGGGATCTCGCTTGGATCACACGACATCCAAGCGGGGCGGAGAGCCTGCCCTGAGCGACTGAGCACAGCCGAAGGAGTCGAACGGGGGGATCTTGCGCGGACCATAGAAAGGCTACTGTTCTAATCTCACCCAATAATCGCCTCGCCTACATCTTCGCCGAGGATATTTGGTACGTCTTCCCTCCCACCAGGGTTGTCGGGCAGAAGTCCGTCTGCCTCTACCCTGGCTCCAAACGATCTCGCATCGAACAGTACCGCGAGGCCTGGCACCTGATGCGGTCCGCCGAGCTAACCTCCGAAAAGGCCGCCGCGGCAGCCGGCGGCACCTGATTTTGCGCTTCACCCTGTAGCGCAAAATCGCAACCGAATACGCACGCGCTACACGTGTGCCCAAAACACACGGTTTGTATCAGGGCACGGCTTCAGCCGTGCCGTAATGGCTTTCGACTGTCAGCCCGAGCGAGCGGCATGATTCGCTTGCGAATCATGCCGCGATCGCAGACAGTAATTTTCTCCGCGAACTCTGCGATCTCTGCGCTGAAATGCTTCTTTGTCCGAGCTACACTGGCACAATCACATCCAACCGGAGGCCATCGTGAGTGATGCGAAACCCAAGCTTGCGCCCATGCTGTCGGTGAGGCGGGGAAAACAGGCGGTCGAATTCTACAAAGCGGCGTTCGGAGCAAAAGAATTGTTCCTCATCGAAAGCCCCGATGGAGAGGTAGTCGCGCAATTAGGCGTGGGCGAGTCCGAATTCTGGGTGGCGGATGAGTCTCCCGAGAACCTGAACTTCAGCCCGGAGTCGATGGGCGGCTCAACTACGCGCCTGGTGCTCGTCGTCGAGAATCCGGATGCGGCGTTTCAGGCGGCCATTGCGGCGGGCGCGAAAGAAATTTTTCCCGTCGAAGACAAAGACTACGGCTGGCGTGTGGGACGCGTGGTCGATCCGTATGGACATCATTGGGAAATTGGCAAGCCGCTGTGAGGGGTTGACAGGGAGCGGCTTCAACCGCTCCGTAGTCGGGTGGATTTGCGGTACTGCCTTCGGCGATGCTGCAAAAGCGCAGGTCTGTATCAGGGCACGGCTTTCAGCCGTGCCGCAAGGACTTTTAGTTAAGTTTAGGCGCAGCCCTGTTCGCGAAGCGAATAGGGGCGCACGGTTACGGCTTGCGGATCTTTCTTTGCACGTTATGTTTCGCAGCGAAACATAACGCGCAACTCAAAATTGGGACGATCATGCGGCACCGCTGAGCCGTGCCCTGATACAAACACGCGCACGCAGCGCGGGCGAGGGCGCCCGCGCCACACAGGTATGTCGGACAAGAATGTACGGCCCACACGCGGCCGTTTTGCGCGACAATAAAGGCAGCAGCTCCGTTCCAGGAGTGTGACTATGCGAGTGCGCAGTGTTCTTGTCAGCTCTCTCTTAGCTTTTCTGTTCGTGGCGGTCAATTCCCTTCCCTTGCGGGCTGAAGTCCTGAAGATCGTTGTCGATGACACGATTCAAGCGGCAACGGCCGAGCGGATCGAGCGGGCGCTCGATCAGGCGTCCGCGCAAAAAGCCGACGCCGTCCTCATCGAACTCGACACCCCAGGTGGCGTTATGGGGTCGATGAACGAGATCATGCAGAAGATCATTGCGTCGCCGGTGCCGGTCATTATTTATGTGACGCCGAGCGGAAGCCGGGCGGCGTCGGCGGGATTCTTCATCCTGGAAAGCGCGGACGTGGCGGCCATGGCGCCGGGCACGCATACGGGAGCGGCGCATCCGGTGGGACCGTTTGGCGGCGAGATCAAAGGCCCGATGGGCGACAAGGTGTTGAACGACGCGGCCGCGATGTTGCGATCGATTGCGGGAAAGCGGGGGCACAACGTGGATGTTGCCGAGAGCGCGGTGCGCCAGTCGAAGTCGTTCACAGAGAGCGAGGCGTTGTCGCAGAAGTTGATCGATTATGTCGCGACCGATGAGCAGGATTTGTTTCGGCAGGTTTCGGCGCATCCGATCAAGCGGTTTGATGGGAAGACAGTTATGTTGAATCTGGTGGGACAGAAGGAAGTCACGCTTGAGCCGACGCTGAAGCAGCAGATCCTGTCGTTCCTGATGGAGCCGGACATCGCCTTTATCCTGCTAGCCATTGGGGCGCTGGCGCTCTACACCGAGTTCAATCATCCGGGAGCGGTTTGGCCGGGAACGGTGGGGATCGTGTTTATTCTGCTGGCGATTTTTGCGCTGCACTTGCTGCCTATCCGGTTCTTTGCGGTGGTGCTGATCTTTTCGTCGTTCATCCTGTTCGCGCTGGAGGCGAAGTTCGCCACGCATGGAGTTATGGCCATTGGTGGGATTGCGACGCTGGTGCTGGGAGGTTTGCTGTTGGTGGATTCTCCGATCCCGGAGCTGCGAGTGAAGCTGTGGACGGCGTTGGCGGTGAGCGTGCCGATGGGGATTATCACGGTATTTCTGATGACCATCGCACTGCGGGCGAGGCGGAATAAAGTTGTCACGGGAATCGAAGGTCTGGTGGGAGAGATTGGGACGGCGCAGACCGCGCTGGCGCCGTCCGGAAAAGTGTTCGTGCATGGCGAGCTTTGGGATGCAACGGCGACTAGCGAAGTGGCGGTTGGGCAGAGTGTCGTGGTCGAGAAAGTGGATGGGCTGCAATTAAAGGTGACGGCGGCGAAGGTTGATGTTCAAGAGAAGACTTCGGTGTAGTGTGAAGACGAAAAGCGAACCCGAAAACCTTCACCACAGAGGTCACGAAGTTCCACAAAGGAAAACCACAGAGGAAGAGATCTGAAGAACTGGCCCTAGACTAGGCTTCAAAAATGACAAAGCCACCTCTGTGGCGTTCCTCCGTGTGACTTCGTGTCTTCTGTGTTAGATGTTTCTGTTTCCAGGGTACGCGCGGAGGGTATAGGGTTTACTGCAGCGCGTGCAGTACAATCACCTCGCTCTCAGAAAGGGGAGTTTCCATGGAATTCGGTTTCGGATTCGGAACAGTTGTAATCGTCATTATCGCTATTTACATTCTCAGCTCGATCAAAATTCTGGCGGAGTATGAGCGCGGCGTGATCTTTCGCCTCGGGCATCTGCTGGCGCAATCCAAAGGTCCGGGCGTGATTCTGGTCTTCGCGCCGATCGATCGCATCGTGCGCGTTTCACTGCGGCAGGAGGCATTAGAAGTTCCGGCGCAAGACATCATTACCCGCGACAACGTAACGCTGAAGGTGAATGCAGTTATCTTTCTGCGAGTGATCGATCCTAACAAAGCCGTTGTCGAAGTCTCGAACTATGTCTACCAGACCTCGCAGTTCGCGCAGACCACACTACGCTCGGTTCTGGGCGAAGTGGAACTCGACGAACTGCTGGCGCACCGCGAGAAGATCAACCTTCGGCTTCAGAGCATTCTTGACACACACACTGCTCCCTGGGGCGTAAAGGTTGTGAACGTCGAGGTGAAGCAGGTTGATATGCCGGAGTCGATGCTGCGGGCGATGGCGAAACAGGCTGAGGCAGAGCGCGAAAAGCGGTCGAAAATTATTCACGCAGAAGGCGAGTTCTCCGCTGCGCAGCGCCTGGTGGATGCGGCCCACCTACTTGCGTCCGAGCCAGTCAGCGTACAGTTACGTTACCTCCAGACGCTGACTGAAATCGGCGTCGAGAAGAATACGACCGTGGTCTTCCCTGTACCAGTGGACTTCTTCTCCGGACTCCAGAAGTTACTAGCGAAGGACGCGACTCCGGCCGCAAAATAGGGTTGGAAGAATTGGGGAAATTTGCAAATTGTGTAATTGGGAAATTGAACACAGACTTTGTCTGAAGTTTTCAATCTCACGATTGCCAAATTTCCCAATTTCTCAATGCCTATGAGTCCTACGAGCGCGCCGCAAATGCAGCAAGAGACTGATACCGAGATAACCCTGGGGACCGGCAAGATGCTGGTGCTGTTCTTCGGGCTGGTGCTGCTTTGTGCCTTGTTCTTTGGCATGGGGTTCACCATGGGCAAGAACTCGGTGCGGTCCACGCCGGAACTGCTGGCGACGCCCAGCGGAGCCAGGCCGTCAGCGGCGAATGCGCAGACGACGCAGGCTCCCACGCCGCTGGCACAACCCGCCACGCCCACAACGTCCGCACCTGCCGATAACGGAAGCGCTGGGGCGAATTCGGCGACGCAAACGGCTCCCGCGACCACGCCAGATCAGAATGCGCAGCAGCAGGCCGGACCGGCCGGAGCGCAAGGAACTCCGCCGGGACCGGGCTATAGCGTGCAGGTAGCGGCGGTGAGCAAGCAGGAAGACGCCGACGCGCTGGTGGAGGCGCTCAAGGGACATCAGTACCAGGCATTCATCGCACCACAGGGGGCGGATAAATTGTTTCATGTCCAGGTCGGGCCCTTCGCGGATATTAAAGATGCCGAGGCCACGCGGGCAAAGCTGGTAGCGGATGGGTACAACCCGATCCTGAAGAAGTAGCTGCCCCTACCGCAATCTGGCATTCCTGAGCTTGTGCCGTCCGCTGAAGCGGACTTACTCGTTTCGCTTCCCTTTCCCGGCACTTGCGTGCCGGGCTTTCCTATTCCGCCGCTGCGTGGCATGCGCACGGCCGACGCTCATCGGCAGTCATTTCCGCAATCTTCGAAACTCCTTGCGATATCTCCAAGTTGATTCCTTCGCGCTGCCCCGTCCCCCTCGGCCTCGCTCGGGACTAGCGAACTGAGGATTGGTTCTCAATCACAGGGACTACATTTCGGACGGGTTATCCACATTGGCGCGCGGATTCACGCTTTCAGGGCTCGTCTCCAGACAATTAGAATCAAGGTACAGTTTTAATTGACCTGGAGACCTAAACGGCTGAAGCCCGGAGCCTGATCGCTGAAGTCTGACTTAGCACCATGTCCCAATTCGTTCACCTGCATCTTCATACGGACTACTCCATGCTCGACGGCGCGTGCGACGTCGAGAAGCTTTGTCATCGAGCCAAAGAGCTGGGAATGCCAGCGGTGGCCATGACCGACCACGGCAATATTTTTGGCGCGGTCCACTTCGTCAATGCGGCGAAGGCGGCTGGGATCAAGCCGATCATTGGTTGCGAGCTATACGTCTGTAAGAAAGATGATCATCGCATTGCGCGCACGCCTCCGGAAGGCGATACCTACAATCACCTGCTGGTGCTGGCCGAGAACGAAGAAGGCTATCGCAATCTGGTCAAGATCACGTCGGAAGCTTCGCTGCACGGGTTCTACTACAAACCGCGTGTGAGCAAGCAGTTTCTCGCGGAGCACGCGAAGGGGCTGATCGCGCTCTCGGGATGTCTGAAGGGCGAAGTTGCCGAGTTCCTGACGGAAGAAAAGTACGACGCGGCGCGTCAGGCTGCGGCGACTTACGGCGACATCTTCGGCAAACAGAATTTCTTTCTCGAAATTCAGGACCAGGGATTGGAGATGGAGCACCGCATCCATCCGGGACTGTTCCGGTTGGAGAAGGACCTTGGGTTTCCGCTCGTCGCCACCAATGACAGTCACTACCTGTGTGAGGATGATGCGCACGCGCAGGACGTGATGGTCTGCATTCAAACCGGCAAGAGCCTGCAAGATCAGAACCGGATGAAGTTCGAGGGCACCGGCTTCTACGTCAAAAGCCACGACGAGATGTACCAGGTGTTCAAGGATGCTCCGGATGTCCTCTCGCGCACGCTGGCGATTGCCGAACGCTGCCACGTGAAGCTGGAGAAGGTCAGCAATCCGTTCCCGCGATTCGACGTGCCGGAAGGCTACACACCGGACAGCTACTTTGAGCACATCACGCGTGAGGGGTTCGCGAAGCGAATGGAAACGCTGCGCAACTTGTCGGCGGCGGGAAAGCTGAAGCATGGGATCGGCGATTACGAGCAGCGGTTGTCGCGCGAGATTGCCATCATTCAGCAGATGAAGTTTTCCGGCTATTTCCTTATTGTTTGGGACTTTATTCGATACGCAAAAGAGCATGACATCCCGGTCGGGCCGGGCCGCGGATCGGCGGCGGGGTCGCTGGTTTCTTATGCGCTTGGCATCACCGACATTGATCCGCTCGAGCACGAACTCCTCTTCGAGCGCTTCCTGAATCCTGAGCGCATTTCGATGCCGGATATCGACATCGATTTCTGCATGAACCGGCGGGGAGAGGTCATCGACTACGTCACGCGGAAGTACGGGCGCGAGAACGTGGCGCAGATCATCACCTTCGGCACAATGGCGGCCAAGGCGGCGATTAAAGACGTGGGCCGTGCGATGGACGTGCCATACAACGACGTGGACCGCATCGCCAAGATGGTGCCGACCACGTTGAACATCAAGCTGGAGAGCGCGATCAAAGAGTCTCCTGCGCTGCAGCAGGCGTACGAAAACGACGCGCAAGTCAAGCAGTTGATCGACACGGCAATGAAGCTGGAAGGCCTCGTGCGCAACGCCGGAGTGCATGCTGCCGGAGTCGTGATCTCGCCGAGGCCCCTGAACGAACTGGTCCCGCTGTACCGAACGAAGAACGACGAAATTGTCACCGCCTTCGACATGGTCGCCATCGAGAAGATGGGCCTGCTGAAGATGGACTTTCTCGGCCTGACGACGCTGACCATCCTCGACGATACCCTCAAGCTGATAAAGCAGACACGTGGTGAGGAGTTGAAGCTGGAAGCGCTACCGCTTCACGATGAGACCACGTACGAAAAGGTCTTCCACAGCGGACTGACCTCGGGGGTGTTCCAGTTTGAATCGCACGGCATGCGGGACGTGCTGCGGCGCTACAAGCCGAATTCAATCGAAGACCTCACTGCTCTCAACGCGCTCTATCGACCGGGTCCGATCCAGGGCGGGATGATCGACGACTTCATCGATCGCAAGCACGGGCGAAAGAAGATTGAATACGAGTTGCCGGAATTGCAGCAGGTGCTGCAGGAGACGCTCGGCGTCATTGTGTATCAGGAACAGGTCATGCAGATCGCGAACAAACTCGCCGGCTATTCACTGGGCGAGGCCGATCTGCTGCGGCGCGCCATGGGCAAGAAGAAGGCCGAAGAGATGGCGCAGCAGCGCGAGCGCTTCACCCAAGGCGCGGTGCAGCGGGGATATCCGCAAAAGAAGATCGAGAGAATTTTCGACTTAATGGCGCAGTTTGCGGGATACGGTTTCAATAAGTCGCACTCGGCTGCTTATGCCCTGCTCGCATATCACACTGCGTATTTGAAGACGCACTATCCGGTGGAGTTCATGGCGGCGCTGCTGACGTCGGTGACCGGCAGCACGGACGATGTCGTGAAGTACATCAATGAGTGCCGCGAAATGGGAATTGCGGTGGAACCGCCGGACATCAACGTCAGCGATGCAAACTTCACCCCGCATGGGCAGGCGATTCGCTTTGGGCTGGCGGCCGTCAAGAACGTTGGGCACAATGCGATTGAGTCGATTGTGGCGGCAAGGAAGGAACTGGCGGACAAGAATGTCCGCCCCACACAAGTCGGGATATTCAAATCGATTTACGAGTTCTGCGAGAAAGTGGATTTACGGTTGCTCAACAAACGCGTGCTGGAATCGCTGATCAAGAGCGGCGCTGTGGATTCGCTGGGTCGACGTGCACAGCTCATGGCAGTGCTCGACAAGGCGATCGAGCACGCGCAGAAAGAACAGCGCGATAAAGAATCCGGACAGCACGGCTTATTCGGTGTGTTTCAGCAGGAGGAGCAGAATGCACCTGAGGTCAAGCTGCCCGATACGCCTGACTGGGATGAGCACACGCGGCTAGCCGCGGAAAAGGAAATCTTGGGCTTCTTCATCACCGGGCACCCGATGGATAAGTACCGGGAAAAGCTGGAGGACTTGCGGGCGCTCTCGGTCGAAGAGCTCTGCGCAATGAAGCAGTCGACGAATAAGGACGAGAACCTCACCACGGCAGGCATGATCGTTAATATGCGGGTGCTCAAGTCTAAGAAGGGCGACTTCTACGCCCAGGCTACGCTTGAAGACATGTCGGGATCGATGGACATGCTGGTCTTCCCCGAGGCTTACAAGAAGCTGCAAGAGAAGCTGAAGTCCCTCGCTGAAGTTCCAGTTCTCATTCGCGGTGGAGTGCGTATCGAAGAGGGTGCGAACCCGAAGGTCACGGTCAACGACATCAGTTCCCTGGAAGAAGCTAAAGTTCCGTTGCCCAAGTCGCTGCGCATTCGCGTGCCGCTCGACAATACTGCTGCAGGCACGATTGACGAACTGCATCTCCTTTTCTCTCAACGCAAAGGCGAAGCCAAAGTATTGTTTGACGTAGAACGCGCGGGAGATTTCATGGTGGTTATGGAGGCGGAAGGCTATAATGTCCTGCCAGACCGCGCCTTCATTGCGAGAGTCGAGGAGTTGTGCGGGCGCGGTGCGGTGAGAGTCATTAATTGATCGGGTGATCTGGCCATCGGGTGATCGGGCGTTCTAAACATCAATTAGAACGCGCCGATGTCTTGATTGAGATCGCCAGAGGACCCGATCATCCGATCACCCGATTCTTGAGGTCGCTACGGCGAAAATACAGCCCATGAAGTCCGCGGACATTGGCGCAGTTCTGACCGGCGCGCAACTGTTGCTCTCGATGGTGGAAACCCGGCGCGCCGCGCGCAACGGGAACGGACACGACTCTCCAGCCGAAGGCGAGCTTGCAAAAATCGAGCAGCAACTCGGGCATCTCGAATCGCTCGAAGGACAGAGCGACGATATCCGCAAAGAAATTGACGACTTGCGCCAGCGGGTGCACGCGCTCAGAAGCGAGATGACGCATCGCGCCGCATGGGTGAAAACCGAACTGGCGCGACATCCGCAGCGGCCCTACCTTCTGGACTACGTCGAAAAAATCTTTACCGATTTCAGCGAAATTCATGGCGACCGACGATTCGCCGACGATCCCGCAATGGTGTGCGGGATGGCGCGGTTCCACGGAGAAGAAGTGCTCCTCGTGGGCACGCAAAAAGGGCGGGACACCAAGCAGAAGGTGTATCGCAACTTCGGACTGCCGAACCCTGAAGGCTACCGCAAGGCGCTGCGTGCGATGAAGATTGCTGAAAAGTTTGGCCGGCCGATCCTCACCTTTGTAGATGTGACGGGGGCGAATCCGGGACTAGGCGCGGAAGAACGCGGGCAGGCGGAGGCCATTGCTATCAATCTGCGCGAGATGGCGCGTATGCGCGTACCAATACTCACCATCATCACAGGTGAAGGCGGCAGCGGCGGAGCCTTGGCAATCGCGGTTTCAAACCGCATATTGATGATGGAGAACGCGATCTATTCCGTGATCTCGCCGGAAGGTTGCGCGTCGATTATGTGGCGCGATGCCGCGAAGAAAGAACTGGCGGCTGAGGCGCTGCGCATTACCGCACCCGACCTGATGGAGCTTGGATGCGTGGACGAAATTGTGCCCGAGCCTCCCGGCGGGGCGCACACCGACCATGATGCCGCGGCGAAACTCGTGGATGAAGCCCTGCAGAAAAGCCTCGCAGCATTAAAGGGAATGTCAGCCGATGCCCTGATCGCCGCGCGCTACGAGAAGTTCCGTACCATGGCGCAGTTCTTTGTGGAAGGATAGTTCCTTTTCCGTTATCCCCGGGGCCCTCGAGCCCGTTACCATCTCCCAATCACTGCCGTATAATTGAGAGTAATTCCCTCACGAAAACCGCGTAGGGCATGTTTTGCCTGTGCAAGAACGTTATGGCAGGAAGGACTTCCTAATTTCATGGCTACAACCGACGTTGGGCTGCATGAGTCCGCCGGACGGGACTCGGTGGCGCCTGTTGTCAATAACATGAGCATCCAGGTCGCGACCGTCAACGGCAGCGGCTCGCAAAGTTCCAATACAGTTCTGCTCCGCAGCATTTTTCAGATGGGCATCCCGGTCTCCGGCAAGAACCTGTTTCCCTCGAACATTGCCGGGCTTCCCACCTGGTACACCATCCGCGCCAACAAAGACGGCTACGTCGCGCGTAAGAAGGAAATTGATTTCCTGGTGGCGATGAACGCAGAAACTGCTTCGGCAGACGTGCTTTCGCTCGCTCCCGGTGCTGCCGTGCTCTATGACGAGCCGTTACGGCTCGACTCGCTGCGGCAGGACCTGATCTTCTACTCGGTTCCCTACGACAAGATCGTTGCGACCGTCTGCCCCGAAGCCAAGCTGCGCAAGCTGGTCAAGAACATGATTTACGTCGGCGTGCTGGCCAAGCTGCTTGAAATCGACATGGGCGAGGTCGAGAAAGCGCTGCGCAAACAGTTTGCCAAAAAGGTGAAGGCGGCGAACCTGAACTTTTCCGCCGCGCAGGCGGGCTACGACTACGCCGCCGCTAACCTGAAGAAGCGCGATCCCTTCCGCGTCGAGCGCATGAACAAGACGCAGGGCAAGATCATCATTGACGGAAATACGGCGTCGGCGTTGGGGTGCGTGTTTGGCGGGGTGACGGTGATGAGTTGGTACCCGATTACGCCTTCGTCGTCGCTGGCGGAAGGTGTGATCGAATATCTGAAGCGGTTCCGGATCACTGCTGATGGAAAAGCGACATTCGCCGTTGTGCAGGCGGAAGACGAACTGGCGGCGATCGGCATGGTTCTGGGTGCAGGTTGGGCTGGCGCTCGCGCGATGACGACGACTTCCGGACCAGGAATTTCGCTGATGGGGGAGTTTGCGGGGTTGGCATACTACGCGGAACTTCCTGGCGTGATCTGGGATGTGCAGCGCGTAGGGCCGTCGACTGGTTTGCCAACGCGCACATCACAAGGCGATCTGCTTTCGACTGCCTTCCTCTCACACGGCGATACCAAGCACATCATGCTGTTCCCTGCGTCGCCACGCGAGTGCTTTGAATTCGGCATGGAGGCCTTCAACATCGCCGAAAAGTTTCAGACGCTGGTGTTCGTGATGTCAGATCTCGATCTGGGCATGAACAACTGGATGTCGGATCCGTTCCCCTATCCTGAGAAGCCGATTGAGCGCGGCAAGGTGCTGACGAAAGAGGATCTCGATAAACTCGGTGGTTTTGGGCGCTACAAGGACGTCGATGGTGACGGAATCCCGTATCGCACATTGCCCGGCACCGAGCATCCGAAAGCGGCCTACTTTACCCGTGGCAGCGGACACAACGAGCAGGCGCACTACAGCGAGCGTCCCGAGGACTACGAGAACAACATGCTGCGGCTCAACCGCAAGCTCGACACAGCGCGTACGGCACTCCCTGCGCCTGTGGTTCACGGTTCAGGCAAGTCGGAGATCGGAATCCTGGCTTTTGGAACATCGCACTGGGCCCTCACCGAGTCGCTCGATCAGTTGCGAGACGAGCACAAGCTGACGCCTGACTACATGCGGATTCGCGCGTATCCGTTTGCACCTGAGATCGCTGACTTCGTTCGCTCCCATCGGCGTGTATATGTCGTCGAGCAAAATCGCGATGCGCAATTGGCCAGCCTGCTGAAACTAGACCTCGAGAGCGAGTTGGTTCCGCGGCTGCGCAGCGTGGCGCGCCTCGACGGCTTGCCGATCGATGCGCGCTCGGTCACCGAAGACATCGCAGCCAAGGAGGCCAAGTAATGGCGACGACAACAACACCTCCACCGAAAACGAATCGGCTCGGCCTCTCGGTGCTCGACTACCGCGGCGGCAAGACCACGCTGTGCGCCGGCTGTGGCCATAACGCGATTTCCGAACGAATTATCGACGCGCTGTATGAGATGGGCGTACAGCCGGAGCGCGTGGCAAAGCTGAGCGGCATTGGCTGCTCGTCGAAAAGTCCGGCGTATTTTCTCAATCGTGCGCATGCGTTTAACGCGGTTCACGGACGCATGCCGTCGGTGGCGACTGGTACAGTTCTGGCGAACCAGAACCTGATGGCGCTGGGCGTCAGCGGCGATGGCGATTCGGCTTCAATCGGCATCGGACAATTTGTGCACCTGATGCGCCGCAATTTGCCGATCATCTACATCATCGAAGACAACGGCGTGTACGGGTTGACTAAGGGACAATTCTCGGCGACGGCTGACGTTGGCTCAAAGTTAAAGACCGGCGTCATCAACGAACTGCCGCCGATCGACACTTGCGAACTGGCAGTGTCGCTCGGCGCGACGTTTGTTGGGCGATCGTTCTCCGGCGACAAGCGCCAGCTCAGCGCGATGTTGAAGGCAGCCGTGGCACATCGCGGGACTGTGATGCTGGATGTCGTCTCCCCTTGCGTAACGTTTAACGATCACGAGGGCTCGACCAAGTCGTACAAGTTCATGCAGGACCACGACGAGCCACTGCAGGAGATCAACTTCATTCCCTCGTTTGAAGACATTGACGTCGAGTACGATCCTGGAACC
>Ga0070714_100002782_pt1 | contig 12896 bp, 10 predicted proteins | sample LARL83metaG_FD_65450 | JGI IMG/M metagenome (GOLD analysis project Ga0070714, IMG submission 65450) | Corn, switchgrass and miscanthus rhizosphere microbial communities from Kellogg Biological Station, Michigan, USA - LAR L8-3 metaG | ecosystem: Host-associated > Plants > Roots > Rhizosphere ... | reverse complement strand
CGCTCAGGCGCATGACGGTCTCGAGATGACGAAAGGCGTTGCGGATCTGCGCCTCCGGCGCATCGGGGATTTTCCCCGTCTCGGGATCGTGACCGCCGATTGCCGACGTGAACACCACGTTCCCGAGCTTGACCGCGGTGGGAAACGGCTGCGGGTGCTTCGGCAGTCCGCTGCCTTCGATGATCTGACGCTTGCCCATGGTCCTCCCGTTCCCCTCCTTCATGGGAGGGTTACGCATCATCAAGCGTCAGCCGAGGTGATCCGTCCAATATATTTCTTTTTGACTTATAAGTCGCTTTACATATCATCGGCCCATGGAACTGCGTCACGTCCAGCGCTTTGTAGCCGTCGCCGAGGAGCTCCATTTCGGACGCGCGGCCAAGCGCCTCGGCATTTCGCAGCCGCCGCTCAGCCAGCAGATTCAGGCCCTCGAGCGCGAGATCGGCGCCCCTCTTTTCGAGCGCACCAAGCGCGAGGTCCGCCTCACCAAGGCCGGCGAGGCGATGCTCGTCGAAGCCTATCGCCTGCTCGATCAGGGCGAGCGCGTCCGCCGCGCCGCGCGACGCGCCAGCGCCGGCGAGATCGGCCGTCTCAACCTCGGCTGCGTGACCTCGGCGTTCTATCAAATCCTGCCGCCGATTCTCGATCGCTTCCGCGCCAAATACCCGGAAGTGGGCCTGTCGCTGCGCGAGGTCGACACAGCCGATGCGGTGCCCGACCTTGCGACGGGACGGCTCGATTTCGGATTCATCCGGCTCGACGCGGTCGAATCGCCTTTGAAGATGCGCCCGCTGCGCCGCGATGCCTTCGTCGCGGTGCTGCCGGTCGGCCATCCCCTCGCCCGGCGCCGCGCGCTGGCCCTCAAGGATCTCGCGCACGAGGAGTTCGTCATTTTTTCGCGCAAGGTGTCGCCGCGGTTCTACGACAGCATCGTCAACGCCTGCCTGCGTTCCGGATTCAGCCCCAACATCGGCCACGAGAGCACCTCGATCCTGAGTCAGGTCGGCTTCGTCGCCTGCGGCCTCGCCGTCGGGCTGGTGCCGCGCTCGGTCAAGCACCTGCACATGCCGGGCGTCATCTATCGCGAGTTGGACGAGAACATCCCCCTCACCGACATCGCGCTGGTGTGGCGCGATTCGTCGGTGTCGGAGCTGGCGCGCCGGTTCATCGAGATCGCCGAGCGCGCCTTCCCTCATCCGGTCGAATAAATTCGCGAACCGGTCGCCGTTCATCCGCGGAGCGGTCGCCAATGGCGGCGCCGCGCCATTCTGCTCTGATACGTATAGCGACCTAGAAATCAAAAATTTTAATATTAGCCAAATCAGCCAGAATTAGCGGAAGCTGGGGACCAGCGACTTTGAATCCTACGGAATAGCGACGCCGCGCGGGAACGCCCCGCGCATCCGTGCCGAATGTTTTGCGCTAGAGTTCGACGAACCCGCTCGGAGCGATCTGAGCCAAAGAGAACAGCCCCTGCCGATTGACGCCGAATGGCGCGTCGCAGGCGGGCAGCCCAACGACAGAGGAGCAGTGCCTTGCAGGACGCCAGTAGACCGATCCTGAAGCTCAGCGGCGTAACCAAGAAGTTCAACGCGTTCCGCGCCGTCGATGACATTTCGCTCGATATCCGCCGCGGCGAGATTTTTTCGCTTCTGGGCCCCAGCGGCTGCGGCAAGTCGACCACGCTCCGCATCATCGCCGGGCTGGAGCAGCCCGAGGGCGGGCAGATATCCCTCGACGGCACAGTGCTCGTCTCGGCGGAGAGCGGCGTCTTCGTGCCGTCGCAGAAGCGCAACATGGGGATGGTGTTCCAGTCCTACGCCATCTGGCCGCATCTCTCGGTCTACGACACCGTTGCCTATCCGCTGGCGATCCGGAAGATCCCGAAAGGCGAGATCGCCGCGAAAGTCGGCAAGATCCTGCATCAGGTCGGCCTCGAGGGCTATGAATCCCGCATGGCGCCGATGCTGAGCGGCGGCCAGCAGCAGCGGGTCGCGCTCGCCCGCGCTCTCGTCTACGAACCGCACGTCCTCCTCCTCGACGAGCCGTTCAGCAACCTCGACGTCAAATTGCGCGAGCAGATGCGCGTCGATCTCAAGTTGCTGCAGCGACGCGTCGGCGTCACCGTCATCCTGGTCACGCACGATCAGCTCGAGGCCCTGAGCATGTCCGACCGCATCGCGGTGATGAATGCCGGCCGCATCGAGCAGATGGGGACGCCGTTCGAGCTCTACGAGAACCCCCGCACCGCGTTCGTCCGCGATTTCATCGGAGCAAGCCTCCAGCTTCAGGGGCGTTTCGTCGACGCCCGCGACGAGACGGCCACGATCGAGCTCGACGGCGGCGGCCGCCTCCAGGGCCGGCTGCACAACGGCACCGTGCCGAAGGCTGGCGACGAGATCGTCGCCAGCGTCCGCCCGGAAAAGCTGGTCGCCGACGCCCAGGCGGAGAGCGCGAATTCCGTCGAGGCGGTCATCAAGGCCCTGCTTTTCGTCGGCGACAAATACGAGTGCGTCCTGCAGGTCGGATCCCAGGAAATCCGCTCGTTCCTGCCGCGCCCGCGCGGTCGCGCGGGCTATGAGGAAGGCACGCACGTTCGCCTGATGCTGCCGGCCAGCGAGGTCGTGATTTGGCCGCGATAGAGGCGGCGGCGGCGCCGTCGCGCTGGCGTCCGTCGCTCGGCCGGCATGTTCTGCGCAACACCGTCTGCACGCTCGTGCTGCTGGCGATGGCGCTGTTCGTCCTCTATCCGCTGGTGCTGCTCGTCTACGGCAGCTTCCTGACCGACGAAATCACCGGAACGGCGAAGACGTTCAGCGTCGACAACTGGATCACCGCCTGGCAGCAGCCCGGCATGGTTCAGGCGATCGTCAACACGATCAAGCGCGTGGTCGTCACCGAGGCGATCTCCCTGCCCACCGCCGTGTTCATCGCCTGGCTGGTGGCCCGCACCGACCTTCCCGGCAAGAAGATCATCGACAACTTCTTCTGGATCGCCCTCTTCCTGCCGTCGCTCCCCGTCGTCCTCGGATGGATTCTCCTGTTCGACCCCGACAACGGCCTGATCAACAAATGGCTGATGTCGACGTTCGGCCTCACGCATCCGCCGCTCGACATCTACACCTTCTGGGGCATCGTCTTCGTCCACCTCGCGGCGCGATCGGTGTCGGCCAAGTACATCTTCCTGGCGCCGGCGTTCCGCAACTTCGACGGCTCGCTCGAGGAAGCCTCGACGATGGTCGGCAGCAGCCCCTTCGGCACGATCCGGCGCATCGTGATCCCGATCCTCATGCCCGCCATCCTGATCACGATGGCGATCTCGCTGACCCACTCGCTCGAATCCTTCGAGATCGAGCTCATCCTCGGGCCGCCGACCAGCTTCTACGTCTTCAGCACGAAGATGTATTCGCTCATCCAGGGCAACCCGCCGATGTTCGGGGCGGCGACGGTTCTCGGCCTGACGGTCCTCATCGCCATCCTTCCGCTCGTCGTCTGGCAGCAGCGGCTGATCTCCACGCGCTCGTTCGTCACCGTCACCAGCCATTTCCAGAAGCGGCTCTTGAGGCTGCGCCGCCTGCGCTGGCCGATCTTCTCGATCATCGCCGGGCTCGCCCTGGTCATCACGGTGGTGCCGACCGTATGCCTCGTCGCCGGAACCTTCATGAACCTGTTCGGCCACTTCGACCTGGCCGTCGTCTGGACGACGGCGCATTGGCGCAGGGTCCTCGCCGACCCCGTGCTGCTGCATTCGATGCACAACACGCTGGTCATGGCCGGAAGCGCAGCCCTCATCGGCGTCGTCTGGTTCTCGTTCGTGGCCTATATCTCCGTGCGCACCCGCTACCCGGGCCGCCGCGCGCTCGACTTCATGACGTGGTTCCCCGCCACCCTGCCCGGAATCATCCTCGGATTGGGCCTCTTGTGGATGTTCCTCACCGTTCCGCTCTTCAAGCCGCTTTACGGAACGCTGTTCGTCCTCATCATCGCCGTGCTCATCAACTCCGTCACCACCGGGGTTCAGCTCATCAAGAGCAACATGGTGCAGATCGGCTACGAGCTCGAGGAGGCGTCGTTCATCGCCGGCGGAAGCTGGCTCTATACCTTCCGCAGGGTCATCCTGCCGCTCTTGGGGCCGGTCCTGATCTCGGTCGCCCTGCTGACGTTCAACAGCGCGGCGCGGAACATTTCCAGCATCGTCATGATCGTCACCGGCGACAATCGGCCGCTGTCGCTGCTGCAGATCGACTACATGGCCGACGGCCAGTACGAGCCGGCGGCGATCGTCGGCTTCATCATCGTTCTCCTGACGCTCGGGGTCGCGTTCATCGCGCGGACGATCACCCGGCGGGTGGGAATGCGCACGGTTTAACGGGAGGGGCCTTCATGCCCGACAGGAAGCCGCTTCGGCTCGGCATCATCGGCCTCGGCCAGGCCGCCTCGCAGATCGTCTACGAGATCAAGGCGGCCAAGGACTGCCCCTGGATCCTCGCCGCCGCTGCCGATCCGCGGCCCCATTCCCTCGACGCGTTCAAGGCCGAGTTCGGCGGCGAGGTCTTCGCCGACGCGGCGGAGCTGTGCCGCAAGGCCCGCGTCGATGCGGTCTACATCGCGACACCGCCCTGGCTTCACCTCGAGCACACGATCGTGGCCGCGGAGAACGGCAAGCACGTCATCTGCGAGAAGCCGCTGGCGCTGTCGCTGTCGGACTGCGACCGCATGGTCGCGGTCGCCAAGACGCACGGCGTCAAGCTGCTGGCCGGCCACACCCACAGCTTCGACGCGCCGATCCGCGCGATCCAGAAGCTGGTGATGGCCAGCGACGTCGGCAAGCTCCATGCCGTCAACGCGTGGAACTTCAACGAGTTCAACCATCGCTCGCGGCTCACCGCCGAGCTCGCCGCGACCCACGGCCCCTTGTTCAACCAGGGTCCCCATCAGATCGACATCGTTCGCCAGATCGCCGGCGGCAAGGTCAAGAGCGTGCGCGCCTCGACCTTCATCGACGGCGTGACCGGAATCGAGGGCGGCTATATCGGCTATCTCGAGTTCGAGAACGGCGTCGCCGCGACGGTGGTCTACGACGGGCGCGCGCTGTTCGACACCGCCGAGCTGTTCTGGTGGCTCGGCGAGGGCGGCCAGCCCCGCGATCCGACCCTGGTTTCCCGGCGCCGGCGCAATTTCCTGGAGATCGCCAAGCTGCCGCCGGAGGAGCGCGAGACGCGGCTCGGCGCCGAGAAGGAGGATGGACGCTATGGCGCGACCGGGCCGAACGCCGGCCCCAAATACGCCGGCAGCGCCGACGATCGGAAGCAGCCGTTCTTCGGCCTGATCGTCGTCTCGTGCGAGAAGGCGACCATCCGCCAATCCCCCGACGGGCTCTATCTCTACACCGAGAAAGGCCGCAACGAGCTGGTGCTGGAGCGCGAGCTGCGCGGGCGCCTGGCCGAACTCAACGAGCTCTACGAAAGCATCACTCAGGATCGCGAGCCCTTCCACAGCGGCGCCTGGGGCACCGCGACGCTGGAAGTCTGCTTCGGCATTCTCGACTCGGCGAAGCTGCACAAGGATGTCCCGATGCAGCGTCAGGTGGCGAGCTACTAGCGCGGCGGAATTAGGTGTCCAACGTGCCGGACGCGAAGATGCGCTCATAGGACAGCACCGACCGCGTCGCCCCCTGGTCCCGGTTGTAGCGCAGGAAGGCATCGACCGTCGCACGGTTGGCGCGCACCCCGTAGGCGTTGGGATCGCCCCACCGCGCCTGCTGCTCCTTGAAGCGCTCGCGGAGATAAACGATCGAGAAGCCGGCGCGGTCGCCGGCAACGTCCTGATAGCTGATGGCCTTGGCCGTTTCGAATGCCCTGTAGAGCTTGAGCGCCAGGCCGGGATGGTCGCGATCGAGACGCCGGCTCATCGCCATGACGTGCATCGGCGTGTAAATGCCGGTCTTGCGATAGAGCGCCAGGTCATCGGCTTCATAGTCGGGAAACAGCCGCACGATGCCGGGCGCGTTCTCCAAACGCTCGAACAGCGCCGCATCGGAAATGTCGGTGACGATCGCATCGACCGCACCGGCCAGCAGGAGATCGACTATCGAGCCCTTCTCGCCGATGCATTCGACATCCGCCGCCGCGCCGGCGGGCGGGAACACATGGCGCAATTGCGTGACCCAATGGATCCGGCGGCCGTCGACGCCGTAGTGATCCTGCAACAGGCCGTTGGCCCACAGCGTCACCGCGGTTCGGTACTGGCGGGTGCCGACCCTCTTTCCCTCGAGATCCTTCGGCGACGAAATGCCGGCATCGCGCCGGCAGAAGATCAATTGCAGAACGGGCTTGCGCTTGGGAAACACCGGCAGCGCCACCAGATCCCAACCGGCGTCGATCGCTGACAGCCAGTAGCCGACATTGAGGTCCCATAAGCCGAAGTTCCCTTCGCGCAGCTCGGGGACGTCGCGATTGACCATCGACGAGGTCTTCGCCGGCTTGAGGCTGACGCCGTCGATGGCGACGCGCCCGTCGAGCAGCGGAATCGTCACGTCGTAACGCATCGCCGACAGCGGCACCGTCAGCAGCGACTGGTCGTCCATGTCTCCCCCCGACCGATCCGATGTCCAGGCGGCGCGGTCGGCGAGCTAGGCCGCATCGGGCTTTTCAAGCGCAACAGGCGCGCTCTTCTTCGTCCGCTCCGCCCGCCCGGAATAGCCGTTGACCTGGCTGAGACGCTGGGTGGCGGCCTTGAGCGTCCGGGCCGTCGCGCTGTCGGCATCCATATCGGTCACCGTCGCGTCCCCGATCAGCGTCACGACGAGCGCGAGCTCGCCGTTCCATTGGAACACCGGCGCCGCCAGCTTGACGAGATTGGGATGAGCCTTGCCGGACGAATAGGCGGCGCCTTTGGCTCGCACGCTCGCCACGATTCGCTCGACATCCGCGTCCACGCTTTTCCTGGAAACGCCGGCCCGGCTGATCTCCTGCTCCAGGAAACGCTTGGTCTTCTCCCTCGGAAGATGAACCAGAAAAATGTTACCGGTCGCCGTCGTGAGGAGCGGCAGATTGACGCCTTCCGGGACGTGGATCGAGCTGATGCGGTTGCCCTGGGTCCACTTGATGACCGTCGGGCCATTGGAGCCCCAGGCGCAGACGAGCGCCACCAGACCGGTGGCCTCCGCCAAATCCTCGATCGCGTCGCTCGCGCGCCGGACGATGTCGACCCGTCCCAGCGCCGTAACGCCGAGCTCGATCAGGCCCGGGCCGAGATCGTACTTGCCGGATTCGGGATCCTGGCTGACGGCGCCGACCTTCTGCAAGCCGGCGAGAAAGCGGTGGGTCCGGCTTCCCGTCATCTTGACGGCATCGGCAATCTCGCCGAGCGTCGCAGCCCGACCGATCGACGCCAACGCCGCGAGAAGCGAAAAGCCCGCCATCACAGAGCGGTTGCCGTATTCCTCCGAACTGGCCATGGGCTCTCGCTATTCCCCGGGAACCAGGGCCGCCTTGCTGGCGGTCGCGTTCTTCCAGAATTTTCGATGATCGGTCTCGACCGGCATCACCTCGGAGCGAACCACCATCTCCGACATGTCGTTCCGGCTCTCGTCGCGGATGACGTGCATCGGCTCCTTGCCGTCCTGGACCGCCTGGATGCCGGCGAGCAGTTGCTTGCGCGCCGCGACGATCATGATGTCGGTCGATCCCAGGAATTCCTGGGTGCGATCGTGAATCGGCCCGGGCGTCTCGACGGCAAACGCGTCGTGGACGATGAAGTTGCCGCCCATGCCGGTGAAGTTCTTGGTGATCATCTCGGCGCGGTTTTGCTGATACCGGTTCCCGATGTTGCGCAAGAGATGGCCGTCGTGCGTGATATCGACGGCATTCGTCCGGCGATTGGTCTCGATGCTGAACGGCTTGACGCGGTTGAAGGCAATGTCGAACCGGAGATGATGGGTATCGTCGATCGGCGTGTGCCAGTTGACCTGATAGCCTTGGCCGATCCGCCCTTCGTTGCCGACGACCGCCGTCTTGTTGGGCATGATGAAGTTGGTGATGCGCACGTACTTCTCGCGCTCGCCCGACTTCCGGATCGAGTAGATGCGCAGCCCGTAATCGGTGTGCTCGTATTCGAGCGTCGGCCGGGTATCTCCGCGATAGTAGGCATCCGCCGACTGCGTGCTGCCGGGAACGGCACGGGCATCGACGGGCCGGACCGGCCGATGGAGATACGACAGGTGCGCGGGATCGATATTCCCCTCGATCGCCTGCAGCCAATTGCAATCCATATAGACCTTCGAGAGCATGCGATGGTTCTCGTCGTACCGCAGGAACTCGTAATCCGGAAGGATCGGCGGCGCTCCCTCGCCCATGTAGGTGAAGATCAAACCCGATACTTCCCGGCACGGGTATGCCTTGTGCTTGACCTCGCACTTCAGCGTGCTGTGCTCCGGCTCGGCGGGTTGATCGAGGCAGCGCCCCTGAACGTCGTAGAGCCAGCCGTGATAGAGGCACCGCAGGCCTCCATTCTCGATCCGGCCGTAACTAAGGTCGGTGCGGCGATGCGAGCACAGGCGACCGAGAAGTCCGACGCGACCCTGATCGTCCCGGAACATCACGAGATCCTCGCTCATGATCCGGATCGGCACCGGCGGGCTGCCCTCGGGCAGCTCGGTGCTCCGGGCAATCGGCTGCCAGTATTGACGCAGCAGCTTGCCTCCGGGCGTGCCGGGACCGGTTTCGGTCAACAATCGGTTTTGTTCGGGTGTGATCATCCTCGCGCTCCCTCGCTGATCGCGCCGAATGCCCACGCATCCGCTGATGAAACGCGGAGCGCGGCCACGCGCTTATCCGTTGCTTGACCGTCACTTTAGGCCTCCCTATACTGGCCTTCAATCAAAAACTAAAATGAATTTTACTTTTAGGGAGAGCGGCATGTTTGGGAGCGAGCGGCGTTCGCGCGCGATTGCGTGGACCCGTTTGTCCGGCGCAGCCTGACCGACATCCGCAGAAAATTCGGTCTTCACCGACGGCACCGTCTCGCATTCGCCATCGCCCGCGCGGTGGCGCCGACTGTCGCCGTGAACGATCGACTGGAAGACGCGCTCCGCACCGCGAGCGCCCTTCCGTTATTCACGCCAGGACAGAGAGGACGTTCATGAGCACGAGCAATAACGGCAACGATTTCCCCTATTACGATCTGCGCACGTTCGTCGATGGCGTGAAGGCGCTCGGCGAGTACCGGGAAATCGAAGGCGCCGACTGGGACCTCGAGATCGGCGCGCTGACCGAAGCCACGGCCGAGCTGATCGAGGACCCGCCGATGCTGATGTTCGACAGCATCAAGGGATACCCAAAGGGTTATCGCGTGGTCAGCCTGGCGACAGGCAGCCGCCGGCGCGCGGCGCTGTCGCTCGGTCTGCCCACCGACAAGAGCAAACTCGAGTTGGTCAGGCTATGGACGAAAAAGATCAAGGGTGCCACTCCGATCCCGCCGCGCGTCGTCAAATCCGCGCCGATCTTCGAGAACAGCATGACCGGGGATGCCATCGACATTCTGAAATTTCCCTCGATCAAGGCCCACGCCAAGGACGGCGGCCGCTACATCGGCACCGGCGATTCGCTGATCAATCGCGATCCGGAGACCGAATTGATCAATGCCGGCACCTACCGCATCCAAGTGCATGAGAAAAACCTGCTCGGCCTGTGGATGAGCCCGGGCCAGCAAGGCCGTGAGATCTGCAATCGCTACTGGAAGCAGGGCAAGGCATGCCCGGTCGTCGCAGTGTTCGGCGGCGATCCGCTGGTGTTCCAGGCCTCCCAGCTCAAGCTGCCGTTCGGCCGCTCCGAGCTCGATTTCGTGGGCGGCATGCGCGGCCTGCCTCTCGACGTGGTCGAGGGTCCGATCACCGGGCTGCCGATTCCCGCTTATGCCGAGGTTGCGATCGAAGGCGAGGTGCCACCGCCGGACGTCGAGGCCCGCGAGGAAGGCCCGTTCGGCGAATGGCCCGGCTACTACTCCGGCGGCACGCTCGGCTCCGGCTTGCCGCAGCCCGTCATCCGCATCAAGGCGATCTATCATCGCAACGATCCGATCCTGGTGAACCAGGCCCCGCAGTGGTGGGGCGCGCCGACCCACGGCATCTCGCAGCGCTCGGGCGTGCTGTGGGACCAGCTCGAGGCCGGCGGCATCCCCGGCATCACCGGCGTCTACTTTCACACCGCCTATCTGATCGCCATCGCCATCAAGCAGATGTACCCCGGCCATGCCAAGCAGGTCGGCAACGCGGCGATCAGCCTGATCGGCGGCGCGCGCAACGGACGCTATGTCGTCGTGGTCGATGAGGACATCGATCCGACCAAGATCAAGGAGGTGGTGTGGGCGATGCAGACCCGCGTCGATCCGGCGTCGGACATCCATCTGGTCGACGGCTGCTGGAGCACCCCGCTCGACCCGCGCATGCCGCCGGAAAAGCGCCAGAACAAGGATTACACCAACAGCCGTGCCATTTTCTATGCCGTGCGGCCGTTCCACTGGCGCGACAAGTTTCCAATGGTCAACCGGATCGAGCGCGATCTCATGCAGGCCATGGTCGACAAGTATCGGCACGTGCTGCCGTTTCCCAGCGCCGTTTAGGCACCACGGATACGCAGACAAGAAACATCTGGAGGCACTATGAGCAGGATCCGTTCAGGGATTTGCGTTCAGGATCGCCGCGCGGCGCTGCGGGCGATCGGCACTCTCGCGCTGGCCGCGGCCGTTTGGGCCGGGCCTGCCTCGGCACAGTCCGGCGACTGGAAGAAGATCTGGGACGCGACGGTCGCTGCGGCGAACAAGGAAGGCGAGCTCGTGATCTCGGCGCCATCGGGCCGACTCTGGCGCGAGCAACTGATGACGTTCCAAAAATCCTATCCACAGATCAAGCTGAACATCACCGCCGCCCCTTCACGCGACTTCTGGCCACGGGTGATCAAGGAACGTGAAGCGAACATGAATCTCTGGGATTTCCGCATCGGCGGACCGGACAACCTCTCCTATAGCGTCAAGACGATGGGGTATATGGCTGCCGTCCGGGATATGCTGATCCTGCCTGAGGTCATCGACGATAATGCCTGGTATGGCGGTCTCAACGGCATCTTTCTCGATAAAGAGAAGCGCTATTTCCTCGGCTTCGCGATCTACGAGGAGAACATCGCCTATTACAACAGCAAGACCATCGACGGCCCCAACATTTCGGACCTGAAGACGATCATCGACCCGAAATGGTCGGGAAAAATATCGATGGCGGATCCGCGTGCCGGGTCGCCGTTGACGGCGTCTGGCGTCATGATCAAAACTTATGGAGAGGATTTTCTCCGCACGCTGATGACCAAGCAAAAGCCGGTAATCGTAAAGGACCGGCGCCAGCAGATGGACTGGCTTGCCTCGGGACGCTATCCGATCTCGATCGGCGTGCCGACGATCTCCTTCGTCGAACTGGCGGCGCACGGGGCCAGCATCGAGGAATACAAGAAGATGACCGGCCCGAAGTCATGGACCCAAGGCGTCGGCGGTATCCAGGCCCTGGCCAACAGCCCTCATCCGAACGCGACCAAAGTGTTCGTCAATTGGCTGCTGACCCACGACGTCCAGGCGCAGATCATGAAGGTCGTTAAGATGAACAGCCGGCGCAAGGATGTGCCGCTTGGCGACCCGGATGATGCCATCGACTATAGCGATCTCGACGAGTACGTCGGGGGTCAGACCGAGGTGATGCAGCCCTATCAGGAGCGGGCATCGGCGGTATTCCGCGAAACGATAAAGTGAACGTTGGCGCGTAGAAGACTGCGCGGCGATCTCGGGCCGAACGAAAGAGGCCCCGCTCCGAAGAGCGGGGCCTTTTGTCTGCTCGAGCAGGGCGCTCCGGAGCGCCCCGTCCCCCGAGCAATCCGTCAGGCGCCTCGCTTCTGCCCGTAAAGGGCATCGATGAAGCCGGTATCGTCGATTCGACGCAGGAAATGAAGATCCCACAGCGCCAGAGGATCGATCTTCGCGGCATCCTTATCCTGCCGCACCGCCTCCTGATACACATTGTGGATCGAGGCCATGGACGGGTAGAGCTTCGCGTCCAGCGTCGGCGCAATGTCGTCGTAGAGCTTCCCGGCGGCGTCCCGATCGAGCTTGCCTTCCTTGCTGTGCTTGTCCATCAGGATCTTGATGGTCTTTTCCTTCTCCTTCTTGAAGAAGGCGACGCCCTCGAGGATGCCCTTGAGCATCTTGTCGATGATGTCGGGCCGGCTTTCGACCAGCTTCATGCTCGACGACACCGTCATGAAGAAAATCATCGGCTGCGGCTCGAGGCCGATGACCTTGAGGCCGTCCCGCTTGGCGAACTCTATCTTCGGTTGAGTGAAGAAGGCGGCATCGACATCGCCGTCCTTGACCATCTGCAGCATGCTCTTGCGGGCCTCATTGGTCGACGGATCGCCGTCGCGAACCTCGCGCACGATCTCGACGTCGTCCTTGTCGACGTCGAGCCCATGCTGCTTCAGATAGAGCCACGTATTGAGTCCCGGGTGACGGCCGCGCGAGCCGAACTTCCGCTTGCGCACGTCTTCGAGCTTGTCGATGCCGATGTCCGGCCGCGTGACCAGCGCGATGTTGTTCTTGCTGACGGTCTGCGCGAGATAGACCCAGGTGTCGCCCCGCGCGCGGGCTGCGTAGGTCGACACGTGATTGCCGCTGACGAATTCTACCTCGCCGGTAATGACGCGCTTGTGGGCGTCGTCGCGGTTGATCGGCTTGTCATAATCGACCTTGAGGCCCTGCCGTTCCCAGGCGCCGCTCTCGGAAATGACATGCATGAGCGCAAGGTGGCTCGATGAACGATAGGGAAAATTGACGTGATCCATTGACACTCTCCTGGTTTTTTT